>Ga0310695_10001397_pt1 | contig 57442 bp, 46 predicted proteins | sample RumenRJG_04DNA_FD_203882 | JGI IMG/M metagenome (GOLD analysis project Ga0310695, IMG submission 203882) | Bovine rumen microbial communities from Lethbridge, Alberta, Canada - RJG_04 (v2) (version 2) | ecosystem: Host-associated > Mammals > Digestive system > Stomach > Rumen | place: Canada...
AGCATGTGAGAACTACAGGATTACTAACTCGTATTAATATGTATATTATTACTGCCGCATAACGATTACAAAATTACACAAAAAAATATATCTAACAAAAGTGGGAGGATTTTTTAACTTTTTTTAGGCTAATTATCAATAAGTACATAGCATTTATCGGTCAACGAAGCGCTCATCATCAAATAAAAACACTATCTTTGCCTCACAACCAGGATAGGCGGCTGACTGATGGCTGCAAAGACAACAACATGACGACAGACTATGATAACTTCTCAAGGATTCAACGAGTTAAAGGAGACCATGCGTTACCTGGACCAGGTGCCGTTTGACGTGTCGCGCAAGACGCTGTACACGGCAGCCGAGTTGTACGAGGGCTTTGACCCCGACAGCGAGGAAACCTTCAGCGAGTGCTTTGACAGCATTGTCTACCAGCAGTACAAGACATCGGGACAGCACACCAGCAACGTGAACGAACTGCTGGCACGCACGCTGCACGACCACCGCATCCACACGGCACTGGCGCGCTTCCTGAAGCAGCATGACCCGCGTTGCTACGTGGGCGTCATGGGCGGACACGCCATGCTGCGCACCGACGCGCTCTACCACGACATCGCCCACCTGGGCCATCGCCTCACCCGCCAGGGTTTCGTCATGCTGACTGGCGGAGGTCCCGGTGCCATGGAGGCGGCACATCTGGGAGCATGGATGGCAGGGTACAGCGCCGCCGAACTGGACGATGCGCTGCAGATGCTCGAGGTGGCCCCATCGTTCAGGGACAAGGGATGGCTGAGTTCGGCCTTCAAGGTGATAGACAAATACCCCCAGGACCAGTTCATCAGCCTGGGCATTCCCACGTGGGTATACGGGCACGAGCCCTCGACGCCGTTCGCGACACACATCGCCAAGTTCTTTGAAAACAGCCTGCGTGAAGACAATATCCTGACGCTGGCCTTCGGTGGCATCGTCTATGCCCCGGGCAGTGCGGGCACCCTGCAGGAGATTTTCCAGGAAGCCGTACAGGACCACTACCTTTCCTACGGCTTCGCCAGTCCGATGATCTTCCTGGGCGAACACTTCTGGACCGAAGAAATCCCCGTCTATCCCCTACTCGACCACCTGATGAAAACAGGCCGCTACAAGAACCTGTTGCTCTCGCTCACCGATGACGTGGACGCCATCGTCGATACCCTGACAAGTTTCAAGGACGAGAAACAAGAACCGTGTCCCTAACGTAGAAATATTTTCTACACCCCAAATTTTGAAATTCAGATGTTCTCGGCTTGCAGTATTTTGCCTGCGGCGAAGATAGGCGGCGCCTCGGGATAAAAAACAAAAAACTTCGTTTTTAGTTTTGTTCTCCGCTCGGCTTGCACTACTTTGCTTGTCGCGAAGATAGGCGGCGCCTCGGGATAAAAAACAAAAAACTTCGTTTTTAGTTTTGTTCTCCGCTCGGCTTGCACTATCTTTGTGGGCAAAGAAACCCTAACCTCAAACGTCAATGGCAAAGAATCAATCATTAGTGCAGGAACAGACGCTGAAGCAGCGGCAGGCGCTGGAACAGCAACGCTTGCTGGGCCAGGTGCTGGAAAAAAGCGATGCCGAGATGGCCGAATTCATCGATAATAAAGTGAACGAAATCCAGGCTCTCGAGAAGAAGTCGGACGATGACGAGAACTACAACGAGGATAATGGTCAGGAAAAGGAGAAACACTCTGAACGCCAAGGCAATGACGAGACCATCGGTGCCGACAGCGGCGACGATGACACGATGGCGTGGTACCGCTACTTTGCCAACAACCGCAGCCTCGATGACGAATACCATGGTCCCACGGCGGTGAGCGAGAAGACGATGCAGGAAGCGCTGCTCGACCAGTTGGGAGAACTTGAACTCGACGAGACGCAGCAGGTGATTGCCCAGACCATCGTGGGCAACCTGGAGGATACGGGATACCTGCGCCGCAGCGCCACCGAGATTGCCGACGACGTGACGTTCAACGACGGCTACTATGTGGACGCGAAGCAGGTCGAAGAGATGATTGCCGTGGTGCAGACACTGGACCCTGCCGGCATCGGCGCCCGCGACGTGCGTGAATGTATCCTGCTGCAACTGAAGCGCAAACAACACAGCCGCGATGTGGACATCGCAACTGAAATCGTCGAGAAATACTTCGACGAACTGGTGAATATGCGTCTGGACACCATCGCCCGCAAAATGGGCCTCGACAAGGGAAAAGTGGAGGATGCGGTCAAGAACCACATCAGACGCGGCATCTATCCCTATCCGGGCAACACCTTCACCTCACGGGCTGACACGATTCAGCAGGTGACACCCGACTTTGACGTGGAACTGGACGAGGAGAACGAACGGCTGACGGTGACCCTGCGCAACAACATCCCCACGCTGCAGATCAGCGAGAGTTATGCCATGCAAAACGAACGCTACAAACAGGCCGGCAGCCAACTGACCGTGAAAGAGGCGAAAGAGAAGAAACAGATACAGGACGCCTACCAGCGCGCCAGCATGTTCATCGAGGTGCTCAAGCAGCGCCAGGACACCCTGTTCAAGACGATGAGCGCCATCGTCAAGTGTCAGCGCGACTACTTCATGAGCGGTGACGAGCGTGACCTGAAGCCACTGGGACAGCAGCAGATTGCCGACATGATTGGCAAGGACGTGTCGGTGGTGTCGCGTGCCGTGAGCAACAAGTATGTGCAGATGCCATGGGGCATCAAGAGCCTGAGGTCGTTCTTCAGCGAGGGCATCAACGGGGCATCCAGACACGAGGTGTATGACGACCTGAAGAGACTCGTTGACGGTGAAGACAAGGCCCATCCGCTGAGCGACGATGCCCTGTGCGAGCGTCTCAAGGCCATGGGCTACGTGCTCGAACGGCGCACGGTGGCCAAATACCGTGACCAACTCAAAATTCCCAGCAGCACCATCCGTCGCAAGATGGCGAGATAGTATACACACAGCCTACACAGATTACCACCAACCAAGATGCCACTCAACAAGTATACAACCAACAGACTTATCGCCGGCATGGCCAACTTCTTGTCGACCGCGCTGACACCGCTGCTGATGCCCACCTATGGAGTATTCCTCGTGTTCTGGGTGTCGGTGCTGTGCCTGCTGCCCTATGGCACAAGGGTGACGCACCTGCTGGTGTGCATGGGCATCACATGCATCATTCCGCTGATATTTATCAGCATTCTGCGCCATTTCAAGTTGGTTAAGGACCTGCATATCGAGGTGCGTGAGCAACGTCTTATCCCCTACCTGTTCACCGCTGTGTGCTATGGGGTGTCGGCCTACTACCTGCACTATTGGCATTCACCGCAATGGTTTGTCATGTTCATGGCGGGTTCGGCCCTCACGGTACTGATAATGGCGCTCATCAATCTCAAGTGGAAAATCAGCGCCCACATGGCAGGCATCGGCGGCGTTGTGGCTCTTGTCTACCAGATTCACGTCCAGGGCTTGAGTGCCTTTAACCTGATGTGGCTGCTGTGCATCACCGTTGTGATTGCCGGAGCCCTCGGGTCGGCAAGGATGGCGCTTAGGCGCCACAACCTGCTGCAGGTACTGGCAGGTGCGGTCACGGGCTTCCTGTGCGTGTCGTTGACGATGAGATTTTTTGGATAATCAACCAAACTACTGATAACAATCATGAATCCTACTTTCAACTATAGTCGCCGCAAAACTGTCAGCGTCGATGTTGGCGGCATCGCTTTGGGCAGCGAGTGGCCCGTGCGCGTGCAGTCGATGACCAACACCGCCACCGACGACGTGGAAGCCAGTGCGGCACAATGCCAGCGCATATCGTATGCGGGAGCCGACTACGTGCGGCTCACGGCCCAGGGCGTGAAACAGGCCCAGTGCATCGGCGAGATTGCCAGCGTGCTGCGGAGCAAGAACTGCGCCGTGCCGCTCATCGCCGACATCCACTTCAACCGCCAAGCCGCTATGGCAGCCGCCGAGGTGTGTGAGGGCGTCCGCATCAATCCGGGCAACTTTGTGGACCCGGCAAGGACCTTCAAGGAACTGGAATATACCGATGAGGAATACACGGCCGAACTGGGTCGCATCCGCGAGGCGCTGCAACCCTTCATCGCTCTGTGCCGCGAGCACCACACCGCCGTCAGGCTGGGCGTGAACCACGGCTCGCTGAGTGACCGCATCATGAGCCGCTATGGCAACACGGCGGCCGGTATGGTCGAGAGCGTGATGGAGTTCCTGCGTGTGTTCGTCGAGGAACAGTTCATGGACGTCGTCATCTCGATGAAGGCTTCCAACGTGGTGGTCATGGTCGAGGCGGTGCGCCGCCTGGTAGATGCCATGGACCGCGAGGATATGCACTTCCCGCTGCACCTGGGGGTGACCGAGGCGGGATTCGGCGAGGACGGCCGCATCAAGAGCGCCGTGGGCATCGGCACCCTGATGGCCGAGGGGCTGGGCGACACCATCCGTGTCTCGCTCAGCGAGGAGCCTGAACTGGAAATACCCGTGGCCCGCAAACTCGTGGACTACATCAGTGCGCGGCAGGGACACGACCCCATCGAGGGGGACTATAGCCCGGGATATGACCCGTTATGCCCCGAACGCAGGGTGACGGTCGAGGTGGACGGGCGCATCGGTGGCAGCCACCAGCCGGTAGTCATCGCCAGTTACCGCCCCGACGAAATCGAGACGGCCGCGCTGCAGCCCGACTTCTACTATAGTGCCGACGGGATCATCGACGGCATGCACCAGTTCCTGGTGCCGCTCAACTGCTGGAGCGGCGAGGGCAATGCCTATCCGCTGCTCACCCTCGGCGAGTGGGACCGCTGCCAGGCAACACGCCTGCGCTTCCTGCAACTGCCGGCCACGACACCGGTCCACCGCCTGGAGTTCCTGCGTGGACGCAGCGACACTGTCCTGGTCATCACCCCCGTGGGCAAGAACATCCCCGGCGAGCAGCAAGCCCTGACACATGCCCTTGACAAGGCGGGCATCAACTGCCCTGTCATCATGCGCAACACCTACACCGACAGTTCCAACGAGTGGCTGCAGGTGAAGGCGGGTTCTGACCTGGGTGCCGTGATGCTGAACCGGCGGGCCGACGGCATCTGGCTCGAGGATCCCTCTATCAGCAACGGGGCCGAGGTCGTACGCTATGCCTTCGCCATTCTTCAGGCAGCACGCCAGCGCATCAGCAAGACGGAATTCATCTCTTGTCCGGGTTGCGGCAGGACCATGTTTGACCTGCAGACGACCGTGCAGCGCGTCCAGCAGGCGACAGCCCATCTGACCCACCTGAAAATCGGTGTGATGGGATGCATCGTCAACGGCCCCGGCGAGATGGCCGATGCCGACTACGGCTATGTGGGTGCCGCGGCGGGACGCATCAGCCTGTACAAGGGCAAGCAATGCGTCGAGATGAACATCCCCGAGGACGACGCCATCGACCGCCTTGTTGAACTGATCAAGCAAAACAATGACTGGCGGGACCCCTGACCAGTGAACTCATAGCCTCTTAACGAATTATGAAAAAGATACAGTCATTATCGCTCGTGTTGCTCTTGCTGGCCATGCTCGCGTCGTGCACCAGCAACAGTTTCAAGATTGACGGCAACCTGGCCAATCTCGAGGGCTCGATGGTGCGCATCGTGTTTGAGGGTGACTCGGGCCTGGTCGACGAGTTGGTGAATGCCGACAAGAAGGGGCACTTCACCTTCAAGGGCTCGGCCTCCCAGCCCACCCTGGTCAACGTGCTCAGCCATCGCGGTAAACCCATCACCATGGTTGTGGCTGCCAACGGCGACCACATCAAGGTCAAGGGCGATGCCCGCAAGGCTATGGACGTAGCCATCAAGGGGAACAGCCTGAACGAGGACTGGCAACTCTTCCGCAACGAGCACAAGGCATTCTACACCGATCCCAACCCAAGCCGCCTGGATGCCGCCATCGAGAAATACGTGAAGGAGCATCCGACCGACATGCTGTCGACGGTGCTGCTGCTTGCCGACTACAGCAACTACAGCGACCGCGCCAAAGTGGACAAGATGCTCAAGGGCATCGATGCCAAAGCACGGCCCGAATCGCTCACACAGGCCATCATGAACAAAAAGAGCACCGCCAACCTGCCGAGGCTGATGACGCTCACCCTGTGGAAGCACGGCGGCACGTTCGAGGAAGTGAAACTCACCGACGCCGTCACGTTCCTGGCAATGTGGGGCCTGCCAGCGAAGGACCGCGAAGCACTGAGGACCGGCATCAAGGACATCAACGAGACGGCTGATGCCGGCATCCGCGTCATCGACATCCTCACCGAGAGTGACACCCTCAGGTGGCATCAGACCATCACGGGCGAAGACTGGAAACACTACTGGGCGCCCGGAGGTCCCGTGGAGCAGGGCATCCAACTGCTGGGAATCACATCGCTGCCGTGGTATGCCGTTACCGACAGCACCGGCCTGGTCGTCTATTCCGGTCCTGACTTCGGCGAAGCCAAGAAAAAGGCACTGGACATCACGAAATAATCCGTCACACTCATCATCACCTAATACCTTCAACATCATGTTAGCGAGAACGATAGGAGCCGCAGTGCAGGGCATCGACGCCATTAGGGTCGAGATCGAAGTGACCGTCGACTGGGGCATTGGGTTTATGGTTATCGGACTGCCCGACACTGCTGTCAGGGAGAGCGCCGAGCGCGTGCGCACCGCCATACAGCAGACGGGCTTTAGTTTCCCGGGCAAGAAGGTGATGATCAATATGTCGCCCGCCGACATCAAGAAGGAAGGATCGGCCTATGACCTGCCGTTGGCGGCGGGCATTCTTGCCGGTGACGAAAAAATCAGTACCGACAAACTCGACCGTTATATGCTCATGGGCGAACTCTCGCTCGACGGCACCTTGCGGCCCATCAAGGGCGCGTTGCCTATGGCTATCCTCGCCCGCGAACTGCATTTGGACGGCTTTATCCTGCCGCGTGACAATGCGCTCGAGGCAGCGGTGGTCAACAACCTCGACATCCTGCCGGCCGACAACCTGACCGACGTCGTGAACTTCCTGAACGGCACCGCAAGCCTGGAGCCCACGGTGGTGGACACCCGCGCCGAGTTTGCCAAGGCACAGGGCGTCTTTCCATACGATTTTGCTGACGTGAAGGGCCAAGAAAATGTAAAGAGGGCCTTTGAGGTCGCTTGTGCCGGCGGACACAACATCCTCTTGGTCGGCAGTCCAGGCTCGGGCAAGTCAATGATGGCAAAACGGTTGCCATCCATCATGCCGCCGCTCACCCTGAGCGAGGCACTCGAGACCACCAAAATCCACAGCGTGGCGGGCAAACTCGCCCGAGGCACCACGCTGATGACCGTGCGCCCCTTCCGCAGTCCCCACCACACAATCTCGCCTGTCGCCCTCGTCGGCGGAGGCTCCTACCCCATGCCCGGCGAAATATCCCTCGCCCACAATGGTGTGCTCTTTCTGGATGAATTGCCTGAATTTTCGAGAAATGTGCTTGAGGTGATGCGGCAGCCGTTGGAAGACAGGATAATAAGTATTAGCAGGGCGAAATACTCGACCGAATATCCCGCTTCGTTTATGCTCGTGGCTTCGATGAATCCGTGCCCGTGCGGATACTATGGGCATCCCAAGAAGAAATGCGTCTGCAACGAGTACCAACGCACCCACTACATGAGCAAGATTTCGGGTCCGCTATTGGACCGCATTGACCTGCAGATCGAGGTCCAGCCCGTCGATTTCGACCAGATGTCATCCAAGGCCCCGGGCGAGCCTAGTGCCGCCATCCGCCAGCGCGTCATCGCCGCTAGGATGCTGCAGGAACGCCGCTTCAAGGACGAACCCGGCATCCACTGCAACGCCCAAATGACTCCGTCCCTGCTCCACAAGTACGCCGAGCCCAACGCCGCCGGCCTCGAAAAGTTGAAGGACGCCATGGAACGCATGAACATGAGCGCTAGGGCCTACGACCGCATCCTCAAAGTCGCCCGCACCATCGCCGACCTCGAAGGCACCGCCGACGTCCTCGACCACCACATCATGGAAGCCATCGCCTACCGCAACCTCGACCGCCCCAGCTATATGGGCAACGGGTTATAAATTATATTCCATCAGGATAAAAATAGAAAACGAGTATACTATATTGATAAATAACTCTTAGATAATTGTTTTGTTGTTAAGGATTACTTAATAACTGCCATAGATAATTACTTCAATAGAACCATCCCGATTCTAAACTCTTTTTATTATAAAACTGGTATGAATCAGAAAATTAGAATGGATATATATGGAAGTATTGAAGTGCAAGAATAATAAATGAGCCAATAGCGAACATGGCGATAACAGTTTTGAACCATATTGAGTTCACAACTCTTGTGTACATATTAGCATTAGGCGTAACATCAAGAAATTGCTGAATATCATCAGTTTTCCTTTTAAGCTGTTTTAATAGGCCTAGTATATTACGATTTCTTAGCAGAGATGTTTTAAGCAGTTCCTTAACGTTCTCATTCGTTATATTCTGTTCCTCACAGTATTTTTCAAATCTCTTTAATAATTGTCTTTTCCCAAGAGAGACTGTACCTATTTGTTTATACAAATCTGCCTCAATTTTTGTGAGAACGGCTACCAAATCAAGAACATTCATAAGATTGTCGTTCGTTGATCGGATGGCGTTACCACACGTCTCAATGTATTTAGATAATTCTTGATATACTTGAGAGAAACTTTTTTCAAGTGAGCCCTTCTTTACTATGCCTAAAATAGTATCCAAATTAATTGGTGCTTTAGCTTCATGTATTTTTTCTAATGCTTCATTTAATTTATTCTGATCAATCTCAATTTGTTTATTGAGTTTAGCAATTTCATTTAAATTTCCTTTTACACTAGTGCTGGGTACTGATTGATTTTTATTCATCTGATTGTCAGTAGTCCTAGTATTTACTGGGGCAAAAGTATTAGGATCTGAGGGATCAGGGATATTTAACTGGGAATTATTGTTGTTTTCCATTAGAATTCTTCATTATTTACATCATCTAACATATTCTGTAATTCTTCATTAATTAAACGAGTTGAATCAATCTGGTGATCAATCGCCGTTAATGTATTTTTAGAAAAAGACTCACTGTCTATAATAGTCTTGCGATAGTATGCTATTTCGATAAGAGTCTGACTAAAGAAATTGTATGTTTCTTGCAACTTTAGCTCGGTTTTCAGTATGGAAACATCCAATCGAGCACAATTGATTCGATTGATTTTAGTTCTAACTAACATTTGTTTATAATATGGTGATTTCTCTAAAAACTTACGTTTAAGGTTATCAAAAATCATTAATACTATTGACGAAAGAATTCCAGAGAATAAACCTGACAACAACTCAGCAAAGAATGATGCAAAAGGAATACCGATTGAGGTAAGACCTTTTTCAATGAGTTCATTAAGAGAGAATCCGATTACACCAACGACAGCGCTTGATAAAATCTTGGTTGCCTCAAAAATCCGTTCTTGCCATGGTGCTGTGCCGCTAAAAATGATTTTAAAGGCTTTTACAATAGAGCTCCACATGGTTCTCATTACCCTGAACACATTCTTGAAAGTCTTAAAGACGAAGTCATTTAATAATGTGAAAAACTCAGAAAGTAGAGCGCCCTTAATGCCATTTTTAATAGTATCCCATATATTCTTTATGAAATGGTGGCATTTAGATTGGATTTTTTCCCATATCTGGTTAATCACACGCTTAATTCTGTCTAATAATGTGCCTTCTTTTACCTCTTTGAATTCAGTATAGGTTTCGTCTATGACAATAACCAAAGATGCTTTTGCAAAATCCCTCACGATAGACATGGCAATACCTTTGCCAGCGCGAACAGCCCTGGTTTTTGCTTCATGCTTTAAATACGCTATTTTTTCTTGACGGACTGCTGCATCAAATTCTTGTTCGTTGATGTCACCCTTTAGCTTCTTCCTCACAAGGCTACAATAGCCCGTATGGGATGCACTTGCATGAACATCTTCTGGAACTAAATAAATACCTTCAGCGGTTTCATGAGGGGTTAGATGATTGTCTTCTCTCCATTTTTTGGCTGCATTTCGGTCTTTAAAGCCAAAAACCTCAACAAGTTTATCATCCATCTGAGCATAGTTTTTACTGCGTATCCATTGCGACGTGTTATTCGCAATATTTGGTTTAGCTGCAGTTTCAGCCTCATACATCTGCTTAAAATCTTCACTGCTGATAGGACTAGCTATCGGGCCATACCGATACCCTCTCAAACCCGAGAGGGTTTCAGCATTAACATTAGCGTCGCTAGTATTGATTTTACTTTTTGTCGATAGATTCGTAAGACTTTTTGTGCGTTGCTTGTATGCGCTTTCAAATCGATTGAATCTCTTGATGCCTTCAGCGCTCATCCCATTGGTGGTTGGTGTGAAGTTTCTGTCGAAAGGCGAATTTTGAGCTTCTGATAATGGACGTGATTCTGGTTTATCACCAGTGTTTAAATTTGCTTTTCTTTGAATATCTGTTTCATCTAAAGCATTAACTTCTGAGGGATTTTTCATATGGTCAAAAGTGTCCATTGTATCAGTGAAAGAATTCACAAAATTCATTGCTCCCGCTTTAGTGGCCTCCAATAGGTCTTTAATGATACTACGTTCATCTTCAAGCTTGGCTTCTTGTTGAAGCCTAAATAGCTCCTCTAATTCTGCTTCTTGCTGCTTTGATAGTTCAAATTCAAGTTTGTCGAGCTCCTCTTTTGTATACATAAGCTCAAAATCTGCAGGGTACGCATCTAGTCTTTGTTCTTCCATATCTTTTATCATGTATTTTTGCAGTAACAAAAATACATAAATAAATTTTCAACCATATAGGTTTTTGAAGAAATATAGTAGCTTTTTTACAAAATGCTAATTATCTTTGTGATTGTGAATGCTTGTATGGTAAATATGGTGCTTGTATCGGTGGCGTTGGTGCTGTTGAGGAATGCATGGAAATGGGGCAAGTCTTTCCGCTTGGATGAATTGCCTGAATTTTCGAGAAATGTGCTGGAGGTGATGCGTCAACCGCTGGAGGACAGGAAGGGTGAGGTTTTTGATAGAATTGCATGATGGTTCTGCTGGTCTTGTGAGCCTTTGTTCCATGAGATTGTTGTGGGCATATCATACTTGAGTTTATGGAGATATTACATCAATACTATTACCGCCTGGGGTTGGCGGGTGCCAAGGCGGTGGCCTATACGATGCTGTCGGTGGCATTGGTCGCCTTCGGGGTGTACAGTTTTATCCATTGGGAACTGTCGTTCATGTTCCATGACTGGCATGGTTACGTGATACTCACCGCCTATGGCCTGATGACGCTTGCCATGATACTGTCGGCTATTGAGTCGTTCCGGAAAGCCGCTAAAGCCCGTCAAGGCATACCTGCATTCGCTGTTGGTGCTGACTGCTTCATCTTCTACGACAACGACGGCCTGGCAACAACGGTACCCTTTGCTGACTGTGAACAGGTGAGGTTCAAGACGACCTTGCAATTCCGTGTGCCCACGCTTAGGCTCATCGTGAAATATCATGAAAGGATGGATACTGAGAACACCCTTCGTTTCGAGGTGGGGTTAAGCGAACTCAATCGTCCTGCCAAAGAGATCGACAAACAACTGAAAAGCGTATACCAGAAATACAAAACGGCATCTAAGGCTTGTGAGCGAGAATGAGACAGGCTGCGGCTATCAATGATTCCATGAGATGAAGAGAAAAGGATTAGTCATATCGATTGCGGCTGGGTTATTGCTGTGTGGCAGTTGCCAGCACTGGACGAAAAGTGACTCGAAAACCGAGTCGGGGGTGGAGGCATCGGCCGACAGCGTTGTCGACATCAAGTGTGTCGGGGACATTCCGGTGCCAAAGGATCTTGTGCGCGATTCGGTGGAGCCGGGGTCGTTTGGTGAATACCTGCGCCAATTGCCGCTGCGGGCCGAAGGTTACCGTACCCACTTGTATGACGGTCGCGAAAAGGCGAACCGGAACGCGGCCTATCGCGTGGTCGACATGGACATTGACAGCGTGGACCTGCAGCAGTGTGCCGATGCCTGCATCCGCTTATATGCCGAATACCTGTGGCACAACAGAGAGTATGGCAAAATCAAATTTCACTTCGTGAGCGGATTCTTGGCTGACTACCAGCGCTGGGCTCATGGTGAACGCATCAGATTGAATGCAGCGCGAACGCAGGCGTCATGGTACCGCATCAACAGCCAGGAAGACTACAGTTATGACACCTTCCGCGAGTATCTGCTGATGGTGTTCACCTATGCCGGCACCGCCTCGTTGCCGCAGGACCTGGAGGTTACCACCGTTGGGAATGACACACCATTGCCCATCAATATTGGAGACGTCATCGTTCAGCCGGGCTCTCCTGGCCATGCCGTGATTGTCGTTGACAAAGCGGGGCCGATGTTCATCCTTGCACAAAGTTACATGCCGGCGCAAGAGATAGAAATCCTGCGCGGCCAAGACGGGCCGTGGAACTCGTTAGTGCAAGAACAGGAAAGCGGCAGGTATTATCACCTTGCTACACCAGAATGGAACTTCAAGATCAACGACAACTCATGGATTATGCACTTCAAGAATCAATAGCCCGATAGTGCAGAACCAGAACTGTCGCTACCAGTTAGCGCCCTATAGGCGAGAAATCAGAAAAACATCCTTGATTTCTCGCACGTAAGCATGACCCTCGTTTCAGGCATTTATTGATGAGGCAATAACTGCCGGGTATATAGATTATCCCTTTACTTGTACAGGAAGCGTTTGATGGTTTTCTTCGGGGTTTTCTCGAAGGGGGTGTCCATCATTTCGACTTTCGCAATCTTGCTGTAGTTGGGCAGTGATTTGTTGGCCTCAACGCGGATTTTGCCGGGAATGGCGGCCTTGGTCTCCTCGTCCATATCCTCGGGGAGTTCGGTATATACCAGCGCAGTGATTTTGCCTTCGCGGTCCACGACGAGGCATTCGTCCACATACTGGCAGTTGGCCAGAACGGCCTCCACCTCTTCGGGGTAGATGTTCTGGCCCGAGGAGTTCAGGATCATTGACTTGATGCGTCCGCGGATAAAGATGTTGCGCTTCTCGTCCATCACGCCCAAGTCACCCGTGCGGAACCATCCGTCCTCGGTGAAGGAGGCCTCGGTGGCCTCAGGGTTCTTGTAATAGCCTATGGTCAGGTTGGGACCCTTGGCCTGGATTTCGCCAGGGATGTGATGCGGGTCCTCGGAGTTGATGCGGAGTTCGTGGACAGGCTTGCCGCATGAACCCGGCACAAACTTGGTCCACCACTCATAGCCCAGCAGCGGACAAGCCTCGGTCATGCCATAGCCCACTGTATAGGGCAGGTGAATCTTCTTGAAGAACTGCTCGGCCTCGGGATTGAGCGCCGCACCACCCATGATGAAGCACTCCACGGCGCCGCCGAAGGCTTCTATCATCTTCTTGCGGGCTGCCCTGTAGACCAGATTTCTCAGACCGGGGATGGCCAACGGCATCTTTGCCTTCTCCATCGAAGGCTTAATGGCATTGGCATAGATTTTCTCCATCACCAGCGGCACCGTGACCACCATGTAGGGCTTGATGTCGCGCATCGCCTTGAGCAGCGTGGTGGGCGACGGCGTCTTGCCGAGGAAATAGACGGTGACACCGTCGACGTTGGGGTGGATGAACTCGATGGCCAGGCCGTACATGTGGGCCAGCGGCAACATCGAGACGATGGTCTGTCCGGGGGTGTTCGGGAAATGAGTGTTAGCGAAGTGGTCGGTGTCCGAGATGGCGTTATAGGTAAGCATCACGCCCTTGGGGTTGCCCGTAGTGCCCGACGTGTAGTTGATAATCGCCAGGTCATCGGCATTGTCGTCGGGATAAGACACATGCTCGGGGAACATGCCGTCGGGATATTTCTCTGCGAAGGCTTTCTTGCGGTTTTCCCATGCATCGGCCACCGCCTGGTCCTGGTGCCACAGGATGCCGTAATCCTTGACATTGACGGCAGCCTTGAGGTTGGGCATCTCATCAGGGTTCATCTTCGCCCAGATGTCATCGTCAACAAACAGCACCACACTGTCAGAATGGTTGGTCAACAGAGCAACGGTGTCGGGATGGAAGTCAGCCAGCAGCGGAACCGCCACACGGCCATTGACATTGACACCCCAGAACGTCATGGCCCACCGGGCGCAGTTGCGTGCGCACAGGGCAATTTTGTCGCCCTTGTTGATGCCTACAGCGTCAAAAAAGACACGGAACTGTTCAATGTTGATGGCCAGGTTTGCATAGGAAAAAGTGTCGCCATTGTAGTCGCACAAGGCTTTCTGTGTCCAATGGTTGCGGACGGTTTCCTCCAGATTCTTCAGATAGTGCCTCATATATTTCTTGAATTTAAATCATCAAACAATGCCTATTCAAACTGTTATTACAACTCACAAAGATACAACATCTTATTGAATTATTACGCATTTCTGTCGAATACTTTGTTATTATCCACACAAGGATAACCCCTCGATTACCTTGACGAGGGGGACACGTTATGCCATATTTGCCATGAAGGATGCTACCAGCCGCCAGTCCAATCAACGGACGAGGTCAAAACTCTGCAGGTCATCGGGAATGAGGATGTTGCCCTTGAAATATTGGGCCGCCTCGGCGCCGTAGGTGGCGGCGCGGGTGTCGAGGTGGGTGTCCTCGGTGTGGTAGAGCACGAGGTTTTTCACACCCAGGTCCTGGGCGAGCATGCCGGCATCAAGCGCTGTGCTGTGGTTTTTCTCGTAGGGATTGAACGCGAAACGGTCCTTGTATAGGCAAAACGCCTCGCACATCAGCCAGTCGCAGCCGCGCGCATACGGCTCACTCTGCACGCTGTAGGGCTCATCGCCCAGGCAGACGAGGCGCTGGCCGTCGGGCAGTTGCGCGCTGAAGCCATACTGCTTGAACCGCATCGACCCGATGTCAAAGAAGGTGACCTGCATGTCGTCAATCTCCACCTGCTCGCTATCATGCACCTCCTGCAGGAAGATGGTCTGCCCGATGGAATTAAAGATCTTTTCGGGAATCATGAGTTTGCCCATCGTGTAGAGGGCCTCCTTAACCTCGTCGTTGCAGTAGATGGTAAACGGCCCCTTGTGCTTGCCCTTGAAAATCAGCGGCGAAATCTTGCGCATCATCCAGATGGCTCCCATGATGTGGTCGGTGTGACTGTGGGTGACGAACATGTGGCGGATGCTCTCAAAGGGAATTTTGGCCTTGATGAGTTGCTGCAGGATGCCGTTGCCACCACCGCCGTCGACGAGCATGCCGCCCCGAGGACTCTTGAGGTAGAAACAGGTGTTGTAGCAATTGACACACATGGCATTGCCCGTGCCCAGCATCGTGACGCGTGAGGTGTTTTGGTCTGTTTGTGTCATGATTCCGACTTGACTTTAGGGAGTTCTATGCAGAAGGTGGTACCCTTCCCCACCTCAGATTCCTTGATATAGATTTGGCCGTTGTGGTACTCCTCGATGATGCGCTTGACAAGCGTCAGACCCAGACCCCAGCCGCGCTTCTTGGTCGTAAAGCCGGGAGTGAAGACGTTCTTGAAGTTCTTGCGCGGGATACCTTTGCCGGTGTCCTTGACCAGGATGACGGCATTGTGCGGGCTGTCCTCGACGGTGATGTCGAGGCGTCCCTCGCCGTCCATGGCGTCGACGGCGTTCTTGGTCAGGTTCTCCATCACCCAGGCAAACAGCGTCTGGCTCAGCATCACGCCGTTGTTGGTCTGGTCGTTGGTGTGAATATGCAGGTCAACACGCTTGGGAATGCGGGCGCGCATATACTCCAGGCTGGAAACCACGGCCTCGTTGATCGAGGTGAGTTCCTTGTCGGGCATGGATCCGATTTTGGAGAAACGGTCGGCGATGGTCGACAGGCGCTTCACATCCTTGTCCATATCGGTAACGATGCTCTTGTCCACGCCCATCGACTCGAGCAACTGCATCCATGCCATGAGCGACGAGATGGGCGTTCCCAACTGGTGGGCAGTTTCCTTGGAGAGACCCACCCACACCTTGTTCTGCTCGGCGCGCTTGATGCTCATCAGGGCAAAATAGGCGATGGCAAAGAACAGGATGAGTACCGCCAACTGGATGTAGGGGAAATAGGACAAGCGGCGCAGCAGCGTCGAGTCCTCATAGTAGAGATACTGAGTTGTGCTCTCGTCAATCTGGATCTCGATTTTGTTCTCGGTATTCTTGAGGTGACGCAGTTTCTTGTTCAGGTATTCCAGATTGGCAGGCGAGATTTCAAAACTCAGGCTGTCCACGGGTTCCGGCAGGCGGAAGTTGCGGTGGTCCAGGATGTTGTCCTGGTCATCGACCAGCAGCACGGGGATATTGTGGTTGCCCTGGATGATGCCGAACAGGAACTCCACGTCGGTCGTGCCCGTCTCAATAGGATTGCCGTCGGCATCCACTTCGCCACCGCTACCCATCGTTGCCAGTTCGCGGGTGGCGTTGGCCCAGATTTCCATGCGCTCGCGCTCCTGCTCGGCCAGGTCCTTGACCAGGTTGTTGGAGATGTACAGGAACAGGGCGACCAACACCAGCGAGATGGCGAGAAACACCACCTTCCAGATGCGTCGCGAGTCATATATGTTGCGCAGATTAGCCATGCCAGTGAGTTATAGTAGTTTCTTTAGTTCTTCTACGTCAGGTAATGCGTTGCGGAAGGGCTCGGGCATATCTTGGCTGGTAGAGTAAGTCGCCACTCCCATCGGTTTGCTGTAGTCTCGTATGACAAATTCAACAAACTCGCGATCTGCACTTTTGCAAAGCACGATGCCGATTGACGGGTTCTCATGCTGTTTCTTCACCTTGGCATCAAGGATGCTCAAGTAACCCATCAATTGTCCAAGATAAGAAGTCTTAAATGGCCCTGTTTTGAGTTCAATCACCACTAGGGCATTTAATTCACGGTTGAAAAACAACAAATCGGGAAACTGCTCAACACCATAGACCTCAAGATGATACTGATTTCCGATAAAAGCAAAATCATTACCAAAGGTCATGATGAACTTCTTTATATTCTCGACTATCCGCTGTTCTACAACCCTCTCGTCCACATCCAGGCTATCTCGTTCCCCGATTTCCTCCACGTTGATAAAGTTAAGCAGGTATTCATCCTTGAACATCATAACGGCCTTTCTAGCCTCTGATGCACTTATCATCGTTTGGTCAAAGTTATTAGGTATCAAAGATTGATGCTCGTGAGCCGACTCCTTGATCGACCGGACCAATGCGTCTGCAGTAAGATGTTCCTCAGCAGTTCGATGCAGATAATAATAACGCGCTTGCACGTCTTTTATCCTTTCGATAATTCTGATGTGATGAGTGAATGGAACCCTAAAAAAATCCTCAACAGGAAAATCACCCGTCACTGGAACTTGTAGGCAGTGTTGAATGTCTATTAAGCCATCAAAATCATCTTGATTAAATTCGCCAATCGGGATTGGCGAATTATTAAGTAACTGATTATCGCCATTTTGCACATCGCCAATCATAATTGGCGAATGGGTGTCAAGCATACTCCATTCCTCATAGAATAGACGCATATTTTTCAGGCTTGAAACCGAAAAACCTCTCAGACCAGGCAATTCCTTGCGCAACCGTTCACTGATAGCCTCCAGTGCTCCTGTGCCCCAAACGCCCTTACGAGTATTTCTGGATAAGAAACGACCCACTGCATAGTAGAGCGCCAACTGGACGCGGTTAACATCCTTGGCAGCCTCGTATTGTCCCTGTAAGATAGCGGTCTTGATAGCAGATACTGCTTTCAAAACAAGGTCATCATTATTATGCCTATGCTTAGGGTTAGCCATGCTGGTGAGTGATAATGAGTGGCAAAATTAAGGAATTCCTGTGAATTGGGCAAATTTTGCAGGCCGTCAAGTCATTGGGAAGGATATGTATGCGAATGTCAGCGTATGCCAACTCCTAACTTCTAACTTCTAACTTCTAACCCCTAACTTCTAATTTTCTAACTCTCCAAGAATCCAGCGGGCCACGCTGTCGGCCGTATTGGGGCCGATGACCTCGCTCGCGGCGGCCTTGACTTCGGGGAAAGCATTTTCCACGGCGACGCTGTAATCGGCCGCCTGCATCATAGCGATGTCGTTGCGGTTGTCGCCGAAGACCACCACCCGCTGCGCGCCCACCTCACGGGCCAAGTCGCGGATGGCAGCAGCCTTGCTGGTGCCGGCAGTGAAAATCTCGAGGTAACCGTTACGTTCGTCAAAGATGTCATGGTATACCATCACCGAGCACGTCGGCACCGAAGCACGCAGGTCGCCAGCGATGGCCTCGAGCACGTCAAACTTGTTCAGCGAGAAAATCAACAGCGCCTCGTCGCTGCTGTGGCGGTAATCGTGGTCATCAAGCAAGAACCGCTTCAGCGGCAGGTGCTGGCGCTCACGGACAAACTGATCCTCCTGCGATGACAAGGGACCATAGTGGTGAGCATGCAGCCTGTTGTTGCCGTGGCGACGGTAGATGAACGGATAAATGCCATAGCGGTCAAACACATCGCTGACGGCATTGACCGTCACGTCGTCGATGCCGTGGGTGCGCTCAAAACAGCCCGTCACCGGATTCCACATCGACGAGCCGCCGATGACGATGAACGGCAGCCGCGCGTGCACCTCTTGCATCAACGGCACCACCGTGGCCGGTGTGCGTGCCGTCGCAACAGTAAACAGGCCACCCCGCTCCTCAATGATGCAGTTGAGCATGTCAATCGTGCCGCGCGACAACAACGAGTCATCACCCAGCAATGTCCCGTCCAGGTCACTCACATACAGCGTCCCGCCCTTATTATCAGTGCTTTTCAACATAATAGCGACAAAGGTACTGCTTTTGCCTTATTCAACCGCACCAATCCCTCAATTTTCATTTTTCCATGGTAAATTTGCAAATCTTCTCACAATAATACCTATATTTGCCATGTGCAATAATCACCTAAAAGAGAAAGATTATGGAGAAGACGATGCCTATTGATGGACGATTTGAGTTGATGGCGCTGCCTTATGCAGCCGAGGCTTTGGAGCCGGTCATCAGTGCCAACACGCTGGCCTTTCACCACGGCAAGCACCTGGCCGCCTATGTGAATAACCTGAATGCCGCACTGCCCGGCAGCGGCTTGGAGGGGCTGCCCCTCGAGGACGTGGTGCTCAAAGCCGAGGGCGGCATGCTCAACAATGCGGGACAGATTTTGAACCACAACCTGTACTTTGGCCAGTTCCGCGCCCCCAAGGCCGACAATGTGCCGACAGGAGTTCTGGCCGAGGCCATTGACAGGGATTTCGGCTCGTTTGAGGCTTTTAAGGAGGCTTTTGCCAAGGCCGGTGCGACCCTGTTCGGCTCCGGTTGGGCTTGGCTCAGTGCCGATGGTGACGGCAAACTCGTCATCACCCAGGAGCCTAACGCCGCCAACCCCATCCAGCGCGGCCTGCGCCCCTTGATGACGATGGACGTGTGGGAGCATGCCTACTACCTCGACTACCAGAACCGTCGTCCCGACCACCTGGCCGCCCTGTGGCAGATCATCGATTGGGACATTGTGGCTGTCCGCTATCAGGGATAATCACCAAAAAAAGTCGATGAAACCGACCTTTTTTGCAATTCTTGCGCTGTTGTGCCTGGCGTTCCAGGCTTCGGCCGGCGACAAGGTCAACGAGGGTTGGCAGCGAGCCGTGCTTGCTGCCATCGACTCGTTCCCCGAGCGCGGCGGCTACTACACCGGCGGGCGCCCCAACGACCTGTTTCCCAAGACCACCTGGCGCGGGCTCAATGACGCTTACCGGATGGGCGCGGGCGACGAGCGGCCCCGGTTTGACCCGATGCAGGCACAGCCGTCGTTCTGCTCCAGCGCGACCTACTCGGTCATCATCAAGGCACTGCTCGTCTGGGACACCAAGCACAAAATCAAACGCGAGGCCTGGGTGAACATGAAACCCTACGTCGGCATCGTCGATGAACTCAACCCCGACGGTTTCGGCCAAGACGACGGCGTGGGTTTCTGGGGTCGCGCCAACGCCAATGGTCCCGGGTTGGGAGTGCTGGTGCGTGAATTGGGCGCGGGCTACAGTTTCACGGCCTACCGCGGTGCATGCAGCGAACGTAACCGCGAAACGCCCGATGAACGCTACCTGACCGACGACGAGTGGTGCGCCCAAGATATATGGAGCCGCGCCGTGCCCGGTGACCTGATGAAGATCTTCTGGAACCGTAACGAGAGCCGCGGCAAGGACAGCGGAGCCATCATCGGCTGTGATGACAACCGTGACGCCGACCAGGAAGCCGGCCACAGCGTCATCTTCCTGGGCTGTGAGGGCGACACCGTCACCTACTGGTCGAGCAACGGCCCCGGGGAGCACCCCGAACAGATGGGCTACAGCATCGGCCATTGCCAAAAGACCGCCATCCAGCGCGTGGTCTTCACACGCATCACACGGCCCGAGCGCTTCAACAACGCGCGAAAAATGGCGCCGACCGACGTCAACGCCTACCTGAGCGACCTGAACGGCAAGCGCCACAGCACCACTGCCGAAATGCTCAAACAGTTAGGAATAAAGAATTAGGAGTCAGGATAACATTCCTAACCCCTAATTTCTAACTCCTAACTCTTAACCCTTAGTTGATGTTCACCTTGCCGCTACCGGCAATATCCTTGGTGTGGTGCTTCACCGTGCCCTTGAGGTTCACGTCACCGCTGCCGGCGATATCGACATCCACATCATCGGCGGTGATGTTGTCGCAATTCACGTTGCCCGAGCCAGCGATATCAATCTTGAATTTGGCACAGGCCATCTCACCGATATTGATGTCACCGCTACCGGCGATATCGGCCTTAGCCGTGTTTTTGACATCCAATTTGCCGAATTCGATATTGCCCGAGCCGGCAATGTCAAAGACGGCCTTGTCGCAGGTCATCTGAACAAGCATAATTTTGCCCGAGCCGGCAAGGTCGGCTATAAACTCGCTTGCCTCGACAGGATTGCTGGCGGTAAACATACCAGAGCCCGCCAAATCCACGCGCTTGATGTCAGGTGATGTGACATAGACCTTTACATCCTTGAACGACACCGTGGGCTTGTCAACAGACTTGCGGATGCGCAACTGGCTATCCTTGACATAGACCGTCATCTCCTTGAGGGCCTGCTCCGGCGCCTCGATGCGCACGCTGCACTGCTCGCCCTGCTCATAGATAATCTTAAAGGCTCCGGCAATCTCCACCTCATCAAAGGCAGACATGCTCACCGTCTGATTGATTTGCGGCACTTGGGTCGGTGTGGTGTCCTTGCCACCCTTCTCACCCAGATTAATACTCATACACGATGCCATCATGATGGCTACTGTGGCCACCAGGGCCAGATTAAAGAATCGCTTCATCATTTTATACTGTTTTAAATATTGTCTATACTATAGACGCACGAGCAGGCCAAAAAGTTTCATAAAAAATGAAAAATTTTGGCCGTATAGTTCTATAGTCAACCGATAACGGTTGACTATCAATGATTAAAGGCAAGCATCTGGTCGATAATGTCTCGGTCGTTGTTCAGGCGAGGCACCTTGCGCTGGCCACCCAACTTGCCCGTGGAGGCCAGCCAGCGGTCAAACAGGCCCGGTGCAGCGACCACCAGTGCGGGCTGAGCCAGGAAGATGTCGCCCGTGCGCTTGGCATCATAGTCGCTGTTCACCTCGCGCAGGTGCTGGTCAAGCAACTGCATGAAGCGGTCCTTGTCCTTAGGCTCCCTCGCGAACTCGATGAGCCACTGATGATAGCCGCGCTCGTTGCCCTGGGCATAGACAGGAGCGGCGGTATAGTTCAGCACCTCGGCATCGGTTTCCTGTGCCGCCAGGGTGATGGCATGGTCGGCATTGTGCACCATCAGTTCCTCGCCGAAGGCATTGATAAAACTGCGCGTGCGACCTGCAATTTTGATTTTGACGGGGTTGAGTTGCTCGATGGTCACCGTGTCGCCCAGGCGGTAGCGCCACAGGCCGTTTGGCGCGGTGATAATGAGTTCATAGGTGCGTCCCTGCTCGATTTCCCAGATGGGATAGACCTCGGGCGTCTTGCTGTCGATTTCCTCGACGGGGATGAACTCATAGAACACGCCCACGTCGAGCAAAAGCAACATCGCCGTGCTCTCCCAGTTGCTCTGCACGGCAAAGAAGCCCTCGCTGGCGTTATAGTTGTTCAGGAAGTGCATCTTGTCCATGTCGCAGATGGCCTCGTACTGCTGCTTGTAGGGTTCAAAGGCGATGCCGCCGTGGAAGAACACCTCCAGGTTGGGCCACACCTCGTGGATGCACGACTTGCCCGTCTTCTCGAGCACCCGCTTGAGCACCGTCAGGAACCATGACGGCACACCGCTCAGGTTGGTCACATTCTGCCCGATGGACTCCTCGACCAGCAGCGGCAGTTTCTCGGTCCAATCCTCCATCAGGGCCACCTTACGGCTGGGGATGCGCGCCAGGTTGGCCAGCGGATTCATGTTCTCGATGAGGTTGGCGCTCAGATCCCCCACCCTGACGCCGGGTTTGAGTTGCAGGTTATTAGCAAAACTGCCGCCCAGGATGAAAGCCTTGCCCGAGAACAGGCGGCTCTCTGGATTCAGGTTCAGGTAATGGGAGACCACGTCGCTCGTTCCCTGGTAGTGGTTCCACTTGAACGACTCGCGCGTGATGGGGATGTACTTGCTGCGTCCGCTGGTACCCGACGACTGGGCGAAGTTCCAGCAGCGGCCGGGCCACAGTTCGTCCCTGATGCCGTTGACCATGCGCAGGATGTGCGGCTCCAGGTCCTCGTAGCGGAACAAGGGCAGCGTCGAGGCAAACTGACGGTAGGTCCTGATAGACGAGAAGTCATACTTGCGGCCGATGCGCGTGAGCGACGCTTTCTCCACCAGCCGCACCAGTTCGCCCTGCTGCACGGCATCGGCATAGTCGATGTAGCGCGCATGCTGCTGCAGGCGTCCCACGAGATGATTACGGAATAACGGCGTGAAGTTAATCATATCTGCAAAAGTACAAACAAATGCCCGAATGAGCGGGAAACAACAGTCAAAAAAACGGGTAAACCGGGTGTTTTGTCTATGGATTTGCCGCTTTGGCCCTTTTTACCGCCATTTTGGGCAGTCCCCAAGCCCCAGTGGCACGGGATATGCAGATTTAGGGGTGATTAGTCGATTGTTTATGAATATTTGTCTAAAATATTTGCATTAATTCATCGATATCGACTAATTTTGGGGCAACAAACATTTAATAACGATAAAAACATACGCACTATGAAACGCTTTATCTTAACAATGGTGGCCATGCTGACCCTCGGGGCAGCCGCCAACGCGATGAGTTACAAGTCGGCCCGCGATCAGGCCTTCTTCCTGACCGACAAGATGGCCTATGAACTCGGACTGAGTGTGGACCAGTATAATGCCGTGTATGAAATCAATATGGACTACATCATGTGTCTGGACGTGTATGATGACATCTTCGGCACCTTCTGGACCCGCCGCAACAACGAACTGCGCTATGTGCTCTCACCTGCACAGTACAACATGTTCATGCAACTGGAGTACTTCTATCGTCCCGTCAGGTGGGAGAACCGCAAATTTGTATTCTCAATCTACAGCCGCTATCCCAAGGACAGATTCTTCTATGCCGCTCCTCCCGGATATCAGGTGTACAAGGGTTCCAACCGCTATTTTGACCACAGCGCTTACGACGGCCGCACCTTTGGCGCTCCCTCGTCCAAGTCGCAGCCCAAGCCCGGCAATGGCGGTATGACGCCCAGACACCAGACTGGAAGCAAGAGTCAGCCCGGCAGCAAGAGTCAGCCTCAGCCCGGAATGAACAAGAAACAGGCTGTCAACGAGGGCAAGATGCGCATGAATGATCCCAGTCGTCGCCGCTAACGGGCAGCCGACCATAACAAGGCAATAAATCAGGAGGGAACGTCCCAAGATTGTGGACGTTCCCTCCTGTTCATTTAATCTCCCGACTCGGGGAACCGCGTCAGCCGATTACCGGCCTACGGCGACCTTGATGGTCTCGACGTGGCTGCCGTTCCTGCCCTGCAGGATGTAGATGCCACGATTGAGTTGTTGCAGGTCGAAGGAGTCGTTGGCAGTAGCAATGGTCTGTCCGCTGGTGTTGTAGACGATGATGGTACCGGGATAGGTAGCCACATTGCTGCGCACCTGGAAGGCCGATGTCTTGTCGACGATATTCTCCAGCACGGTGGCCTGGGTCTCGGTCACTTCGGTCGCGGTAATCGTGAAGTAGTAGTCACGGTCGGCCACGATGTCATAATCGGGCAACTGCTGACCATTGTTCCAGTTGTTGAAAATCAGGTGGAAGTTGCCATTGTTGGCATCCAGCAGGAACACCTTGTAGTTGGTGCCATTCACGATGGAATCGCCCACACTGGCTTCGCCGGGCCATGCGCCGAAGAGTTCGCTGTCACCCCAAGCATACAATCCCAGGGCATCCCAACCGGTCAGGTCGTTGACAAAGATGTAGTGCTGTGATGCGGGAATCGTGGGCAGTTCGCCGCTGATGCTGAAGTCGTCGATACCCAGTGCCATAGCACCCTGGGCAGCGTCACCGCTGGCCACGCTGATGTTCCATGCCAGATAGAGGTCGCAGCCGCGTGCAAGCGTGGTGCCGAGCACTCCGCTCACGGGAACGGTCTCGCCAGGAACGGTCTCATAACCGGCCGTCTCGCTGTCGGGAGCGAAATAGGTGTAGAAACCGTTGCCGGCACTGGTCCAGTTGCGGCCGTCGATCGAGTAGTACAGTTGCACGGCAAAGCCGGCACCGTTGTTGCCCTTGCGGTACTTCTCAACGTTGTAGGTCACGTTGACATTCTCAATGTTCTTGCTGCCCGTGTTGAGCAGGTGGGCATACACGTTGACACACCTCGTGCCACCGGCTACACCGGTCGAGATGCCACCCAAAGCGCGGTCGTCGCCGGCATTGTCGCCGAAGTTCCACGTGCCGTTCTTGGCATTGCTGGGCAGGTTCACGCCGCCGCTGTACATCGTCTGGTCGTCGGCTTGGTCATAGCGTCCCACGGTGCGCGGGGCGGTGAGGATGCGGTCGATGCGCCATGCTTCGGGCAGGGTCGCGGTAGTCTCGTCGCCCATCACGTCAAACGACTGGCTGGCGCTCAAGGTCGTTTCGTTCAGTTCGATGGCGGGATAGGTCACTACCTCGGTCAGTGCGGTAGCCACCTTGACAGTAGCGGTCTCGGTGAAGTCGCCTGTCGTGGCGGTCACGGTATACTCACCGTTCGTGCCATTGCTGGTGAACACCTGGTTGGCATCAATCTCACCTCCGTCGCTCAAGGTCATCACCACGGGCTCGGGAGCCTCAACCTCCATACCGAACTGGTCGCGCACGGTCACCTTGTAGTGCACCTGTCCAGCGGTGTGGTCCACGTAGTTGGTGAAGCCGTTCAGGGCACGGCTGGCATACCCGCGCATAGCGGCAGCGTCATCGGCGCTCAGGCTGGCGGGAGCCCACGTGATGTTCAGGGGATCTTCACCGTAGATGAGGCCATACTCCATGGCAGCAGCCATATAGGTGGCCTTGAGGGTCGGGTGACGGTCATCAAGGAACCACGTCAGGGTGCCAGCGCTGCCCTCCAGGTCATAGACCTCCTGGTAGGCCACGCCCACGGGACACAGGGTCACACCCAGGTCGAGGGCCACATCCTGATAGTTCTTGACAAAAGTCGCGTTGAAGGCAGTGTAGTTCTCCCAGTCACCGCTGTATGCCCAGTTGACGGGCACGATGATGATGGCGTTGGGATTGGGACAGTATTCGCGGATGTAGTCCACCCAGCGCTTCACGTTGGCGCGGAAGGTCTCCACATCGGTGCGGGGCAGCGAACTCTGCTCCTGTAGGATGATGTGGCTCCAGGCCTCGCTGCGCACGAGCATCTTGGCACCGGGGTTGCCGTCCTCGGCCACACCGTCGCCCTCATCCCAATGGGTCTTGAGCGACTTGCCCAGCAGGGTGTGCTTGGTCCAGTCGGCATCCTTGCCCATAGCCTGGGCGATAGCGTCGAACACGTCGTCCTGGTCATTATAATAAATGAGGCTGTTGTTCAGCGAGAGCACCTTGACCTGCTCGGGCAACTCGGGAACGAGCACCACGTCGGCAGGCTGCAGCGTCATCGTCGTGGGAGTCGAGGAGGCCAGTTCGAGGTTGTACTCGCCGGTCTCGAGGTTGAAGGTCACGTCATAGGTACCTGCAGCGGTCGACACCTTGCCGGTAGCGCCCTTGATGAGCGTGCCGTTGGTGTTGTTGCCGGTGAGGTCGCTCTCGGCGCCCCACACGCCGCCCATACCCAGGCGCTGATAGATGCGCCAGTGGCTATAGCCGTCGCCCACGGCAGGCATGGTCACCTGGCCCTTGAAGGTCTTGCCCTCGACGAGGTCGAGTTTGCCGGAAGTATCCATGTAGTTCCAGCCGTTGTTGTCACCGATGACATAGACCGCGGTCAGGCCCGTGTCGTCATCATCACTCTCGAGCAGCAGGGTTGCGGCACCATCCACGATGTTGAGGACAATGCGCTTGCACACGTAGGTGTTGCCGCCGCACGAGATATTGTCATTGGTGCCCAGCACAAGGGTGTAGGGCACATCCATCTGGGCACTGGTGCCGTTGCTGCCGTAGTTGCAGGCACTGCTCCAGTTGGCGTCAGCCACCTTGAACTGGCCGCTCAGCGTCTTGTTGTACAGCACATAGGTGCCGTTGCCCTCGTCGCTGAACTCCCAATCGCTCACGGCGCCCCAACTGTTCACCTCGCCGCGCAGGTAGATGCCTGATGCGACAAAGGGCGGGATGCTCGGGTCAACATAGCCCGTGTAGTTCTCGGGGTCGTCAATCTCGGTGGCCTCGTCCTTGGTCAGGCACAGGTAGTGGTCGGCCGTGGCGTCGATGCTCGTGTTGACGCTGTTGCCCAGGTTGTCGGTGAACAGCAGCGCGTGGGTCGCACCATCCATGTCGAGCGACCACACCTTGTAGGTCACACCATTAACAACGGCACTGCTGGCAGGCACAGTGGCCTCACCGCCATCGGCGGCCATCAGCAAGGTGCTCCATTTGGTCACATCTTCCACATAGATGTAGCAAGCCTGGTCCTGTGAGGCGAAGGTCGCATCGATGACCACATTGTCAATCGACAGACCCATGGCCTTGTTGGGGCTGCTGCCGCTGGCCACGCTGATGTTCCAGGCCAGGTAGAGGTCACCACCCGCAGCCAGGTCCACCATCAGTTGCTTGTCGGCAATGGCGGTGGTGCTGATGGGCACAACCTCGGCACCGGCTGTGGCGGCATCAGGGGCGAAATAGGTGTAGAAGTCCTCACCTGCATTGCTCCAATTGACACCATCGGTGGATACGTAGAGTTGTACGGCAAAGCCTGCGGCATTGTCACCGTCACGGTACTTCTCGATGTCGTAGTTGAAAGCCAGTTTGGTAATGGCCTCATCGCCGGCATTGTGCAGGCAGGTCATCACATTGATGCAGCGGGTGCCGCCATCCACGGTAGTGGACAGGCCGCCCACCGAGCAGTCGCTGGGCACGCTGCTGGAAGCAAAATTCCAGGTGCCGTTCTTGGCGTTACTGGCCAGGCTCGTGCCGCCAGTATACATCACCTGGCTCGATGCGGCAGCAAAACTGCCCACCGTGCGGGGAGCGTTCATCTGACGCTCCACACGCCAACCCTGCGGCATGTCGAGCGTGGCAGCCTGTGCGCCGGCATCCCACATGCCGTCAAAGTTCTCGCTCACCTGGGTGGCGTCGGCTGTGAACTGCAGTGCCTCTTGTGCGCAAGTGTTGCCGGCCCATGTGCACATGAGCAACACGGCGGCAGCGAGTTTGAGATAAAAAGATAATTTTGTCATAAAGCAATAACTCTTAAATAGTTAATAAGGTGTTGTTGTCCTGTCACAAAATTAGGCCAATCACGCAACACCGCAAATACCCGTTAAGAAAAATCAAAACCAATCAAAAGATTAACTTGTTGAAAAACAGACATCTGAATAAAACCACCCGCCCAAGAAATCTAAATCAGTTTCAAAGCCTTTTTGACAACTTAAAACTACAAATCACGCGAATTTTTGGCAGCCGCTATTATTTTTGGAAAACAAGAAACACAATTTATTATGACATCGGGAAAAACAACTCATTACCCCTCACTTCTATAGCACAAACAACCCGAACAACAGTGTTCGGGTTGTTTGTGCTATTAAGAGTTTGATGATTATTCCCAGTGACCGGTGAGGACATAGTGGATGAGGGCCGTCACATCATTGATGTCAACCAGGCTGTCACCGCTGGCCACATTGCAGTCCGCAGCCACAGCATCGTACTCTTCATCAATACTTCCCAAAACCACACTGATCAACAGGGTCACATCGTTGATGTCAATCATTTGGTCCATATTCACGTCGCCACGGGAGTTGAAGAACGACATCGTGTTGACTTCGCCAGTAAAGAAGCCCCATACGCTCTTGCTGTCGCCAACAATCCACGAGATGGTGTGATGGCCGCTGGGCACTGTGCTCATGTCAATATCGATTACACCGCTCACCACCTTGCCACAGACAGGAATCTCACCCACAACTAGATTTGCCACATCGTCGTCAAACCAATAGCAGTAACGCACCAGTTCAACGCTATCCGCTTCCACAGTCGCTTCGGGAATGATAAAGTGTTTCGTCACTGATGAACTCCAGTAGCCCAAATCATCCTGCACACGCATCGTCAGGCTGTGCAAGCCAACGGACAACGACGAGATGTCGAGCATGACAGGTGCAACACCTATGGTCTGTCGCCCGGCAACATTGTCGTCAAACCACACTTCACGGCTCTGAATCGACGAGGCGGTGCTATTGTCCATCTCGTTGGGAATGATGAACGCCTTGGTCAAAGCGGGACTCCAGTAGCCCAAATCGTCCTTCACGCGCATCGTGAACCAGTGCAGACCCGCCGACAGCGACGAGATGTCGAGCGTCACGGGCGCTGCACCAATGGACTGACGCCCGGCATAATTATGGTCCAGCCAGTACTCACCACCTTGGATTATCGTTGCGGTGGTGTTGTCTATCTCATTGGGGATGATAAATGCCTTGGTTAAAGTGGGGCTCCACATGCCCTCACTGTCTTTCACGCGCATCGTGAACCAGTGCAGGCCCGCAGGCAGCGACGAGATGTCGAGCGTGGTCGGCGAGGCACCTACCGACTGGCTCTGGACAATGTTGTTGTCGAGCCAGAACTCGCGCTCCACGATGCCACCCTGGGCCGTCGCCACCATACAACTGACAGTGGCGAGCGCTGCTATGCAATATTTGATAATGCTCATAGTCTCACAAGGTTTTAACGATGAGTTAATCTCTTGCTTCAGCCTCATAGTTGATGTGCAACTGTTGGCCCTCGACATTCAGTTCCAGGCTCTTGATAAAGGGCACTCGGGGAACCGTACTCCAACCTATGCCTCCCGACGGGCCGATGGGTGTGCCGTCGGTGCCAATCCATACGTCAGGCTGCTGCAACTCCCAAGTTCGATCAGCAGAGTAGTTTGCGTTTTCTCCATCAGCAAAAATTTCAGACGGTGCCCCTACTTCATAAATATTTTCAGCACTTGTTCCTGTCCCAAACCTCGCACGAGTAGTCTTAATGCAGTTTTTCACGACGCAATAAGTGCCAGATATAAAGAGGTTTGTGTAATTTTCATTCGTTGTGAAGATGCAATTCGTCCACGTGATACCTCGACCGTTATCATAACTATTAGCGATGGCAGTGGAGATGCTGTGGTCAATAAGTATCTCGAAATCTTCGGTATATCCGTTGAATGTCCCATACAAAATACAATTTGTAAACAGCGTGTTCTTACAGAGACCTCTGTTTATGCTATATGCAAAAACGCATTGCTTAAGGACCAAGTTCTCGTTATAACCACCCATGTTCATGTATTGCTGCACATAGCATTTCTCGACGTTCAGACCCTTGATCGGAACCTTTGTGGAAGCATTATTCGCATAACCTGCATATAAAGAACCGTTGATATACAGCCCTTCCATGTGAACGTTACAAAGCGTATCTCCTGAAGCGCCGATAAAAACATCACCGTAAAGAGTGGACTGAGTAGTTCCTGTCGAGGCATTATTTTCGTATCCTGCACCATAGATGGAGACAGACTTGTTGATGGGCGCGGGAGCAAATTGTCCGTTAGAGAGGGTAATCACATCGCCGTCCACGGCAGCAGTCATGGCCTGTACAAAGGCATTGCCTCCACTGAACGCGCTCACTTGGTCGCCATGCTGCAAAACAGCCTTGGGCACATCGGTGGTTGCTTGAGCCTTGCCCGCCAATGCGCAGCAAAGCACCATCAGAGATAATAAAATTTTCTTCATAATGTAGTAAGGTTAAATTGGTTAATAAAATATGGTGTATCTGTTGGGTTCGGATGAGGTTATAGGCAAGATCAGAGATAAATTTGGAGAAATGCTATTATTCGGGTAAAATTGATTTACAAAGTTACGGCATCACGGCTTTCGGGGACTCTCAAAACGTAAAAACCGACTCTCAAAAGAAAAATTGAGAGTCGTTTTTGTCATTGCCCCTTTTATCAAACAACAGGAACAACAATTAAAGTTGTTTAAGTTGTTGATTGTTGTTTATGTTGTTTGAAAAAAGAGAGTGGATGCCGATTAGCGGTTTTTCCAGGCACTGGGAGTGGTGCCGGTGATGGCCTTGAAGATGCGATAGAACGAGGCTTCACCAGAGAAGCCCGATTTCACACATACCTCGGCAATCTTAATGTCGGGCTGACTGCGCAGCAGTTCCTGGGCGTAGGCTACGCGATAGTTGTTGACGAACTGCGGGAACGAGCAACTGCGTTGCGAGTTGATGCAGTTTGAGATCGCGCTACGATTTGAGCCCAACGCGGTGGCAAGGTCGGTGATTTTCAGGTTGGGATTCATGAAGAGTTGCTGCTGTTCCATCACCTGACAGATGCGTTGCATGAGTTCAGTATCGTCAGTGCCCGCGACTGGAGCCTCCTGGACTTCCTTGCAGGGTTCCTCGGCGGGAGTTTCAGTTTTAATAACTGGTATGCTTTTCCTGCGGCGCAACAGCCCTACCAGCCCAGTCGCCATTGCGGCGAAAGCCAAGACGATAAGCGCCCATCCCCACCAGGGAAATCTTATTCCTGCTGCCTGGTTTCGTGGACTAATGTGTATCAGCCAGGTGGCAGCAGTGGGTTTGAAATATGAACCTTGCGGTGTACCGCCAGTCAGCATCAGGTCTCCATCTGCAGTTAGGATGATATTATCGATGTCCGTATCATCCAACACATCGGTATAACAGAATGTCAGTCCTGCAGGCTCTGTGGCATAGTCAATGGCGACAACATACACACGGGTTGTGATGCTGGGATTGACACTCTCATGACGAAGGTCGTCACCAACCAAATATGCCCGTTGGCATTGCCGGTCCACAAGAATTCCCTTATAGTATATTTCTCCCCATTGGCTTGATCTCGGGATAGGCACATCGGTGGGCAACAGGGTGAACACCCCGTTGGTAACGCGTGCAATCGCTAATTGTCCCTCATCATTGGTGATGAGCAGCAGATAGGAATAGTCACCCTTAGACTCATCACCGATAAAGGACGCGGATGAGGGCCACATCAGGACTACAGGGGGAATTCTCCACTCCTCGAGCAACGGAACATGGCAAGGCTCTCCCAGCAGGCAGTCGGCCACAGGAACGGTGATTGGACTACCAACCGTGTCCGCCCCACCTATAATCATGGCGTCATCTTTAGCCGTTTGCAGGATGAAAGGGGTGCTTCGAGCGATACTCACGTCCTTCACCGGCAAGAAACTGACCTTGCCATCATAGATTTCGATGGCATCCTTATGGTACCAATTGCCGGCAATGACGGCACGACCATCGTCCAGCGCAAGTGCCGATAGCATCGCCCGCTTGGTATCGAGACTGGCGAAACCCTCAGAAGTGCGCGTTAACGGATCATAGAGTTCTACTTCGAAACTTTGCCCGACACCCATGTTTTCCTTGTGTCCTCCCATGATAAGTACTTTGCCCGTCGATAGTTCCACAGCACAGCCGTCATCATGGGTGAATGCGGTCGGCACCAGATGCCACTTGCCATCCTTATAGTACTCGAGGGTTGGCGTCGGCACGAAGTTGGTGGTGTGGCCACCGATTACTGTAGGCTCGCCATTCAGCAGCAACACTGTATGCCCATAGCGGGGAATATTCAGGTCGGCTAGCCGCTCGGCCTCAATCTTCACAACGGGACGCGACGACACATCGCCCTTGGCCTGAGCGGCCAGCGGCAACAGCGCCATGAGACAATACATCACTGCAAGAACTCTCATTCTTCCCGTTGACATCGTTTTTTTTGGGGGGAGTGAAAATTTGGAGAAAAAAAACCACGCTAAATCACCGATGTGTTGTCATTCAGTGGTTTAGCGTGGAATCAAGTGTCTGAATCAGTCAGATTAGTTCTTCTTGGCTTTGTCCTTGCAGTCAGGGCACTGCTGGTCGGCGGGCTTGTTGCAAGCCTGACCGTCCTTGTGGTCCTTGCATTCGTGCTTCATACCCTCGGCCTTCTCGCACTTCTGCATGCCTTCCTTGCACTCGTGCTTGGGAGCCATACCTTTTTCGCACTCGTGGCCTTCGCCCTTCTTGCACTCGTGCTTCATGCCTTCGGCCTTCTCGCACTTCTGCATGCCTTCCTTGCACTCATGCTTGGGAGCCATACCTTTTTCGCACTCATGGCCTTCGCCCTTCTTGCACTCGTGCTTCATGCCCTCGGCCTTCTCGCACTTCTGGCCTTCAGCCTTCTTGCACTCTTGCTTAGCAGCCTTGGCTTTGCAGTCGGGGCACTGCTGGTCGGCAGGCTTGTCACACTTCTGACCATCCTTGTGATCCTTGCAGCATTCCTTCTTCACTTGCTCACACTGTTTGTTGGCAACCTGAGCGGTCATCGAGGTGGCAGCAAAAGCCACAAGAGCGAGCGTCAATAAAAATTTCTTCATAATAGATGTTTGGTTAAAATGTTTGATTAATGATTTGATGCGCCAAAATTAGTGCAAATTACGCACAGAACAAAATGTGAAACCAAGTTTTACATTTTTTATGTCGTGATGCAGCCTGATTTATCCAAAATTAACCCGTTGACGGAATTAAAGAATCAAATTTTTTGCCAGACAATTGACACCCGTAGGGTGGCCTATGAATACCCCCAGATAAATCAGGCAACTGAGCAGAGCGAAGGTGGCTGATTCATCTGGGCTGTCATGAACCGTAACCCGTCGCTTAAGGGGCCCCACTTCATCTTGGACCAGCACAAATGGGGTCGCTTCCAGCGACGGAGATTGTATTGCCCACCCGTGGGTGATGCAATCCACTTCACTACCGCTCAGCGGATTGCATTACCCACGGTTATTCAAATGACCGCCCTTTGGGCGTTTGCGACAGCAACTTGTCGGCATTGAATGTTTTCACAGATTCTCTACTTGTTCAAGTAATTCCGCCAACGGTTCAGAATTCGCAATAAAAACCGAAATATGAGACTATTTGAGTTTTTTTTGGTTTAATCACGGTATAAAATTTGCATTTTGCAGCAAAACACTTACTTTTGCACCCATTCTACCAACCAAACATCATTTTAGCGAAAGAACATTATGTCAACCTATACTGTTACCGACCCTCGCAAGGTCACTACCAAGCGCATTGCCGACATGCGTCTCGCAGGCGAGAAAATCGCGATGATCACCGCCTATGACTACACCATGGCCACCCTCGTGGACCAGGCCGGCATCGACATCATCCTGGTGGGCGACAGTGCCAGCAACGTCATGCAGGGCAATGCCACCACCATCCCCATCACCATCGATGACATGATTGTGTACGGCCGCACCGTGGTGCGTGCCGTCAAGCGTGCCATGGTCATCGTGGACATGCCCTTCGGCACCTATCAGGGCGATCCCATGGACGCTCAGCGCAATGCCGTGCGCATCATGCAAGAGACCGGAGCCGACGGTGTGAAACTGGAGGGCGGACGCGAGATGCGGCCGGCCATTGAGATGATCCTGCGCGCCGGTATCCCCGTGATGGGACATCTGGGCCTCACGCCGCAGAGCATCAACAAGTTCGGCACCTATGCTACCCGTGCCGAGGGTGAAGCCGAGGCCACCCGCCTGCTGGCCGACGCCAAGGTGCTGGCCGAAATCGGTTGCTTCGGCATCGTGCTGGAGAAAATCCCCGCCACGCTGGCCGCCAAGGTCACCCAGAGCATCGGCGTGCCCACTATCGGCATCGGCGGCGGTGGCGCATGCAGTGGACAGGTGCTCGTGCTGCACGACATGCTCGGCCTGAACCGTGAGTTCAAGCCCAAGTTCCTGCGCGTGTACAACAACCTGGGCGAGCAGATCATCGACAGCGTGGGCAACTACATCACCGACGTCAAAAGCGGAGATTTCCCCAACGAGAACGAGCAATACTGATTTTTAAGCATCAAAGAATAATGACGGGCGCAACACTCATTCATGTTGCACCCGTTGTTTTTGTTCATTCCTCGATGATTTCCATGATGTAGGTCCCCAATTGGGCCACCAGGTTGGCCGTATGACTGTCGGGAACGCCTTCGGCCTTACACAATTCGCCACGCGATGCCAGCCACTTGTCAAGCAGAACAACCACCTTGTTAGCCCGTTCTCGCATCTGATTGCTCAGGGCTATGAAGCCTTCACGGTCATACATATCAGGGTCATCTATATCAAAACTCTTGGCATCGGCCAATTCCTGTAAGAAACTCTCCCGGGCAGAGGCTATGGTCCACATCTGGTCGGTATCAAACGGGCCTTTATTGCAGAGTTTGCTGTAGTCATTCTGGCGGGTTTCGGCCAAATTCCAATATGAACCGCTGGCAACGACGTGCGCAATGGTGCCTCCCCAAAAAGTCAAGTAAGACAAGTCACAATACATGTTACCCAACTCTTCCTCCAGGGCAAGCCAATCGCGCATCTCGGCCTGGTAGAGGGGATTCTTGCTTTTGCCGACATAGTCCCGGGCGGTGAGATAATGGCACACGCCACGCCAGATGCGGCCGCACATCACCATGTCCATCGTGCTGCCGCCCGACAGACTATCGGCCAACTCCCGCAGATCACTGCACACGGTTTCGTCCAGAGGGTATTTATCCTCTTTCCTGTGATTCAAGATACCATAGGACTGTATGGCAACAGCCTGCTGTTCATAACGGTTGACGAACTCATCGACCGACCGGGCCGAGAATTCTTCCATCATGAAGTCGGCCAACGAGTCAAGCGAGGCAAACCTCACATCGGCCTCAAACGGGGCGGGGGCAGGGGTTTCACGCACCTCCGATTTCTTGCTGCCGCACGACGGGAAAACCGCTACCAATAACATCACGGCAAGAACCATAAAGCCAAAACTTACTTTTTTCATCATATCTCAGTTTTATCTTTGTTGCAAATGTACTACAAATCACTAAAAACGCATGCCAAAAGGGTATGAAATTATTGGTGGAAGTAAAAGCGCCATTCAGGGCGAAAGCATGACCCTGATACAATCTGCCACCCCTAACGGGGTTACTATTTTGGGTTAACCTATTCACAGGGGTTGCGCTTCGCTCCACCCCTGCCTAAACCCTGTCAGCCCTACGGGCTTAAAAGTAAACGCATGCCAAAAGATCGATTTATTCGTCGTTGGTGGCAAGGGCGGCATTGCGCAGCAGCGTTTTGTAACGCAGACGCGAGATGGCGCTGTGGGCGAAGAGGCGCTTGAAATCGCCCGGTTTCATCGAACGGATGCGCTCCCGTGTGAGCGTCATCACGGCCTCGGTAGGGGCAAAATCGGGGATGGAAGTGGGCACGGCATGGGCATTGTGCGGACAGCACAACTGGCAGGAGTCGCACCCCACCACCCTGTTGCCGATCACCTCACCCACCCACGCGGGCAACTCGTCGTCATGGTTCTCGATGAGCAGACACGACAAGCAACGTGACGCATCGACAGCGCCGCAGTCGTTCAAGGCTCCGGCAGGACATGCCGCAACACACCTGCCGCAGTCACCGCAGGTCATGTCGCACGGCTCATCGGGCGGCAACTGTGCTGTGGTGACAATCTCGCCCAGGAAGAAGAACGACCCCCTGCCAGGAAGAATCAGGCAACCGTTGCGGCCGACGAAACCGAGTCCCGCGCGCTGCGCCCAATAGCGCTCGCGGATGGGTGCCGAGTCGACACAGGGACGCGTAGCACAATGGGTAATTTCTTCGATGAAACGGGCCAATTCAGTCAACCGTTCCCTCAGCACCTCATGATAATCGCGTCCGTAGGCATAGTAGGCGACACGCAGGGTGCCGGCCGGCTGGCAGGTGGCGGGATAGTAGTTCATGGCAAGGGCAATGACCGTCCGGGCCCCCTCGAGCAGCAACGCCGGGTCACGGCGCAGGTCACGGTGCCCCTCGGCCCACCGCATGCAGCCGTGGTGCCCCTGGTCAATCCAGCGGTCATATCGCGCCACCGCCTCATCGTCGACAGGCGAGGCAGCGGCAAAGCCACAAGCGTCAAATCCCAGGCTCGCGGCCTGGGACTTGATCAGTGATGCTATGTCAATGCTCGGGGATGGCATCGAACTTGTAACCCTGCTCCTGCAGCCACTCGATGGCGCGCGGCAAGGCATATTTCATGTTCTTCTCGGCCTTGAGCGAATCGTGGAACACGATAATCGAGCCGTTGCGGGCATACCGCTTCACGTTGTCGAGCACCTGCTCTCCCGTGAGTTTGCGGCTGTAGTCGCGCGTCACCAGGTCATACATAATGATGGCGAAACGCGACCGAAGGACCTTGGACTGCCCCCATCGCAGCAGACCGTGCGGCGGGCGAAACAGCGTGCTGCCGATGAGTTCGTTGGCGCGGAACACGTTGTGCAGGTAGTGCTTGGTGCCCACGTGGGCTCCCTGCAGGTGGCTCATCGTGTGGTTGCCCACCGAGTGGCCACGGCGGCGCACCTCCTCGAGCAGTTCGGGATGACGTTCCACATTCTCGCCGACCATAAAGAAGGTGGCCTTGATGCCATAGCGGTCGAGGGTGTCGAGCACCCACGGCGTGACCTCGGGAATGGGTCCGTCGTCAAAGGTCAAATAGACCGTGTGGTCGCGCTTGTGGATGCGCCACACGGTCTCGGGAAATAACATTCTGTAAAGCAGAGGCGGACGTTCAACTAACACGATGTCGACCGTTGTAGTGTTCAGTTAAATCATCAATTGCCCAGCATCTCTTCCAGGTTGGCAGAAACTTCGCCGCCACCCTCCTGCTGTTGGGCCTGCTCCTGCATGCGAGCCTGCATCTGCTGGCGGAGAGCCGCCTCATATTGCTGCTGGAACTGTAACTGGCGTTCCAGGCTGACACCCATGTCCTGCAACTTGGGAACGACCTTAGTGCGATAATCATCATCGCCAAACCACTCGCCATAGTCAGCCAGCATGTCAAGCAGATACTGCTGGTCGATAAACTTGTCGGTACGGGTCAACTGGGAGTACTGGTTGGGGCTCAGCGACTGATAGTAACGCACATACTGGCCATAGTGTACAATCTCGTCCTCAAGGATCTTCCTGGCCTTATCGGTGTAGGTGTTATCCTTGGCCGACTCGCCCAACTGGTGATAGATCTCGGCGACCTCTTCGCCAATCTGAACCGTGAACGGGCAAATCGAAACCGGCAGTTTCTCCATCATCAGGTCGAGGATGGTACCGGCCTTCTTGTAGCGGTCGGCGGCATATTCCTCGACACTCATGCCCTCGGGGATAGGATACTTGCCGTCTTCGGCCATACGGCCTTCGGTAATCAGTGCGCTGGCAAGTTGCATCATGGCGCTGCGCGTCGTCGTTACCATGCGGCAGATCGTCTCGTCAAGATAAATCTCACCCGGCTTGGCGGTGTCCAGACCACCCCAACGGAAATTATTGACCACATTGTCATACATGATGTCGGTCGAGACATTGGTGCCCCTGGACGGACCCTGAATCGGCGTGACTTGGTAAGCGAGACCCGTCAGACGCAGATAAGGCTGCAGGCCCAGGTAGTAACTGTCGGGAACGGTCATCGCGAAGTAGCACGGACGGTTCCAGCCCTCGGCGATGCTGCTGGCAATGATGTCGAACGACATCAACTGGCTCGAGGTCATGCCCTGGCCCATTTGTGCCAGATTGACGTTGATAGAATCAACAATCAGCGCACGCTGCGAGGGTTTTACCACACCAGCCTTGATGGCCTGGTCGGCATCAACAGGCATGAAGACATTGGGATACTTGATCATGTTGATGCCAAACGGATTGGACGTTTTGTTGTCGGGGGCATAGACATCGGCCAGCGAGGTCAACGCATTGGTAAGCGTCATATCGGGCTGCCAAATGTAGTTGACCACGTGCTGGTCATAGGCATAGGTCGTATCGCTGGCCTGCATGGGCAGCGGAGCCGACTCATAGGCCGCACGGCGCATCTGACTGATGTACCAGTCGGTGGCCAGATAACTCAGGTTGACGGCACGCACGTCGGTGCGGTAGCCCTCTACCTCCTGCAGATACCACAGCGGGAAGGTGTCGTTGTCACCGTTACAGAAGATGACACCGTTGGGGGCCACGCTCGACAGGTAGTTGCGGCCGAAGTCGCGGGCCGCATAACGGCCGCTGCGGTCGTGGTCGTCCCAGGTCTGGCTCACCATCTGCAGGGGCACGAGGATGCCGATGAGGGCAGCCACGCCTGCGATAGCGGTAGCCATACCATTGCTCGAACCTGCAGGTGCCTCACCAGCCAGCGCGGTGGTCTCGGCACCAGCCTCTTTCTTATCGGCCTGTTTGCCCGACTTCTTCATCAGCCACATGGCGAAACTCCACAGGGCAGCAACACCCATACCGACCCAGATGCTGAAAGCATAGAACGAGCCGGCGTAGGCATAGTCACGCTCACGGGGCTGGCTCGGCGTCTGGTTCAGGTACATCACGATGGCGATACCCGTCATGAAGAACAGGAAGAAGACTACCCAGAACTGCTCGATGCCGCGACGGCCGCGATAGGCCTGCCACAACAGTCCGAACAGACCCATCAGCAGCGGCAGCATGTAGAACACATTGTGTCCCTTGTTGCCCTTGCCCATGTCGTCGGGCAGCATGCTCTGGTCACCCAGACGCGGGTTGTCGATAAACGGGTAACCGGTAATCCAGTTGCCGTGGTTCACCTCGCCCATACCCTGGATGTCGTTCTGTCGGCCCGAGAAGTTCCACATGAAGTAGCGCCAGTACATATAGTTCAACTGATAACTGATAAAGAAGCGCAGGTTCTCGGCCATCGTGGGCTTAATTGACGGACGGGTCTGTATCGTATTGCCTTCGCTATCAACCATCACAGTGGCATCGACGGTAGTGCCCTTCATATCGAGCCACTCGATATACTCTTGGGCATGCTTGTCGTCGTGGATGCGCGGGAAGAACATATCCAGTTCGGGGCTGAACACGTAATTCGTCTTGGGACCGATAGCCTTATAGTGGTCACGCTGGCCAGGCTGGGTCTTCACCTCGGGAGCATACTGCATCGGACCCTCTTTGACGACAGGTTCTGACGTTTCCTGGCCTTTCGGCGTGGATACCATCTGGCTGTAGAGGGTGCGGCCATAGAACAACGGCGATTCGCCATACTGCTCACGGCTCAGGTACTTGGCCAACGCATAGGTGTTATTGGGCGAGTTCTCGTCCAGCGGGGTGTTCTGGGAACTGCGGATGAGAATCAGCGCATAACTGCTGAAACCGATGAAGATCACGAGCACCGACATGATGATGTTGGTGAACACACGAACGGGAACGCGCTTGCAGAAACCGAACAGGTAGACACACAATGCCACAATCAGCACCAGCCAAAGCAGGATGTTGTCGCTGACGAAGCAGATGCCTGACATCAGCATGGCCAGTCCAAAGGAAATCTTGATGAGCAGATCGCTCTTGTTCTTATAGAGCGCGAACAGGGCAAACGCCAACACGGCAAGCAGCAAGATAGCATACACGAGCACGCCAGAGTTGAACGACATACCCAGCGTGTTGACAAAGAACAGGTCAAACTTCTGACCCCACTTGACGAAGCCGGGTTCCAGACCGTACAGAATCAAGCCCACAACAGCAAATGACACGAGCAGCGTCAGGAGTGAACCCTTCACGCTCGAGTTCTTGCCGTGGGAACGGCACTGGCGATAGTAGAATACCAGCGCGATGGCGGGGATACACAGCAGGTTCAGCAGGTGCACACCCAGCGACACGCCAATCACATAGGCAATCAGGATAATCCAGCGGTCGCTTTGGGGCTCATCGGCACGGTTCTCCCACTTGAGGATGAGCCAGAACACCAGCGCGGTGCAGAACGATGAGAAAGCGTAAACCTCGGCCTCGACAGCGCTGAACCAGAAGGTGTCGCTCCACGTGTAGACCAACGCGCCGCAGATGCCGCTACCCATCACCACGAGGTACTGGGCCAGGGTCATCTTGTCCTCCTCGCCGTCCTTGACGACGAGTTTCTTCACCAGATGGGTGACGGACCAGAAGAGCAGCAGAATCGTTAAAGCGCTGAAAATCGCCGACATGGCATTGACGCACTTGGCAACAGCCATCACGTCACCACCGGCAAACTTGCTTGCGAAGTTGGCGGCAAGGATAAAAATCGGGTTGCCAGGCGGGTGGCCGATTTCAGTCTTAAAACCTTGAGCGATAAATTCCGGGCAATCCCAGAAACTGGCTGTCGGCTCGATGGTCAGCAGATAGGTTGCTGCCGCAATCACAAAGATGAGCCATCCCAGCGTGTTGTTGATGAGTTTGTACTTCTTCATCGTTTAAATTTGTTGTTTCTATTTCGTTTTTAGTAGTTATTGTCGTGTTATGCCATTGCGCAAAAACCAAGTGCCGACAGCAATACGCAATCGGCGCTGGCTTCGCCAAAATTGTTCAAACGGCAAAATTAAGCATAATCTTTGAAAACGGGCCAAACCCATGCCCGATATTTGCCAAAATTTTGATTTTTTGAAAAATCCATTTAACTTTGTGGCTCATTATAAGTCTAAATGACAATATTACACGGAAATTAATAAGAGACGACTATGAAACAGTTCAGATTATACATTACGGCGCTGGTGCTGGCCATGGCCGGCATCATGGCGACACAGGCCGATGCCCAGGTGCTGCGCGACGCCGATTTCAACAGCATCGGGCGCATCAACGGCAACGGCGTGGTCCGCAACGACTCAGGACGCTCGGTGGGCACGTTTGACGCCGACGGCACTGTTCGCGACAACAAGGGCACAGTGCTGGGCGAAATCAAGCAACTCGAGATTTTTGACACCGAGGGCACGCGCATCGGATACATCAACAACGACGGCACCGTGCGCGACGGCGAGAGCAACGTGCTGGGCTACATCAGCATCAACGACGGCAAGGTGAGCGACGCCCAGAAACAGACCATCGGCTTTGCCCGCGGCGTCAGGGTGGACTGGATTGCCTGCTATTACTTCTTCCATTTCTTTGAGAAGTAACCGATTGATAATGAAACGCATCACTATGATACTGGCTATTGTGCTGCTGGCAGCCAATAGCCTTTTTGCACAACTGCCGGCCGACTCGGTGCTGCGGCGATATGCCGCCGGCATGCTTATGGTAGGTTTCAAGGGCGACAGCGTGACCGAGGATTGTGACGCTGCCCGCTACGTGCGCGACCTGCACGTCGGAGCCATCGTGCTGTTCGACATCGACGTGACCGGTGACGCCACCCTGGGGTCACGCAACATCACCAGCAAGGAGCGCCTCACCCGCATGACCGGGCAACTGCAGCAGTGGGCCGACTATCCCCTGCTCATCGCTACCGACCAGGAGGGCGGCAAGGTGGCCCGCCTCAAGCCGCAATACGGCTTCTTGCCCACGGTGACGGCCGAGTACCTGGGAACAGTAGACAACGAGGATACTACACGCTACTATGCCGCCAGACTCGCACGCGAGATGCACGAGAGCGGCGTGAACGTCAACCTGGCCCCCGTGGTCGATGTGCTCAACCACGACTGCGCTGCCGTGGGCCACTACCTGCGCTGCTACTCGACCGACCCGCAGGTCATCGCCCGCCATGCGGGCTGGTTCATCGACGAGTGCCACCGCCATGACGTGCTGTGCACCCTGAAGCACTTTCCCGGCCACGGCAATGCCATCGACGACTCGCACTACGGCTTTGTCGACGTGACCAACGGCTGGACCGAGGCCGAGTTGGAACCCTTTGCCCGCCTCATCGACGCCGGTCAGGCCGACCTGATCATGACGGCCCACCTGTTCAACCGCAATATCGACGACGAGTACCCCGCCACTTTGTCCAGGAAGACCCTTACCGACCTGTTGCGTAACCAAATGGGCTACGACGGTGTCATCGTGACCGATGACCTGTATATGCAGGCCATCCGCAACCAGTACAGCATCCCCACAGCGCTGGAACTCGCCATCAACGCGGGAGCCGACCTCATCTGCGTGGGCAACAACATCAGCACCGGCTTTGAAGCCGACCGTCCTTTCCTGCTTGTGGACATGATCGTCAACTCAGTAAAGGAAGGGCGTATCCCGTGGCAGCGGCTGCAAGAGTCACACGAGCGCCTACAGCGCCTGCAACAGAAACTAACACATTGATATACAATAACAAATGAAACGTAACATCCTTATTGCCATCATTACCGTTATGGCCACATTAACAGCCCTTGCCGACGGGGACAGGCTCACCATGCCCGCTCCCTTGAAGCCCGGTGACAAAATCGCCATCATCTCTCCCGCCAGCACTCCTGGCAAAGACAATCCCGAGAAGGCCGCTGCCACGCTGCGTGCCTGGGGCTTCGACCCCGTTATCGGACAACATGCCCTCACCAGGTGCCACATGTATGCCGGCACCATCGAGGAGCGCTGCACCGACCTGCGCTGGGCCCTCGAGGACCCCGAAATCAAAGCCATCGTGTGCACCCGCGGCGGCTATGGCTCAGCCATGCTGCTCGGCACGATGACCCATGAGGACTTCGCCAAGCATCCCAAGTGGATTGTGGGCTACAGCGACATCACCGCCCTGCACAGCGCGATGGTGTGCAGCGGTGTGATGAGCCTGCACGCCAACATGGGCGGTGCACTGGGTGGCCGCGGAGCCGACGACAGCATCAACGAGATACTGCACAACGTGCTGCTGGGCACACTGCCCTCCTACACCATCCCCAAACACCCGCTCAACAAGATAGGCACCGCCCACGGCATCGTCCTGGGCGGCAACATGGCCGTGTTCACCAACATCGGCGGCAGCCGTGAGTGGGATTTCCTGGACCGCGACAATATCCAGGGCAAGGACATTATCTTGTTCTTTGAGGACGTGAGCGAGAACATGCCGCGCGTCAACAGCATGCTGCAGCAGTTGCGCCTCAAGGGCGTGCTCGACCAGGTCAAGGGCATCATCGTGGGCCGCTTCACCGAGTATGAGCCGCGCGACGGCTATGCCGACATGTACGAGATGCTCAGCGAGACGCTCAACGGCTACGACATCCCCGTGTGCTACGATTTCCCCGCCAGCCACGACGAGGACTGGAACTACCCGATGATTGAGGGCTGCCCCGCCACGCTCACTGTCGCCCCCGAGGGCGTGACCCTCACTTTCGAAAGAAAGTAACTCCCCTACTCCATAGCAACGACAACACCGCCGCCCGACAAATCATCGGACGGCGGTGTGCCATAGGATAAAGATTTTTTTTCTTTTAGAATTTGAAGTCAATACCGGCACCGAACACCTTGTTGGTGCGGCTGTAAGTATCCTTGCCGGGCAGCGAGGTGTTGAAGTAGTTCTCCTCGCTACGGTCATAGTCCTTGTAGGTGGTCCAGAAATAACCCACGTTGACCTTAATCTTCTCGTTCACGTTGATAGCGCCGCCAAAGCCGATGCTGTAACTGTCGCAGGAGAAGGAGGTGTGGGTCTGGTAATCATCGCTCAAGCCGTAGTCGGTGTTCTGGGCACCGGCGCTCACGGTGAACATCTTGTTGATGTCCCACTCCACGCCAGCCAGCACCTCGTGGGTACCGTGACGCAAGTGTTTCTGCTTGTCGTGGGCCATCTCGGCATGCTTGTCGTCATAGTAGTGGTACTCGACGGTGGCACGCAACTTGTTGGGGATGAACTCATAGCCCAGGGCGGTATAGAATACTGCGGGCAGGTCGTTGGGGGTGTTCACGCCATGCTTGTAGTCGTCGAGTGCGGCCTCGAAGGCAGCAGGCTCGGCGATGGCGGTCTTGGTGTCGTTCTCAATGTTCAGGTTGGTCTTGAACTCATACTTGGCCGCCAGGGTAAAGCCCTTCCATACCAGGTCCATACCGATGATGGGCGTGATGCCCCAACCGGTCTGCGAGCAATCCAGGTCGATGTTGGCCATCTCGCCGTTCTGGTTGACCAGCGTGTTCAAGGTCGGAGCCAGCGAGGGATAGGAAATGGCAATCTGCTGCACGGTAGCAGCCATCTCGGGTTTGGGCATCACCTTGACAAAGCCGCTGTAGTTGCCGTCAAAGTAGTTCATACGGATACCGGCATAGCCGCTCAACCAATCAAGAGGCCTGTAGGAAGCGCCCAACTGCAGACCGTAGATGTACTGGCGGCCCTTCATTGCCGAGTTGATGTCGTAGTTGCCAGCCGTCAGGGGCAACAGGGATGCCACACGGGGATCGTTCAGGATGGGAGCGGTTGCGGGATTTGCAGCCAAGGCCTGCCTCAGAGCAGCCGTCTGACCATAGATACCAGCCATGATGCTGGCATCAAACACGGGCAGACCGCTATCGAAGTTGCACTTGCCACCGCCACCGGTAAAACCGAAGAAGCCCGAGAACGTCCAGCGGTCCTTCTTGTAGGCACCATAGAGCGACGGGATGACGGGAGCCTCGGCCTTGCCCTTGTACAGGCGGGTATGGTCGGCCTCGGGGAACAAGGCGAAAGTGGTGAGCGCGTTGCGCGACTGCGAAGCGCTCTGGATGTTCAGTGACAGGGTCCAGCCTTCATGGTCCATAAAGGCCAAACCGGCGGGGTTGGTATAAACGGCGTCAATCTCGTGGCTGGCACCACGGGCCATCATGCGCATGAAGGCAATATGTTGGTTGGTGTTGTGGAGCAGACCGCCCGCCATGGCGGCGATGCTAACCGTTACGAGAGAGAGTACTAATGTTGTAATCCTTTTCATTGCTATACCTATTTAAAATAAAACAAACCTGAAGTGGAGATTTTGGACAACAAAATTACTGCCGCAAACGCCAATTGTCGGGCAAAAAGCCATAAAAAATGGCCTTTTCGGGGCATATCGCCACATTATTACATTTTTTAACAATCCCAAACTGTTAAAAATCGCAGGAATTCACCCTCTCCCTCTTTCAGACAGCCATGACAACTTGAGTGACAACAACGACAGTTGACGTCGCCCTGAAATAGACTGACAAAACAGGAAAAGACAAGAAAGACAAAATCGGCCGTCAATAAAGACCCTTTTGTCCTTCTTGTCTGTCTTGTCTTCCTTAAACCCGAAGAAAACCGCGGGCAAAGTGAGCATCACAGGCGGATGCTTCTCTAAACTGCGGGCTCCAGCCCGCATCAAAGCGTGACGACGGTGCCGATGGGCTCGCCGCTCATCACCTTCTTGAGGTTGCCCACGACGTCCATGTTGAACACGTGGATGGGCAACTTGTTGTCGCGAGCCATCACGGTGGCGGTCATGTCCATGACCTTGAGGCCGCGGTTGTAGATTTCGTCGTAGGTGATGCGGTCAAACTTCGTTGCAGTGGGGTCCTTCTCGGGATCGGCGGTGTAGATGCCGTCCACGCGAGTGCCCTTGAGCATAACGTCGGCCTCGACCTCGATGGCGCGCAGTGTGCTGCCCGTATCGGTGGTGAAGAAGGGGCTGCCGGTGCCGCAGGAGCAGATGGCCACCTTGCCGGCCTGCATGGCCTCGATGGCGCGCCACTTGCTGTAGGGCTCGCCAATGGGGAACATGCCGATGGCGGTGAATACCTGGGCGGGCTGGCCGATAGCCTCGAGGGCCGACGAGAGCGCCAGCGCATTGATGACGGTGGCGAGCATACCCATCTGGTCGCCCTTCACGCGGTCAAACCCCTGGGCTGCGCCCTTGAGGCCGCGAAAGATGTTGCCGCCGCCAACGACGATGGCGACCTGTACGCCAGCGTCCACGATTTCCTTGATCTGGGTGGCATAGTCAGCCACACGCTGCGGATCGATGCCGCTACTCTGTTCTGCTGCCAGCGACTCGCCGCTGAGTTTGAGCAATATGCGATGATAAATCGGTGTCATAGTCTTGTCTAATGTGGGTTTATAAAAAAGGTTGGCACAAAACCATGTTTTGTCCAACCCTGTATCAGTGAATCATTATGCTTGGTAATTACTTGCCGGCAAGTTCCAGAGCACGCTCCAAGTACTTGTCAACACTGAATCCACTCTGCTGAGTGAATGCGAAGTAATTGTCCTTGATGTCTTGATAAATAGCGGCCTCCTCGGCATACTTCTGCTGCTCGTGCAGAACGGTAGCCTTCTTGATCATGAACAAGGGGGCATAGGATTCGTTCCCCTTGGCCAGGCTGATAGCCTTGTCATAGCAGGACAATGCCTCGGGATACTTCTTGAGATTGACGTAGCAGTCGCCCATCAGAGACTGGGACTCGGGACCTACAACGTCACCCTCGGGATCATATTTCTCGAGATGCTTCAGGGCCTCGGGATATTTCTCCTTCTGCGACAGCAGGATAGCAGCATTCAGGTGGGCTACATTGCCGAACCTGTTGCCATACTCGTCGGCAACCTGCTCAAATTTCTTCAGAGCCTCGTCGGTATTACCTTGTATCAATTCATAATAAGCCTTGCCGTAAGCCTCCTTGGCATCGGCCTCGTTCTTGTTGTGCAGATAAATCCATCCTCCAGCAAGCAGTGCAATTATTGCGATACCGATGAGCGCCCAATTGACATACTTCTTGTTGTCTTCAATGCGTTGTGCCGCCGAGGTGAGCGATTCATTCACCTCTTCAAGGGTTGTGCGGGCACTTTGATTTTGTTTTTTTGCCATTTCTATTGCGTTAATTATAATGTTTTCGTCAGTTTAGCGGGCGCAAAATTAATAGTTATTCTTAAATCTGAAAAGCAAAAAGGCAACATTTTTTGTTTTTGGGGTCATTTTGACGGTCAGATTCGGCCAGATAACACTTTTTTTTTGCTTTTTTGGCAGCAAAGCATTACCTTTGCCCCGATATCACGCGTTATAATATGGAACTTAAATGCCCACAATGCGGAAAATGGATGGCCGTGTCGCAAGAGGAACTTGTGATTCACGACTGCCAGGTTGTGTGCCCCCAGTGTCTGGCCGTTTGCCACTACGAGGGGAACACGCTGGTCGTGCGCGACGACTCGGATGCGCCCTACCGCCACACCGCCACCGTGGAACAGACCAAGCGTGACACGGCCAGGTTCTGCCACAGTTGCGGCAAGCAACTGCCGGCCGGCATCAGTTTCTGCCCCTACTGCGGAGTAGACCTGAATGCGCCGTTTGAGACCCACGAGGAGCCGGAACAAATAGCCGAAGAGGCCCGGTCGAGCAAGCCTGAACCCGTCAGGGAGCAGCCCAAACGGGTGGAGGAAGACCGCAAAGCCGCAGCCGCAGAGCCGCGTCGCCAGCAACGGACCGACTCACCGGTCGAGACCAAACTGCGCACGATGGCGCCTCACTACTCCAGCGGGCCCTTCCGACACGAGAACGACTCAAAACCGGGCACCTTGTTCAAGGTCTTTGCCTACACGGTCATTGTGCTGCTGTTGGCACTCCTCGTCTATATCATCTATGCCGGTGCCAGCATCGAGATGCCCGTCTAACCCACCCTGGACGCAGCCCAGGGGCAACCAAGATAAACTTCAACCCGCCAGAGACTTCTGCTCCGGCGGGTTGATTGTTTTTTCAGTAAAGATGAACGACGCCTGCTATCAGTTAGCAGCCATGAAGTCCTCCACGTCCTGGGGATGATAGGGGATGCGCTTCTCGCCCAGGAAGCGGCAGCCGTCGGCAGTGATGAGGATGTCGTCCTCGATGCGGATGCCACCAAAGTCCTTGTAGGTCTCCAGCATGTCAAAGTTCAGGAACTCGGCACAGTGGCCGCTGGCACGCCAGTCGTCAATCAGGGCAGGGATGAAGTAGATGCCCGGCTCGTCGGTCACGACAAAGCCCTCCTGCAGGCGGCGTCCCATGCGCAGGCAATTGGTGCCGAACTGCTCCAGGTTGGGGCGCGTTTCCTCGTCAAAGCCCACATAGATCTGGCCCAAGCCTTCCATGTCGTGCACGTCCATACCCATCATGTGTCCCAAACCGTGGGGCAGGAACATCGCGTGGGCACCGGCAGCAACAGCCTCGTCCACATCACCCTTCATCAAGCCTAATTCCTTGAGGCGCTCAGTCATCAGGCGGCACACGGCCATGTGCACGTCCATATACTTCATGCCGGGCTTGCTGATCCCCAGAGCCAGGTCGTGGCACTCCTCGACGATGCGGTAAATCTCCAACTGACGCTGGTCATACTTGCCACTGACGGGCATCGTACGCGTGTTGTCGCTGCAGTAGAACTCCATCGTTTCGGCACCGCAGTCACACAAGGCCAGCCTGCCGGCCTCGAGCGGAGCCATCGACGGATTGCCGTGCATGATCTCGCCGTGCTGCGAGAAGATGGTGGCGAAACTGTTCTTGGCGCCGTAACTCTCAGCAATGCCGTCAATCTGGCCGCCGATGTACTTCTCGGTCACGCCCGGCTTGATGAGGCGCATCGCGGTGGTGTGCATCAGATAGCCCACCTCGGCAGCACGCTCCAGTTCCACGATTTCCTCGGCTGTCTTCACCGAGCGCATATTGATGACCGCCATGCGCAGGTCGTGCGACACGGCCTCGGCCTGCTTGTCGGGATGGATGCCCAGCAGGTCCATGATCTGGATCTTGGTGTCGTGGCGGTAAGGAGGCAGGAAGTGGATGCGGCGGCCCTTGGCACGTGCCTCGTCACAGATGACCTGCAACTGCTTCATGGGCGCCGAATTGGCTACGCCCACCTGGGCAGCCATATCGGCCACACTGTCCACCGAGCCATACCACACGATATCCTCGATATCGATGTCGTCGCCCACCAGCGTCTCCACATTGTTGTCCACGTCGATGACGCCTACCAATCCGTCACGCTGCTGGCCGAAGTAGTACAGGAACGATGAGTCCTGGCGGAAGGGATAGTAAGCGTTGTTGGGATAGTTACAAGGCGACTCATTGTTGCCAAAGAGCAAAATCACGCCGTCGCCCACGAGTCGCTTCAACTCGTCACGACGTCCGATGTAAGTCTGTTTACTGAACATAATAATCTAAAAAATTGATTTGATTTAGTGTAGGTTTATGGCGCAAAGATAGACATTTTTATTTGAAATACGAAAATATTTCGCCTTGCGGCACGCGCTCGGCATCGTCGGCGTATCGCGCGGTTCCACCGCATTCACTGCTGTCAGCAGCGCTAATCGCCGTCGCCCGGCGAGGCCGTCAGGTCGACAATCACCTCGCGCGCAATCAGCAGGCCCGCGGCAGCCGGCACAAACGCGTTGCTGCCGGGTTGCTTCTTGCCGTCGACATAGACCGGCACATCAGGGTTCCAGCGCGGTTCTTCCTCGCTGTACACGCACTTGAAGTGATGGATGCCCTCGCGGTGCAGCAGTTTGCGCAGCATGCGTGCCAGCGGGTCGATGCGCGTTGAGTCAAAGTCCGCCACGCGGAACGCCATCGGGTCCATCTTGTAGGCGGCGCCCATCGAGCAGATGTGCGTCACACCCAACTTCAGGCACCGTCGCGCGATCTCCATCTTCGCCGTGATGGTGTCCAGGCTGTCCACCACGTAGTCAAACTGCATCATGTCGATTTCATCGGCGTTTTCGGGCAGGTAGAACATCCTGTGGACCGTCACCTTGCAGTTCGGGTTGATGTCGCGCACACGCTCGGCGGCAACATCCACCTTGGCTCGGCCCAGCGTACTGTGCAGGGCAAAAATCTGGCGGTTGATGTTCGACACGCTCACCGTGTCATCGTCAATGAGGTCCAGCGCCCCTACCCCGCTGCGGGCCAGCGCCTCGACCACATAGCCGCCCACACCGCCAATGCCGAACACCGCCACGCGGCTCCGGGCCAACCGGGCCATCGCCTCGGCTCCCAGCATCAGTTCAGTCCGCGCAAACGGATTCTGCGCTGTTACATTTTGGTCATTCTCCATATCCAATCATCATTTTGACCGCAAATTTACAAAAATTCCTGCCGGTACCAAAGGCGGCAACATGATTCTGGGCGAGACGGCTCATCGCCACCTCGCCCAGCAATATCTCGGTTCGAGAAAACAATCCGTTGATTAAGACTGCATCGATTGGTTATAGCGAATCACATATTCCACAAACTCCCGCACAGCACCCTCGCCGCCCTTGAGCGAACTGATGAAGTGCGCCAGTTCCTTGACCTCGGGACAGGCATCGGCGGGGCAACCGACCAGACCGCTTTCGCGCATGCACACGATGTCAAGAATGTCGTCACCGATGTAGGCAACATTCTCCTTCTCGCAGTGATACTTCAGCATCAACTCGTGAAGGGTATCGAGTTTGTCGTGCTTGCCCTGGTGGAGTTCGGTAATGTGCAATTCGCGGGCGCGGTTTGCCACAATCTGTGAAGTGCGGCCAGTGATGATGGCGGGCACAATGCCTTGAGCCGGCAACATCTCGTTGATGCCGTAACCGTCCTTGATGTTGAACGACTTGAACAACTCGCCGTCGGGCCCCATGTTGATGCGACCGTCGGTAAGCGTGCCGTCAACGTCCATGACAAACAGTTTAATCGCGCCCTTCATCATCTTATTCTCCGCACTCGCGTTTGATATTGTCCATGATTTCCTTGTAAGTGCCCTCGTGGCCAAAGAGCGCCTTTGTACCCAAGACTACACCGTCGACCCCCTGCTTGCTCCAACGCTTGATGCGCTCGATGGTGCATGCTCCATCAACGATAATCTTCCACGAGCGATCGCCTCGCAACTCAATCAGTTTCACTATCTTCTGATCGACATGCGACAGATAGTGATTGCCGGCACGACCTGGCTTGACACCCATCACCAGCACGTAATCCACTAAGTCGTATAGCGGTTCCAGACTCTCGATGGTGGTCTCGGGATTGATGACGATGCCGGGATGGCAGCCCGCATCACGGATTTGATAAATCACTGCCATGGGGTCGCGGGCGGTGTCGGGATGAACATAGAGGATGTCCACACCGGCGTCGGCAAACATTTGTATATACCTGCCTGGCTCCAGAATCATCATGTGGAGTTCGGTCTCAAGGGACGTGTTGCGACAAATCGACTTCACGTCACCAAGTCCCAGCGCGAAGTTGGGAACATACTGGCCGTCCATGACATCGAGGTGCAGCCTGCTGGCGCCGGCAGCCTCCAATTCAGCAACCTCATGCTCGAGGTTGTCACAGTTGGCGCACATTAATGAGGGTGAATATATCATAAGTTTTCTTCTTGCATTTTAGAAACGAAAGCGAGTTCGATTTGTTGTGTATCGAGGGCTTCGCCGGGCCACAAAAGGACAGTGGAGCCAGGGGCCACCTCGATGCCGTCGCACTTCAGCGCTCCTCGCACCAGCGTGAAGCACTCGAGCGTACCGCTCTCGTTGGTATATGCTGCTGTGGCGTTAATTAGTTTTGTGCTATAGGTTTTTTCTTGTATCTCTTGTCCGTCGTAATGTCTCACCTGTGACTTCAGGTGGATATCGAGGGCTCTGGTGGCTTTATCGATATGCAACTCGCGCTTATTGCCATGTGCATCGGTGCGGTCATAATCATAGAACCGGTAAGTGAAGTCAGCGCCCTCTTCAATCTCATACACGAGACTTCCAGCCGTGATGGCATGGAGCGTGCCCGGCTCGACGAAGACATAGTCGCCGACCTTGACCGGCAGGGTGTCGGCCATCGCCATGAATTGCCCCTGGGCAATCATAGCGGCCTCCTGTTCGGCATCGCGGCAAGTGCAACCGTTGATGATGGCTCCCGAGGCAGGGGCGTCGATAAAATACCATGACTCACGTTTGCCGCGGGCGCGATGCTCCAGCGCGCTTGCCGCCGCGTCATTGGGGTGCACCTGAATGCTCAGATTCTCCTGAGCCTCGGTCAGCGCCAACGTCAACGGGAAGTAGTCATAGTGCGACATGCCAAACTCGGCCTTGAAGAGCGGGAACACCTCATTCAGTGTCTTGCCCAGCCACTCGCCGTTGAGAATCTCGTTCGAAATGCCCTCACGGCAATAGAGAGAGTAGAGGTGGCCGATATGCTCCCCCTCGACTCCCGCCAAACGGCTGATTTTCGGGCCGCCCCAGATGGTGGTATGGATAATCCGCTTGAGTATCAGCATTTCTCTGAGGCTATTTCGCGGATTTTCATCACCTGGTCCAATAATGATTCCAAGTTCTCAAGCCGCAACATGCAACTGCCATCGCACAAAGCAGAGGCAGGGTCGTTGTGCACTTCCATGAACAGACCAGAAAGCACACCCGTCGCCACGGCAGCCTTAGCCAGATAGGGCACGAACTCGCTCTTGCCGCTGTTATTCAGGTTGGCTCCTCCGCCGCTGATCTGCACACTGTGTGTGGCATCAAAAATCACAGGATAACCCAACCACGACAGTCTGACCAATCCGGCCATATCAACCACCAGGTTGTTGTATCCGAAGCAGTTGCCTCGCTCGCAGAGCATAAAGTTACGGCAGCCGAAATACTCCATCTTGCTCACCACATTGGCCATCTCTTCAGGGCTGGAGAACTGCCCCTTTTTGATGTTGACCGTCTTGCCTGTCGTTGCCGCTGCATGCAGTAAATCAGTCTGGCGGCACAGGAATGCGGGAATCTGTATGATGTCGGCGACCTCTGACACTGGACCTGCCTGCTCGGGCTCATGGATATCGGTGACGATCTTCACCCCCACCTTGTGCTTGGCCTCATCGAGGATACGCAGTCCCTCTTCCAGGCCTGGGCCACGGTAGTTGGTCGCCTTCGTGCGGTTTGCCTTGTCCCACGAAGCCTTGAAATAGAAGTCCAGGTCAAATTTCTGGGCAATATTGCGCAATGCCTCGGCCAGGTAAAGCACATTGTCCTCCGACTCAATCACACATGGGCCAGCAAGCAATTTGAACTTCGGAGCAGTCATTATATCTTTCACTATCGTTATTTATCAACTATTAAAAACGTAGAGCAACTATGGCAAAATACCTGTTTTTCAGCATCTTATACTCAAAAAGCAGACAAATGGCCACTCTACGCAGCACAAAAGTAGAATATTTTTTTCAGATACAGACACATTTATCTATAATTTGTGCAAGCCTGAACACAATGCCGGGTTTGTATCCATTCGGTCAGATGTAATCGGGCAACAATGAAGTATAAGGATTACAATCCTGGAAAAACGTCAAAAACCCCGCCTTTTAGAAGTGGAAAATTCATACAAATTGGGCGGCAACTTGGTAAAAAAACAAAAAACTTATGCCTTTTATTCTGATATGCCCTCAACTTGCAGTAATTTTGCACGCGTTGCATTAAGAGTTAGAGAATTCATGAACACGATAATGAAACGCCTCAAAAGCCAACCGGGCTTTGCGATGGTTATCAACATGCTGGTCTTGATGGCTGTCTACATGCTGTCGAGATGGGTATTCTATTATATGAACATCGGCAGTTTTCCCGATGTGAAGTTTGCTGACATGATGCGCATGTCGTGGGGCGGCTTGCGGTTTGATTTGAGTGCGTTGTGCTACCTCAACCTGCTGTGCATCTTGCTGCAGTTCCTGCCCGTCAAGTGCCGCGACACGGTGGCCTATCAGCGTGCGGTGAAAATCATCTTCCTGGTTGTCAATATTCTGGGCATCGTTGTGAACTGCGCCGATATCGTCTATTTTGAGTTCGGTGGACGGCGCACAACGGCAACTATCTTCTCGGAGTTCGGCGGCGAGAGCAACCTGGGCAAGATTTTCTTGAACAGCATCACCGGCTACTGGCAGGTGTGGCTGTTCGGAATCCTGATGATTCTCGCGGTCTTCTTCTTGTATTACAATCCGTTGAAACACGGTGCATTGCATCGTCACTATCCCACCAACAAAGTATATTACTCCGTGCACACCGTGGTCTTCCTGTTAGCGGCGCTGCTGGCCTTCGGTGGCTTGCGAGGTGGACTCGGACTGAAGATGCACCCCATGCGGCAAGACTCGGCCGAAATATACTGCAACAAACCTGTCGAGGCGGCCATTGTGCTGAATACCCCTTTCACGCTGATCACCACATTGCACAAAAACGACTACAAAGACCCGCATTTCTTTGAAGCCGACGAATTGGACGCCATCTTCAACCCCGTCCAGAACGCCGACGGCACCGATGGCGAGATGCGCCGCCTCAACGTGGTGGTGTTCTTGCTCGAAAGTTTCTCGCGTGAGTACACGGGATATTTCAACAAGGAGTTGGACGGTGGTCAGTATCAGGGCTACACGCCCTTCCTCGACTCGCTGATGACGCAGAGTTACAGTTTTGAGTACGGCTTTGCTAACGGCATCCGGTCGGTCGACTGCATGCCGGCGGCCTTTGCGGGCATACCGCGATACATCAACCCATTCTGCTACTATCTGTACGCCAACAACACCCTTCAGGGCCTGCCCCAGATGCTTCATGACGAGGGCTACACCACAGCCTTCTTCCATGGCGCCCCCAACACCACGCTGGGATTCAAGGCGTTCACCAACTCTATCGGCTTTGAGCACTACTACGGCATGGATGAGTATGGCGACAAGGACTTCGACGGAACCTGGGCCATCTTCGACGAACCTTATTTGCAGTACTTTGCCGAGCAGACCGACCAGATAGCACAGGCCGGCAAACCCTTCTTCTTGACCGTGTTCACCGCGTCAAGCCACGAGCCATTCCGTGTTCCAGACCAATACAAGGACACCTTCAACCGTGGAAAGATACCCATGCACAATGTCATCAATTATGCCGACCATGCCCTCAAAGAGTTCTTTGACAAGGTAAAAGACAAGCCCTGGTTTAATAACACGATTTTTGTCTTTAGTGCCGACCACACGGGCGTGAACTATCGTGAGGAGTACAACAACGAGATGGGCAAGTTCCTGATCCCCATATTCTTCTACACACCGGGCGGACAACTGCCCGTTAAGTGCGACTCCACACGCCTGGTGCAGCAGAGCGACATCACGCCCACCCTGCTGAACCTGCTCAATTACCCGAAGCCCTATTTCTCGTTCGGCAAAGACGTGTTCAGCCAGGACTCGACCTTCGTCAACTATGTGTTCAACGACTGGAACGGTACGTCGATGTACTACCTCGACTCGTTGATGGTCGAGTATCACGACAATCAACTGACGGGCATCTATAACTTCCGTCGCGACTTCATGCTCAAGCACAACCTGCTCGAGCAGCGCGACCAGTTCAAGCAACTGCCCTTCATGCAGCGGCAGATCGAAGCCATCATCCAGCAATACATCACCCGCATGAAGGAAAACCGCCTGACGACCTCAAAACAGCGTAACAATTAGCCCGCAAACCCTCAAAAAATCGCATTTTGACAAAAAATGTGCGATTTTTTGCCACCGATTCAAAAAATTGACTTACCTTTGCACCCGCTTCGACGCCCAGATGGCGGAATCGGTAGACGCGTTGGTCTCAAACACCAATGGGGTAACACCCGTGCCGGTTCGACCCCGGCTCTGGGTACAAGGCGCTGACAATCAATAGATTGTCAGCGCCTTTTTTATTTCCTGCTGGAAGATTGCTGGGGGATTTTTGTTTTTGGTCTCTCTCGTCGCTTCAATTATTGTAGATACAGACCTTCACCAGGGATTGATGTCAACGGGGCTGTCATCGTCATCAATAGGACAATCTACGCATGTTGCCAGTCCATTGGATTTCCATATCCATGCATCGATATCCAGTTCTCCCTTTATAAATGATGCTCGCTCTGTTGCCTGGTCTTTTCTCTCAAAAATTCCTGAGCATAAGCGATAAACAACTTTTCCTTTGACAACATCAGTGAATATTGGCGGTGGAGACAACCATTCCGGTGAGATGTACATCAAGTCATTTCTTGCCTTAATGGCATTTTCCAAACTACTATATGACCCAATAACTACATAATACACAGCGGGTGCTATGATAGACTGTTGCTCACATTGACATGAGTTTTCTTCAAGACAATCAGAACCTTGAGGATTCTGGGACTTGGGCAGATTTGCCTGTGAATACGCATTCACAGCAAATGCCAAGCCAATTAATAATAGGAATACTCTTTTCATAATGTACAGGAATTATTGCTCAATAAACTATAATCTATTTCGGATTCCGCAAATTTAATAATAATTTTCAATGTTAGAAAGAACTGACTCTCTTTTTATCAACTTGGGCAAAATATTTTGTTTTGCGCTTGAATTGTTGTACTTTTGTAATCATATTGATTACGGAATCTGGCTAAACAAGGTCAATTTACATATCGGCATTATGCGTAGCGGTAGCGAGAAAGAGGAGGCTTTGCATAGCACTGATAAGATAGGGATTGAAACCACTTTAACAATAAAACAATAACTATTATGGGATTTCTCGATAACATTTTAGGTGGAGGTGGAGGTTCAGGGCAAGGCAACTCGTCCCGAACCATACCCATTCCGTTTTTGCCTGAGAGCGTTGAGCAAATGATGCAGATGCCTTACGCAACACTGCACAACGAGTTTGAGGTGGCGGCGCTCACGGTGGCCGTGCTGTGCAACTATTGCCAGAACCCTCAAGCGACCGTGGAGATGCTGAACTACCTGCGCGGCCCGCGCCCGTTGTCGACCTTTGAGGTGCAGTTTTTGCGCGACCGCCTGCAGGGCAAGCCTTACAAGATGCTCTCTTACCTGAACGGCACGTCGCCGACGAACAACTACACGCCTGCCATGCCGCTGGGAGTGACCGTCATCACCACGCCCACCAGCGTGATCCAGGAAGACATGATACGGCTGTTTATCCGCTCGAGCGGTGCCGACAGCCTGCGTCAAGTGGACCTGCGCCGCAAGCCCAGCACGGGCCAGTGGTTCCTGTGGTCATCTGATGGCCTGATATCCGACATCCGCATCCCGGTCAACCAGGA
>Ga0310695_10001398_pt1 | contig 57388 bp, 88 predicted proteins | sample RumenRJG_04DNA_FD_203882 | JGI IMG/M metagenome (GOLD analysis project Ga0310695, IMG submission 203882) | Bovine rumen microbial communities from Lethbridge, Alberta, Canada - RJG_04 (v2) (version 2) | ecosystem: Host-associated > Mammals > Digestive system > Stomach > Rumen | place: Canada...
CAGGCATTGAACGCGATGCGCAAAGCCGAAGCCGAAGCCCCCGCCCCGAAACCCGAAGCCGCCCCCGCCCCCGAAGTCGAAGCAAGCCCCGCCCCCGCTGATGACATGGGCCGCGCGCAGCGTAGAGACGCGAAAAACGCCGCAATCATCGCGACTATTCCATACGGCAAAGATGGTGCTATGCGTCGTAAAGTCGAAAACAAGCTGAAACAGCTTCACAAAGCGGGTTACCGCTATGCGCGGCTTGAGCGCAACAAGAACCATCAGCTTGACGGCTTGCACATCTACCCAGGTGACAAGGGACGTGGACGCGAAAAGGCATTCATGGATTGCACCACCAAAGCCGCGAAAGAGTACCGCATCAAAGCCGATAAGGCACGCGAAAGCGGCAAGCCCCGCCCAAAGCCCCCAGTAGGAACTTTCGTTTGGTCCCCAGTCGGCGGGGGCAATCTCTACGCGCGCGGCATTTTCGGCCCCGTTGATGACAAGTAACCCATAGCCCAAAGCATACCCCGTTCGCGGGGTATGCGCCCATGTGCGCATTCGCCCGAATGCCTACATTGGCGCATACCGCGCCCGAACTTTGACAATCCGTTGCACGCTTGCACTGGGTATCAGTGTTGCGCGTCGGCTTATCCGCTATCGATGCGGCGACTTTTCAGGCTTTACCGTGAAAAGGCAATGCGGGAAATACGGTCAAAGCCGACAAGCGGCGAAACCCGACAAGATGCGAACGTGTAACAGCCCTTAAGGGCTTATCGCCCCGCTTCGGTAACGGGGCGGTAGGGACCGCGCAAAGACGGCCAATAGCTAAGCAAGCGAACGCAAGACAAGCTATCGAATCCGCCCCGCATAACGGCTTAGGACGGGGGCGGCAAGCTTGACCGCGAAGCCGAAGCATAAAGCGACTAGGGACCGCGCAAGGACGGCCCTAGAGACGCGATGCGAACGCGATGAACGGCAAGCCCCGCTCAAACCAACTACCCCGCGATATGCGCCTACACAAAGCCCCAGACGGCCCCAGACGGCCCGAAGCGGTCAAACGATGCGAAGCACGCAAAGCGGTAAAGCATCAGCGCCCGATATGCGGCATTCGATAGCCCTTGCGTTTGGCTACTGACAAACCCAAAGCGACCGCCCCGCTCAATGGTGATGCGGGCGGGGCGGTAAGACAAGCAACCATAGCCGATGCGCGCGGCGCAAGGACCGCACGCAGTCGGAACCCCTAGAAACCATCGCGATTGACCCCTTAACGGGAGAGCCAAGGGTGAACTGTGCCCGGAAACGGGCCGAGAAACCCCGATGATCTCCCGCGCCAAGGGAGAGCCAGGCCCAAATTTGGGGCGGGAGCGCCCCGCGCGAACGGGAGACCCCGACGAAACGGGCGGGGCGTAGCGCGGGAAACCCCAGAGAAACCCCAGGTGGGACGGGAAATCCCGAGACGAAGGACGCGGGAACGTCGCGAGACCCGCCCCGTGGGAGAGTCAACCCCCGCGTGGGCGGTGCGGACCGCATGGGCGTGCGGAGAACCGCGAACGGAGAGCCTGAGAGCCGATACGGGGAGAAATCCCACGTCGGACGTGGTGCAGCCCCCTGGGAGACGCAGAGAGCGACCAGGGAGTTCCGCCGCGCGAAGCGTGGGAGGGCCGCCCTAATCCAAGGCAACCCCGCGACGAGACGGGAAGTGTCGGAACGCCGTGGAGTAGTCGCCCACGGGTGGAACGGGTCGATACGGGGAGCGCATTCGCGAATGCGTTCCCACGTGGCGACCGCCACGAGGAAGCCCCACGGGAGAAAGGAACGGAAATGAAGTGGAATCACGAAGTCGAGCAGGTAATCGCGTACGCGGAAATGGCCCACGAGCAGGCTCTCGCCGAACTCGCAGCGTTCGGCTGCATCGAGTTCGAGTGCGGAATCGCCGCCGGCGAATGGGCCGAGGACGAGTTCGCTTCCGAGGAGGCGTGGCTCGACATCATGGCTGAGGACACGTTCCTCGTGCCGATGGAACTTCTCTAAGGAGGTCGAACGATGAACGTGACGAGACGCGAGTTCGTGAAGTTCCTAGCCGCCTGCGCCCTCGTGGGAGCGGGAGCTATCGGCTGGGATTCGGGAGTCAACGGCGGCCGCCCCGCCGAGTCGGGCGGAGAGGACGACGAGCCGCCGCAGTGACCCGAGAGGGTCAGGAAGCGAGGTCGGCCATGAGCAGGGAATCGTTGGAGCGTTACTGGGCGAGCGTGCCCAGGTACAAGAGCTGGCAGCAAATCGTTAAGGAGGAACAAATGAAGTGCGCAGTCGTCAAGTCGGAGAAATTCGCGAACGGTCAGGTCAAGCGGATTTCGAGCGTAGAGATTAGGGATCTCACGCCCGTCGCCGCCGAGAACCTGAGCGAAATCGCCGCCGTCGTGAGCCTCGAGGGCGTCGGAGTCGGCGGCAAGGCGGTCATATACGAGGACCGGATCGCCAAGCAGGCCCTCATGACCGCCGAGCAGCGGGAAATGCTGGAGACGCTCGCGCTGGAATGCGCGCATCGCAGAGCCCATTACGACGGACGCAACGGCTGGATTTCGTAGCAGGAACACGAGGAGAAAGGGAACGCCATGACCGCATACATCATCGACTCTAGGAACGTCGGCCACGTCCTCAAGACGCGCCGCAGGAATCCCGTCGAGGCCCTCTGCGACCTCTACGAGCGGGTTCAGGGATGCGTCGAAGTTCGGCTCGAAGGAGCCACGAGAGAGCCGCTCGAAATCGGGGCCGAGGCCCTCATGAGCTGCAAGGAAATCATCGAGTACTAGGAGGTATCGACCATGAAGTACCGCATCGCAGTCCTGGCCGCCTGTATCGCGGCCGTCATCGCCATGAGCCTGATGGGAACGCAGACCGCCGAAGCGCTGCAAGCAGGCCGAATCACGAACGCCCCGAGCGTCTCGCTGCCCTACGTCGAGGACGTCAACCCGAGCGGCAAGGCGGCGTACGTCGCAGTCGTGAGCTGCGCAGGCAAGGCCAAGCGCGTCGAGCTCAAGGTCGTGGACGTCCGAGCCAAGAAGCGCGTGAAGGTCCACCGCATCAGCGGCAAGCGCTTCGAGGTCAAGATTCGCAAGGGCAGGAGCTACAAGCTGAGCGTCCGCGCCAAGGGCGGCGCGTGGCGCTCGATTGGATACCGAGTCTACTAGGAGGTTTCGAAATGGGTAAGAGCTACAGGAAGCACGGTTTCTGCCACTACGTCAAGAAGGATTCGGAGATGAAGCGCATCTTCAACCGCCGGATTCGCCGAGTCCCAATCGACTTCGCCGAGGGAGTGTCCACGCTCGCCGACGGCGGAGCCTACAAGCGGGCGAACGAGCCCTGGGAAATCTGCGACGGGCAGGGCCTCGCGCCGAGATTCGAGGACGCGTGGTGGTGCGAGTCGCCGTTCGAGTACCGCAAGCTCTACTTCTGCAAATAGAGAGGAGAACGGACATGGCAAGTTACGAGAAGGCGCTGTACGGCCTGTTCATGCAGGCTCACGTCTGGTGCAGGCCGCCGAAACACGAGGGCTTCACGGTCCACTGGCCCGAGGGCGACGACGGCAGGCTCGCCGAGCAGTACTACCTCGGCGGAATCGCGGCGATGACGGGGATCCCCTGGCACGTGGTCGGAGCCGATTACAGGCGCTTCGTCATGGAAATCGACGAGTCGCTGGTCGCCCCCGAGGACAGGGCGTCGCTCGAGGGCAGGCGTTGCGTCGTGCCGCCCGAGCTTGTCGATAAGGCGATGGACGAGCTCGACGAGCGCATCAGGTAGGCACCACCCGCCGAGACAGGCGGTGTAAATAAAAGCGCCCCGACGAGTCGGGGCATGAAGGACGAGCGGTCGAGGGCCTAGGAAACTCCGGCCGCTCACGTATTTAGGAGGTTACAACATGACCACCAGCAATGCAACCCTTATCGGCAGCGAAATCCACATGGCGTTCCTGGACGCCGTCGGCGAGATGGCCGAAGCCAACGTCGTCGAGGTCGTCGAGCCGCAGGAACCCGAGCCCGAGCCGCTGCTCTGCGAGTTCAGCGGCGAGGTCATCGACGGCGAGCCGTTCGTGGTCGACGGCCACGTGTTCGCCGACGAGGGCAACGCGCGGCGTGCTGGCTGGACGCAGTGCGATAACTGCGGCGAGTGGTTCCGAGAGGGCGAGGGCGACTCCTGGTCGATTCGGGGCAACGTCTACTGCTCGACCGACTGCGCCCACGAGGACGGATGGGAAGGATGTGAGCACTGCGGCGAGTGGGTCCACGCCGGCGACGCAATCATCACGGGAGACGGCGAGCACTGGTTCTGCGACGAGCACTGCGCGAACCGTAGCGGCTGGTACACCTGCGACCGCTGCGGCGAGTGGACTCACGAATACGACCTGAACAGGGTCTACTCGGGCGGCTCCTCCGAGGAGTGGTGCGAGGACTGCACCTACGAGAACTCGCATCAATGCGAGGGTTGCGACGAGCGCTACGACGACGACGATATGGTGTCGGACGATTACGGCGATTGGTACTGCGAGCGCTGCTCGCGCCGCGGCCTCATCCACCAGTACGGATACCGCCCGAGCCGCCTGAACTTCCTCGGCGGGAACGCGTGGACGCCGAAACCGCCGCTGTTCCTGGGGGTCGAGCTGGAAACCGATTCGGGCTACGACCAGGAGGATTACGCGTACGCCCTCTCGCAAATCGAGGGGTTCGAGAAGCACTTCTGGATGACCTACGATAGCTCGCTCGATAACGGCGTCGAGCTGACGGGCCACCCGATGACGCTCGCCCACCACGAGGAAATCCTGCCCATGTACGAGGAGATAAAGCGCGTCGCCGGCCGTTACGAGTACGTGAGCCACAACAGCGGGAACTGCGGGCTCCACGTCCACGTCAACCGCAACTTCTTCGGCCGCTCGGAGATTTGCCAGGACGCGGGCGGATACAAGCTCATGCGCCTGCTGCAGCGCTTCGAGAAGATATTCTTCATCTTCTCGCGCCGCACGAGCAACCAATGGTGCTCGTACAAGACGAGCAGGGACTACAAGCCCAAGGAGAAGGTGTCAATCCTGAAACTCGACGAGCCGCGCGAGTACAACGGCTCGGTCAAGCACATGGACGCGCTCCAACTGGCCCACCTCATGAAGCAGGACGAGACGGGCCATTCGCAGGCCCTCAACTTCCAGCACAGCCAGACCTTCGAGTTCCGCATCTTCCGAGGGACGATGAAGTGGTCCACCTACTTCGCCGCCCTGGCCCTGGTCGACGGCATGTGCCGCACGGTCAAGGAGCACGGCTCCACCTGGGTCGAGACGGTCAGCTGGTACGAGCTAATCGAAACGGTCATCGACCACTGCTCCTGCGACTACTCCCGCGACTGCCTGGTCGCCTACCTGAACGAGAAGGGCCTGCGCTAACGAGCGCGGGCTCTGCCCCACCCCACCGAACCAACCAATCCAAAACGAAAGGAGATGCCATATGTGCATCATCGTAGCTGTGCCCGAGAACGCCGCAATGCCCACCGTCGAGACCCTGCGCGAGTGCTTCATGTCAAACCCCGACGGCGCGGGCTTCATGTACGCAGACGGCAAGCGCGTCAACATCCGCAAGGGCTTCATGACATTCGACGAGTTCATGGAGGCCCTCGACGAGGAGTGCATCCCAGACGGGAGCGCGCTGGTCATGCACTTCCGAATCGCCACCCACGGCAAGGTGAGCGCGGCGTGCTGCCACCCGTTCCCGCTGACCGACGACGCCAACGCGATGCGATCGCCGAGGGCGGAGGCCCGCTGGGGAGTCGCCCACAACGGCATCATCCAGGGCCGCTCGACCAACGACACCTGGTCGGACTCGATGGACTTCATCGCGGGCGTGATGGCGCCGCTCGCCCACCTGCATCCGAGCTTCATGTACTCGGACGACGCGAAGGAGCTGCTCAAGGGCGCCTGCAAGAGCAAGCTGGCGATTATGAACCACGCTGGCGAGCTGATGCTGGTCGGCGAGTTCGTCGAGGACGACGGCGTGTTCTACTCGAACACTTCCTACCTGCCGAGCCGCTACGGATGGACGAGCTACAAGTCAGTCTGGGACCGATACGACTACGACGATTACGGATATGGCTGGACGAGCTCGTGGACGAGCAAATCGGAATCGTCCGACGCAGCGTGGGACGACGTCGCCAAGCTCGCCGAGCAGCTCCCCTACGAAGCATGCCAGCTCTGCACGGAAGCTGGCGAGTGCGTGCTCTGGGAGCCGGAGTGCGAGAACGAGCGCATGGCTGTGAAGGCCGCCGCCTACTACAGCGGAGACCCCGAGGAGGAGGTCGCCGAGGTCCTCGGCTTCGACCCCGACGAAATCGCGGCGTGCGACGAGCTGGGCGAGGAGCAGCTGAGCCTGCCGCTGGCGATGCCGCTGGCCTAAGTCACGGGAAACCGCGGGGCGGCGTCGGGCCGTCCCGCTCCAACCAACCAAAGGAGGAAGCATGTACGAGTTCAAGACGACTTTCTGGCAGGACTTCACCATCGCCGAGCACTTCGGCATGGATGCGGTCAAGGACACGTTCAAGCGGGCGTTCTTCGAGTGGCGCGAAGCCGACGACGTGGCCTACATCACCGAGCTCGCCCTCGTGATGAACTGGAAGTGCTGGGACCACTACGAGCACGGCAACGCCGAGCTGAGCGCCTACTACTCGGACCGCTACTACGACGTGAGGGCCTGGTGCCTGGACAACCTCACGGGCGCAGACCTCGAGTACTACTTCGAGACCACGGATTAGAGAGGAGGTGAAGCCTATGGCAGACGGAATGTGGACGATGCACGACGACGGCAGCTTCGAGTTGCAGGAACCGTACGCCACCCAGCTCGACGAAGCTCGTGTGGCGGCGGCGAGCGCCTGGCACGCGGCGCTCATCGGCTACCTGGAGCCGCGCAGCCCCTACACTGCGCAGGAATTGAGCGACGAGCTGCTGCGCCGCAACGGCTCGCGCGGCGACGGCAAGGTCACGCTCTTCGAGGAGTTCGTCCTCGAGGCGCTGAGCGGTGACCTCTGATGGGCTGGTTCTGGCGGCTCGTCGGAGTCGAGCACGTCGGCGAGCTCGACGGGCGGCGCTTCGAGTTCGTGTCGGCTGGAACGCGCGGCAGCATGGAGCTTTGGAGCGACGCGATACAGGCCTGCAAGGACGCGGGCCTGTACCGCAGGGCGTCGGACGCCCACAGGATGAGGGTTGACGGCGCGAAGTACACGGTAGGCAGGATTTAGTCGAGAAGGGAACTGACATGGCGAAGATGACGAAGGGCGCGTTCGGCGCGATGATCGAGAACAAGATGACGAACGTGAGCGGGTATTTGTTCGAGCTGCTGCTCGCCGACGGCACCGTGAAGCACATGGGAGTCTACGAGAACAAGGTGGACGGCCGCTGGGACGTCATCGACGTGGCGACTGGCCTGAGCCTGACGCACTCCACCACCCGCAAGGACGCGGTGGCGCGCGCCGAGAGCGAGCCCGTCGTGAAGCAGTTCACGGAGCTGGTGAACTCCGACAAGTACGCCAAGATGAGGGCGCGGTGCGCGGCGGCCCCGAGCAAGCCGAAGGGCTGGAAGGAAGCCCCGAGGAGCCCCGAGCCCGAAATCGACGAGGGCATCGCCACCCTCGACGGCGAGCACGTCTGCATCACTGGGACGCTCGCAGGGATGACCCGCCAGGAGGCGTTCATCAGGCTGAGGGGCGTCGGCGGCGTGCCGTGCGAGCGCTTCAGCGGCAAGGTGACGATGCTCGTCATCGCGGCGAACGCTGGCAAGGACAAGAGCAGGAAGGCCGACGCCGCTATTGCCAAGGGGCAGAAAGTCAAGGTCGTCGACGGGTCCACCTTCCTGGCGGCGCTCAAGAAGGCGGAGTCGGAAGCCAAGCCGCCGAAGGCGCCGGCTAAGCCGAAGAAGGAAGCACCGAAGAAGGAGGAGAGCACGATGGAGAAGCGCATAGCGGAACTCGAAGCCAAACTCAAGGCCACCGAAGCGGCCGCCAAGATGTGGCAGGCCAAGGCGGAGGAGTACTACTCGGCCAAGGCGGAGCCGCCCGAGCCGAAGGCAGAATCGCCGAAGGCCGAGGTCGCGTCCACGGCTGCGGCAGTGAGCCTCGCCGAGATGAAGGCGTGGTGCGAGGGCAAGGGCCTGGTCGCCAGCCAGAAGGCCGAAGGCTGCTGCATCTGGGTCGAGGGCGAGTCCAAGCCCTACGCCGATGAGCTCAAGGGCAAGGGCTTCCGCTTCGCGAGGAAGCGCAAGAGCTGGTACCTCGACCCGAAGCGCACCGCGTAGGGTCCACCAGACAGCACGGCACGTCGGGGCGTCGGGAGTCGGCGCCCCTTCCAATACACGGAGAAAGGATCGCACATGAAGAAGATGACCATTGCTGAGCTCAACAAGATTTGCCGCCCCCATCCCCACTTTTCGAACAGGACATTGCAGGCCAAGCGCCTCGTCGCGACGTTCATCAAGTCGGGCTACGAAGCTGCCGAGCTAACGTCGGACGACTTCGATTTCGACCACGAGCTCGATAAAAGGAAGGCCAAATACTTCCAGAGCGTCATCTTGAAGGCGACGAGGGAGATACACGTCGACGACATGGTGAAAGCGTCCACGAAGGGCGACCGCCTGTTCATCAAGCGGGTCGACGCCTTCGCCGAGCAGCCAGAAGCGTCGGAAGGCGACGGCCGAGCAGCGCTGTTCGAGCTCTGCACGACGCTCGCGTCGCTCGCGTAGCGAGAGCGAGCACAACGGATAGTCGGGGCGTCCTTCGGGGCGCCCCTCTTGTTCGCACGGCCTGCGCCAACGGCTGCACGCGAGGTCGGTCGGGCGCGGATGGGCAGCAAGGGAGGGCGCGCGGTTACGAAACCCTCCCCCACCACTAGGGAAAGGATACCACATGAAATACACCAAAGGCTACTGGCGCTACAAGATGGCCGAGAAGCTCGCAAAGCGCATCGCCGACGAGCCGACGCCACAGCAGGTCTACGACGCGAAGAAGCTCGTGTGGCGGCTTTGCAGGCTCGCGACCGACAACGAGAGGAACTGCGAGCGCGACAACGACCCCGCGTGGATGCAGAACCCGCGGCTCGCCGCCAAACAGGAGCGCGTCGAGGAACGCTGGATCGAGCGCGAGAAGGAAATCTCGGGGCTGTTCGCGGCGTACCGCTGCACGGTCGTATGGCCTGGGATTTACCCGTCCATCAGGGCGGACGAGGGATACGACATCGACATTTGGGAAATGTGGTAGCAAGGAGGAACGCAATGAGCATCAAAGTTTACGCGGAACATTACTACAACGACAACCGCACGACCGACCACGTGCTTCGGTTCCAGAACCTCGAAGGCGACTTCATCACGTGGGTTGACGAACACTACAACGGCACGAGCGTCGGCGTAGTCCCGTACTACCAGAGCAAGCATTACGGCGAGCAAATCAGCCGAATCGACCTCGGGACGATGAGCGACGGCGGCTGCTGGTGGATTCACGAAATCGACAGCTCGCTCGGCATCGAGTTCACCGACGGGAGCAGGACGAACGGCAAGAAGCACGCGTCCAAGAGGGTGCGCGCAGTGCTCGATTCGTTCTGGGACGAGAAGAGCAACCCAGAGTCTCGGTTCGTAGATTAGGAGGAGAGCATGAGGACAATCAGCAGCAAGGACTACACGCTCCACGTCGGAGACGAAATCGAATGGGCGCTCGAGGACGCTCTCTACGATGCGCTGACGACCATCTCGCATCGGTACGGATTCGACACGGTGGAGCACAAGGCCGAGTTCAACGACGCCTTCGTCGACGGCTACGCGGCGACGATGCGCGACCTCGCAATCGAGCTGTTCGAGGAGCTCGGGATGGACGTCCGACCTGACGGGAAGGAGTGGTGAGCATGAACATCAAGGAATACGAGAACGTCAAAGCCAAGTACGTCGTCTTCACCGACGAGGAATTCGGCGCCTTCATGCGCCAGCACGCCTTCGAGGAACTCGACGCGCAGATCGAGTGTCTTTACAACAACAACCCCGAGGAAGTCGGAGACGGGTTCGTGTCTGGCCTGACGGAAGCCCAGGTCGATGAAATCGTCGAGGACTACATCGAGCGTTTCTACGACGAGACGGGATGGAAGCGCGACGAGATGATGCGCGACGCCATCCAGGACGTCACCGGTCGGATTCTCTAGGAGGTATGACATGTCAGCAATCCACGAAGCGTTCGTCGAAGAAGTCGGGCGGAAGGTGTTCGAGACGGAACGCAACTGCGAGGACGCCGTGAACGTAATCGCGTACGAAGCGTACTGCGCACGCAACGGGTCCACCCCGTTTCACCTGCTCGACGTCGCAGAGATGGACGAGTTCCTCGGGGCGGCGCGCAAGTTCGTGAAGCGCAACGGTAAGTACTACGGAGTCGAATGGGAAGAGTTTTAGGAGGAAACCATGGTCTACGAAGTAACGGTCGATTACGTGACCAGCACGACGGTGCTCGTCGAAGCCGACGGCACGCTCGAGGCGACGGACATGCTCTACGAGTACCTCCGCGCGGAGGACGGACTCGCCAGCGTGTTCCAGGCGGTGCAGGAGAACCCGAACCGCCACTGGTCGGCCTTCGAGGTCGCCGACGTGGCTGCGGCCCCGCAGGTCGAGCCGGAGGACGCCGAGGTTCGGAAGGATTACGAGAATTGGATTTAGGAGGAAGAATGAACAGGACGATGATGGTAGGCAAAACCGCGTACACGTTCTACGAGCCGACTGACCAGGAGTTTCTCGCGGCGATGAAGGTCAATCACTACTGGCACGTCTGCTTCGTAATCAACGAGCTCGTGAACAGGCACGACGTCGGCAAGTTGGACCGCTTCCCCACTATGGCCGAAGTCGATTCGGCGGCCGACGAGCTCGAGGCGCTCGAGGACAACGACGTCGAATGGCACCTGCTTCTCGAGGAGGCGGTGGACCTGATGATGAGTGGTGAATTCGAATGAGCGAAATGAGCAAGAAGAATTTCGACGCCTGCCCAAAATGCGGCGAGCAAGATGAAATCGAATACGGACACGTATACGCTGAATACGGATGGGCGTGGCACGACGTTGTCTGCAGAAAATGCGGTTTCAAATACACGCTTGAATACGAGTTCAAGGTAATCGATTGGAGTGAAGCATGATGCTCAGCGCCGAGGACAAGCGCGACATAGCTCGCCGCCTATACGACGAGGGCACGACGCCGGACCGCGGATGCGGACAGGAATGCTTCCTGGACGGCCTGTGGTTCGGCCTGATGCGCGCAGGGATGGATTTCGACGAGTGGACCCGGCTCCAAGACGAGCTGTGGGACCTCGTCGACGGACTGGTAGAAGGGAGCTGGGAATGAGGCAGAGGGACAGGCCGAAGGGCTGCAAGGGCCACTACATCCCGTGGGTGTGCGGCCTCTGCGAGCTGAAACGTGAATGCAGGCCGAGGGAGCTTGCGAGATACGAGAAGGGAGCGTCCACGCGGCGCTCCTCGTCTTTCTAGGGGGTGCGTATGGGAAACGTCCAGCGCGGCGGGATAATCCGCAAGAACGACTACGGCACGCTCGAGCGCGTCGGCAAGACGAACACGTACATAGGGTCCACCACCTTGCCCGACGGCAGGGTGCTCACCAAGCGCTTCAGGATGTCGGGCTGGGACGAGGACAGCATCGCCGAGCGCTGGCTCAGATGGCAGTGCAGGAACGCAGATGAGGAAATCGAAGAAGAGGAGGCCGATATGGCTAACGAGATCACCAACGAGAAGAAGAACCCGACCTGCCCGTTCTCGGGCGACGAGTGCAAGTACACGTGCCCGCTTTTCAGCTCGCCGAACGGCCGCTGCTCGATAGCCCTCGGCGGCGTCGGGCTGTACAACATCAGCTGCAACCTGGGGCTGCTGTCGTCCAGCGAGTCCATCGAGCTGGTGGCGATGGCGATAGGCGAGCTCGGCAGCATGGCCCCGAAGGCCGTGGAGCAGCCGAAGGAGGAGCCCGTGGAGGCCCACGTCAAGACGGTGGCCGACGGCGTGGAGGCGTACCTCGCCGACAAGACCTTCCTCGCCTTCGTGAACCTGCACTCCAAGACGGTGTACTCGCCGTACAAGCGGTTCTGCGAGGAGCAGGGCTATCCCGTCGAGACGGAATCGAACTTCACGAAGCTGATTCGCGGGCGCTACCCCGAGCTGAAGGCCAACAGGCAGGCGGGAGGATGCGTGTTCGTGGCGGCTTAGGTCGAAACGACGTTGCGCTCCGCGCCTGGAACCGTCATACTCTTGCCTATGAGATACAGGGTCCACGGTTTCAGGCACGGAGATTACCTCGCGCGCAGCGTCGGCGAGTACGCCCCGTATTGGTGGGACGTGGACCACGTCATATCGTCCACCTCGGAAGAGGAGGTGGTCCACCGTTTCGAGCAGCTCGGCCAGGGGCGCAGCAAGTCAATCTCGTCGACGCTCAACGCGCTCTTCAAGGAGAAGTTCGTGGACCTCGGATGGGCGGCGGAATCGCCCATCTTCTCGGAACCCCGCTACGTGGACGGCGTCAGGATTTTCAGGCTCGACTTCGCCAAGGGGCCGATGAGCGTCGAGGTAGCGTTCAACCACGGCAACGACGCCCCCTGGAACCTACTCAAGCCGACGCTCGCCAGCGAGCTGAACCACGTCGAGAAGGCGATACAGACCGACATCGGGATAATCATTACGGCAACCGACGACATGCGGGTGGCAGGCGGGTTCGACAACGCCGTCGGCACGTTCGAGAAGTACGTGGATTTCCTCAAGCCGATGGGCATGCTGCTCACCGCCCCGCTCGTCATCGTCGGGCTCGAAGCGCCGGAGACCTTCCACGTCGAGCACGTGTCGGACGGAAGGCGCAAACTCGGCTTCATAGTGTCCCATTAATAGGGTTTGATCTGCGGGGAACAATCTGATACCATCAACCGAATAAGGATTAGAAAGGAGCGATGCCATGATTCGCGTCGCCGAGATGTTCGCTGGCGTGGGCGGTTTCAGGCTCGCGCTGGAAGGATACGACAGGGATGGAATGCACGCGCCAGCTGCGGGCGATTACGAGACGGTCTGGGCCAACCAATGGGAGCCGCCTGGGACCGAATCGCGCCAGTTCGCGTGGCGCTGCTACGAGGAGCGCTTCGGTGCGGGCTCGTGCGTGAACGAGGACATCGAGAAGGTGCTCGACGAGTACGAGGCGGGAGCGCGGGATATCCCCGACTTCGACCTGCTCGTAGGAGGGTTCCCATGCCAGGATTACAGCGTGAGCAGGCCCGCGCCGCAAGCCAAGGGCATAGAGGGAGAGAAGGGCGTGCTCTGGTGGTCCATCTACCGCATGCTCGGCCTCAAAAGGCCGCAGTACGCACTCTTCGAGAACGTGGACAGGCTGCTGAAGTCGTCGGTCCAGAGGAGGGGCCGCGATTTCGCAATCATGCTGTCATGCCTCGCCCAGCTGGGCTACGACGCCGAGTGGATGGTGGTGAACGCCGCCGACTACGGCATGCCGCAGCGCAGGAGGCGCGTCTACGTGTTCGCCAGGCTGCGCGGCTCGAGGGCCGAGCTCGGCGTCATCCAGGACGCGTTTCCGTTCGAGCTCCACGGCAGGCCGCGAGAGCTCAACGTGCCGAAGGACCCGTACGAGACGTCTAAGGAGTTCGGCTCGCCCGGGAAGAGCCCGTTCATGAAGTACGGCCGCATGTCAGGCGGCTACGTGTGGACCTCCGACGTCGAGGCGCGCTACGACGGGCCGCGCACGACGCTAAACGATATCCTCGTGCCCGACTCCGAAGTTCCGGGGCAGTTCTTCATCTCACCCGAGTCCCTGGGACGCTGGGAGTACCTCAAGGGCGCGAAGAAGGAGCCGAGGAAGGCGGCGAACGGCCACGAGTACCTGTATTCCGAGGGCGCGGTCGCCTTCCCCGACCCGCTCGACGGCCCATCGCGCACGATACTGACGTCGGAGGGCGGGTCGGGCCCGTCGAGGACGAAGCACGTGGTCGTCGGCGATTCAGGCAGGCTCAGGCGGCTCGTGCCGGACGAGCTGGACCGGCTGCAGATGTTCCCGAAGGGCTGGACAGCAGGCATGAGCGACAGCCACCGCGCATTCTGCATAGGCAACGCCCTCGTCGTCGGCGTGCCGCATAGGATAGGCGTCGAGCTGGCTAAGGCGCAATAAAAAAAGCCCGCCTTGAGCGGGCTCTTTTTTTGTCTACGGCCTGATGATTCCCATTTCCTCCGCCCTGTGCCTGAAGTTGCATCCCCTATCCTCTTTGAAGGCATAGCATTCGACGCACGGGCCGTAGCACGGCATCGCCGTCAGCATGGCGCGTATTAGCCTGTCGCGCGCCCTCACCATGTCGTGCGCGTCGTCCAGGTAGTCCCCCATCATTCCCTTCGCGCCGTCGTGGCGCTCCTTCGGAACGAACTCGACCCCGTTCACGGTGATGTGGTCCACCTCTCGCAGCTGCTCTGGGCTGCTCCCGCAGATTATGTCGACGCTCTCCATATGCCACCTCCTCTCTCTGGCCGAATCGTACCACGTGTGACGCACGGCTGCGTGACGGCCCCGTCACACGTCGCGGCTCCTCGGGTGGGTGGTGAGGTGCCATCGTCCACATAGCGGGCACTCGTACGCGTAGAAGCTCTTCCCGAACTCGCGCTCGTTTCGTTTCCTGGCAGACTGGGCGTCGCTCCACGTTGAATACGACACCTTCCTCTCGCATGTCCTCCTCATCTTGAAGAGCAGCCAGCTCGGGAAGTCCGCGAGCTGGCCGTCCCACTTGTCGCGCTTGCGGTTCCGCTGCCCTGGAGGCGGCCCCGGCTTACGATGCCATCCGTGGCGGTGGCGGTGAGTTGCCCCGCGGCGGCTCATCGCTAACACTCCTCGAATCCGGCGCCGTAGCAGCTGTCGTATTTGCACGTCCAGAAGGTGCCGTCGGGCTCGCGCATGGTCGACACGCGCGGCTTTCCGCCGTTCTCGTGCGTGAACGAGTAGCCGTCGAGCCCAGGCACCGTGAACTCGATGACTTCGTCGCAATCGTACGGGTCGATGAAGAGCTTCCCCCTGAGTTCCTCGGAGTAGGTGTACTCTGCGATCCACGGGTTCTCGATGGTCCACCCGTTGTGCTCGATAATCTCTTCGTCGGTGAAGCTATGCGGCTCCTCGGCCCCGTCGGGCCATGCCCACACGGTCGGGAAGCCCTGCTTGTAGCAGGTGCAGCGCACGCCGCCGTCTCCCATGACGCCGTGCTTTATGCCTCGCCAAGGCTTGTTCCAGGAACCCTCCTGCTCTCGCTTCATTATGTTCGCGAAGATTCGCAACCCGCTTCCGAATTCCGCTTCCTCGGTATCGTAAACGCCGACGTCTTCCTTGTCGGTCCGGCGCTCGCTGTTCTTGTAGACGAACGCCCCGTAATCGCTGTATGCCATCTAATCCCCCTTCGCCGCGCTGCACATGTAGCAGCACTCATCGTTCCTGCTCGGGCATGTCGCGTCGAACCGGTGGAACCCGATTCCCGCGCTCGCCTTCGCCACCTCCGCGTCAGTCGCGGGGCGCAGGTATTCAAGCGGCGTAGAAGCCGCCGTGCATCCCTGCGTGTAGCACACGAACGCGCTGCGCTCGCCGCATTCGGTCACGCGCCCGATCTCCCGCTTGTAACCAGGGTCGTAGACGACCCAATCCCCGAATTCGTAGCTCATCGGTCCACTTCCTTAATCCTAGCCCCACACTTGGGGCAATAGTTGTATCGGTCGTCGCCTATCGCGTATCCGCAGCACTCGCACAGCGGCACCTTGCGCCCGTACTTGGTCTTGAACTTGCCATGGCGCGTCGTGGTGCGCTCCCGCGCGAACGTCACCCAGTCGATCTCGACGCGCTCCACCTTCTCCCAGTCGAGGCAGCCATAATCATCGCGCGCATCGTGCGGGTAGTAGTCGAGCCTGTAATCGTCGGCTCCGAATCGGAAGTCGCTCATGACAACACCCCCAGTTCGTACATTCGCCTGTAAATTCCGCACCCATAATCCTCTTCGTGCTCGCAATCACCGCACGAGCGGGCCATGCACTTCGGGTCTCCGGCAACGATGTCGCGCAAAACGTCCTCCAGCGCCTTCTCCCGCTCGCTCCCCAGCGTCGCGGCTATGTATCGCTTCCCGCCAAACTCAAGAGAGCCATCATCGTGCTTCTCTGCGAATACCGAATTGCGCGGATGGTGGTAGAGTTCTTTCTCAGCATTCATATCGACTTCGATTTCGCCGCCGCAGTCGTTGCAGTACGTGGCGCTTATGTCGTTGATGCATCCGCACTCGCATCGCGTGCAATCGAATGCGCCCGTGTCGGGTTCGTAACCGTACGGATGCGCCTTGGCTTTCGGCTTGCCCAGCGTCGCGGATATGGCCTGCTCGGGCGTAACACGTTTTATCCTAAGTTTCAAAATCGGGTCATCTTCGTCCACGTAGGATTTGCCCGTGCCTTCTAGGTATTTGGCATAAATTTCATCTGCCCACCAATTCGTCGTTAAGAGATGGTCGAAGTCATCGGTTGTAAATTCAACGCCGCGCTCCGTCAGTTTTTCACGCAGCTCGGTCGTTCGGTTGTCGGTCATCGCTCACACTTCCTTCCCACATATCGGGCATCTGTCGATTGCCACTAACTCAGACTCGCGCCAGCCGCCGAACAGCCCCTTGCGGAGAAGTTGCACATATCGGTACATGTCGTCCTTCACGACGAGCCTGATGACTAGCTTCGGAGTCTCCACGAGCGGCCTCGGGTCGTACCACGGCTCGCAGAACTCGCAGGTGCGGTCGTTCGCGTTGTCGGTCATCGCTTCGCCGCCTTCCTTGCCTCCGTGCATTCGGGACAGAAGCACCAGCCAGCTCGGTTCAGCTCGCCGGTCCACCCGCTCGGAAGATGCTGCATGGTATGGCTCGAATCGGCATCGAACCCCATGTGGTACACCTTTAGTCCTATCTCTTCCTTACCGCAGCTTTCGCAGCGGTAGACTCTACGGTATTTCCAGCTCATCGCTCAACCTCCTAACAGAATCCGAACAGCGGATAATCCTTTGTCGGCTCATCCTGCTCGTAATACGGGCAATGCGGCGACCAGTAATCGTCGGCGAAAACGCATGTCCCGCCCCTACCGTCATCAATCCAGCCTTTGCAGATGGTGCAATCGCCCTTTGCTTCCATCGGTGGCTTATTCTCGGTCGCGCTAGTCATCGCGCACCATTTTTCAGCTTGTCGATTGCCGCACATGCGTCTTTCAGGTAGCTTTCAACCGCCGATGTGCAGCTCGGTTGCGTCCACGAAAGCGCCGATGCCAGCGCCGTCAACGCTTCGATGATTGTCGTAAGCTCTTTGTCAATCGCACTAGTCATCGCCATCACCTGCTATCCACGTCTCGTAATAGCGCTTCACCTGCGGCTCAAAGCATTCGAGTATGCTCATGATCGCCTCGTCGTGCAGCTTCGCCACGGCTTTCATGCTGCCATACGGCGATTCGAGGTAGTCGTCCAGCCTTCCGTTACATGACAGCTCATGTGCCACCCACGACGCTATCGCTTCGAGCTTCGGGACGTTTCTTGCGCTCACATCATCCATCGTCGTATCACCTTGCGGGTAGTGCTGTCCCACTATGCCGTCGAGCACGTCTTCGAGGCTGATTTTGACCGTGCTAGTCATCGCACACCTCGCCTATCTCGTCCGTTTGCAGGACGTGCGCGAACATACCTATGTGGCCGTACAGCGCACAACGCTCATCATCGTCCCTGTGCTTATGCCTAACGACAAATTCGAGCACGGTCGGATTACCGAACATGGAAATCCAATCAGCCCTCCCAAACACGTTGCACGCGTAATCCTCAACATCGAAAATGCAACCTTCGAAATCGCCCTTTTTGACTACAACCGACTTCCCGGCCAACTGTGAACGCTCAGACACTCCGTTAGTCATCGCGCGCCTCCTTACGATTGTTCATGTCGCGCCATGCCTGCATATCGCGTTCATGTATGGCCCTCTCGACCTGCTCGCGAATATCTGGGATGTAGTGTTCGAGGTAATCCCACGACACCAGCTCCTTATCGGTGCAAATAAACATCCTTCCCATGTCCCAGTCGATGCCACGGCATACGTACTTGACGCGTGCAGCAGCCTTGCACCCGACGCTCGCCTGGTTGAGTGGAACCACCACTTCGAGCGGCTTCTCGTTCGACCTGAAATTTGGCGAGCATATCAGCCTATCGGCTACTTCGAGGTTATTCATCGCGCGCCTCGCTTTCCATCGGCACGAAATTGCACGCGGGGCATCGGCAGGCCCACGCGAACTCGCCTAGCTCCTCCTTGCTGTGGTCGAAACACCATTGCTCAAGCTCCTTGCACGACTCGTCGAACCTCGTATCGTCCCCGTCGTAGTGGTCGCGCACGAGCTGCAACGCAATCGTCACCAGCTCCTTCTCGGTCATTCGCGCACCTCGCTTTCAAGCCATTCGAGCATCTCGTAAATCGTGCGTCCGAACTTCGAGTGCAATCCGCATATCTCGAACGCTGGACATTCATCGCAATTCTCGCAGCAGTAATCGAGCGATAGTACCGTTCGCGCCGCCTTCTCAGGCGTGCCGAACAGCTTCTCGTAGTTAGTCATCGCCGTCCTCCTTCATCCTCATCTTCGCCAGTGCGTCGAACTGCGCCGTAACGTCGTACTTCTGGCGCGCCGTGAACGTTCCGTCGCCGTTGTCCACGTAGCTCGTCACCACGAAAACGCGCTTGGTGAGCGGCGATTCCATCAGCATCGGTTGTTGCTTAGTCATCGCGCACCTCCCCTTCCCCTCAACCCAAGCGCCTTCACGCGCTCGCTAATCCTGCACGGCCGAATCTCGCATACATCGCAGCTCATGTAGTTGAGCAGGCAGTAGTCCATGTCACGCACGAGCGCTTTCAGCTTCTCGATGTAGTCGCTGCAATCGCAGTAGCTCTCGCCGTCACGCCAGCGGACGTACGGGCAATGCTGTGCTTCAAGCTCCGCGATGCGCTCCTCCGCCGCCGTGAGCTGCTTCTTGCCCTTCAGGATGATTCGCTTGCACTCGGCAACGGTCAATGCGGTCATTCGCCGCCCCCGCTCCGCTTCCACGCCTGCGCCATCATGCTCGCGATGAACTCGCCTATCGCGTCGGCGCAATCGGCGGCCATCGGGCGCAGGTACTCGCTCCCGTTATTCAGCTTCTCCTTCAGCAGCGTCGCGCTCTCGAACGCGGCTACGAGCCGCTCGCACTCCTCGTAGGTCATTCGTTGCTCTCCTTCCGCAAGTCAGCGCCGCACATCGGGCAGAAGTTGGCGCGTATCCTTAAGTCCCCGTCGTACTTCTCGACCGCAATATGGCACGACACGTCGTCCACGTAGGCTTCCACCGATTCGCTGAACGCGCCGACGTCGAGGTACGTTATCGTCAGCGGTACGCCTTCCTCGCAGTACATGCAGGTCATTCGTCGCTCACCTTCTTCGTCAGCTCGCCAATTGTCTGCGAACGGGCAGCCCTCACAGTCCGTGTACGGGCATTCGGCGCAGCCGTCCCCGTTCATTCGCCCTCCTCGTATACGAACTCGATGTTCAGCGCGTCGCCCACGTGCCGCAGGCGTTCAGCGAGGTTGTCGGCCAACGACTTCCACCAGCTAGCAGGCCTGTCGGCGCCGAACTGCTCGCGTTCCTCGTCGGTCAGGTCGGTCCAGCACACGGGCGTGTACCCCTCGTCGCGCTTTGCCCGGAAGTACACGCCGTCTAGGTTCCTCATCGTCGGATAGCTCATGCGTCCACCTCGAGAAGGTTGCGGTATAGGAGGTCGCGAATTTCTTCTGCATAGCGCTCGACGATAATTCGTTTATCTGTTTCCCCGTCGTCGACTATTGGAATCTCCCCATGAGCCTCATCGAACAACTCCGTTAGCACATCTTCGATTTCGCGCGGCTTCGCGTGCTTGGTGCATTTATAAAAATCACCCATATATGCAACGTCTCGCGAGTCCCCGTCCTCGTCATCGAATTCGTAATCCCACCTATCGGAGTAAATAAGTGCGGTAACCTCGTGACGGCCCTCGATGCCGTCACCGTAATCGTATTCGAGCACGTCACCCGGACGTATCGCCACATCCTCGCAATCGCGAGGCAGCCGTATCCATTCACCGTAGACCTCTCGCTCGATTTTGTCGGCGATGCCCTTCACGTGCTGCACCGCTTTGGCGTCGAGCGATGATACGGCCTCATCGCCGTTGGCTTTCCTGACACCATGCATGCTGATTGCCCATGCGCGTAACTCGTCAATAGCTTTAACCCAGCTCATTCCCATCCCGTTCCTTCCACGATTGCAATGCTCGCCAAGTACATCAAGACCAATACAATTACCGCCAATCCCATGCAGATCGCACCTCCTTACAGGTCCATTAGCGCGTAGAGCTCGTTTGCGTAATCGCATGCCTTGCCGAACTTCGCCCTCAGCTCCTCGCGCAGCTTCTCGGATTCATCTAGGTCGCGTGCCAGGTTTTCGAGCTGGGCACGCGCCTCGTCGCGCTGGTTTTTCAGACGCTCGATACCCTTATCGCGCTTGGCGATTTCCTCGGTAAGCTCGTCTATGTACCGCCCTGCGAGCCGAATGGAGCCTTGCACGTCGTTGACGTCGAACGTGTACGGCTGCTTCTTCATCAGCTCGCTGACCTCATGGGTAATCTCACCAAGCTCGTCAACTAATGGAGAACCGTCCGCGATTCCATTAGTTTCGCCGTCGATTCCATTAGTTCCTTCCACGTGCTCCGCGTCGAACCACGCCTGCAGCGCCTTCGGGTCGCTCTTCGCGAGCTCGTTAAGCCATTCGCTGTTAGTCGTCACTTCTCCTCCTTCGTGGCCCATTCACCGCACCATTCGCCCCCGTAGGTCATCGGGTGGTCGAGCAGCGGCATGTGCTTCAACGTTTCCAACCGGCCGTTCTTGAGCGGTCCATCGTCCGTGGCGAAGATCGGAACGCACGGCGGGTAGCGCCTGCACGATCCCTCGCTCAGCTCGTCGGGGTCCACTTCGTTGCTGTCCCAGTAGCGGCAGTCCGCGCACGCTTCCCCGCTCATCGCGACCACCCGTTCCACTGGGCGCGCGCGTCGGCCTCGGTCTCCATGCACTGGTCCCAGCGGGGCACCGCCGACAGGCGGCACGCCCTGTTGGAGCATGCCGCCGCGTAGCGCGTCGAGACCTTGCCATAGGTTTTCGTCACCTCGGCGACATGTGCGTTGGCCCTTCCGCACAGCGGGCACGGGGCCATGCCCTTCGCGCCCTTCGAGTTGGTCGCCATTAGCGCACCTCTTGGAACCGGAACATGAAGCGCCCGCAACCGCTGTTGCGCCACTGACCCATGCCGCGCATCTCGCCGTACTTGAGCCATTCGATGACGTACGGGAGCAGCGCGTCGCGCATGACGACGATGTCGAACTCCTGGGTCGTCCCCTCCGGCACCGTCTCGCTTGACGCCAGGCACACGCGCTCGCCCTGGGCGGTCGACGCGCGCAGCGGGCGCTCGAGACGCCCAACCTCGCCCCCTTCGGGCAGCAGCAGGGGTATCATGCGCGGGAACACGAACACCAGGCCGTCGATTTCCTTCTTGTAGGCCTTGAGTTTCGCGCTCTTCATGCCGTCTGCGCGCCGCAGCATCCCGCAGGCGTCCTTGAAGAAGCCCTTCCACTGGTAGTCCCATGTGAACGGCGTTCCATCATCCATGCGGGGGAACACGGTCATCGCCTTCTCCTGCGCGCCCTCCACGCCGAGGGCCGCTATCTCCTCGGCGATCTTCTCGTCCTTGGAGCGGCGGTTAAACGCGCCCTCCTTGTCGTCCGCCGCCTTCGACGCGATGAACTCGCTGTGTATGTCGGGGTTGGCGCTCGCCGTCCCGAGCAGGTTCTCGATGTACTCGACTTCTACGTGAATCCTCTTCATGACATAGTCCTTCCGTCGTTTCGTGTTGTCTTTTTGATTTGATTTCGATTTTTCGGCGCGTGCTGCGAGGTGGGCAGGGAGGCGACGCGTCTGGCCGCCGCCCTGCTTCGCAAAGGTTCGCCATTCCATTGCGAGCCCATGCTCTCCATCGCCACGCCATCGCGTGGCTGCGCCCCGCCGTTGCCGCGCTCTGCTTTGAGATGCAATCGCTGACCGATGCGCTTCGTTGCCATTGCCTTGCCGAGCTTTGCTTTAGCCGCGCCTGTCCATGCTAGGCTACACCTCGCCATAGCCGCGCCTGGCGTCGCCATGCCACGCCGCCGCCGCGCTTGGCATGGCCGCGCGAGGCGTATCCGTGCCTTGCCTTCGCCTCCGCGCATCACAGCTGCGCAATGCAGTGCCCTTGCTACGCTCTTCAGTGCTCCACAATCACTGCAAGGCCTTAACGCTGCTTAGCGTTGCCGTCGCCTCGTCGTAACGCCATGCAATGCCAGGCTCCGCAATGCTCCGCCCTTGCCTTGCGCGGCCCCGCTATGCTCTGCCGCCGCGCCGCCATGCTTTGCCGCCGCATTGCAGGTCCATGCCATACCCCGCCTCGCCATGGCTTTGCCTATCTATGCAGTGCGGTGCAACGGCTCGGCTGGGCTATGCTTCGCCTTCGCATTACCGCTCGTCGCCTTGCCTCCGCCACGATTTGCGCGTCACAACCTTGCTTCGCCTTCGCTTCGTCTTCCCTGCAGTCGCTTTGCATCCCTATGCGAGGCCATTGCACTGCCGAGCAGGGGCCTGCCGTGCATTCGCGCCGCTGTTCGTGACGTTGCTCGGCCATAGCGAGTCGTTGCTAACCCGAGCCTTCGCAGCGCTGCGCCGCCCGTAGGTCTGCCTTTGCCGCTCATTGCTTCGCTCTAGCTGTGCTCAGCGGTCCATCGCCGTGCCATCGCGCAGCCGCGCCACGCCGCTGCTGTTCTTCGCATCGCCGCGCCTCGGCAGTGCGCGGCGCTAGGCGGCTTTGCCGTCGCCTACTTGTCGCGGCCCGCCGCCAGTATCGCGGCGGCGGCGAACCCAAGCGCCGCCCAGAAGCTCGCGCCGAGCCACGCCTTCAGGATGTCCATCAGGCTCATCGCGGCACCTCCAGTCCCGCGCCCTCGGCGAGCTCGGCCAGGCGCTCGTAGCAGAACACGTTCTCGCGCCCGGTCGCCTCGAACTCGGCGCACGCCTCGTTCGCGAACGCCTCGAGCAGCACGAGCCTCTCGTGCTGGCTCCTGATGACGCCCGCCTGCCTGTTGATTTCGGCGCACAGCGCGCCGTTCACGTCCATCAGCCGCTCGTTTGCGACCTCGAGCTCCGCTATGCGCTCCCTCAACGCCTGCTCGTCGCCCATGAGACCACCTCCCTCATGTCATACATCTCGTAGCTCCCGCGCGGCAGCTCCCGCGCCAGCGCGATCGCCGTCGCGCCGCCCCTCGCGTGGACGGAGCAGTCGTACGCCCTGCATACCGCTGGGCGCACCCCGTACACCGCGCATCGCTTCTCGTCCGTCAAGAACGGGCACGTCAGGTCGAGCGCGCCCTCGGGCTCGGGCCGCGCCTTGGCCCCGTTGAGCCTGAGCACCGCCGCCTCGCCCGCCGTGAGCGGCAGGAAACGCGAGCAGCACTCGCCGCAGCCGTCGTGCGTGCCGCGCGCCGTGAAGTTGTCCATGCAGCCGCCAGCCGCGCACAGCGCCTCGTGCAGGCCCCGCGCGAGCGCGGCTTTCGCGCCGCTCATGACGCCGCCTCCTTCAGCGCCTTGCGCACGGCCTTGACGAGCTTGCCGCTCGTCGCGCGCACCTCCTCGACCGCGCCATCCATGTCCACGTGGCTGTCCGATTCGCGCAGCGCGAGCTCGTATGCCTTCGCGACCGCGTACTCGAGCGAGCTGTAGAAGTACTGGCCTTTCCATCCGCTCTTCTGACCCTTGTTCGGATACTCGATAGCCCAATCGGTGGCCGTTCCGTTGATTCGGAACGAGCAACCATCAATTTGGATGACCATAGATGGCCCTCCTTTTCTTGTCAGGGGCGACCTAAGCAGACCTAGCCGCCCGTTTAGCTCCGTCGTGATAACTTGTTCGTCGGCGCGCTCTCCGCGCCCTCAGCGCGGCCCTAGTCCGTGATGCCGAGGTCGTCCCAGTCGGGCTCGGAGAGCATGGTCCACCGCGTCCCGTCCACCGTGACGGAGGCCACGCGGTCGCCCTTCGCGGTCGAGAACGTGTGGCGGTGCATCGCCCCGCGCTCGGTCCACGCCTCGATAACGTGCGGCTCCTCGTCCTCGCGGACGTGGACCTCCGGGCCGTACGGCAGCTGCCTCACGTCGACGCCATCCCACATGCGGGGCCGACGCCCGCCGAATGCGCAGTCGCTCATGAGAACAGCACCGCCGTCGCGATCCTGTCCAGCCTCTCGTCGGTCCAGTGGCGCGTCGGGATTCCGAGCCCGGCCATCATGTCGTTGTAGCGCCCCGTGTTGCCCATGAGCTTCTTGGCGCAGCACAGCAGGAAGCCCTCGCGCTCGTCGTACGAGTCGCCGTAGTGGCAGCGGACGACGGTCTTGGTGCCATCGGACCAGAAGACCACCGTGGCCGGGTCGTTGTAGATGACCTTCTCGGGCCTCACGCTCGTCGACCCGAAGTGAAGGTGAATCGTTTGCGGTTCTAGTTTCAGCGGCGTGAAATAGCGCTCGTATTCGTCCATTGTTCTTCCTCTCTTTAAATGGACGCGGGGCCGTAGCCCCGCAGCTGTGTTGTCGTATCCTGTTGTCGCGGCCGCGCTCAGCTTGCAGACATGAGCGCCTCTATGACCTTCCCGTTGTAGAAGTCGCGCGGGCTGACGCCCTCGGGAACTTCTGCAATCCATATGCAAGGCGCGTCGGGCGATTGCTTGTAGGCGCAACCGACCGTTCCGTCGTCGTGTACCGTCCCGCCGTCGCATCCCGACAGCGTGAACGGGCAGCGCCCTCCGTTGTCCATCGAACCGCCCTCCGTCATTTGGCTACAGTGCTCGCGCGCGCGTTTACCTGTACCCCTTTTTATATCTTTTATTCTCCCTTAATAAATAAATAGGACCGCCGCTGTTGCACTGTTGCCAACAGCATGTGACCTGGGGATATATATGCAACAGCTGGCTGTTGCTGGCAACATACCCCTTGTTGCCGAGCCTTTCGCGAACGCCGTTTTTCGCGATTTGCTGTTGCCAAAGCTGTAACTCTCTGACCTGGTGTTCTTCAAGACGCCTGATTTCATGGAGCTGGACCGTTGCCACCCTCTGTTGCACCGTTGCCTACGCCTCGGCTATCGGCCTGTATCGCCTGATGCCGCGCCTTTTCACGTCGCGCGTCGGATAGGTCTCGAGCTTGAAGTGGCTGCACACCTCGACGCCGAACTGTGGCTTGCCGTACTTGTTGTGGATGCCGCTCTCGCTGCACCATGCGGAGTACGCGTCGTACGCTCCCTTGGTCGTCCATTCGTCGATGAAGTCGCTTCGAGTTATCTCGGCGTCCTCGATCCATTGGAGTATGTTGCTGTTCTCGACCCGTATGTCGTTCGCCATCTTCTCGCTCTCGGCGTTGGGCGTGGGTCGCTTGTTCTCGATGACCCTCTTCAGGCCTGCGACGCCTCGAACTATCGCGGCCTTGATGCATTCCTCGCTTCTCAGCTTCTCGCCTATTTCAGGGTCGAAGTCGGGGTCATGCGGCGTGAAGTGGGCGTTGAACCTGATGGGGAACAGCCGTCGCATGACTCCGTCATCCGGCGTCTCGAGCTTCGGGAACTTGTTCGCGCTGAGCACCATCGTGCAGTACGGCACGAACTTGAACCCGACCTTGTTCTTCACGTCCGTGCCGACCTCGGTGCCCGCCACGACCTTCTTGAACATAGTCAGGTTGTTCCCGCGCGTGAACTCCGAGCTTATGTCGTCGGCCAGGTTCGCGAGCTTGCCTGCCATGTTGGCGGCCTGGAACCTCTGGCCGAGCTCGTTGAGGTCGAGCACGGAGTAGTTGTCATCCCCGATGACGTTGCGCAGCAGGTCTATGTAGGTCGATTTCCCGTTGCTGGCCGTCTCGCTCTTGCGTCCGAGCAGGACGGCGGCATAGGCGTACTTGCAGCTTCGGTACATGCACAGCCCGAGGAACTCGAACAGGTTGTTCTCGATGAACGGGTCTCCGCAGGATATTCTCCGTATCGTCTGGTCGAGCACGTCGCTGCGCGCGTTCGGGTCCCAATCGTGCGGGATTATGTTTGGTATCCTGATTTCGGGAGCGAAGCTCATCAGGTCCATCGTATCGATGTCCAGGACGCCGTTCGCGAACCCGATGTAGTTCGGCGGGCTCGCCTTCTCGTGCGGCATCACGAGCCTGAGGTACTTGATGACCTCGTTACGCGCCTTGTCCGTCGCGTCCCTGCGCACCTTGAGCACGGCGCGCTCTATCGCGTCCCATCCCGTCTGGTACATGAGCCCGTCGTATACCGCGGGCACGCCGTCCAGGAAGCAGGCGTTGAAGCGGCCCATGACCGTGTTGGCGATTGCGACGTGGCTCCTCGGCGATATCGCCCCTTCCGCTTTGGCGGCATCTGTGGACACCCTCCCGCGCACCTCGTCGCTGAACCCGGGCGCGTGCTTGTACGCGCTCTCGACCTTCTTGCGCACCTCGGACTCCGGCAGCGGCGGCTTGAAGCACGTCCTGTTGTACTCGAGCGCCGCCGCCATCGTCACGTGCTTCGGCCTGTCGTGGGCCCTCTCCGAGCACGCGAACTTGTACATCGTCTCGTCGCGCATTCCCTCGGGAACCTCGTCTGGCATATCGAACGAATCTGGCTCACCGTCGGAGTTTTCGTACGGCCTTGCGAACTCTATGAACTCGTAGACGAGCTCGTCCGCCCACGCCATCTCGAATTCGTCTGGCGGCGTCTCCCAGATGTACTCGGTTAGCGTGTCCGGATGGACGCTGGGAGGGAGCACTGCGAGCGACCCGTCGCCGCGTATGTCGACTCCGAGCTTCTTGTTCACGCTCGGCGCGACTTCGCGGTTCACCTTGTAGTACAGGTGGTATCCGCCCGTCGGGGTGCAGCACATCACCGTCTCCGGCATGTCGCCGTGCTCCATCTCCCAGTCGCGCATGGTCTCGTAGCCGTCGACGCCGTCCTTGTTGTCTATGTCTATGACGACGAACCCGCTCGCAGACTCGCCGCATACCGCTCCGACGTTGCATTTCGGCGTCATCGTCCACCAGCTGCGCACGACGTCGTGGTCGAACGTGGCGTCGTTCAGGCCGTTCGGGGTATGCGCGGTCGTGGGCATCTTGCCCTTGCAGCCGAGTATCACGACCTTGAACCCAAGGTCGAGGTACTCGAGCGCCGCATCTAGAAACTTGCTTTCGCTCATGCCGCGAACACCTGCCTAAACGTTATATAGCCGTTGCCCCTGATGTTCTCCTCGGTCAGGTTGATGCTGAACTTCTTCCCGACGAACTCGTAGGCTCGGTCGTTGCAGAACGCCGAGCCTCCGTCGAACCCGGCGTTCGCCATGTCTATCTTGTCCACTATCTTCTTGCTCTCGGAGAGCGCTTTCGAGTCGCCGTACCGCAGGTACACGCAATGCTGGTACCACGGCATGCTCGCGAAGTGGCCCGCATGCTTGCCATTGTCGATGTCGAACACGAGCGCGACGTACTTCTTCTTGTCGTTCTCGCGAATGGACTTGATTCTGACCGTGTAGCGGCCTGGCTTCGGCGTCATCGCGCGCTCGAAGTCCTCCCAAGTGCGCTCCTTGTGGCGCGATTGCTCGTGGGCCCTCTCCCATTCGCTCTCCCATCCTCCCGGACGCGCCGTGCCTATCCGAGACGGGTCCTTGACGAGCGCATCGTGCTCGGCGTTGATCTCCTGCATCTTGCGCACGTCTCCGCCGCGGTCGGGATGGTGTTCCATTACGAGTTTGCGGTAGAGCGATTGGACCTCGGCCATCGTCGCGCATGCGGCGAACCATTTAATCTCGACCCTCGTCCTCATAACTCACCCCCAATATCTCGCAAATCCTCCTCGCGCTCTCCTCGGGCCTGACGAACTCGAACCGGACGGCGCGCGTCAGCTCCATCGTGCGCATCTGCTTGGCGAGCGTGTCTCCTTGCAGCGGCTTCGCCGTGCCGTGGCGCATGCACATGCAGGAACGGTCGCGCGGGTCGCACGATTCCCTGCGGTAATGGTTGCAGCGTCGGCAATGCTCGCTCACCCAGCCGATGACGTCGTCGACGCTCCTCGCCTCGTCCGTCTCGATTAGGATGACGAGCAGGCAGCCCGCCGCGTTTGCACGGTAGATTTCCCTCCTGAACCGCCCATGCTCGCGGCCGAGGTTCTGCGCGAGCTCGTCGATGTTCCGCTTGGTGTCGACGAAGCAGTTGGACCCTTCGGTGCCGTAATCGCCGGAATCCAGCTTCTTGCGTTTTATTGAAACACCATGAGACGACCACCAAATATGCTTTGCGGCATGTTTGTCATTGCCGCCATAGGTTTGCTGTCTCGTGTCCTCGTAAATAATTACGCCCAAGGAGCTAGCCTCCATTCGAATCCACCTGATGTTTTCATTTCACCCCTGCAGCACGAGCTGATGCCCCCCTGTGACGCTCCTGTGCATGCAGCAGCCAACCCTGCCGATGGATAGGCGTTGATAATCTCGCCATTCAATAGCTGGAGTACGGGTTTCCCCTGCGTCATTGCTTTACGGATGTTTGCCGAGCCGTAAAGGTTGTTGTATCTCCTATCACACCATTCAAGGTTTTCTACGGCGTTGTTTTGTTTGTTCTCGTCTTTATGATTGATTTCTGGCAAGTTGTTTGGATTTGGAATAAACGCTAACGCCACGAGACGGTGTACGCTGTATTTGGCCTTAACGCCTTCTTTGCAAAAGACGACGCCGACGTAATTGTCTTTACCGTTATATCTAACTTGGGTAAGCGTTTTACCGCGAATGAGCTTGGTAACGCCATTTCGCGTCGTGACGCTTCTATCTAGGCTCCTGACGTTACCAAGGCTACTAACTTCGTAATATCCCTCATACCCCGGAACAGCTCGCCATTCCTCGATGGCGCCCATGGCGCTACAGGCCCGCTATGTCGCCGTACGCGTCGACGGGCGGAAGCTGCGAGCCTCCCCTGACGCGGTTGTCGGTGACGTTGGCCTTGTACTCGCCGCTCGCCGCCTGCTGCGGCGTGAGCCACGCGCCCACGTCGTACGTCCAGCGGTCGTACCCGTTGTCGTTGAGCGTCACGGTGCCGTCGACTACGGCCCAGAACTTCTTCCCGATGAACAGGTCCCAACGGTCGGCCTCGAACGCCGCAAGGGCGTCGAAGCCGGGGTTGTCCGCGTTCAGGGCCTCGATGCGGCCCTTGAAGTAGTCCATGTTCTTCCAGGACAGGAAGCACGAGTGCATGAAGTCCATGTCGGGCTTCGGCTTCATGTCCCAGTCCATGAAGTACGCGTCGCTGTACTTCTTGGCGAACTGTCCGCTCGCCACGTCGTACACCACCTTGATGCACTGCTTGGACAGCCCGTCGGTAACGGTGCCGTCCTTCTTGGCCCATTCGAGCCTGATGGCCTGGATGCTCAGCTCGTAGATTCCGGGCTCCATCTGCTCGATGGACCCGCTAGAGCCGACCTTCGCCTCGGCCTTGTTGTATTCCGCCCTGTCGATAACCGGCATGCTTTCTCCTAACTGTCTATGCCTTCAGCCGCCTTGAGCGGCTCGTATCCGTACGCCTCCCTAATCCGCGCGTCGACGGCGCGCAGGTCGTTCGGGATGAACTCGTCCTCGAAGAGGCCCTCGGGAGACTTCGCGGGGTTGCCGTTGTTCGTGTGGAACCCGTACTGGTCGCCGACCTTGTCTGCTTGGAGCGTGCAGGTCACGTGGCCTTCCAGGACGTACTTGTCGTTGACCATCTTGCCCATGACGAGCGGCGAGATGTTCCCGTGCTGGTCGGTTTCCTCGTGCAGCACGAAGTACACGATGCGGTCCACGTCGCCGTCCTCGGCCAGCGCGTCGACTTGGCGGGACAGCTTGTCCACGACGATGTCGAACGCCGCGTACTTGTTCGACAGCTTCTCGTCCTCGCTGATGCGGTAGCGCTGGTATATCTCGAACAGCGCGAAGCCGTAGTCGTCGACTACGACGGCGCGGTGGTCGTGGTACTTGTTGAGCCAGCTGCGGATTATGTCCACCTTCAGCGGCTTCGCCCCGCCGTTGCGCTTCTGCAGTTCGGCGGCCTTGGCGGGGACGTTGAGCATGTCGGGCTTCTGGTTGAAGAACGGCAGCAGCTTCCCGTCCGTGTTGATGACCATGACCTCGTGCGGGCCGAACGCCTTGATGCTGTGCGTCTTGCCTCGCCCGCTGCGGCCTATGACGATGATGGGAATTGACATGCTAATCGCCGCCTTCGAGCAGGAGCGCCGCGCTGATGCCCTCGAGCAGGCCGCCAGCCGCCTCGGCCACGGCGCCAGGGTCCACTGCTATCCTAGTGGACCTGAACTCGCCGCCGCTGTCTCCTGGCTCGACGATTTCGACCAGCTCGCAGCCGTACGGCACCTCGCCAGTCAGCTCGACGTGGCTAAGCACGCGCTTCCTGTCTATTCTGATTAGGTCGTTCTCTATCGCCCATACCTTGAACAGCTCGTCGTCGAGCACGTTCACGTCGACGCGCTTCGTGGACTCCGTCGGCTTCGTCGTGACGACGCTGAAAGTGCCGACCTTCTTGCCGCCGAGCTTCATGTCGAAGCTCTTCGCGCCAGTCGACTCGTACAGTTTCCTGTACTCGCCGTCCACCGCGCCGCGCAGGTTGTAGGGGTCGCCCGTCTTGACGAGCTCTGCGACCGACTTGTAGAACGCCTGCGCGATCGCGAGCTTCTGGATGTTGGTCAGCTCCTCGACGGGCGGCTCCTCGCCTTCGAGCGACTCCTCGTAGCCATCGTCGGGGTCCTGGTTCCACGGCGCGCGCGGGTCGCCTCCCCATGTTCCGGCGGGATAGTAGTCGTCGGCGCCCATAGCTATTCGCCGTCCCCGACGCCGAATGCGGCCATGATGAGCTCGGTAAACACGCTCACCTGCTCCTTTTCGGGCTTGTCTTTCAAGTCCTTCATGAGGTTTATGTAGTCGACGAGCCCCTGCTGCGACTTCACGAGCGCTTGGAGCCACTGGATTTCGCTCAGGTCCGTCCTTTTGCTTATCATGCGGGAAATTTCGCATGCCAGCTCGCTTACAGCGTCGTCGAACATGACGTCTTTGACCGTCTTTTTCTCATCCATAGTTAATCCTCTCGTCTACCATCCGAGCACCGCCGCGCCGACGCTCAGCACGACGAACATGCCCATGAGCGCCCAGCAGGCCCACTTGCAGCCCTTGCGGTACTCCTCGTCGATGATTTCCTGTACAATGTGCATGTCGTCTCTCATGTACGACCAGGCGCGCGGCGTCTGCTCACGACCGCGCGCCAACCTTACAGTCCTGTCCTTCATGCTCCTTCCTTCCCGCAATCGGGCCAAAGGCCCGCCCTATCCTCGCGGCGTCCCAGTCGCTCTTGACCACGACGACCGCCTTGTGCGGCCCCATGCGGGCCGCGTAAGTCCCCTTCTCGAACACCATCGGCTCCTCCTGGGTCCGTCGAGCACGCCGCGATACGGGCGCAGCCGCCGCCCTTGCCTAGCCTCGGAGGCGTTAAGGGATGTAAGAAATTCGCATCGTCGGCCCGAGGACTGCCAGGGGCCAAGGATCCGAACCCCACCGTGCGCCCATGCCGCGACGTGCTCTCGTTTGTTAACTCACCCGCCTCGTTGTGCGGGGGCCGCGTGCAGTCGGCTTAAACCCCTGCCGCAGTCGTTCGGTTGTCAAGTTGCGCGGTGTCCCATCTGGGCACCTTCGGAGCGGACGCGCGTTTCCCCTTCCGTGCTTCCGCCCCGAGGGTGCCCGCTGCGCCCGAGTTTTTCACGCAGCGGGGACCCGAAAGGAAATGGCTGCGGCTTTTAGCGTCGTCCGCCAGGACGCGGTGCTAGCCCTTGGGCTCGAACTCTTCGATGGCATCGGGGAAGTCGTCGACGTCGAGGTTCAGCTCGCGGCAAAGGCCCACGAATTCCGGTGCGGTTATCTTCCTGTTGCCGTGAAGCGATACGCGGAGGTTTTCGTACGTGATGCCCGTTCGGCGCGCGAGCTCCGCCACGCTGATGCCGCGCTCTTCCTGTGCCTTCTTGATTACTTCGAGAACCGTCATGCCTGCCTTCCTCCTTCCTAGCATCTCTAGGTCATGGACCTAGTATACCTAGTTTTGCTAGGAATGCAAGAGCTTTTTCTAGCAAATCTAGGAAATCGGATATAATTGGCTTACCCGAAGGTCAGGAGCAGCCATGCAAGACGGAAAGTACATCGCCGAAAGAATCAGGGAACTTCGCAAGAATGCGGGCCTCGACGTCAACACCGTCGGGGAAGGCGTCGGCAGGAGCGGCAAGACCGTTTCGGCCTGGGAGACGGGTCGTAACTCGCCGAGTCCCGAAATGCTCATCACGATATGCAAGTTCTTCGGCGTCAGCATTAGTTATTTCTACCCGCCTGATGTATCCGACAACGAGAGTCCTGCAACCCTTCCACGTGACGTCGCAACGCTAGTGGACCTCTGCTCGAAGCTGAACCCCGAGCAGATCGACATCCTCGTCATGACCGCGCGTAACTTCGTCGCGGCAAACGAAAAATATGGAGAGGGCGATAAGCGAGATGTGGAGGGAGCTGGGCTCGCTCTGACCGTCGATTAATTAGTTACGCGCACGCGCGGCATATATAAGGAAGGAAGGTGGCCCATGGAAGGGATGTACTGCGCTTACCTGCGCAAGTCGCGGGCCGACGAGGTCCGGGAGAAGGTGGAGGAGGGCTACGATGCGCTGTCGCACCACAGGCAGGCGCTCGAGGCCCTGGCCTCCCGCATGGAGGTGGACCTCTCACGCTGGTACAGCGACGGAATCAAGTCGGGGGAGCGCATCGAGGGGCGCGACGGCATGCGCGAGCTGCTCGCCGACGTCCAGGCTCGCCGCTGGGACGGCGTTCTCTGCATGGAGGTCGAGCGGCTCACCCGCGGCGACATGATAGACCAGGGCACCGTTCTCCGCGCGTTCCACGACACGGGCACGCTCATCGTGACGCCGACGAAGGTGTACGACCCCGCGTCCGAGGCCGACATGGAGTACTTCGAGTTCGGGCTCTTCATGTCCCGCCGCGAGTTCAAGACGATAAACAAGCGGCTCATAGCGGGGCGCGCCGCGTCGGTGCGCGAGGGCCAGTTCATCGCCAAGGACCCGCCGTTCGGCTACGACAAGGCGCGCATCAGCGGGCTGAAGACGCTGGCTCCGAACGCCGACGCCCCGCACGTCGTCAGAATCTTCGAGGCATTCGCCGCGGGCGACTCGTACAAGACGATAGTGAGGTCGCTCGACGCGGCCGGCGTGCGGCCCGTCCGAGGGACCGCCTGGAGCACGAGCAGCATCCAGAACATCGTGCGCAACCCCGTGTACGTCGGCAAGGTGCGATGGAACGACACGCGCCAGGAGGTCTACTACGAGAACGGGCGTCGGCGCTCCCATACGAAGGCGAATCCCGACGCCATACTGGTCGACGGCCTGCACCAGCCCATCGTGAGCCAGGAGCTATGGGATGCCGTGAGCGACCGCATCGCGTCCGCGCCCGTGCGCGGGAGCTACGAGCACCGCAACCCGTTCGGCCGCATCCTCGTCTGCGCAGAGTGCGGCAAGGCGCTCGTGTGGGCCAAGCCGTCCCACTGCAACGGCTCGGAGTGCTTCACGCACAGGCACAGGGGCGTCGGCTGCAGGACCAAGGGATGCCGCGTGTCGGTCCTCGAGAAGGCCGTCGTGGACGCCCTCGAGCAGATAGCGGGCGACCTCGACCTTGCCGTGGGCCATGAGGCGCCGGTGGCCGCCGTTACCGCCGCAGACTGCCTCGCCGAGGCCGAGCAGGCGCGCAAGGCAATCTCCGACAACTTCGACCGCATGGAGCGCGGCGTCATCTCCGAGGCCGATTTCGTTGAGCGACGCGCCGTCCTCGAGGCGCGCATCGCCGAATCGGAGGCCGAGGCCGCGCGCATAGAGTCCATGTCCGCAGAAGCCGCCGCCGCCCGTGCCGCCACGGTGCGCGACTGCATCCGCGCCATCGGCGACCACTCAATCCCCGTCGAGCTGCGCAGGAAGGCCATCTGGGCCGCCATCGAGCGCATAGAGTACCAGAACCGCGCCCCGGTCTTCAAGGACGAGATCGAGCTGCGCATCATCATCCGCTAGTGTTGTCACCTCTACCCGCTAGCTCGTTTGCGGGTACATGTGACAGCACAGCATTGAGCTGGGAATACAATACGCCCGCCGAGCCGAGGCCCGACGGGCGTCTGCGACGTATGACGCGGGACGCCGCAACCCGCTCGAACCAAGGCGTCTAGCACCGCCCTGTACACATGTGGCGGAGCGCCGAGGATTCGAACCTCGGGAGCCTCGCGGCCCACGCGGTTAGCAACCGCGCGCAATCGGCCTCTCTGCCAGCGCTCCGTGGTGCGAGGTGCAGGATTCGAACCCGTCAGCCAATGGATTATGAGTCCACTGCTCAGCCGTTGAGCTTACCTCGCGCATGGGAGTTTCCGCAGCCTCCCAAGGGGGCTTCGATTTCGGGCTCGAAGCTGTGGGCCGCGCCGCTGCGGCGGTCACTTCCTAATATAACACCGTTCGTACCAGTCTCGGTCGCCGCCCGCGATTTCGCGGACGTCATCGAAGGTGGTGCCGACCTCTTTCAGGTCGCTTATCTCCCAGCTCTCGTTGGCCCTTCGGTAGGCCATGCCGTCTGGGAGCGTGGACACCCCCTCGCGCATGTCGACGGGGTTCCTCCTCAGCTTGCGGTTGTAGATTCTCTTCCACGAGCCGTCGTGCCACGCGCAATGGCAGCACGGGGTTTTCTTGCGTGAGCGTGACATAGCTCCCCTTCCTCTAGGTTGCTACATCGTTCTCACGTCCTTTCGAGCTCATGCGGCCAGATGGTAACGGAGGCGGGTTTTTAGCGGTACCAACCCAATGCTTGGAATCGAACCAAGAACCATCGATTTCCATTCGAAGTAGCCGCCCCCTGCGATGCTGGCCGCATGTCAATTATACCACCCTTACACGCGCTTCATCCTGATGGCGTCGATCTTGTTCGCCAAGTCGCCCGCGAAGTGGTCGGTGCTCTTGCCGTCTATCTGCTTGGACCCGCGCATGGACGCGTACCACTTGCCCGCGAGCGCCTTGGTGCGCATCCTGTGGGCCGAGTAGCGCACTGAGTCGTCGGCGATTTCCACGCCGAGTATCGGCGAGCCGTCGCCCGCGCAGCCGTCCTCGAGGTCGTCCACGTCGTAGCGCGTAATCCAGCCGAGCCACCCGCTCTTCTCGGTGAAGACGCGGTACTTCTTGGCATTGACCGCCAGCCAGCGCATGGGCTTGCCCGTGACGCCCGCGAACTTGTCCTTCGAGCCGCCCGTGTCGGTGAGGTTCTCCATCTCGTCGAGCCATTCGACGCCGAGGGGGTCCACCGATACACGGTAGCGCACGGGCTCCTTGACCGTCTTCGAGGCCGCCGGCTTCGCCGCGTTCGTCGGCTTGGCGGATCCCTTCGGGCCCATCAGCGCCTTGAAGTCGTCCGCAGTCCCGTAGAACACGTTGCAGTCGAGGCCGTCGTCGTGGCCGTCGAGGTAGCCCTCCGACGTGTACTGCCAGAGGATGGACCCCTCGCAGCCGCGGTAAATCTTGCAGCCCGACGTGTCGTAGCCGTAAATCGGCTCGTACACCTTGCTGTAACTCGCGCACCACATAGGGTAGCCGAGGCTCGCGAGGTCCTGGCTGACGATTACCGAGCCGCTCGCGTATATGACGGGCTTGTAGCCGGTTAGCTCCTCTACGCGGCGCGCGAACTGGTACACCCAGACGCGCCCGAGGCTCAGCGCCGAGTCCTCGTAGTCGATGACGAGCATCGCCTTCCCGAGGTAGCCAAGCGCCTCGACCTGCTTGACGAAGAAGTCCGCCTCGGTCTTCGCGGTCTTGCCGTACGTGAAGTGGTAGAGTCCGAGAAGGCCGTGCTTCTTCATTGCGTCGGAAGCCTGCTGCTTCGCGAACGGATTCACGAAGTTCCACTTCAACGGCCTGCCGCTCCCGTCCTTCGGCGGGTTGCCGCTCATCTTCACGATTGCGAAGTCGTTGGGCACCATGGACACGATGCGCTCGGGCTGGTTGCTCGACACGTCGATGCCGTACAGCGGCTTCTTGGCCTTTGTAACTGTGGCGTTATTGGCTTGTTTTGCCACGGTTGCGTCGGCCTTGCCGTTGTAGTGCAGTATGCCGTCGAAGCCATTGTCCCTAAACGGGTTGACCGCAGCCTCTTTACCAGTCTGGTCTCCAACTTTTCCGCCGTATACCTCGCCGTTCTCATTGATGCAGAACTCGCTCATGAGGTCCGGAACCTGAGATTGGCACATCGCGACATGCGTATCCTCGTCCAGGTAGAGATCGCCTGGCGATGCGATGAAGCTCATCGGCTTCCATTCGAAAAGACCTGATGCTTCGAACACGCTGCGCATGTTGCCGGTCCACGTCGCGCCGTCGAGCGCGTGTTCCCATTTGGTCCCCTTGAGCGCCGTTTTCCATGCCGTGCGGGCCGACGACGAGCAGTCGTAGCTTCCGCGTTCGTATGTATACTTCTTGCCGTCGATGGTCAGCGTCTTGGCGCCGAGGCCGTCCTCGCCCCAGCGAGGTGACCAGCTGTATCCGTTTGCAGGGTCCTCGACCATGTCTCGGTGGATCCGAGCGGCGATTTCGTTGACCTTCATGCTACCGCCTCCGATTCCGCATTATGTCCAGCGCTATCGCGACGCACATGACCGCCATGGCGATGCACATGACGGTCAGCGACGCCTGCATTGCCGCGAACACGGCTATTCCTCGTCCTTCGCGGCGTGCTTCGGGTACGGCTCCTCGTAGCCCATCGCGCGCTCGGAGTCTCCGACGCCCTCGGTCGTCGGGTCCACCACCACGCCGAGCAGGGCGAGGATGGCGAACACGGTCCCCACGATTGCGACGAGCTGCTCCTGCAGCGCCGTGAGGTCGAGCGCCGCCCCGAATATCGCCGCTACCTGCTGCACGAGCAGAGCGAGGAGCGGGATGAGCGTCACCCAGAAAATCTTGTTCTTGATACGTACCTTCCAGTTAATCATGGTTCCTCCTAAGAACGTCATTGCGCGTGGTCGAGCAGCCAGTTGTCGATCTCGGCCTCCATCTGCAGGAGGCTTGCTTTATCATTGCCGTCGACCTCGTGCTGTATCAAATGTTTGATCGACTTCAGCATCAGCTTGTTGATTTCCGTCTCGTCCTGGCGGAACTGCCAATCGCTGTCGAGCTTGTCGTGGACCTCCTCGCAGCATTCCTCCAATCGGACGATGCGCTTCTCGTGGTCCTCGATGCGGTCCGCCGTGGGCCGCCTCGCCAATTGCCGCCAATCGTGTATCGCCTTGATGGCGTTCCATGTCAGGACGATGAAGGCGAGCGCGATGCCGATGGCCGATATCGTTATGCCGACCTCGTCGAACGTGAGGTAATGGACCATCTTCCGCTCCTAGTGCTCGTAGCAGCGTGACTCGATGTACGTGCCCTCGCTCGTGAGCAGCACGGCGCTGTGCTTGTGGACGTCGCTCTCGGCCGCGGCTGACAGCAGGGCGTGGTACTTCGCCTCCGCCGCGTTGCGTCCGTCGTACGAGAACACGAAGTTCCCGACCGTCCCGTTCTGGGATTCCTGCAGTTCGATTACGATGTATTTCATGTTTCCTCCCTAATCGACGAAGTACATGATGTGGAAAGTCAGCCATTCGGTCGTTCCCGCCGACTGGTAGCTCGTGGAGTTCTGCGCGCGCAGGCGCGCCGCGCCCGCGTTCCCGTTCGGGTACACGGTGAGCAGCCATGACCTCGTGCCGCTCGCCTGGCATAGCTGGTGGCGGTTGCTGTTCGGCCTGTACCCTGCGGGCAAGGTCCCGAACGCGACGGCGTTGTCGCCGAGCGTCGTCGCCGCCGTCGGCTTGACCGCCCCGCATAACTCGACCAGCGAGCCGATTTTGCGGTACTTCGGAGCCTGGGCCGTCTCGTAGGCCACCCACCCGCTCGCGAGCGTGAGCGTCTTCCACCCGCTGTCGGATATCTCGACGCCGTTCACGTCGCCGCACTCGACGTCGCCGTTCCAGCCGACCGCGAAGGCGTTGGAGCGGGCGTCATCGGCGCTGCCGTTGCCTATCTCGAACGCGTTGGTGGATTGGTTGTCGTTGTATTTTCCTATGGTTGTTTGGTAGCTAGACGCAGCGATGGTGTTGAAGTTCTGAGCATGCGAATAAGGGCCGCTTGCCGTCGAAGCCCCTTCGGCGTGGCTTCCAAGATTGCTCGCTGTAGAGCTTCGTCCTTCTGCGTGGGAGTATTGACCGCTGGCAGTTGTTGTCATTCCTTCGGCATGACTCAGCATGCCGCTAGCTTCGACAGCATATCCCTCAGCGAACGATGCTGCACCGTACTTTACTGGGCTCTTTCTCCAGCCGAACGTGAACGCCTTAGCCTCGTACGATGACGTTCTGTAGGTTATGCATACTTCCGAGCCGTTTGGCGGTGCCGTCGAGAGCGTGACGCCTCGTCCAGATACGCTCTGCACCGTTGCGGCAGTTCCGTTTACCGTCGCGCTTGTCGTGCCTATTCCGTCGGCTAACATCCCGACAGTGAAATATTTTGTCGTGCCGTCGCCCTCGAAGCGTTCCGTGATTTCGACATAATCTTGCTCGTTGCGCAAGTCGCCCACATAAAAGTACGTGTTGCCTTCCTTGTCAATGAGCTTCAGGCTTTGGTAATCGATATCAACATGCGACGTGCCGTTATTACCGAGCCGTACCTTGTCTTGCTCTACGGCGAACGGGCGCTTCCTCACCGTCGTCCCTCCGCTGGTGTCAAATTTGTCGAAGTACATGCCCACGGGGTCGATGTAGAGGTTTCCGAATTTCAGCACTTCTCCGAAATGCATGCCTGGATTCTCTGGCGGGTCGTAAATATGCTTTTCCTCGTATTGGCCGAGAGCATCGATGTAGAAAGTTGAATCGTGGTCCATCGCCTCGTCGGTCGACGCCGACGATATGAACATGCCCCTCGACGACAGCCCGAGGTGCTTCGACCCGAGGTTGCCGATTCGGGCCGTGCTGCCGAACATCGCGACGTCGTCCCCGCCCTTGTAGACGTGCGTGCCGTTCGCGTCGACCAGCGTGTAGTCCACGATGCCGCTGCCGCTCTGGCCGCTCGGGTGGACCTTGACGCCCGTGGACCCGACCTCCGTTATGACCGACTTGTACGCGTCGTGCGCGTCGTCGATGCCGCCCTGTATGGCGTCGGTGTTGTAGATGCTGATTTCGTCGGTGTAAGTCGTCATCTTCCCTCCCTAGCTCGCCGGCGTGAAGTCGCATTTCAGGCTGCCGCCCAGATCGAGCGTCGTCACCGCGACGGTCTTCGTCTTGCCCGTGCCGAGCGACACGGACGAGCCGGTCCCTATGCGGTAGCTCCACGCGAAGCACGAGTCCGCGTGGTCGCTCGTGACCTCTGCCCCCGCGCTGTACACGTGGGCGGCTCCCACGATGTTCCCGTTCGATATCGAGTACGTTATCTTGAAGACGAGCGCGCCCGTCGCCGCGCTCATCGCCGAGCTCGCGTCGTTGCTCGCCGTCGTGGCGAGGTCGTACGCGGCCTTGACGGCCTTCGGGGTCGCCGCGAGCGCCTCCGACGTGCTGTCCGTCGCGCTGGACAGCTTCGCGTGGCCGTAGTTGGACGTGGACGCCGCGCCGTAGGTCGTGGCGGTCGACGCATGCGCTGGGATGTCGGATGCGGCGAGCGACGCCTTCTTGCCGATGGCCCCGCCTCCAAGTGCCGTCCAAGCGTCTGCTGCGGTGGTCTTGCCAGTTCCTCCCTGCGCGATAGGCAGCGTGCCGAAAGACGGAGCGCCGTTCGCTGCGGTGGCGTACAAGGCCCCCGATGAGGTGGCGACGTTGTTCACGGCGGACGTGCCGTTGCCCGTGAGGACGGCGTTCGAGGTGTGCGTGGCCTTGCCCGTGCCGCCTCTCGCCACTCCCAGCGTACCGCTCGTGAGTTTGTCTGTGGAAAGGCTCGGAATATCCGAAGCGGCTAAGCTGGCCTTCTTGCCTATCGCCCCGCCGCCAAGGGCGGTCCACGCCGCGTCGGCGGTGGTTGCTCCCGTGCCGCCGTGGGCAATCGCTAATGTGCCTGTTGCGTTATTGACTGGCGGAGCAAGGATATCAGCCTTGTACGAAACATCGATACAGGTAACTCCGCCATCTGCTGCTGGAATTGTTCCTGTGGTTGTGAGAAACGACCACGACCAGAGAGAGCTGGCAAGACTGATGCCGACGAACTTTCCCATCTCGTCCTGAACGTCAACCTGAAGTTGCAGGAAATAGCAAGAACCCGAGAAGCCGACCGCAACGTAGTCAACGTTATCGACCGTATGCTTGAAGAGTTTGATGCCAGGATTCCATGAACCCATGTTCGTGGCTCCGCACCAGCCAACCTTATTGCTGTAAAAATAAAAGCCTATCTTGAATTCTACGGGCGAATTTAAGCCATAAGCATATCCCGTAACATGAATGACGGGCATATGCGTTCCATTAACCCACTTTATACCCGTATACAGTATTGTTTCGACGGGGGTTCCAGTTGTTCTCCCGAAGCTCACGCCGTAGTACGTGTTGGCAATTCTCGTCATTGGAACAACGAGATTGCCCGTCATAGTATCGCCAAGTTTCGAGACCTTCCCTGACTCTACGCTTGAAAGCCTTGTTTCTGCAGCTTGAATGCGACTATCGTCGTACTCGACGAGCTTCGTGCCGTCGTACACGAACGTTGGGTTGTTTACGGATAGGAATATCGCGTAGTAGCTGCTGTACGCGGTGCCAAGCTGCACGTACACCTTGCCCGTCTGGTTAGGCTCCTGGGTCCACCACTTCGTCGTGTCGAGGTAGAACAGCCCGTCCGAGCCGACCGTGCCAACGAGGTAGATGGGCTTGCGCAACTGCAGTTCGGTAGACGCCGCCGCGTTCGTTACGCCGTTCACGTCGTAGCGGAAGTCCAGGCCTCCTTGCGATTCCTTCATCTGGCCCGTGTTGCCGCCTGCAGCGATGTTCGCGCTCGAGTTGTGGTACAGCACGTTCCCCAGCATGAGTCCGCCCGTGTAGGCCGTCTTACCCGTCGCGGCGACGTTGTTGTCCTGGTTCATGATGGACGTCCAGTTGCCGTTGGCGTCCCGCATGTTCAGCGAGTAGCGCTTCACGCCGTTGAGCCCTGCGATGAGCGTATCCGAATAGCGGGTGTAGACGTCGTCGGTGTTGTAGCTCGGGTCGCACCAGAATCCGCGCATGAATGCGCCGTTTCCCACGCCAGTCGCAGTTTCGCCGACGAACACGTTCTCCCGATACGTCAGCAGCAGAGGACTCCCCGAGTAGTAGTGCGTCGTCAACCTCGTAGGACCGTTGTAGAAGCACGGTATCCATTCGGTTTGCGAGCCGTCGGCGAGCGTCAGCTTCACGTACACGTAACTGTTGTTCGCCGTGTCGTCCCAGCCCGCAAGCTCGGTAGTCTGATACGAGGCCCCTATGGCGTAGAGGTACGTCAAGCTGATTTGCTGACCGTCTTCGAGCTTGTCAAGTGTCGGGACCTCGGCGCGCAGCATCCTCGTGTTCGAACTGTTGTAGGCGTAAGCGACTGGCACGGTGCCGTCGATTGCGGAGGTGAGAGGACTTGGCTCCCCGAGGTCTCCGACGACGTTTCCGTATGTGCATTCGGGCGCTGGGTAGAATTTTCCAGCCACCTTGTCGTAGAGTCCCGTGACCCCGTCGCTCTTGCGTATTGCGCCGACGAGGTCAAGCTCGAGAGTGTTGCCATCGAAGAATTTCAACGAGTAAATGCGAACGGTGCCAGGATAGGATACCGTTCCAGACCCAGTCTTCCGAAGTCCAGAGTGGTATGCGAAAACTGTCATGTTTGCATACGGTTTGTTGGCTACTTCGGAAGACCTGGTAACTGCCAAAGTCGAGCCGTCACAACGCGTGAGAGTCGTGCCATGCAGCTTCATGGTCTGCCTCGATTGGTCTTTCTTCCATTTCGCGTCATAGGTCGACGCGCTTCCGCCAGCAGTTCCGCCGATGCGGCAGTATCCAGTCGTCGTGTAGCTCAAGACCTGGATATCGTTGTTCTGAGATGAATTTTGCGTTCCGAACAACGCGCCTGCGTGGTCTTTGTTAGTAGCGGCATTCCATGCGGCTTGTGTGGTATCGAAGGTGTTGCGGATGATGAAGTCCGCCTCAAACCCCCAAGTTGCGATTGGCGGCTTCCAATCCAAATATACGAACTGCTTGCCGTTGGACTCCACCCACTCGACCTCGGTGTACGGAGCATCAGGCTCGCCGTACTTACCCTTCAGCAAGCCGAACAGGTGCGACAGGCCCGAGCCGTTTATGTGCTTGTAATCGGAAGAAGTCATCTAAGCCCCTTACGCCGCAGCCCAGAGCGCGTCGATCTCGCTGTTGGAAAGCACCTCGATGTTGCTCTGCACCGCGTCCCAGTCGTTCGCGGGCGTGGACGTCTTGTCCTGCTTGGCTATCAGCATGTCGCCGACCTCGCAGACCTTGCCGACGTACGTGCCCGCCGTGGACACCACGTAGTACCAGCCCTTCTTGTATGCGGCTCCCGTGATGGTGGACTCCGCCGCGACGGTGCCCTTGTACTGCAGCGCGCCCGCCGTCGCGGTGCTCACGGAGTTGTCCACGTAGGTCTTCACCGCCCCCGACGTCGGGAGCGACGCCGAAGTGTCCACGCTCGTCACGACGGCCTTGGCGCATGCCGCCGCCAGCGTGTAGCCGTTGTACGTCTTGTTGGTGAGCGCCTGCGACCCGCTGAGGTTAACGACCTGCACGCTGTTGGAGTACAGGTGGCCGTCGGTCCCGACGTACGCCGTGTCCTGCGAGTAGGTCTGCGGGTTCGCGGCCTGCGACGTCGCGCCGACGAGGAACAGCTTGGAGCTGCTGTCGGTGGACCCCGCCGTGTTCTTGGTGTCCGTGTCGCTCGACGTGATGGTCACCTTGTCGTTGGTCGAGTCGGGCGTGAGCGTGACGTTGGTCCCCGCCACGAGCTCGAGCGTATCGGCCCCGCTGTCCGCCTCGATGGTGGTGGACCCGACCTTCACCTTGCTGAACGTGTTGTTGTGCGTGTTGGTGTCCAGGTCGCCGACGAGCTCCCAGTTCGTCCCGTCGTACACGAACGGGTACACGCGGTTCGCGGCGAGGTAGCCGACGGCGGGCAGGTTCGCGCCGCGGTACTTTATCGGCTTCGCGGTCGTGGTGACGGCCGTGGAGTCGGTGGCCGAGGTCGGCGCGGTTATCGCGAGCGTGAGGTTCGCAACCGCGGCGCTGTTCGTGTTCGCGAACTTGACGTACACGATGAGCCCCGCCTCGAGCGTGACCGACGATTCGAGCGTGATGGTCTTGCCCGCCGTCGCCGCAGCCGTGGAGCACGTGGCGAATCGGTACGCCTTGAAGTCGCCGTTCACCTTGACGCCGTCGATCGACTGGCTGGTGAACACGCTCGCCATTCCCTCCTCGATCGCGATGAAGTTCTCGTCGAAGCCGTCGAGGACGTCGGCGATGGTCTCGTTCGAGTTGCCGTTCCTCTTGATGTCGTCCCCCGACAGCGTGACGTCCGCGCTCAGCGCCTTGTCGTTGACCTTGCGGGTCGTGGGCACGCGGCTCGTGTCCGTCGGATGCACGTGGTCGCCCGCCGCGTACTTCGTCTCGCTGCCGATTGCCGCCGTGCCGTCCATCTTCGGCGTGGTCGTGGTCTTCGCGACCGTGTTGTCCTGCTGCGTGAACGTGAAGCTCGTGCCGTCGGCGCGCGTCGCGGTGAACGTGGTGCCGCTGCGCGTGATGTTCTTGACGGCATCGGCCTTCACGGCGAACGCGCCCTTCAAGATGCCCATGAAGTGGGAGAGGCCACTCCCGTCGATGTACTTGCCCATGTCTTATCCTCCTATCGGGATAGCCGCCGCCCAGAGGGCGTTTATGTCCATCGTGCTCAGCGTGTAGTCGTCTGGCACGTCGTAACCTTGCTGGTCGGTCCTGAATATGCCCAAGTCGGTGAAGCTCTTGTCGTCGACGAGCGTGACGCTCTCGATGCTCGGCTTGTTGTCGAGCCGCTCGTAGTCGCCGTCGCCGAACACGTCCTTGAGCGTGGCGATGGAGACGAGGCTCTCGCCTTCCGAGCCAACGAGCATCAGCCTGTCGGCGTCGAACACGGTCGTTGTTGCCTCGAGGTCGGCCACGCGGACGTAGTCCCCGCTCGGCGTCCTGCCCGCGATGGGTGTTCCCTCGGAGTCCGTCAGCGTGTCGTCGTCGCCGTCGAGCAGGACCGAGTCGTTCGGCGGGGTGAAGCGGCAGACTATCGCCGCGCCGAACCCGACGGTGGACCTCGCGACCGTGATGGTGCGGCCGTTCCCGAGCGGCACCATCGGGACCGTGCTGTCCTGCGACGTGCCGCTCTCGTCCTTGCGGTACCAGGCGAAGCAGGAGCCTGCGTACTGCGACGCCACGTCCTCCCCGCCGCTGTACACGTGCGCCGTGAGCGTAGCCGTCGAGTGGTCCGCCGAGTAGTCCTCGGCCACCTTGAACACGATGGTGCCGTCCACCGCCGCCATAAGCTCCGAGAGCGTGCGCGAGTCGCCCAGCCTGACGGCGGACCCCCCGATGGTCACGGTGCCCTCAGACGCGTCGTAGAAGATGTAGGCGTCGTTGCCGCCCATGTGCCAGTCTCGGCCGGACGCGAAGTTCGTCCCGTCCTGCGTGTCGCTCCTCACGATGGCGCCCGAGCCGTCGTATATGTACGAGCCGTTTGACGCGAGCAGCATCTTGTATCCAGGCGCGTATTGCCCGTCTGAAGCATTGCCCATGCCGCTCGGGAGCACCCACAGCCCGCGTTGCGTGACGGCGAGGTGGGTCATGATGAAGTCGCCCATCACGTCGTCGTAGTCCTCGGAAATCTCGTAGTAGGTCGAGAGCGCGGACGCCTGCGGCTCGATTACGGGAGAGTAGTCGCCCGTCGAGGAGTCGTACGCGAAGTAGACCTTCCCCTCTTGGATTTCCTGGTCCTCGGTCCGCACGAAGCCGCCGTGCTGCGCGACGTAGTTGAGTACGCCGACGACGTCCTGCACGACGCCGAGCTGGTCGAGCGCGTTGGTCGCGGCGGTGCTGGCGCGCGAGGCGTCGGACGCCGCGTTCTCCGCGCTCAATGCGGCATTCGACGCGCTGCTTTCTGCATCATGGGCCGCCTGGGCAGCGGTTTGCGCACTGTCCTGCGCCCCTTGTGCCGCTTGGGCCGCGACGTCTGCGGAATACATCGCATTGTTAGCGTGCTCCGACGCCTTCGTCGACTGTTCTGCCGCCGCCGTTGCCGAGTCGCTAGCTGCCGTCGCCGCCTTGCTCGCGACGCCTGCCTTGGTCATCGCCGCGGACGCTTCCTTGCGGGTTTCCGTCACTATCTGGACGCCGACGCTCGGGTCAGATACGTTCGAGTCGATGACGACCCTGCCGTTGCCGACGGTCGCCATGACCATGTCGCCCGCCTTGACCTGGACGGCGCTGCGGTGGACCGGAGTCGGCTCCTCTGCTCCCGGCAGCTTCACCCAGATTACATCCTCGCCGTCCCTGCCGACGACTTCGGCGGTAACCGACTTGGGCATCCTGCGCAGCGCCTTCGACACTTTTTCGTCGACGACGCGCTCGATCGACCTCGCTATCTTTGAAGATGCCTCGCTCATAGCTGCACCTCCATTCCGACGGTCTCCGTAACGACGACTCCTTTTCCGCACTCGAGGTCCTGTTGCAGCACGCGGAGGTCGCCTTCTATCCCGTTCGACGCGATGGTCGCCCTCACCCTGCTGAACGGGAACACGTCGGGCCAGAACTCGCGGTGATACGTGTACTTCCTCGTGACGAGGGACATTTCGGCGAGCTTGCGCTTCGCATACGCTTCGAGCGGCTCCCCGTCGACGAGCGTCGGGCCCTCGTCGACCTCGTCAACCCACCTGCCGCGAGACACGTAGCTGACAGGCGATTCGGGGTCCACGTTCTCGGCGACCGCAACCTCGTCGTCGTTTATCGCGTAGTACCTGTTCGGAATGTCTACGATGTCGAACTCGTCGTCGATGCCGGGCACGAGAAGCCCCGTCGTCGTCGACGACAGTTCGAGGGCCACGTCGGAAGGCTTCGGGCGAACGTATATCTCGCCGCGGCCGTCAATCTGGATGCACCAGTCATTCGCCTTCAAGACGGTCCACGCCGCGTCGAGGTAGCTGGCGCCTATGTCGAACACGATGTTGTCGGATAACGTGAAGGAGCCCTCGACGTGGACGGGTGCCGGCGTGCATCGCGATATGAGCTTGCCAGCGTACGCGGCTCCATCTGATCCTGCGGCGGCAAACGTTCCCCTAGCCAGCTTCCTGTCTGCGACGGGCTGGAGCACCGAGCGTCCGTTGGCGCTCGATACGCGAGAGTTCTTCTCGAATCGCGAAGACGCCTTTTCGAAAAGCAACGTCGCCATCGCGTATTTTTCGGCACCAGCCTGGTCGGCTATCATGTATATCCTGCACCACCCGATACGGTCGGGCATCTCGGCGTCGAACTCCATGCTTGCCGTCTCGATGAGCGGAACGTCGTCAGTGCAATCGCGCTTGATTGACGCGGTCATGGCGAAGTCGAGCAGGCCGCTGTCGTCCCACGTTTTCTCGTCGACGGACATCACCTTCCAGGTGGCCGAGTATCCTCCAGTCCAGTCAGCCATCTAGCCCTCCGTGATATCCGATTTCGCGATTTCGAACTGCTCGGTGAGCTTCATCGCGGTGATAGTCATGCTTACGGGGACTTGCACCGACTTGTAATCGTTCGTGATTCCGCTCACGTCGACGTTGCATTGGAAGGCCGTTCCCTGCTTGGTCCTGCAGAACACGGCGCCAGAGTATTCTGCGAGCTGCCTTACCGCATTGACCTGGTCGTATCCTCCCGCCCTGTTTGCAGCGGACCTGAATGAGCCAGTCGCCTTGACGGCTTTGTCGAAATATCCGTTGACCGACCCGTCTACGTGCTCGCGCGATTCGAACGACTTCTCGAACGACTCGTCCATCTCGACGTTCCACGGAAGCTCGACATAGGTCGATTCCCAGTCGAAGCGCAGGACGTTCACGGGCAGCTCGTATGCGTATGTCGCAGCCTCGATATCGCCGTCCACGGTCCTGCACGCTATCACGTAATCGAGGATTGCGTTTGACCCGAACGGCGCGTGGCGGTCAACCAGCGTGTCCGACAGCCCGAGGCCCGACGCGACGAGGTCGTACTTGTTGGCGTTCTTGCGGTACACGTCGTACATGTCTCCGTCCGCGGCCCCGTCTGGCATGGCTAGCGATATTTCGACGCTTCGCTGGTCCACGTCGGCTGAAATGGCTATCTCGCCCGACGGGATTGGTGCCTGGTGCGCCCATTCGACGGTGAACTTCGTCTCGGCAGCTGCCGAGCTCAGTTTCGCAATCGGCTCGACCGCCCTGACGGAAAGCGTGTACGTTCCAGTGTCGACTAGCGGCAAGCCGTCTGGGAGCGTGATGGTCGCCACGTTCGTAGTGCCCGTAGAATGTTCGTCGGCGGCGGACGTCGCGGCCGCGAGGGCGAGATTGGCGTTCTCGAGCGCGTCGACGGCTATTTGGTTCGCCTCGTACGCTTCTTGATATCCCTCGTCGCCCTCCTCGAGTCCGTCGAGCGCCGCCTCAGTTTCCTGCTGTGCTGCCGTTGCTTCAACGACGGCTTCCTGAGCTGCGGTTACTGCAGCTTCGAGCGCGGCGTATTTCTGAGTCGACGTCCAAGACGAGCTGGACCATTCCGGCGCGAGCTCCGACGTCCATATGACGTCGCCCTCGAGCTGGTCGCGATCGCCATCTGGCGCTGCGAACGTCACACCGTTGCTGTACAGGGTCGCAAGGAGCGTAGCCGAAGCGTCGTCGCTGCATACTTCTGCGACCACCGGCTGCGCCACGAGCACGCTCGGCGCGCTGACGTCGCACGACGGCTTGTCTGCTATCCCGACGGTCACGGTGTTCGAATCTGTCAGCCCTCCGCCGCATCCAGCCGACACGTACAGCTCGATGCTGTCGGCGTCGCCGTACCTTTCTGGCGTCACGTAGCCGTGGGTCAGGGCGCCTTCGCCGTTGGCGAGCGACATGTTCGCCTTTCCGACTTCGTGGACGAACCATTCCTTCTGCTCGAGCTCGCCCGACACGGTCCAGTAAAGCTCGATGGCCTCGCCGCGGGCTATTGACTCGGGGGCCGTCAACGTCACTTCATCAGGAGACGAGAACGGCGTTGCGTTAAGCGGCGACGTGTACGCAGACCATACGCGCTCGCCATCGCTCGGGTCGTAATAGCTCCTGCCGCGGAAATAGTACGTGGTACCCTCTTCCAGGCCGCTCACGATGACCGTCGAGGTGTTGCTCCAATTCTGAGACTTCTTGGTAGCGTCCTTGAACTCGAACTCGTACGCCGAGGGCTCTTCTGTGGAGCTCCACGCGTCGGGGTCGTCGGACCACGTCACTTCGCAGCCGGTATGGTTGCCGTCCCATCCGAGCACGACCGTCGCGCTCGTACCGTTCGCGTTCGGCGTCGCCGAGATGATCCCGCACGAGGCGCTGTAGCTAGCCTCTTTCGTCGACGTGGTAATGGACTGCGTCTTCGAATACGGGCTGAACGTCCTGTTCCCCGACGCGGATTCGAGGTACCGCCTCGCCCTCACATAGTAGGTTGTCCCGGGCTCGAGGTCGTTAAGGTATGCGCGCTGCATCTTGCCCCAGCCCGACAGGTCGCTCGCCGACGTGGACCATGTCGCGAGGAGCTCGTTCGGCGAATGGTTTGACTGCCATGCGTACGAGTAATCCGACCACGTGATTTCCGTGCCGGTGTTGACGTTGTCTTCCTTTATGTAGACTGTTACGCCCACCCTTTCGCCATCGTCGCTCTTGCTGAGCACGACAGAGCAACTGTCGTCGGTCGCGTCTTCCATGCGCATCTGATACTGCTCCGACCAAGACGAGTAAAGGGTTTCGCTGTCAACTTCGCGGTACCTCCTCGCCCATAGGTAATAGGTCGTCCCCGGTTCGAGGTCGTAGATGGTGAACGTCCTCGAATACGTATAATTCTTGCTCGCTTTGTCGCTATCGTGTCCTGTAAGCTCGATCATCGTCGGCGGGTCGTTCGACCTCAACGCGCTGAAATTCTCCGAGAACGCAAGTTGCGTGCCGGTATTGCTCACCTTGTCGTCGTTTTTATCGGTAAAGCCGACGGCAACGGTTGCGCGGTCCGTGTACTCGTTGGTCTTTGCTCTGATGATTTCGACATTGGCGACGCAGTTCTGCTTCGGCACTTTCGTGTAAATCTTCTCCGCCTTGAACTCGGCGCTGTACGACGTGAAATAATGGCGCGTAGCCTTGATGCGGTAGTAGATGTATTCCCCCGGGACCGGGGCGGCATCGCGGTATGAGTCGTAAAGGGCATTGCACGACCCATCGTCGGTCGCTCCGTCCACATCTTCCCAGCTGCCTTCTTCGCCATGACGACGCTGAAGCTGAACGCCCGTCGTGTACGCGCCAGTGTATTTAACGTATACCTTTATCTTGGCGGATTCCTTGGTGTTTGACCGCTCGACCTTCTCGATGTTCGGTATGCCTGGCAACGCTATGACGTATTGGATCCAGCCAGTAGACGTGTTACCACCCAGCCCTTGGGCTACTGCCTCGATGTAGAACACGACGGCCTTGCCGGACGTGAGTCCGTAAGTGTATTGGTTCATGTCCATCGTTATCGACTTTTCGGTCAAGGCCGTGACTACCGTTTTCCACGGTGTAGTCGTCCTGCCAGAAGTGCCTTTAATCTTGCGATTGATTACGGTCCTGACCCACTCGCGCCCGTCGCCCGGGTCTTCTGATTTCACGGTGAAAGTAAGGTTATTGTTTACAAATTCAAATTCTATAGTCGGCTTCTTCGGCGGCTTGATCGCAAACGTCCCAACCGCCGACCATGGCCCCAGCAGCCTTGCCCCGGCAGCAGACCCGTGAATGTAGTTGCCTTTGCTGTCCTTGTCGGTTGGGACGTCGTGGTAGCCGCGCACCTTCATCTTGACGGATTTCAGAATGACATTCTTCTTGTACGGGTGGAACGAGCTCCTATTGAGCGCCTTCTTGTCCTTAATCCACTCCTTGTATGTATGGTCGTCAGATGTCGTCGACGCGCTGACGTGAAGCTCCAAATCCGCAGCGTCGGCTGTCTTCGCCTTCTTGTAGTCAAGCACCCATTTCGCCTGCTGTCCAGAGAAGGTCCTATCTTTCCGCATGGGATTGTTGTTGTCTAGCGCCTCGCCCGGAATCTTCCAAGTCGCAGAGTACTTCTGGCCGTCACGCGTTATGGTTATGGCGTTCGGCTTGGCGGTCGGCGTATATCTTAACTTTTGCGCGTCTGATAAGGGCATATTACGCCTCCAGGTCCAGTATCGAGCCGAGTTCGCTCGCAAGGTCGCGTGCGAGCTTGCTCGCATCCTCGCCAGCCTTGTAATCCAGGTTCACCGTCACGGCTACGCTGCGCCCGCTTCGGACGCCGCCCATCTCGGAGGCGACGGCGCGCGCGAACGGACGGACGTAGCGCCTGTTGGACAGCGGGATGACAGCACCACCAGCGTTGCGCATGTGCATGACGGCCTCGGCCCCAGCCTCGCCGACCCACCCTATGTTGGTGAGCATGGCGCTGCTGACGATGCCGTTGATTGCGCCGGCTGCGTTAAGTGGAATCTTGCCGCGCGAGTTGAAGATGGCGCCCGTTGCGGAGCCTGACTGCTTGCCATCGCTCGTGTGCTTGGTGTGGATAGTTATCTCCTTGTAGGTAGTCATGCTGTTTAGGGCGTCCTGTATGGAATTGATTTTGTCGAGCGCGCCTCCCGTCACGGATACATCAACGCTCTTCGAATCGAGGTGATAGTTGTTAATCGAGGCAAGATGTGACAACGTCGTTTCCGAGTTATCGCTTATCTGCAGGTCCTTCGGCGTGATCTCGGTCGAGTTGATGTTATTTATCTGCCCGACAACTTCGTCTGCGTTCGTGTTGAACGTGATGGTGACTTCCGAGTAGCCGTTCTCTGCCGCCTGCTGGACGGCAGCGCTCGTGTCAATGACCTCCTGACCGCCCTGTTCATCAAATTGTGCCGTGCCTGTTGCGCCATCAACACCTTCGACCGAAGCCTCAACGTTTTCGGCATCCTGCTCAACTTCTTCTGCACCTTCGGACTCGAATTCGACCGTTGCCTGCTGTGTCGTGAGTTCCTTGTTGCTGTTTATTGCAGCGACGACGTCTGAGAAGTTCTTCATAGCGCCGTTCTTATCGAATTCGACGCCCAGTTCTACGAGCTTCTGCTTTTCCAGCGCAGACAACTCGCTTTGAAGAATGCGTATCTTCCCGTCGTCCGTGATTTCGACGTGCTTCGGCTCGATGTCCATAGTGTTCACTACGGACCACGCAGCGCCGACAAGGTCGATTTGCGACGCGACGTCAGACGTCGACTTTGCCGCCTGCCCGCGCCATATCCCGAACTGCTTGACGCCCATCGTTGCGAACTCGGTAGACGAAATGCCGGCATGGTACAGCGCTGCAGAAAGGTTATCTACCTCGTCTTTTGCATATCCGAGCTTTTTCGCTATCTTTGAGAAATCTGCAGAATCGCCTAACGCCTTCTGGTACTCCGCTGCGCTACGTGCTGCTTCTTTTTCTTTTTCGAGCGCTTCTTGGGTTTTCTCGACCTCTTCGTTTTGCTTGCTGTAGGCTTCTGTAACGGTGTCCATCTCTTTCTTGAGCCCATCAAGCTGAGTTTGAAGCGTTTTGATATTCTCGGAACTTACCGCGTATTGGTATCCTAACTGCGCAACACTATCAACTTCGCTTTGGTCAATTATTCCTACGTTAGCAAGGCTTTCGGCGGTGCTCCGTGCGTGGCTGAGGTCCTGGTCAAACGAGGAGAAATACTTATCTACAGAAACACCGTAATCTAACAGAGTTTTCTTGTTCGTTTCGATAACTTGATTGTTCCTATCAAGCTCGATTGACGTTGCTGCAATTTGGTCTGCGGTGCCCTGCATGGCTCCTGCGAACGCGTTCGCAAGCGTCTTTTGCTGCATGAGCTTAATGTTCTTCTCGATGGCGGTGTTCAACTCGTTGATGTCGCCGGTATAGTTGTTGAGTACCGAGAGGTCGCTACCGGTTAGCTCGTTGAATTTCTCGATCGCATCTTTGAGCAACGCAACCTTGGTCGCGCTCCCGTCGCATTTTCCTGCGAGCTCGTTTATCTGGTCCCCGTAGTACTGAATCTGAGCTGACTGGCTCAAAGCGTCGTCGAGCGATGTCTTGATTGACGAAGCAAGTTCGGCATTGTCCCTCGTTATATTTTCAGTGGCTTCTCTGAGACTCTTTGCGTCCCACCCGGTTTTATTGAACTCCTCTGCCTGCTCCCTGAAATCCTTCGTTGCCATCTTCGATGCCGACGATATTTTTTTCGACGCTTCTTCTATTCCAGTTGTTGCGCCCTTATAGTTTTCGACCTTTTCGACTGCCTCGCCGATTGCGTTGCCGAGAAGCTCGAACGCAAACGGCGCAGCTGCGAGCGCAACCATGCCAGCCCCCGAGCTAAGGAACTTTCCAACGCCTCCGAACGCCTTTCTGAGCATGGTTGCAGATTTTGTCGTTTTTTGGATACCGTCACTCGTTGAAGTTAGCGATATTCCCCATTCAGTAAATTTGCCGCCGACGCTTTTCATTGCGCCATGAATATGACCAAGCGAGCTTGTAAACGTACCTAGCGCTACAGAAGCGGGGCCGAGAGCAGCAAGCCCACCGGCGAGCTTTACAAGCTCTTCTTTCGCGTTGTCTGGCAAACTCTGGACAAAATTTGTAAGTTCCTCGAACGATGCTCCGAGGTCGTGGATAATAGGAGCCGTCGCATCGCCGAGCTCCATTGCAAGCGCCTTCGCCTTGTTGGTCATCTTGCCCATCTCGCCTGAAAAGCCTTCGCTCTTCTTTTCGGCTTCGCGCATCGCGTCACCAGCAAGCTCGACCGTCCCGTCAGACATAATAGTAGACATTCCATGATAGGCGTCATACGACATCCTGAGAGCATCAGCTAGCAGGTTGGCTTTTTCGGTTCCATTCGCCATCTGGCTTGCAAGACCTTCGAGAAGCGTTTTATCGCGGACGTTACCGACCTTCAGGGTGCCGAGCAGCTGGTTGACGGACTCGCCGTTCTTCTGCATTTCTCCCATGCCTTCTACAAACTTGTACAAGGCTTTGCTTGCGTCCTTGTTAAACGCATCGCGAAACTCTTCGCAGCTCATTCCTGCGACTTTTGCCCAACCCTGCAAGTCTTCGTCACTGCCGTTTACAGCTGTCTCAACCTTCGATATGAAACGCTGCATTGACGAACCTGCCGCCTCTGCCTTCATGCCCGTTGCCGACGCCGCCGCCGCCCATCCAAGCATTTGGTCTGGAGTCATGCCAACGACCTTGCCCATGCCCATGAACCTGGTAGTAAGGTTCATGATGTCCGACTCCATTACTGGCATGTTGTTACCGAGGCGGACAAGGGAGTCGCCGAAGTTGTCGTACTCGTCGACGTTTATGCCCATGACAGATGCCATCTTGCCAAGGCTTGTGGCGATGTCCTCGGCCTCCATGTTCGTCGCGATGTCGAGGTTTGAAACTGTGTGCGCGAATTCCCTAAGATCGCTCACGGCAATGCCGAGCTGGCCTCCGATAGCTTCGATTTCGAGCATCTGCTCGGCGCTTGTGACATGCGTCTTCGAGAATTCTATCGCGTCAGCCTTTAGCGCTTCAAATTCATCTTCAGATCCATTAACGGTCTTGCGCATATTACGGTATGCAGCGTCGATGTCCTGCGCGGCTTGCAGCGCATAACGGCCCACCATCATCATGGCAGGCGTTATCGTCGAGTACATGCCGTAACCGAACTGCCTCATCGTCTGGCCGATGCCGCCGAGTTTTGACCACATCGACTTTTGAAAATTCAACTTTTCGATGTCTGCCTTGTATTTAAAAAGGTCCTTCCTGGCGTTCTGGAAAGTATCGATAGCCCCGACTTCCCTCATCTCAGATTCGACGCCTGCGAGACTCGATTTTAGCTCCTTTGAAACTTGGATTTCCTTGATCATCTCTGCGCGAACTTCTCTGAGTTTATCCTTCCACCCGTCAAGTTGCTTTGTCTTGATGTCCTTTCCAGTGTCGGCAAGCGCCTTCATCTTTTCTTTTGATAGCCTTAACTGCGAATCGAGTTCTGCGTACTTGCTGTTCAGCTTTTCCGCCGCAGCTGCGGTGTTAAGGATTTCTGCCCTTGCTTCATCGAATCCGTGCGTGTTACGGATTCCCGCCATTATTTCTTGTGCCGCTTTGGCTTTTTGCTTGAGGATATCCTCCGCGTCAGCGACGGCCTTCGCCTTCGCACGCGCCGCCTCCATGTTCGTTGGCAGAGATTTAAATGCGGCCTTCATCTCCTCGGCAGACGCCGTGGCCTTCTCAAGCGCGCTGTCGAGCTGCCGAGCGTCTGTGACAGCCCTCGCGACGGCGTCGCTGCCGCCGAACGAGTAGAGCTGCGACTTGAGGCGGGCAGCTTCGTAAGACGCCTCCCTCAACTCGGATTGCGCTGCGACGAGGCTGCTCTGTATCGCACGAAATCCCTCTACCTTGTTCAGCGCTGTGATATCGCGGTTCAATCGGCCGCTTTCGGCAACGAGCCGCTTGAAAATCTCGAGCAGCTTCTCGCCGCCAGCTTTGCTCGTTTCCAAACCGAACAGCTCGCCGATTTTTGTGCCTTCGCCCGCAAGTTTCACGAGCCTGTACAGTTTTTCGCGAGCATTGTCGCCAGCAGGCCCTACCTTGTCGATATCCCTCTTTAAATTGCCGAACTGCTTGCGAAACCTGTTGACTTGCTCGCTTGCCTCGTTCCAGTTGATTTTGTTCTCATTGCCGTAAATGCGTTTCGCAGCGTCGTAAATGTGCTGTAACTCTGCGTTCACGTGCTGGCGGGCCGCGCGGAGCTTTTCAGTTTCAGCGTAAGCGTCCTTGGTGTCGGCGGCCATCTTCGCGATGTCCCTGTTGCTGTAGCTGCTTCCCTTGAAGAGTTTTTTCGATTCAGCGGTCGCTTGCTCGAGCGCCGTCTTGAGGAGCTGGACCTGACGCGCAGAATGCTGTGCCTTGTCTCCAGCGAGGTCCACCATCTGAGCGAGCGCGCGGGTGTTCCCGGGATTGAACTTCAGCGCCTTGTTCAGGCGGTTCATCTGGGCTTGCGCTTGGCTAGCGCTCTTGGTTATGGAGTTGATGGCCGAGTTCAGCGGACGCGCATCTGCGCCGAGCCTAATCGTCAGGCCACGGAAAGCATCGGCCATCTCATCCTCCTTACAACTTCATAAGCGCCTTGATATCCGAATCCTTTGCGTCCACGTACTCCGTCACGTCGGCGCCGTTCGCGTCCTCCCATTCGTAGAGGAGCTGCATAACGTGCGTGTACTTCATATGGCGCAAGTCCTGCCACGTGAGGCCCATTTGCAATGCATGTACTGCCATTCGCGTATAGGGCCTCTGCGACTTATCATCACTCGACTTCTTGTTCGGCTCCCGTTTCGGCAATGTCGGGACGAAAGAAGCAGTCCGCGACGGCGCTTGCCAGCTCATCGCGGACCTCCCACATGTTCACGCCCTTGGCCTGCTTAGCCCACGAGCGATAACCGGGAGCCGTCTCGTCGGCAGTCTTGACCGCTGCCCACAGGACGCGGTTTGCCGCCATCCAATTAATGCGGGCGAAATCGATGTTGACAATGTTCATCTCTTCGTCCACCTGGACCTGCTCGCTCATCTTCAGCACGTCGCCGAAGAAATCCTGGAGCATGTCCTTGCGGAACTCTGACTCGTAGATTTCAGGCGTGAGGAACGAAACCTCGGCCTTGACCTTCTTGTCGCCGATTTTCACGTCGAACATCTAATGCTCCTTACGCCGAGAGGCCGCTGCCGGGGATGACCACGCCGGCGAAGAAGGCGGCGTACTTCTCTGCATTGGCGGACGTCTTCTCGATATGGGACTGAACCACGCCGGTCTTGGTGCCGTCGATGGTGAATTCCTGCGCCGCAACGCGGATGTTGAGCGTGTCGGTGTCGACGTCGGGCGAGTCGTTCTTGGTGTTGGCGTTCAGCTCGGGGCGGGACGCCTTGCAGTTGTAGAACGTGAACCCGACCGGGTACTGGTCGCCCTGCATTTCGGTGATGAGCGCGAACTGGGAGGGTTCGGCATCGGTCACCTCATATTGAATGCCGGTGCCGTCATCCACGACCTCGCCGAGGAGGTCCACCCTCACCTCGTCGAAGATGCGGGCCATCTCGAGCTCCATCGAGTAGCCGCCGTTGGTTCCGGCGAAGGTGTGGTACACGCCGTCGTCGGCGTAGAAGTCGGAGCTGTCGCCGCCCTCTCGGGACAGGGACAGCGATACGGCGCCCTTGAATTCCTTCGGAGCACCGTACTCGCCATTCTCGGCGTCGTAAATCGCGTACTTCGTGTTCTTCAGGCCGAAGCGTACTTTGTTAGCCATCGAATTCTCCTTCTATCTGGTAGAACGTGTAGACGACCTGCAGGAGGTTGTCGTTTTCAATCCAGTTCTCGTCGCGGCGCACCGACCCGAACGCGTCCCTCAGCGAGTTCGCTAGGGCTTGCTCGAGCTGCGCGTCGCGGCGCTTCTCGTAAAGCTCGACCATCCACTTGTGGCGGACGGCGATCTGCTCGTCGCCAGCGCATATCGGCTTGTCGTAGTCGAGCAGGTAGCATGCGAACGGCACTGGCGGCATCTTGTCGTCGGGCCACTCCATGTGGCAGCACGGCACATGCGGCGAAACGGCTGCGTATACGTCTGCGTGACTCATGCGAGCGCCTCCCCAATGTGTTCGAGCATGCGATTGATGAAGTCGACCTGTATCGACGTGAACGCAGGGGCCATATGCGGAAATGCACGCGTCCTGCGTCCAGTTAACGTGACATGGCCCTTCTCGAGGAGGTGGACCAGTCCTGGCTTGTTCTTGTTGCCTATCTCGCCGACGACGTACGCTCCAGGCGTGACGTGCGACGAGAATCCGCTAACGTACTCG
>Ga0310695_10001399_pt1 | contig 57342 bp, 49 predicted proteins | sample RumenRJG_04DNA_FD_203882 | JGI IMG/M metagenome (GOLD analysis project Ga0310695, IMG submission 203882) | Bovine rumen microbial communities from Lethbridge, Alberta, Canada - RJG_04 (v2) (version 2) | ecosystem: Host-associated > Mammals > Digestive system > Stomach > Rumen | place: Canada...
ACCCGGGATCCTTGGCGGTCTTTGAACGCGAAAGCATGTATTCGTCCGTCGGCAGCACACGCTCCGAAAAAGAATCGCCCGCAATCTCCCTAAGTGACAGTCCGTTCATTTCCAGTATGCGAACACGACCGGACAGCGACTCGCTCACACCCTGCATCAGCTGAAACGGCTGCGAACCCGAAAGGCAGTAAAGCCCCTTTTCCCGGCGGCTCTTGTCTGTTTCCATCTTGATGAAGCGGAACAAGACTGGCGCATGCTGCACTTCGTCGATGGCAACAGGCGGAGGATTAAGCTGCATGAAGGTGCGAGAATCGTTCTTCGCCTGCTCTTCGACAAATGGATCGTCCAGTGTCACATAACGCACATCGGGAAGCACATGGGAAATCAATGTAGACTTGCCGACCTGGCGCGGGCCTGTAACCAAAACCGAATTGCTGGTTTTCATTGCCTGGGCGAGCAACCCATCCATGAAGCGCTGAATGTACATTTTTCTCCTTTGACAATTTTAGATTTAAAATCAAAATCTGCCAACCGTGCGTATGTTACCATTTTTCTTGCCGTGTAGTCAATTGCGATTTTACCAATCAGTTGGTAAACTTAATCCCCTGCAACTGTAGGGAGTAGGCGACGAGACAAAGCGCAACAGCTTTTAGTCATATCGCCAGCTCTGTCGGCGATTTTACTGAAAATTTGCCGACAGAGTTGGCGATTTGCCATTGACAACTAATTCTTATTCTTGCTATAATCGTGCCATTAAGGACACTCTACTCGCCCGCGAAGTTCCAGTTTGGCGCAAGGGTCGCTCACGCAAGACGGTCGAGACGGCCAAGTTCTACATGTTCGACACAGCGGAATTTCATCGACCGTCTGTGGTATGGAGATCTTTTTTAGCCCGCCTCGGCCGCACACGGCAAATTCTGATGCGAGCACTTTAAGCCCGCAGATGCTTCGATACCCAATCCGTCGCGGCCCAAACTGAGTCGAGGGAATCGCAGGGGATTTCGGGGGCGCGTTCCAGGCAGTCTGCAACCGTGGCCGCGATGTCGGTGTACTTTATCTTGCCGTCAAGAAACGCCTGCACCGCCCATTCGTCAGCTGCAGCAAGCACAGCCGCGGCGCATCCGCCGCGATCGCACGCCTCCTTTACGAGCCGCAGGCACGGGAAGCGCACCGGGTCCGGCGCGCGGAAGGTAAGGGAGCCGAGCTTCGCAAGGTCGAGCGCGGCGCGTTCGCTCGGAAGGCGGTTCGGCCACGTGAGCGCGTACTGTATCGCGACGCGCATGTCGGGCGGCGAGAGCTGCGCAAGCGTCGCGCCGTCCGAGAAAGTGACGAGGGAATGCACTATCGACTCGGGATGCACCACGACGTCGATCTTGCCAACGGGAATGTCGAAAAGCCACCTCGCCTCAAGTATCTCGAAGCCCTTGTTCATCATCGTGGAGCTGTCGATCGTGACCTTTGGCCCCATCTTCCAGCGCGGATGGTTGAGCGCCTGTTCAACCGCAACAGACGAAAGGTCGGCCGGCTCGTCGAGGAATGGACCGCCGCTCGCCGTCAGCACAAGCCGTTCCACCGATTCGCGCGGAGAGCCCTGCATGCACTGGAAAAGCGCCGAATGCTCGCTGTCGACAGGAAGAAGCCGCACGCCCCTTTCCTTCGCGCGGCGCGTGACGAACTCGCCCGCCATCACCATCACTTCCTTCGTGGCGAGCGCGACGTCCATTCCCTTCTCGATCGCGGCAAGCGTCGGCTTGAGGCCCGACATCCCGACGGTCGCGACGAGGCAGATGTCGGCGTCGTTCCCTTCGACTGCGCGAACCGCGGCGTCTTCGCCGCAATACGCCTTCGCGCCAAGCACGCGGGCAAGTTCCTCGCACTTCTCCCTCGAACGGTGCGCGGCAACTGCGACGACGGAAAATTCGTCTGGATGCGAGCGCACGACGTCGACGGCATTCATGCCGATCGACCCCGTCGCGCCCAAAATGATTATCCGCTTAGCCATGCGCCTGCACTTCAGACATTAAACTTTAAACTCCGGACTTTCAGCCCTTTTTCGCGACGCTCTGACCATCACGAGAGTCCTTTACCGCCCAGCCAAGCGCGGCGATTTCGTCGCGGAGCCGGTCGGACTCCGCCCAGTTCTTCGCCTTCCTCGCCTCGGCGCGCTGGTCGAGAAGCGACTGGACTTCGGCGGGAACCTCGACTTCCTTCTTCTCGTTCTCGAAGAAGACGACGCCTAGCACCTCGTCCATGCGCTTGAACACGCCTAAGGCCTCGTTCGCGGCTTCGGCGTCCATTTCCATTCCGTTGCACATCCTCACAAGCTCAAAGAGCGAGGCAAAGGCCTTCGGGATGTTGAGATCGTCATTGACGGCTTCGGTGAACTTGGCGAGAGGCGCGGAAAATTCCGAGCGAGGGAGGCGCGAAGCGGAATCTCCCGAGGAGGATGTTTTCACGACTCGAGCCAAGCGGTCGACGCATGCGTCAATGCGGCTGAGCGACTTCCTCGCGTCATCGAGCGCGTCAAACGCAAAGTTGAGGCCCGTGCGGTAGTGGGCGTTGATGAGGACGTACCGTATCTCGCGCCCGGTATATCCCTTTTCGAGGAGATCGCGGAGCGTAAAGAAGTTGCCCGCCGACTTCGACATCTTCTCGCCGTTGACGCGCAGGTGCGCACAGTGCATCCAAGTCCTGACGAACTCCTTGCCTGTCGCCGCCTCGGCCTGTGCGATTTCGTTCTCGTGGTGCGGGAAGAGGTTGTCTATGCCGCCGGTATGCAGGTCGAACGTCTCGCCCAGGTATTTCATCGACATCGCGGAGCACTCGATGTGCCAGCCGGGGCGGCCGCGTCCCCACGGGGAATCCCAGCCGACGGGCCCGTCGGACTCCTCCCACGCCTTCCACAGCGCGAAGTCGCCGACGTTCTCCTTGTCGTATTCGTCCGCCGCGCACCTCAGGCCAGTGCGCTGGTTGTCGAAGTCGATGTGCGCGAGCTTGCCGTAGCCCGGGAACTCGCGGACCTTGAAGTAGACCGAGCCGTCCTCGCTCTGGTAGGCGACGCCCTTGTCCATCAGCTTCTGGACGAGCGCGATCATCTCGGGGATGTGGTCGGTCGCCGCGGGATAGACCTCGGCAGGCTGGATGTTGAGCTTCTTCAAATCCGCGAAGAACGCGTCCTTGTACGTCTTCGTGTAGTCCGTGAGCGCTACGCCCGCGGCATTTGCGCCGCGGATCGTCTTGTCGTCGACGTCCGTCAAGTTCATCACCTGGCGGATCTTCATCCCGTTGAACTGGACGACGCGGCGGAGTATGTCCTCGAAAGCGTACGCGCGGAAGTTCCCGATATGCGCGAAATTGTAGACGGTCGGGCCGCACGTATAGAGGCGGATTTCGTTCCCCTCGAGCGGCTTCAGTTCCTCGACCCTTCTCGTCAGCGAGTTATAGACGTTCATCATGACGCATATTATACCAAATACAGCGGCGGAACGGCGCTGTATTTGGTATATAATCTACGGTCCTCCGCAAGTTTTCCGCAGAGGACCGCGCCTATATCCAGTCGCAGCTGGACGCGAACCGTTAGCCGTTCTTCTTCTCGAAGTCCTTCATGAAGGACACGAGGGCGTCGACGCCCTCCATCGGGAACGCGTTGTAGATCGACGCGCGCAAGCCACCGACGGAGCGATGGCCCTTGAGCGAGCTCATGCCGAGCTTCTTGGACTCGTCGAGGAACTTCTTCTCGAGCTCCTCGTCGCCGCCCTTGATGCGCCAGGTGACGTTCATGTTGGAGCGGAACTCGGGAAGAGCCGTGCCGGTCCAGAACTCGGAGCCGTCGATGACGTCGTAGATCTTCTTCGCCTTCTCGGCGTTGAGCTTGAAGAGGTTCTCCTTGCCCATCTTCTTGACCCACTTCATCGTCTCGCCGAAGATGTAGATGCCCCAGGTCGGCGGAGTGTTGAAGAGCGAGTTCTCGTCGACGTAGGTGCGGTACTGGAGCATCGTCGGGATCTTGTCGTCTCCCTTCGCAGCGAGTTCCTTCTTGATCGCGACGACGGCCATGCCGGAAGGACCGAGGTTCTTCTGGGCGCCGGCGTAGAACATGTCAAACTTGTTGTAGTCGCGCTCGCAGCTGAGGATGTCGGACGACATGTCGCAGATGAGGGGGCCTGCGACCTTCGGAAACTCCTTGAGCTCCGCGCCGGCGATCGTCTCGTTCGAGCAGAGGTGATAGTAGGCGGAACCGTCGGCCCACTTCCACTCGTCCGGCTTGGGCATGCGGGTGGGGATGTCCTTCGCGCAGTCGCAAGAGACGTTGACCGTCGCGCCGCGGAGAGCCGCGACCTTCTGGCCTTCCTTGAGGGCCTTGTTGGACCAGGTGCCCTGCTTCGCGTAGTCTGCAGCGCCGCCCTTCGGGAGGAAGTTCATCGGGATCATCGCGAACTGCATCGACGCGCCGCCCTGGATAAAGCAAACGGACCAGTCGTCGCCGAGCCCGCAGAGCTCCTTGAATGTGGCAATCGCCTCCTGATGGATGGCGTCATAATCCTTGCCACGATGGGACATTTCCATTACGGACATTCCGCAGCCCTTGTAGTCAACAAGATCCTTCTGCGCGTCCTGGAGGACTTCGAGCGGCAGGACAGCGGGACCCGCCGAGAAGTTATATGCACGAGACATTTTTGTCTTTCCTTTCTGTTTAGAGTTTATCCGAACCGCCATAAGAGTTTATCAGGTAGGCGATTTCTGGATATTATACTCTTTTTACCTCGCAGAGCGCAAGAGCGACTAGAACATTGACCGGGCAAGGCGGCATTTGATACACTATTTTCATCGTTAGGTAAAAGAAAACATTTTCTCCAATGAATGCGACTCCCTTTATCGAAACAAACGACAGCAAGATGAAATTCTGGCTGTTACTGCTCGCCTTCACCGCCGTCTATCTGCTTTTCCGGCTGCCGTGGATATCATGCGACCCCGGCATACAGTCCGTGTGGGAATACGGCTACAACGCAACCGACGAGGGATATTACCTCTCCGGCGGCAAGGAAAAGCTCGTCTGGGGCTTTTTCGTTGATCTGCCGCGCGGCGAGTCATGCACTTACGCCTATTCAGCAGGTACACATTGGCTAAGCTACCTGGCAAACCTGGTCTTCGGTCTATCGACTTGGACCTGGCGAATCCCCTTCCTCGCAATCTACCTCTGCGCTTGGCTCGCCGCCTTCTGCCATATCACCAAACGAACCGGCGCGATAGCTGCTTTCGCCCTTTGCACGTCGGTGTCACTTGTGCCAATGGTCGTCGCATACGAGCGGACTGCCAGCAACGACGCTCTCATCGCCGCAATCCTCGTGCTCTCTTATGTCTGCGCGACGGGGCGATCAATTTGGCGCGTCGCCGCCGCAGGGCTTTTGGCTGGCTCAATCGTCCTTATCAAGCCCTCCGTTTGGGCTCTTCTGCCAATTGCCGCGGCTGGCGTGGTCGAAGGAAATGCGCTTAAGTCCAGCATCAAGCGGCTTGCTATGTTCCTTGGTGTCGCAATCGCAAGTTCTTTCTTGTTTAAGCTTATCGTGGCGCTCTCGGTTCTTCCTGACGCCGCCCGCGCAGGGACGTCTGTCTGGGCTGTGCTCGAGAAAGCGGCATCCCACTATGCGCTTCCTTCATTATTTGACTTTGCCTCTCACTTCAAAGGCCTCTCGGCGTTCCCGAGAGATCCCTCGATCCAGCTGCTCGGCGCGCTTGCTCCGCTGCTCGCAGCCATTCCATTTGCGATGGCCGCGAGAACCGCAATCAACAAGCGCTGGAATGGACGCCTCGTCCTCTTCCTCGCCATCCCCGCATACGTTGCGGCGGTGTCGGTGATGAACACGATCTACACCCACTACTTCCTGCCAGTCGTAGCAATGTTGCCAATATTGCTCTGCGCGATTTCGCAGGAACTCGACGAAGGAGATGTCGAGCGGGAGAGATGGCGGAAAGTTGCGATCCCCCTCGGCGTGGTGCTTGCAGTCTGCGGCGTTGGCGCCATCTTCCTCGCGACATACTCTGCGCCGCCAACCGTATCGCAAAACTTCTACTCGCGCATATACAACTTACCGCAGAAGAACGTCTGGGGCGCGACATGGCCGCTTATGTTCGTCTTCACCGTCGCGGCAACGATTGGAATAGCCGCCCTTCGCGGGTTCAAGCTGAAGGCGATTGAAGTTGTTGCATGGGCGGCGGCGGCTTTCGTCGCGTCGTCAGTGATATTTGCCGCGCTTCCGGCGGTTCAGCTTGCGCCATACATGAAGAAAGAAGCGGGCGAGTACTTTGCTCCGCTTGTGGTATCGCTTGCCGTGTCTGCGATTTTCCTCGTGGCGATCTTCGGCTTCAACAAGCGGCTTCCTCGCAGGGCTATCTCTGTCTTCGCCCTTCCGCTTTGTGTGATTGCGATGTATCTCGCGACGCCCAACTGGAGAAGCGCTTTCGTGGAGCTAGTTCGCCCTGGCACACATTTCCACGCTGAGACGGCGAAGGAGATGGCAAAGCTGTTGCCAAAAGACGCGATAGTCATTGGCGAGAGATCGAACCAAATGCTAATGTCGCTTCCGATTCGCACCGCGACTACGAACATAGCCAACAGCGACCCGATTCCAGTTATCGAGTCGATTTTGAAGGTCGAGCCCGATGCCAAGCTCTACACGCTTGCCGACTCGCAGCACGCCTACAACCTCCAGCACTACCGGGAACACGCTAAGGAATATGCCCTTCAGCCAATCAAGACCTTCAAGATGCCGTCGTTTAGCACTGGAAAACCGGCAGACGTCTACCTCTGCAAAATAGTCAAGCTACGCGGGGCAGAGTAACTACGCGGGGCAGAGCCCGCGAATCAAGACTAAACACGCCATGCCACAACAACCCCAGCGCCAAGTTGAACCGTGCCCCCAACCCCAACGCCAAGCTCTTAGTCTTGAGAAGCAGGCCTCCCCCCTGCGCCAAGCTCTTAGTCTTAAGAAGCAGGCTCAGCGCCAACCCCAACGCCAAGCTCTTAGTCTTGAGAAGCAGGCCTACCCCCCGCGCCAAACTCTTAGTCTTGAGAAGCAGGCTCCGTCCTGCTTCACCACCAAGCCCCGCGTAAAATACTACCGCCGCTTCCACGGCTACGACTACTCTCGCGGCGCGTCGCTCTTTATCACAATCTCAACCGAGCCCCGCCTCGCCCTCTTTGGCCGCGTCAAAAACGCCGCGGTCGAGCTAACGCTGCTGGGCAAGGCCGTCGCCGAGGCAATCACGGCGATACCGCGCTTCAACCCCGCGATCGCCCTCTTTGAGTGGGTCGTGATGCCAGACCACGTTCACTTCAACATCAACCTCGCCGCTGGGCTCGACGAGCCGCTAAAAACGCTAGGCGCGGCAATCAGGAAGTTCAAGACCTACACGACGACCATCGCGCGAAAAATGCTTGGCCTTAACTCGATTTGGCAACAGGGCTACCACGACTATCTACTTCTCTCTGAAAGCTTCATCGCCTCGACAGGCCGCTACATTCGCTACAACCCACTCAAGCACGAGCTGCGCTACAACCAGCCCGAGTTCCTCCACCTCCACGAGCCTGTCGTCTCCTCACGCTTCGACCCCTGCGACTACTGGAAGGCAATAGGCGAGCTATCGCTCCTCGACGAGTCAAACAAGGTTCTCTCGCTGCGCGTCTCACGAAAAGTCACCGACCACTCACGAGTCGTCAAGAGAATGCTCGACGCGGTAAACGCTGGCTACACGATCTTGAGCGGCTTCATAAGCCCTGGGGAAGTGGCAGTGAGAAACGCGCTCCTCGCGACGCCTGAGGCGCGGCTAATCCATATATTGCCAAACCAGATTGCCCACGATCACAAGCCCGACAGCCGTTTTCTCGAGCCGATACGCGAACGACGCTTTCTCGAAATCGGGCGTGGCAACGAAGAAGTCGAGTTCGCGCGCACCGCCTGCCTCGACCTCAACGACGAGATCGTTAAGATTGCCAACGCGGGCGAAGGTCTCTCGATCTACTGGCTGCCCGACGGCCCCCACCGCCTCTCGCCCCCGGCCTAAACCGCGCCCCCAACACAACTCCAGTCTCTTAGTCCTGAGAAGCTGGCTCCATATATGGTATAATACTCGTCAATGCTTGCCAAACTCCACGCCCGACTCGGCGACTTCTGGTGGTACTCGCTGATGCTCTTCTGCGCTTGCCGCGCGGCCGACTTACTCAATGCCTTTGTCGGCCTGTGGCTCGTGCCGAAGTATGTCGACCCTTCCGAGCTCGGCGCAGTACAGCCGCTCACCCAGTTCGCCAACTTCCTCGCGATTCCCGTCGCCGCCTTCGCCAACACCTTCCGCAATGAGCTGACCCGCCTTTCCATCAATAAGGAGTTCGGCAAGCTAAAGACCCTAATGCGCGGCGTATTTGCCGCGACCGCCGTCTTTCTTTTCCTCGCCATCATCGTCGCGCGCTTCACGTTGCCACTCTTCCTTGAGCGCATCAGAATCGTCGAGGGCTCGCTTGGTCTCGTCATCATCGCCGCCTCGTTTGTCGGCGCCGTCGCGCCGATCTACTCCAACGCGCTCCAAGCGCTCAAAAAATTCAAGGCGCAGTCGATCCTCAGCATCGTCGGCGCACCTGTGCGCCTCATAGCGATGCTTATCGCGATGCCCTTTCGCGCCATCACCGGCTACTTCGTCGGCCAAGCCGCCGTCCCGGTTTTCACAATCGGAGCCTCGGTCATCGCACTTCGCAAGGAACTCTCCGTCAAGGCAGAGCCGTACTGGACGCGCGAGACTTTTAAAAAGTTCTCAGCCCTTCTTGCGATATTCTTAACATGGGGAATTGCAACCGGTTTCTATAATCTCGTAGAATCAACGATTATTCGCCAACGCCTCCCCGATCTTGATTCTGCAGGATACTATATTGCGACACGATTCTCTGAGATTGCTAACTATTTACTTTGCGCTATTAACTTCGCAATATTTCCATTCGCCGCCGAACTTGCCGCAAGAAAGAATGACTTACGTCCACTCATACTAAAATCCACCGCAGCCACTTGCACATTTAGCGCTATCGTTGCCCTCCCCTTCTTCTTCTTTCGCCAGCATATTTTTGCTATTCTACCACATGGCGATCAGTATGTCGCATATTCGTGGGCAATTCCATGGCTTATTGGAATTGGCACACTACTGGCCTTTGTAACCCTTTACGTAACAGCCGAAATCTCTGCTAACCAGTTTGGATTCCTTAAATGGTATCTTTCCTGCGATATTATCTATGCAACTCTGCTTCTGTTTGTGACTGGCCATGGCTACTTCTCCAGTTACATACCCAGCGTTTGGGCCGACTTCCTTACTAAGCACAACATATATTCACTCGACACAATGCTCTGGTGGATGACAGCCGTCAATGGCATAAAAGCCATTCTTTGCCTTCTAAAGATTCTTACATCCCGTATTAATAAAGCGACGCAGTAACCATATGCAATTTACATAATGTTACACAAGGCAATACAAACATGATTACTTATCTCAAAGCTAAAATTCGCAACAGCATTATCAACTGGAAGCACCACGAGCTACAGTCAGGACAAATCCTAGACTTTGACACTGTGCGGCATCTCAATGAAAGTTATAGCCGCAACGGCACAATTGAAGACCCAATTTCCCCACTGGGCAAAGGAGAAATTGGCTACACAGGAGAGCATTCAGAACTTGCTGACATTTTCGCTGGCGTTGAGCTTGGAACGTGGGCCATTGACAGCAGAACAATGGACTGGTTGTGGGATTTCCTAAATAAAAATAAGCCGAATACAATATTGGAATTTGGCTCTGGCAGTTCCACATGCCTCTTTTGCACATGGATGAGAAAATATAACAAATCTGGAATGGTAATATCTGTTGAGCAAAATAAATCCGAAGCGGAAAAGACGTCTGCCAGATTATCCGCCCATGGACTGGCAAACAATGGAAAAGTGATCTTCATGGAAACGGACGCTGCTGGGAGAATGATTGTTGATCAACGGAAGATTGCTCAAGAATTACACGGCAAAAAGGTTGAAATGCTCTTCGTAGATGGCCCTGCCGGACCTACAGGCTGTCGTGAGAACACATTAACGGCTTCTATGCCACTGCTTGCTACATCTGGGCATTGGTTCCTCCATGATTCCTATCGAACAGGAGAACTTGACATCATTAAACGATGGTCTGTTCTAAATGAAATCACGACAATAGGAATCCTTGCGAGAGGTAAAGGTTTATGTGTGGGGCGATGGGAGTTAGAGCAACACAGATAGAACAAAATCAACATGCACTCAAGCCTCATAAAAGAGTCAATTTGTATATTGCACTATGTCCAATTTTCTTAAACCCTTCGATGATATACTAGCTGGAAATTAACATATCAAACTCCCGCCGACTATAGAGCCAACCGCAGAATGTGTCTCGACGACGCAACACTCGTCTGGCAAGATGGCGTAGTGTTTCCATAGTTTTCAACCGTATCGACGCCAGTTCCGTTGGGATAAATAAAATATATTGTATACCAGAAGACTTGCACGACCTGAATATCTGCATCCATTCTGACGGAGTGAACTCCGTCGATACTCTATGCATCAACAAAACAGCATCTTTGCCAAACACACGATAATCCCCCTTCAGCATATCGAACGCCATGACTTTGTCGCATGCGCGGAATAATCGTCGTAAACTTGCGACTCCAGATTCCGCATAATCTGTGCAGATCATAGGCAACGACGGAAGAAGCTTCTTTAAATGCCATTCCACAATTCCCTTGCCTGCACCAAGCGAAACAACCGACGACACCCCTGCGCCAATCGACAAAATAGCATCTCGAATAGTCTTCGCCATTTCACGACAGTCCGTTCGTCTAGTGCAATTTGCCTCGTATTCTTCTAAAGTTGCCTCAAATTGGAACGCCGGATTTTCTGTCCCCACCCGCAGGGAATCCCATGCATCCTTGTCGAGATGGGACATTGGCTCCGAATTATTGAATACATAATAGTGCTTTGTCGGCATGAGGCACCTCCACAATCATTTCATACTTTTATCCCCATGCCGCGAAGCAATCTTCTCGCGATTGGAACAGCCATTGGAAATACATCTACCCATGGGCGCTTGTACATCGTCCTCATGTTCTGGTTCGTCCGCGCCCACGCAATCAGACGCCACATCAACTCTGCGTCGAGCGAAAACCACGTTATCTAAATATAGATCTTCATTAGCAGGCAGCACAAATGTCAAGACCGCCCCTATGATGTTCATCACCGCGCAAATCAATCCAGTGATAATCTTTCTCCATGCACCCCCGCTACCAATGCATTTCTTATAAAAATAGGCGCTTGCCATCTGAGCAATGGCGCTAAAGTCAGCGCATGACTTTCGGAATTCAACAACCTCAAAACCATGCCGAGACAGAATGTCCCTAATTCCAAAACTCGTATATCTTGCGCAATCTATCGGCTGTTCATGTTCATCCCACACAAAAGGAACAGTCAACAACAATTCGCCATTGGGCTTCAAAACGCGGGCGATTTCCTGCAAAAATTCATCGGGATTGAATACATGTTCAAGCACCTGATTGCAAAGCACATGATCATATTCTGCGTTCTGGAAGGGGAAACGATGCCCATCATATACATATTCGGCATGTTCTTTACGCCCTAATCTATCCCCAACATATTCTAGGCCATCGTACCGGTCCACTACAAACAGATGTTTATATGGTTTACTTCCACATCCGACATCCAAAAGCGCCCCGCCACAAATCCCACGCGAAATGTTCTCCACATTCCGAAAAAGGCCCCTTCTGGCAAAATAAAAAGGGTTTAATAAAAGTCCAATCAACGGCGATGGATTAAACGCCTCTCGATCAAGAATCTCGCGTAATCGACTCATACTCTTACCCCAAGTAATTTCAACATTCTACGCACAATTGGCACTAGCCTCGGGAAAACATCCACCCATGGCCTAGGCAACGCTTTCCGATGTAATGCCGCACACGCACCATTCAGCATGGCTTTCGGCCAAGCATCTGGCACAGACGGCGCATCCAACAATTTTCCATTATACCAAACGTCCTTTGAACAACCATTTGTTGCCTGATTGCCCCATCCTATGTGGTTGACCATGCTCCATGGCGGACGCAAAACGAGACCGTGCTCATAAATATGCAGATAGCACATGCGCACCGCCCAAATATTGGACACCATTTCCATCTTGGCCATATGCGGGAGATCCCCGCCCCAGCCATAGGGATCTTCGCCGCGCTGCTTAACCATATTCATCATCTCAAGGGCCGTGCGCGACTTCATTTCCTTCCAGACGCGCCGCCATGTGCCCCAAAGCCAACATTCAAAACGTCCATCAAAATAAGGATTGACCCCTACATCGTCTGGTGTTATATTTGCATTTGTATACCCAGTCACCGACATGACCTTGCAATCATCGGCATAATGCAACAAGGCTTGGGTAAGATAATCCAAAGTTCCCTCAACAAATTCCAAGTCGTCCTCACAGACAACGGCAGCCTCGAACCTTGAAAAAACATCGTCAAGGCCTTCTCTTATGCTTCGACCGAGCCCCTTGTTCGATTCAGCAAAATGCAACTCCGGTTCACACCAGTCAATCTGCGAGACCATTTTTCTAACTTCATCAACCGCCAGTCGATCGTCTTCAATCTTTGCTGCGTCGGAATATACTATGAGCAACCTAACCTTGTTTTTACGAAGCGATTCCAATGTAACACGCAGAGTGTCTGTCCTCTTGTAGACAAACAAAACCACGGGGATATGCGCGTCATGAATCATCGTGTGCCGTCCTTCACCTAAAGAGCCTCTGTATAAGAAGTTGCGCATCAGCCAGCCTGGGCCAGCCCAGCCAATATCCAGTAAAAAGTCTGTAAAGTAAATTCCCTCGGGCGTAGCGCGCGTTGCCGCCATTACCTGACAATGAGAACTCTTCTTCAACTGCAGAAAGCTCCCGGATATAGGGCTCGTACAGCACTTCCAGTATCTTCGACACCGGATGATGATAGTAATAGCCAAGATAGTAATGACGTTTTCCAAACAGACGAAGTCCCTGGTAATGATATAAAATCACCGGCTCATCGCTAATATATGGCAATCCGTCTTTTACAGTTAACTCGTCTTTGCCTATCCCCCAAGGTCCAAGGTCAACGCCTTTGGGAGCTACATATAAACGGTCTCCATATCTTTCGGGCCAAGCATCGAGATACTTCTGGTCTGCATACTTCCCGTCTTCAGCGCGGTCATAGCACCAGTCAATGCAGTCCGAAGCCCAGCGAGAGAGGCAATCGACTCCAACTTCATTATTCCTGAATGCAACAAAGCCAACATTGAAGCGTCCATGCTCCGCCTGAAGTTCGTAATCCCGCTCAAAGTTGTGATCACAAATGATGATGTCCTTGTCCGACATGGACTCAAGCATTGGATCCGGCGAAGCAAAAAACTTCATATCGGCATCAAGATATATGACCATCGACGACTCGGTATGTCGGGCGAGGACATCCTGCGTCCACGAACTTGTGCAGGTGAAAAAGTATTCGCCGCGGGAACGCGTAGGTTTGACGGCTGTCAGCTCTGGATGGCGAGACTCGAACTCCGAAATCGGCACCGGCACCACACTGCCAAAATCATACCTTGAAAGAAATGCGTACGTCTCTTCATCAAAACACAGAACCTCCACCACATAGTCACGGGAAAAACGCGATAGGGAACGTAGCAATACGATGCCTCTGCTGAGGTATCCCTTGTTGAAATATGTGCAATATACTATTCCTTTCATGTTTTCACAAAGAAACTCTTAACCGCGTGGACAACTCTATGCACTTCATCATCCGTCAACTCAGGATACACAGGAATCGAAACAATCCTATCCGCCAAACTTTCTGTAACAGGAAGGATGACATCGGAGAAATCGTCGATGTATGCTGGCTGCTTGTGTATTGGCACGGGATACAAAATTCCAGTACCAACTCCAGCCAGTTTCAGGTGCGCCACAAAGTCGTCTCTTCTGTCGCAAAGGAGAGTATACTGATGATAGACATGCTCACATCCTGGGCCGGTCAATGGAAGCTCAATTGGAAGTTTCGAGAACTCCCTATTGTAGAATTCAGCAATTTGTCTCCGCCGACCATTCATTAGTGCAAGAGATTTAAGCTTCACGGACAAAATTGCAGCCTGAATCTCGTCGAGCCGAGAATTAACGCCCTTCGACTCGCTTTCATATCGCTTGCGCCATCCATACTGACGAAGAAGCATCACTCGATCTGCAACAGCATTGTCAGAAGATACAACTGCCCCGCCATCACCGATAGCACCGAGATTTTTTGTCGGATAGAAGCTAAAGGCAGCCGCGTCTCCAAAGGTTCCAACCTTTCTGCCGCATATCGTCGCCCCGTGTGCCTGCGCACAATCTTCAACAACAGCAGCGCCTGCGCCATGAGCAATGGAACAAATGGCAGGCATGTCAGCTGGATGTCCATAAAGGTGAACTGGAACTACGGCCTTTGCCCCCCGCATCATTAAAGCCTCAGACAAACTGCCTGGGTCCATCGTGTAAGTATCCTCGCGCACATCTACAAATACAGGCACTGCGCCTATGCGCTCGATAGCAGAGACCGTTGCATTTGCCGTATTGGACACAGTGACAACGCAATCCCCCTCATGGACACCGACCGATCTAAGCGCAATCTCCACGGCATCCGTTCCATTAGCCACACCAACGGCATGAGAACAACCACACCACTGAGCAAAACTTCTCTCAAAATCGGAGACTTCTTTTCCAAGAACATACCACCCGCTCTCAAGTACGCGAAAGACAGCATCGTCTATCAACTCCTTACAAGCCAAGTAGGATGCCTTTGGATTAGCAATCGGTATCATCATTGCCCAAGCTCCTTCTTCCATTTCAAAAACTCGTTGTACACACGGATATAGTCATCATTGTCATATTCTGCAGAAGCCAAAACCAACAAAATGCAATCTTGAGAATGCCCCGACTGCTCCCCCCAGCAACCACTCGGAAGCCAAAGCCCCTTCGACGGAGAATCCAGAAGTATTTCATCTCGATGTCCACAGCCATCGTCTACAAGGACAGAAACTCTACCAAGCAATGATATCAAAAACTGCTCGCATTTCTTGTGGGCATGTTCTCCTCTCACTTGTCCATCAGGAACTGTATAAGTGTAAAAGATGCGTTTGCATTCAAACGGCAATTCCTTGCTGATTTCAAGGACATTCAATGCGCCTCGGGCATCGACAAAGTACGGGATTTCGTAGACCACTGCACCAGATGGATATGATTTTGATTTCATTGCAATAAAGAATTTTCTATTATTTCTCCCACAATCTCAGCCCATGGACAGACAGTCATCTCCCGCGCGGCATTGTCCCACCGCAAAGAAGAACTCTGCGGAGCGAGTCTTCCTATGGCATTCATGGTCTATGAATAGTAGCTTCATGCCGCACCCATGTTCACACCTTTATGACAAAATCACCGTACTCGGGTATGATTCCATCGTGTGTGAGAAGCTTCATCCCCTCTAAGCGCGCCTGCGCGACAAGCATGCGATCAAACGGATCGGCATGTATTGCCGGCAAATTCTCCACCTCGGCAGAATGCCTTGAAAGTACAGGCAGTTCAATGCATCCAACCTCCTCAAAGAGTTGTCTCGCCGCCGCCGCCGACATCGGCATGTCGTCGGGATGTTTCCTGCGCTTTATCGCAATCTCCCAGACCGAGGCGGAGCTGAAGTAATATTCATTTTCGCCGTCGGTCAACATCTTCCTTGCTGCTTCAGAAAGCTTCGAGGGATTGGTCGTTGACCAAATCAACAAATGCGTATCGACAAGAAGTTTCATTGAAACCACCTTTCAACCAAACAACTCGGCAACCTCTGCATCCATTGCATCGAACCTCTCGTCAAAATCTGGCGGAAACTTGTACTTCCCCTCGGCAATTCCGAGTTTAAGTCCCCCTTTTTTCTCGACAGAAGGAGCATTCCACTCATATCCCTCTGCATTCTTCACGCCTATCTTGAAAGGAATGCCTCCGTTCATGGCAACCGCGCATATAAAAAGATTAACCGCTGCTGATGTAGTAAGTCCAACCTCAGAGAAGATCTTCTCCGCTGTCTTTCTTTTCTCAGCATCAACTCGTGCTGTTATCATTGCCGTCATACAAACACTCCCTTCATGTATTTCAGTTGCAATCAATTGTATCACAGCTTCCGCTCCGATGTCAATTCGGAAAAGTATTCATCAAACTGCTCTGCGATTTCTCGCCAGCTATATACTGGTATCTCCCGTTCTGCGTTCACGGCTATGCACTTGCACAACTCGGGATCGGCGGCAAGCTTCTTGATCAGCGGCGCGTAGTTGCCGTCTTTGGCAAGGAGCGCGGTCTCGCCGTTCTTGAAGAAATTGTTCGCCTCGCCATCGTAAGCGAGAATCGGCTTCTTCCAGCGAAGATACTCCTGCAACTTCGCGTTGCAGTCTTGGTTCGATGTGCACACAAAGGCATCGGCCTGCTCCATTACGCCATACTGCTCTTCTTTCGTAAGCCATCCAAGGAAAATGCAGTTGTCGCTTGCATAACGTTCAAGATAGGCCTCGTTTTTCCCTGTAAGATAGAGCTTGATATCATTTGGAAGTGGAGCCATTGCCAAACAAATGTCTGCCGTCCGCTTCCACTTCGCTTTGTCTCCTGTATAGACAATCTTGAAGCGCCCTTCAAGTTTAATCTTATCAGAACGCGGCAAATCTTCAATGGGGTCGGCACCGTTTGGAATGTACTTGCACTCAACGCCCCAACGCCGTCCTATCTTCTGCAGTTCGTAGCTTAGCGTCACAACCGCATCTGAGTTTTTAACGATGCGCTTCTCCATCCAATCCATGAAGACCTTGCCTGGCCACCCAAAGAGGTTGCCCCAAATTCTACCGTAGTGGTCATCCCATCCATGCACGACCTTGAACGTATTGTGCTTGCATAGCAACTTGCGGCAAAACAACGGATGCAACGCCACAGTAGAGCCGTATGTATAGATAATGTCCGGCTTAAACTCGTCAATACGCTTTGCAAGGACAAATGGATTTTTCGAGCCCTTCCATCCACACCAACCTACCGTCCAGCCAAGTTTCTCAAGATTATAGCCAATCGCATCAATCGAGTATGGGGCATTGGCAAAATGATCCGCACAACTCTGGTTCTCAAACCAGGGTCGCCGAGTGCTAGAAACATAGAGAATTCGCTTCACGAGAATATTTTTTGTGTATTGTATCAAAATTTCTCCTCGGCGGGCAAAAGGAGATTTTGGTATAATTTGTGCAAATGGGCGCAACACGTACTATAATAGGCTGGAACAACTCACAGCCCCTGCGATTTCTGATCGTGGGGGTGTGGAACTTCGTGTTCGGCTATGCCGTGTTCGCCGGCCTCTACTGGGCGTTAAACGGAATCTGGCCGGACTGGCTCATATCGGCCGTCGCCGCTGTCCTCGGGATAACGATGTCGTTCGTCACGCACCGTTTCATCACCTATCGTTCCTCTGGATGCTGGTGGCGCGAGTACCTGCGCTTCTACGTCGTGTATGGCGGCCAATCCCTTCTCAACGTTCTCTTGATCTGGCTCCTGGTCACCCGGCTCAAGTTAAACGCATATATCGTGCAGCTCACGATAAGCATTGCCCTTACGCTGGCCACCTACTGGGCACACAAATACTACTCGTTCAAGGAGACGCCGTCGAAATGAAAATGATAAGCATAGTCTCGCCCTGCTACAACGAAGAGGAAAACATCCCCGAGCTGTACCGCCGCATAACCGAAGTAATGTCGGCACACACCGAGTACGACTATGAGATCATCCTCGCCGACAACGCCTCGACAGATGGTTCGCGAGATCTCATCAGGAAGATGTGCGGCGAAGACCGGCGGCTCAAGGCCATTTTCAACGCCGGCAACTTCGGGCAGATCCGCTCGCCGTACAACGCCCTACTCGCAGCCTCCGGCGACGCCGTCGTAATGATGTGTGCGGACCTGCAGGAGCCACCGGAGGTCATACATGACTTCATCCGCGAATGGGAGACCGGCGCAAAGATCGTATGCGGCGTAAAGCCGAAGAGCAAGGAATCGGCGCTTATGTTTTTGCTGCGCCGCTGCTACTACAAGCTGATCAAGGCTTTCTCCGAAACGCCGCAGATAGAGAACTTCACGGGCTTCGGGCTCTACGACAGGTGCGTTGTGGACGCGCTCAAAAAATTCCACGAGCCATACCCCTATATGCGCGGCCTTGTCGCGGAAATAGGCTTCAAGCGCGTTGAAGTTCCATACGAACAACAGGCCAGGCAACATGGCAAGACGAAGAACAACTTGTTCTCTCTCTACGACTACGCCATGACAGGATTCGTCAACCACACAAAGCTGCCACTTCGCCTTGCGGCGTTCATCGGCTTTGCACTGGCCGCCCTTAGTCTCGTAGCAGCAGGCGTCTATTTTGTCTACAAGCTCGTCTTCTGGAACAGCTTCGCCGTCGGCCTCGCTCCGCTCGTAATAGGGCTCTTTTTCTTCTCGTCAGTGCAGCTCATCTTCATTGGCGTAATAGGCGAATACATCGGCGCCATCTGGACGCAGGTCAAGAACAAGCCCCTCGTCATCGAGGAAGAGCGCATCAATTTCGAGGAGCCGGGAAAATGAACGGCGCAGGAAAAGATACTATATTTGGACTGGTTATCAATTGGGCAAAGAGGCATCCCGCCGCATTGCTGGCTGCAATACCCGCGACAACAGCTATTGTTTTCATAGACAGCTGCACATTCCCATGGTGCGATGAGCTCTGCCTATGCGACGGCATGTTCATGAAGGCATTGCGCGGGCTGGAATGGTCGACCGTGTCGGCCTGCGCCTACAACCCGTTTTACCCATTGCTAATTTATGTCTGGGCCAAGATATTTGGAGCATCGCATTTTGCAGTAATATCGCTGTCTGTTGCAATCGGCTATGCCGCATGCGTCTGCATTGCCGCCATCGCTCGTAGGCGCAAGTGGTGGAACTCGATATGGGCCGACACGGCGTTTGTATTCCTGTTTTGGGGTGGATGGGCATTTGCACCGGAGCTGACAACTGCACGTCCAGACGTACTTGTGCTTCTTTTAACCGCCATTTTCGCAGACGCCCTCGCCCGCGAAGAAACAAAAGGCCACCATCTCCTGCGAACGTTCATTGCTGCTACCGCCCTTTTCTTCGCCGCGCCGTATCCGTTGCCGCTGATGTTCTTTTTCGGCCTGTTCCTTCTTGCAACAGTAGACAATTCAAAGGAACGTAAGACAGTCATACTGCGCGGCTTCGCGGCAGCCGGAGGATTCGCCCTCGGATTCGCCATTGTTGTGGGATATTATGCACTGCAAATGGACCTCATACGTCTCCTTGGCTCCTATGTCTACTTCAATTCAATAACCGGATACACCCCCGAGCCATTCTGGGAACGCGTTGTTTGCGGATATTCCCGTGACGCACTTGGCCCTCTCCTGTGCATTCTCGCACTATTGACAGGAAAACTCAAAGGGAGAGACTGGCTGCTTGCTGCCTTTATTCTGTCGATTCCTCTGCTAATGACTATTGGCGGGCGCTACGCGCATTACTATCTATGGACGTTCTACGTCCCTTGCCTACTGCTTGCCGTTTGTGCACTTTCTCGCAGAGGCCCCAAGACTGTCACCGCCCTCGCCATAGCAGGAATAGCCCTATGGGCAGCACATCACGCAATCTCATATACAAGAGCAAAGCCCCAACGCGACTTCACTGATGCCTGTTGTAATTTCGTAGACAGCAACAGCGCTTTCATTGAAAAAGGCGGCAATGTTATCGTCGCGGAAAACGTCGAAGGAAGATGCGACTTCTATTATCCACTGCTGAAGCATGGGGCAAGAGTCTGGTTTAGGGGCGAAAATGCACTTAACGGCCGCGCCGACGAAGAAAAGTTTATGGAGGGACTCGCTTATATTCCATGTAAGGATGAACAACGCAAGGCAATATTGAACTTCATCGCAAAAATCCAGCGTTTCGTGCCTTTGCTACCAACCAATGCCCTAGTTTTGTTCTATTCAGACGATGACGTCAAAAACGTTATGCCGATTTTCGAGTCAAAAGGATGCAAATTTCAACCACTGAAAAAAGATGGTTCTTTCTCGCTCTGGAAAATGCAACGCGCCCAAAATGACGACAACGAGAACTAATGCACGCGTCAAACCGATAATCTTATCGAATCTTCAAGCGCCACTTTGACTTCGAGTCCAAGTTCATTATGGGCTCGATCTATATTCGGAACGTAGACAGATGGTTTCGCGCCAGGAACCGGCGTACCCTTCACTACGATTTCGCTCTTTGAATCTAGGATGGCGCGAACCGTCTCCGCAAGTTCACGTATCGACACCGCCCGATCAGAGCCGACATTGTACGGCCTTCCTCTTTCGCCGCGCTCGAGGATAGCAAACAGCCATTCCACCAAATCATCGGCATATAAGTAACTGCGAAGCGGCGTGCCGTCACCGTTGATGACGATGGGCTTCCCGTCAAGGCAATTCTGGATGAAGTTTCCGATGGCGTACTGGATGCCACGATTGAGATACTGTCCAACAAAAGCAAAGCAACGGGCAATCTTGACATCAAGCCCAGAATCTACAAGCAGCCTCTCTGCCGACATTTTGCCCTTCCCATACGCAGTTGTTGGCACACAATTGTCCTCTTCACACGACAGCGATGCACGCGGGCCATACACTGCCCCTGAGCCTGTGAAAAGCAGCGCCTTACAATCGGCGGCCTTGGCAAAATCAACGACACGCCGCGCACCATCGACAATGACGCTTGTCATTTCTTCGTCTGAAAGCGTAGTGACCGCACTTGTCGCGGCGTGGACAATAGCATCGAAACGACCTTCGGGAAACGCGAAATCACGCACATCGCCGGCAACAAAAGAAACGCCAACCTGATTAGCCAACTTTGGGTACGAAGCGACAAACCTATCTGGCGACCGTGAGAGGACAACCCACTCGGCCTTGGCCCATTTCCATTCAGGATGGCGAAGGCGGTAGTCAAGCATCGACTTGCCAAAGAAACCAGTGCCGCCAGTGATGAAAAGGCGCTTCATCAGATCAATTCCCTGACCGCCCTTACAACATCTTCAGACATCAATCCATAATGCTTCCGCAGATATGATTGACTGCCGACAATGCTTGTATAGACATCCTGCAGCCCCAATTTGACAAGCCTCGGCATGGCAGAAGGCCTAAGCGCAAGAAGGTGGTCGGCAACTATGCTTCCAAGCCCCCCAATGACGTTGTGCTCCTCAATGGACACAATGGCTTCATAACGACTTGCAATAGATCTAAGTGCATCTGCGTCAAAAGGTTTAAGACAAATGCAATTATACACGCCGACCTCAACTCCCTCCTTGCGCAAAGCTTCCGCAGCCGACAACGCCTCTGACAATACCGGCCCAGTTGACAGGACGGCGACACGCCCCCCTTCTCTTATCGGAAGAAGTCTCCTTACATCATAGCCATGCAACGAAGGATGAAGCAACGGCTCCCCGCCTCGCGCAAGCCTTATGTAGCATGGGCCATCTATGCCATGTGCCGCGCCAACAACCTTTACCGCCTCGTCCGGGTCTGCCGGGCAAAACACACGCATGTTGGGCAACGCCCTAGTTATCGCAATGTCCTCGGTCGCATGATGCGACATTCCAAGCTGTCCATAGACAAAGCCTCCGCCAACTGCGATTATCTTGACATTGGCATTGTGGTAGCAGACGCAGTTGCGAATCTGCTCAAGGCAGCGCATTACTGGAAAGTTGCCGATTGAATAAGTGTAGACGACATGCCCTTCAAGCGCAAGTCCTGCCGCAACAGACGCCATGTTCTGCTCGCATATCCCGACATTAAAGCAGCGTCCGGGAAATCTGCGGGCAAACGAATCAAGCACGCTATAACCGAGATCGGCAGTCAGCACGACAACGCGGCGATCTTCCTCCGCGATCCTCTCAAGCTCCGCAATCAAATGGTTTCGCATGACGGATCACCTCCCAGCTCCCGAATCGCACGCTCGTAGAATTCGCCCTGAGGATCGCGATAATGCCACAGGAGATTGTTTTCCATGAAAGAAACGCCCTTCCCCTTTACCGTGTGCGCAATGACGACTGTCGGACGTTCGACATCCACATCACCCAATGCAACGGCTAACTGGGCATGGTCGTTGCCATCGGCTACATCCACGACATGCCACCCGAACGAGCTCCATTTTGAAGCAAGCTCGACCATTCCGGCCTCCTTGTCGCAAAAGCCCATTGCCTGCATCTTGTTGTGATCGACAATAACCGTGAAGTTGGACAATTTCTGATGAGCGGCAAACAAAGCCATCTCCCAGACAGACCCCTCCTCGTTTTCCCCGTCTCCGATTATAGCATAAACCCGATGGCCTTCTTGCCGCATTTTTCCAGACAATGCCATGCCGCAGGCGACACACACGCCTTGCCCCAGCGACCCAGTCGACAATTCCACGCCAGGGACACCTTTGTGGGACACATGCCCGGAATAGACGCTTCCATCTGAATAATACCGGTTCAATTCATCCCTTGGGAAAAAGCCAGACTCAGCCAAGGCAGCATAAACGGCCATGCCAGCATGTCCTTTGCTTAGGACAATCCTGTCTCTCCGAGGATTTGTTGGATCGCCAGGAAACACCTTGGCAACGCCGCCATACAGTACTGCGATTACGTCGGCCACAGACATAGCAGCGCCGATGTGAGATGCATGCGTCTTATGCGCCATGCGAACGACATCCTGACGGATTCGATTCGCCAGCGATTTGGTTTGCTCTATTGATATTTCCATCAGAGATTCTTTCTTCTGCACGCACTACCCGACCGAACAAAACTTGCGAATCGTCTCGATCATGTAATCAAGCTTCTCGTCGCCCATGCCGGGGTAGAGACCAATCCAAAGCGAGGAATTCATTATCGTGTCGGTGTTGACGAGAGACCCGGCGATGCGATAGTCGACACCTTCCTTGAGCGACTCGCAGCAAGGGTGCTTTGTGATGTTTCCCGCAAATAGATTGCGAGTCTGGATGTTCTTCGACTCAAGATGTTTCGCAAAGTCGTTGCGCGAAAATCCCGCGCCAGACTTCACCGTCATCAAGAAGCCGAACCATGACGGATCGCTCTCATCATATTTCTCGAAAAGCCCAAGCTGAGGCAAATCCTTCAGCCCCTCGTAGAGCCGCGCAAAGTTGGCCTTGCGTTTCTCGACGAACGAAGGAAACTTTTCAAGCTGTGCACATCCAACAGCCGCCTGAAGATCGGTTGCCTTGAGGTTGTAGCCAAAGTGGGAGTATACATACTTGTGGTCGTAGCCAAGCGGCAACGAGCCAAACTGCTTTGTAAATCGGCAGCCGCATGTGTTGTCTACGCCAGACTCACACCAGCAGTCGCGCCCCCAGTCACGCATGGACAGCGCGATCTTTTTTAGAATCGGATTATCCGTATAGACCGCGCCGCCCTCGCCCATCGTCATGTGATGCGGAGGATAGAAGCTCGATGTCCCAATGTCGCCCCAAGTTCCGGTAAACTTGCCATCGTACTTCGAGCCAAGAGCATCGCAGTTGTCCTCGATGAGCCAAAGGTTGTGTTTCTCACAGAAGTCCTTAACAGCTTTGATGTTGAATGGATTACCAAGCGTATGCGCGAGCATGACGGCCTTTGTCTTGAACGAAACCGCCGCCTCAAGCTTAGACGCGTCAATGTTCGCCGTATCAAGCTCGACATCGACAAACACCGGGACGGCCCCATATTGCACAATCGGCGCGATCGTCGTCGGGAAGCCCGCCGCGACAGTAATCACTTCATCGCCACGCTTCACCTGGCGCTCGCCAAGAAGCGGCGAGGTCAACGTTGCAAAGGCGAGAAGATTGGCTGACGAGCCAGAATTTACAAGAAGCGCCCAGCGAACACCGAGGTAGGCGGCGAGCCCCTTCTCGAAGTCTCGCGACCAATGTCCATATGTGAGCCAGAACTCCAGCGATGCGTCGACAAGGTTCTGCATCTCCTTTTCGTCGAAGACGCGACCTGCGTAATTGACACGAGACTTGCCGGGCACGAACGGCTCGTTCTGCTTTGTTTTGTGGACAAGCCTATAGTACTCGGCCGTCTTTTCAAGGATGTCTTTCTTAAGTTCCGCTGCGGTCATGTAGAATATTCCATTATTTGCCGTTGTGTCGCAACAAGAGGCTTTTCGCCGTTTCCAACTGCGACATACCACCTGACGGTTTCCTCAATTGTCTTCTCGAATTTCCACTTTGGTTTCCAGCCAAGTATGCGCCTTGCCTTGCGGATGTCGAGGTTGAGAAGCCCAGCTTCGTGGACGGCCTTTGGGTCGGACTTGTCCACCCACTTGCCCTTCGTCCACTTCAGAATCTCCTCTGTCAGCTCCTTGACGGTTCTGTTCGCCTTTGGATCGGGGCCAAAGTTGAATCCGCTTGCAAAATCATCAAAGCGCTTGCGCGTCGCAAGTGCCGCGCCAAGGGTGAGATAACCACCCAAAGGCTCAAGAACATGCTGCCAGGGTCGCGTCGAAGCCTTGTTGCGAACAGGGATCGACTCGCCCTTGGCAAGCGCACGCATGGCGTCAGGCACAATCCTGTCCAAAGCCCAGTCGCCACCGCCAATTACGTTGCCTGCACGAGCGGAGGCAACCCAAACTGGAGAATCTGGAGTGCCGAAGAACGAGCGCCGATAAGACGAGATAACAAGCTCGTCACAGCCCTTGGAGCAACTGTATGGATCGTAGCCGCCCATAGGATCGTCTTCCCTATAGGGACGAGCCGTCTCCTTGTTCTCATAGCACTTGTCCGTGGTTATGCAGACAATCGAACATCTGTTCTTGCCATCGCGGAACATCTGCCGCGCCGCTTCGAGAACATGAATAGTCCCCATCACATTTGTGTCAAATGTTTCGACAGGTTTCTCATATGACAACCTCACCAAAGGCTGCGCAGCCAGATGGAACACGAAATCCGGCTTGACGCGGCGCATTACGCCCTTCACTGTCGCCAAATCGCGAATGTCGCCAATCGTATGGGACTTTATGCGTTTTGCAAGCCGCAGCTGATTGAAAAGACTAGGCTTGGTCGGCGGCGGCAGAGCAAGGCCATGGACTTCAGCCCCAAGGGAGAGAAGCCATTCACAGAGCCACGAACCCTTAAAGCCAGTGTGCCCCGTCACCAAGACTTTTTTGCCTCGATAGCAGTCAAACATATTTACTCCCACACCTTCCAAGGCGCAGCGTTCTTCGCAAGCAACTGCTCCAGCATCTCCTTCTCGCGCGTATTGTCCATGCACTGCCAGAAGCCCGTATGGACATACGACATCAGCTGCCCTTCATTCGCCAGCCGCTCCAACGGCTCCTTCTCAAACGAAGTCGCATCTCCGTCGATATAGTCGAACACTTTCGGCTCCAACACCATGAACCCAGCATTGATCGGCGGGGCATCCACAAGATTCTTCTCTCGGAACGACTTGACAGCGTTGTCGCCACCTATGTTCAAAACGCCCTTGTCCTGCCCAAGCTTTACCGCCGTCAGCGTTGCGAGCTTGCCGTGCGACTTGTGGAACTCAAGCAGCTTTTTAATATTTACGTCGCAGACTCCGTCGCCGTATGTCATAAAGAACGGTTCGTCGCCGACATACTTCTGAATGCGCTTGATGCGCCCGCCAGTCATAGTATTAAGCCCCGTGTCGACAACCGTGACGCGCCAAGGGTCGCAGCTGCTCTTGTGGAACACGGTATCACACTTCCCTCCGGAGAAGTCGAACGTGACGTCAGAGCGGTTTAGAAAATAGTCGGCGAACCACTGCTTCACGATTTCCTGCTTATAACCGGCGCAGATGACAAAGTCGTTGAAGCCATAGTGCGAATACAGCTTCATCACATGCCAGAGAATGGGCATCCCACCAAGCTCAATCATCGGCTTCGGCCTTAGCCGACTCTCTTCCCCTATGCGGGTTCCAAATCCACCAGCAAGTATTACAACTTTCATTTAAACAAGCTCCCTTTCTTTTACTCACATAGCTTGCCGTCCATGCGAATATTATACCAAATTACGCGCCTTTCCGTAATTCCCAGCAGACCATCAAAGGAAGCCGCGCACAACACGCTCACAGACCTATATTCTTATGGTATAATACTCATACCAAGGAGAAACGATATGAAGAAATCATATTTGATTGCCATAGCGGCATTGCTGGCCAGCAACCTGCCTGCGCAAACCGCAGACAAGGATTATACGGTTTCTGTAAATGCCACGCTTAAAGACGGCTCGACCGTTAGAGGCGAGTTTGCCACACAGAGCATAACTGGCTCGACCGCCTTTATGGAAGTGCTCAAGCTCGACCCATCAATTGTGAAATCGCTCACCTTCGCCGGCACAAACGGCGAGAGCAAAGTCGAGCTGGCCAACGGCGACAAATTCGCGATGACCATTGCCAACGAGAGTTTCGCCATAAAGTCAATCCTTGGCGAACTCAACATACCACACGCCAACTTCCGTACCCTTTCCCTCTACGTGCGCAAGGTAGCGACAAACGGCAATGATGACGGACTCGTCTTCTACTGCACATTCGATGATGAAGCGGCTATAAAGTCTCCAGCAGTAGGGCCTATCGGCATTTTCCAAAAAGGAGAATTCCGCGACGGCAAGAATGGACAAGCCCTCTATTTACCCGCCTATACATCTTGCGCGAAGTTCACGCTGCCAGGAGAAATGATTGGCCCCGCCGGCACTATCGAATTCTGGGCGAAAGTCAACGAATTCGGACCTCTTACCGACGGTGGATGCCCGCGCTTCTTTGAGATACTCGCCTTAGATTCTCGCGGAGAAATCAGCCATGACTGGAATGCTAACAATGGCAGTGGCGGCAGCGGGCTCACCTTCCGTGTCGATGGGCTTCCTGCAATGGCATCATCTTATTCACTGGAATATTCCAGCTGCATAAGATCCAACTACCGCCGTCCACCGATGACACCACCACATGGATGGCATCATTATGCACTTGTCTGGGATACAAATGGCATCGGCGATTCTGCAAAATCTTCCGCTGTAGTTTTTATAGACGGGCAGCAAGTCCTCGTAACACCATTCCGTCCTGGGTGGCAGGGCCCGAAAAACCTAAACAACGGCGCTACCCTGTTCTTCCCAAGCCGCGAAGACGAAATGCCCGACTACGCCCGCCGTGCCTACGCCATAGACGAGTTCAAAATTTGGAACTATGCCAAGACAAGTTTCGATCTATAATCCAGAAAGGAGCCAACCATGAATCGTACATGCACCATTGCTTCCGTCCTCTCTGCGATAACTCTTATCTCTTTTGCGCAGGACCCCGCAACAATTATCGTCGCGAATGCCACACTCAAGGACGGATCGTCAGTAAAGGGTGAGTTTGCCACCGAACACATCGGCGGCTCGACGATTTTTGCGGAAAAACTAAATCTCAATCCGGCAATTGTAAAGTCGCTCACTTTCGCTGGAACAAATGGCGAATCCAAAGTCGAGCTAGCCACCGGCGACAAATTCGCGATGACCATTGCCAACGAGAGCTTCGCCATAAAGTCACTCCTTGGCGAACTCTCGATTCCACGCATCAACTTCCGCGCCCTTTCCTTCTCCGCGCGAAAAGTGTCTGCAAACGGCATTGCCGATGGCCTAGTCTTCTACTGCACGTTTGACGATGAGGCGGCCATTGCTTCGCCGGTTGTCGGCCAACCTGTCAAGCTTGAACTCGGACAACTCTGCCCAGATAAAGGCAAGAACGCCGGCGCTCTTTTTGTGAAGCCCGGCATTGCAGGCGCCGAGGTGCAGCTTCCGCAAGGAACTCTTGGTGAGGAAGGATGTATTGAATTCTGGGCGAACATGGCAAGCGGAAAGACCGAATTCACAACAGGCGGCGACCCGCGCTTTTTCATAATGCTCGATGACAATGGAACGGAACAAGGGCATTTCGAGTTCGCTTCCAACAATGGATGCGGCAATTCAGGACTCGGTGGACACTTCTTTGGAATCCGCACGCAGACAAACATTGGATGCTCGTACATGATGCCTTACTCTGACATCTTCAAAGGAGAGGACTACAATGGCTGGCACCATTACGCTTTCGTATGGACGCCAACAAGGTTGACGATTTTCTTGGATGGCAAGGAAATCTGCAGCACCGCAGGCCAACTCAACACTGCGGCCATAGCTAACAGTGCAATTACCTTTGACATACCCCTTAACCGCAGAACTGGCAAGTCGTTCAACAACAAGTCGGCGTTTTTCATGGATGAGCTAAAGATCTGGAACTTTGCAAAGCGCGAATTCGACATCAACTAACGAAACATGTGCAAAAGCCGACAAAGTAACTTTGAGTTGCTTAGAATCCTGGCGATCTTGATGGTCGTTATGGGGCATTTCATCAGGCAGAGTGGGCTTCTCGAATCTGAAGGAGGTGCCAACGGCACTATCAATATTTTCCTTGGTTCTGGAGGGCGAATCGCCGTTAATCTCTTTCTTTTAATCGGTTCGTGGTTCATGGTCGATTCTGTTTTCAGACCTGCAAAAGCCCTTAAACTATACCTTGAAACAGCTTTCTACTGCATACCAATAACTATTCTACTGGCATGCCTTGGTATGGCAGGTGGCGCACAAAACATAATGCAAGGCCTCCTGCCCTTCTTCGGCAGGCCAGTTTGGTTTGCCTCGGCATACATATCGCTGATTCTTCTTACACCATTCCTAAACATGGCGTTTCTCCTACCGTTTAAAAAGCAGACTTGTCTTATCGGGGCTCTTTTCGTCTTGTACTGCATTGCGTCCACGATTCCATGCTTTTCCAACATCGACTACATCGCGGACTTTTCATGGTTTTGTGTTTTATATCTAACTGTTGGATGGCTAAAGAAAAACAATCTCATCAACAAGGCGAACATCAGCAGATGGGGATATTTGCTGATGTCAATCCTGATTTATGTCGGGCTGTGCATTTGTGTAACGATACCATTCTTAAGTTGGACTGCTAACTATTGGCTAGACAATATAAGATCCTTGCCTAACCTCTTATGTGCTTTCTGCCTGTTCGTCTTCTTCCTCAAGACTGACTTTGGAGCAATCCGACCAATCAACTTTCTCGCAAGGTCAGTCTTTGCAGTATACATAATACATCAAATACCAGCATTCAGAGAGATTGAATGGAAAACAATCTGCCGCGCAGAATCGCTTTCCGGCGCGCCTGCAACCACGTATGCACTGGCGATTCTCGGTGTGGCAATATCCATCTTGATTGCAGGAACACTTATTGACACTCTGAGAATCGCATTATTCTCTGCCGTCGAATCACGATTCAGGAAAGGCAGGGACAAATGACTGTCGTTTACGCCTGCGATGACAACTATGCTAAGCTGACTGCAGTCTCGGCTGTGTCGCTTCTCAAGCACAACACAGGCGTGGAGATTATACTTGTCGGCTGCAGGCTTAAGTCAGAATCAATCGAGCTTGTAAAATCTCGAATAGAAAAATTCTCGGGGAAGTTTCGATATGTGGACGTGAGCGCTAAAATCGACGAACTACAATCAATGGGCGCCTGCTCGTATGTCTCATATGCAGTTTATTCCCGCATTTTCATCGGCGAGCTTCTTCCTGACCTAATGGGCAAAGTGCTGTACCTAGACTGTGACACTCTCATCGTGGACTCAATCGCCGGGATCTTCGACACTGATCTCCACGGAAACCCACTTGCCCTTGCCCCAGACGCCGCCCATCCTGCTTACAAGCGCGTAATCTCGCTCCCCGAAAACAAGCCATACTTCAACACTGGCGTTACTCTAATCGACCTCAGCGAATGGCGCAAACGCCGCTGCACCGAGCGCCTCATGGAAGAGCTCAAGTCTCCGCATGGACGGAATCCGCTTGGAGACCAGGACATAATCGTCCGCGTCCTCAACGACGAGATAACGGAGCTAGACAGGCGTTGGAACTTTCTTTCGCAGTACATTCTCTATGGACGCAAGGAAAGACCGGCGATCTACCATTTCTCTGGCAATACCCTTGGTCGGCCTTGGTTTACATCATCTCGTCATCCAATGCGTGAATCATATCGAAAAGCCGCTGCCGAAGCAGGGCTCCCCGAGTCAGCCGAGCAAGTCAAGCCGTTGCCGCTTGAATACAAGATTCAATACTGGCTCTACAAAATACTTCCAGGATTTCTCTTCCGTCCAGTGTGCAACTTGATGCTGCGCACGCACATTAAGTTGACGTACGGGATATGACTCTTTTCTTTATTCGCCTCACTCGGCGATGCGGTCGCGGGTGAAGGTGAAGAAGAACGAGATGGACATCAAAAGCGCGGCAAGCGCGTATGTCCCTGCCATAAGGGCGAACGCGAGGGAATAGGATCGCTCCCCGAAAGTCTCGAACACCCAGCCCATCAGCTCGCCAGAGAAGAAAGCGCCAATCCCCATCGCGAGGAGCAACATGAACCCGACAACGGACGCACGATGGCGGGCTGGCACTACGTCGAAGACGGACGCGTGGGTGTTCACCTCAAAGAGACCGCGGAATAGCCCGTAGGCCGCTGTCATCGCCATTGCCGCGGCGAAAGTGCCGCACTGCCCGATGAGCAAAATCGCCGGCGCGCCAAGGAGCAGCGCGCATATCTGGAAGCCAAGCCGGAACCGCGGGAAACGCGACACGAAGCGATCTGTCACCCAGCCGCCCGCAAGAATCGCCGCGAACGCGACGAGGTGGTGATAGAACATCGCGTGCGCCCCAGCAGTTGCACCATCCATCCCAAACCTCTCGTGGAACATCTTGGGAGCCCATGTTATGTAGGTGTTATTGACGCAGCAGATGGCGATGAATCCAGCAGTTGCGCAGAGCGCCGACGGACAGCAGAAGAACGCCTTGAACGACTCGGAGAGCCGTGCCCCCTCCTTCTCTTGCGCGTCGTCAGCCGTGGCATTCCGCCTGTTGTCGTGCAGGAAGAACACGAACACGACGCCGAGTAAGAGCCCCGCCGCGCCGAACGCGACGAAGACGCGGCGCCATGTTCCGAGCAAGTCGAGGACGCGAAGCGCCAGGACACCGCTCAGCATGAGCCCGAGGTATAGCGCCGCCTGGTGTATCGAAAACGCGAGCGAACGCGTCTCGCGGTGGTGCGAGGCGAGGAGCGACATGGCGCTCGGCCCGTAGAAGCTCTCGCCGCCGCCCGTCGCGACGGAGCGAAGCAACACGACCACAAGGAACGAGGAGGCGAAGCCGAGCCCCATTGTGCTAAGCGACCAGAAGACGAGCGAACAGGTGATTATGCGCTTGCGGTTGAAACGGTCGCCGAGAAAGCCCGCAATGAACGTGACGACGGCGATCGTGAGAAACAGGACCGTGTTGACATGTCCGAGCTGGCGCTCGGTGAGCGCGAGATCGGACTGGATGTACGGTACAAGGACGCCGAAGATCGCGCGGTCGGCCTGGTGGAAGAAATACGCCCCACCCAGCAGCGCGACAACGACCCACTTGTACCAGCGGCCCATGCGATCAGACTAACCCGCGCTTTACAAGGTGTTCCGCGATCTCGACGGCATTGAGCGCCGCGCCACGAAGAAGCTGGTCACCAGAAACGAACATCTCGAGACCCTTCTTGTCGTCGCGCGAAATGTCCTGACGGATGCGCCCCGCGAGGACATCGTACTTCGCCGTCGCATCGAGCGGCATCGGATAGCCGCCGTTCAGCGGATCGTCAACGACCCTGACGCCTTCGCACTTCGAGAGGATCTCGCGCGCCTCGGCGGGCGTGATGTCGTTCTCGAACTCGAGGTTCAGCGACTCGGAGTGGGCGCGCGCAATCGGCACGCGCACGCAGGTGCACGAAAGCTTCAGCGTAGGATGGTGAAGCATCTTGCGCGACTCGTTGAGCATCTTGAGCTCCTCGAGCGTATACCAGTTCTCCTCGTTGAACTTGTCGATGTGGGGAATGAGGTTGTACATCAGCTGGTGCTGGAACGCCTTGACTTCGAGCGGTTCGCCCTTCGCGTAGGCGCGAATCTGGTCCTCAAGCTCGTTAAGTCCCGGCTGGCCGGCGCCAGACGCCGCCTGGTAGGTCGCCGCGACGACGCGCTTCAGCCCCTTCGCCTTGTGGAGCGGCGCGACGGCCTCGAGCATGATTGCAGTCGTGCAGTTGGGGTTGGCGATAACGCCCTTGTTCCAGTCGAGGTCCTCGGCGTTGACCTGGGGAACGACGAGCGGGACTTCCGGGTCCTGGCGAAACGCGCGGGAGTTGTCGATCATCTTCGCGCCGGCCTTGACGACGGCGTCCTTGAGCTGGATAGCGACGTCCGTCTTGCCCGCGAAAAGGACGATGTCGAGGCCGTTGAACGAGTTTTCGTCGGCCTTCTTGACATGATATGTCTCACCGAGTATCTGCTCGTCGCGTTCGCGCGACGCAAACACCTGCACCGCCCCCTTGAGCGGGAAGTTCCGCTCCTTGAGGACCTTGATCATCTCGGTGCCAACGGCACCGACGCCCACGAGACCTACTGAATACTGCTTCATAATTTGTATATTATACCAAATCGGCGGCTCACGCGCATAACCGCGTTAGCGTTCGCCGTAGGCGCCGAGGAAGGCGAAGTGCTCAATCTCCGGATCGAGGGAAAGCTCTGAAAGGAGCGACAACACCGAACCGTCGGACGGAGACGCCTCGAAATCGAAGATGAACCGGAACTCGAAGTCTACGCCGGGAACAGGCCGTGACTCGAGCTTAGTCAGGTTCACGTCTATCGCGGCGAACTTGGAGATAATCTCCGCTAGCGAGCCGGGCCTATGGGGGAGCGAGAGCATTATGGAAATCTTGCTCGCGTCTGGGAAAATCTCGAGCCCCTTCGAAATGCAGATGAACCGCGTATAGTTGCTTATGGTGTCCTGGATCTTCTCCGCCACGACTTGAAGCCCATACAGCTCGGCGCAGAGGCGAGAGGCGATTACCGCGACATCGCGCCGGCCTGAAGACGCGATTTCCTTTGCCGCCACCGCCGTGTTCGCGGCGGGAACCGCCTTGATCTCGGGATGCGCCTTGAAAAACGCCGTGCACTGCGCAAGCGCGTGAGGATGGCTTGCGACTTCGCGCACGTCTGAGAGCTTTACTCCGGGCGGTGCCAGGAGAACATGGTCGACCCTGAGCCGCACGGCGCGCACGATGTGGAAGCTGTGCTTCTGCATCAAGTCGTAGACAGCCGTGACAGAGCCAGCCGCCGAATTCTCGACAGGAAGTACGCCGTATGCACAAAGCCCCTTCTCCACCGCCTCGAAGACCTTCTCGAACGAGTTGAAGTACATGATCGTCGGCACCTTAACGAGACGAGTCGCCGCCTGCTGTGCGTAGGAACCCTCGGTGCCGCAGCACGCGACGAACGCACGCGACGGGAAAGGATTCACGTGCTCGGCGATCGAGCCCTTGATCTCGCGGACGAGCGGAGAGTCGCCCTTAAGTATGCCGCGCTGCCGCGCCTTGGAAATCGAGAAAAGCGTCGAGAAGAAAAGACGCGCCGCGTTTTCGTTCTCGGGGCCTGCGGCCTCTGAGACGCGGGTGAGTATTTCGCGTTCGCGCGCAGGATCCGACACCGGGCCGCCAGTCTCGAGCTTCGCCATCGCGACGTCGCGCGACACGGCAAGCCGCTCAAGGAAGAGCTTCACAAGCCCTTCGTCTATTCTATCGATTTCTCTTCTGGTCTGTTCGAGGTCTTTCATTCTTAGCGTGTTTTGTGGTTCGCCAACCATTTGAGAGTTTTGTTTTTAAGGAGGATTTACAAGTTTGTTTTTGGCAGTTTGTTTTTAGCATGGAGTACAGGAGAGGCAGGAGAGGAAGGAGGTTTTTAGATTTGCAAGTTTGTTTTTAGCAGGTAGGACAGGAGAGGCAGGAGGGAAGCTGGGGTTGCACCCCAGACCCCGCGCCGAAGGCGCCTCCAAAAACTCCTGTATCTCCTGTTCTCCATGCTAAAATCCGCGCGTCAATGAAGTCGTGCAAGAAGCCCAGCGAGGAGTATTGTACTCTTGACCCCTGGCGAGGTTTCAAGCGAGCTGTTCACGTCTATGATATCCGGCTTGAGCGCAAGCGCATCTGCGACATTTTCGACACCGATGCGCCCGGCAATTATCGACTTGAAATTACCCTTCCTGAACGCCGTATCGCCGTCGCCATGCGACGAGTCGAAAAGAACGCCGTCGCCTTCCGCGCCCCCGGCGAGCGCCCACACCTCAAAGCCCTCGGCCTTAAGCGCGGCGACATCCTCTTCGGTTGCGCGGCGGTGCAGCTGAACGACGTCGAGCCCTGTGCGGCGCATCGTCTCGATTATTTGAGCGGGCGTCTCGCGGACGAACACGCCTACGAGACGGACGCGGCGCCTAAGCGACGCGTCGAGCGACGAGACGATTTCAGACGCCTTCTCGACCGTCACGTAGCGCGGCGATGACGGCTCGAAGATGAAGCCGAGGTAGTCGACCCCAAGGCGCACCGCCTCCGCCGCGAACACGGCGTCGTTCGTTCCGCAGACCTTGATTTTCATGACTGAGCGCCGAATCTCTTGACGAGGGCAGAGCCGATGATGTAGCCATCCGCGTGGCGGCATATCTCGTCGGCCTGCTCTTTCGAGGAAATGCCGAAGCCTGCGGCAATCGGAAGCTTCACCGCAGCGCGGACTGCCTCGAGCCGCGAGGAAAGCTCCTTAGGAAGCTCCTTCCTTGCGCCCGTGATGCCCTTCACTGTGATGACATAGAGGAACGTGTTCTCAAGCCCTTCCGCGCTCGCCTTTACGCGCTCGATCGGCGTGTTGGGAGCGATCAGCGGAACATATGACATCCCGCGCGGCTTCAATACCGCCAGAAGCTCGTCGCGCTCCTCAAGCGGCAAGTCCACTGCGAGGACTGCGTCGATCCCTGCGTCGGCCGCTTCGTCCGCGAACTTCTCGAGACCATTGGCGAAGAGAAGATTGTAGTACGAAAAGAGGACGAGCCCCGTCTCGGGATGGCGCGAGCGGACACGCTTCGCGAGCGCAATGACGTCATGGAGCGTTACGCCCTGGCGTAGCGCCTCGTATGCGGCGGCGCGTATCACCGCACCGTCGGCAAACGGGTCGGAGAACGGCACGCCGAGCTCGATTATGTCTGCGCCCTCGGAGATCAGCGTCTCGACGGCAGCCTCGCTCTTTTCAAGCGTTGGATAGCCAATCGTCATATACGCGACAAATGCGCCGCGCCCCTCGGACTTGGCCTTTGCAAAGCATTCTGTAATTCTCTGTTTCATGATTATTTGTCCTGTATGTTCCAACTTTTCGCCTTTCAACTTTTTAACTTTTCAACCTTTCAACTTTTCAACTTTTCAACCTTTTATATGCGAGAATGTTTTCAAGATCCTTGTCGCCGCGCCCCGAAAGGCACACGAGAAGGATCGTATCCTTGGAAAGCGACGGCGCGCGCTTTATCGCCTCTGCGAGCGCATGGCTTGACTCGAGCGCGGGGATAATGCCCTCGTAGCGGCACAAGTCGTCGAACGCGGCTATCGCCTCGTCGTCGGTGATCGACGAGTATTCGGCGCGACCCGTGTCGTGGAGATGGCAATGCTCAGGGCCGACGCCTGGGTAGTCAAGCCCGGCAGATACGGAATACGTGTCGATCACGTTGCCATCTGCCGTCTGGAGAAGCATCGTCTTGGCGCCGTGGAGAACGCCAAGACGTCCGCCGTTGATCGACGCAGCATGCTCGCCAGTCGCGATCCCCTTGCCAGCCGCCTCGACGCCGACGAGCTTTACGTCAGCGTCATCCATAAACCCGGCAAAGAGCCCGATGGCATTGGAACCGCCGCCGACGCACGCAATCGCCTGGTCGGGAAGCCGACCGAACTTCTCGAGGCACTGGCGACGCGCCTCCTTGCCAATGACGGACTGGAAGTCCTTCACCATCTCGGGATACGGATAGGGGCCTGCCGCCGTACCGATCACGTAGAAAGTGTCGTCGCAATTCGTGACCCAGTCGCGTAGAGCTTCATTCATCGCGTCCTTCAAGGTCGCGCTGCCCTCCTCTATCGAATGGACGGTCGCACCGAGCATCTTCATGCGCTCGACATTTGGCGCCTGGCGTTTAACGTCGATTGCGCCCATATAGACTTCGCAGGGCATCCCGAGGAGCGCTGCGACTGTCGCTGTCGCGACGCCGTGCATTCCAGCGCCGGTCTCTGCGATCAGGCGCTTCTTGCCCATGCGCTTAGCCAAGAGCGCCTGGCCAATCGTATTGTTGACCTTATGGGCGCCAGTGTGATTTAGGTCCTCGCGCTTCAGGACTATCGTCGCGCCGCCAAGCTTCGCGGAGAGGCGATTGCAGACGGTGATCGGCGACTCGCGCCCGACATAGTCCTTGAGGAGAGCCGCGAATTCACGCTGGAACTCAGGGTCTTTCTTTGCTTCGAGATAGGCCGCCGCAAGTTCGTTAAGTGGTCCCATCAGCGTTTCGGCGACGTACTGTCCGCCGTATGGTCCGTAATGTTTTGTTGTGTTCATGATGAAAAAGTTGAAAGGTTGAAAAGTTGAAAAGTTGAAAAGTTGAAAAATTGAAAGGTTGAAAAGTTGAAAGGTTGAAAAGTTGAGATACTATAGGGTTGCCGACTCAAGAAGGCTCCGCAGCGCCCCTTCAGGATCTTTTGACTTCATAAGCGCAGTTCCTATAAGGAACGCGTTTGCGCCTGCGGCACGAAGACGCGCGATGTCCGCGCTTGTCTTTATGCCGCTCTCCGCGACCTTGACGATGCCGTCGGGAATCGCCTTGAGAAGCCGCTCGGATATCGAGACGTCCACCGTGAAGTTGGAAAGATCACGGCAGTTGACGCCGATAATGTCAGCGCCAACTGCGACAGCCCTCTTTATTTCCTCCTCGCTGTGCGTCTCGACGAGCGCGTCAAGCCCGAGACCGCGCGCCTCGGCAAGAAGCTCGGAAAGCTTCTCGTCGTCGAGGTATCGAACGATCAGCAAGGCAGCGCTCGCGCCTGCTGCCTTCACCTCGTGAAGTCGCTCCTTCTCCGAGATGAAGTCTTTCGCAAGAAGCGGAATCTTCGCGCCAGACGCGGCGACGCGCCGCAAGTCCTCGACGCTGCCCTTGAATCGCGCGGCGTCGCAGAGGACCGACATCGCAGCCGCCCCTCCTTGCTCGTATATCTTCGCCTTTGCGACCGGATCGGCCGCGACGTCTATGTCTCCAAGCGATGGCGATGCGCGCTTGAATTCGGCGATAATATTTACGCCTTCCCTACTCAGTGCATCTTTGAAGTGCATTTCACGAACTCCTTTAGCTTTTCCGACGCACGCCCCGAGTCGATTGACTCGCAAGCAAGCTTGTAACCTTCTTCCATCGTCGCCGCCTTGCCGCCTGCGACGATTGCCGCCGCCGCGTTGACAAGAACGGCATCGCGCCTGACGCCGCCGATTTCGCCGGAGAGAATCCCGCGAAGGACCGCGGCGTTCTCCGCGGCATCTCCGCCGGCAAGCCCCGCCAAGTCGCGCTCTTGCTTTGGAAGCACCAAATCGGCGCTAAAGAGCCCCGTCGATATCTTGCCGCCTTTCAGCTCCGAGAGAATCGTGAATCCAGTCGGCGAGATTTCGTCCATGCCCTCGGTTCCAGAGAACACAAGCGCATGGACGCTGCCAAGTTCCTTAAGCGCCTCAGCAACCGTCGGCACGAGCTTCGGGTCATAGACGCCAATCGCCTGGCGCGTCACGCCAGCCGGGTTGGTGATGGGCCCGAGCAGGTTGAAGAGAGTCTTGAAGCCGAGCTGGCGGCGCACATTCGCCGCGAAGCGCATTCCGGGGTGGTAGCGCTGCGCGAAGAGAAACGCGATGCCGGTCTCGTCGAAACACGCGCGCACGCCGTCCGGCTTGAGCGTCAAGTCGACGCCAAGCTCCCGAAGAACGTCTGCCGCGCCGCACTTTGAAGTAGCGGCGACATTGCCGTGCTTTGCGATCTTGACGCCTGCGCCTGCCGCGACAAACGCTGCAGTAGTGGAGATGTTAATAGTATGGCGTCCGTCGCCGCCTGTTCCGACGAGATCGACCGCATCGTCGCAGCCAAGGTCGATTTTTCCCATCGCCTCCCTCATCGCACGCGCCGCACCGACGAGACGCGCCGTCGTTACCGGCTTTTCGCGGCTGTCAGTCAAAAGCGCCGCAAGCTCGCGCTCGGAGTAATCACCGCGAAGGATGCCGCGGAACTCGTGGTAGGCGACCGTCTCCTCGGACGATTCGCGCCGCGCCTCGATGCCGAAGAAGTTGCGGAGCTGGCCGATTCCCTCGGGAGTACCAATCGACTCGGGATGGTACTGCACCGACTCTATCGGCATCGTCTTGTGGCGAAGCGCCATTATCTCGCCGTCGTCTGTCTCGGCGGAAATCTCGAAGCAATCGGGGAGAGTTGCGCGATCCACTGCGAGAGAATGATAGCGCATCGCCTCGAAGCCCTGCGGCAGCCCCTCGAAGATGCCCTTTCCGTCGTGGCGAATGCGGCTCGTCTTGCCGTGCATAAGCGACTTCGCGTGGACAATGCGCCCGCCGAACGCCTGTGCAATCGTCTGGTGACCGAGGCAGACGCCGAGAATCGGGATCTTCCCCGCAAACGCCTTAACCGCCGCGAGCGAGATTCCGGCAGAGTCGGGATTGCCTGGACCGGGGGATATGACGAGAGAGTCTGGCTTCAGCGCCGCGATTCCGTCGACGTCGATCTTGTCGTTCCTGAACACCTTGATGTCGATGCCAAGTCCTGCTATCGCCTGGACAAGGTTGTAGGTGAACGAATCGTAGTTGTCTATTAGAATAGTCATGCGAGCTCCTTTGCGAACTGCGCCGCCTGGAAGATTGCCTTTGACTTGTTTATCGTCTCCTGATATTCCTTCGCAGGGTCGGAGTCCGCGACGATGCCGGCTCCGGCGCGCATCGTGAGCGTGCCGTTCTCGAGAACCATCGTGCGTATGACGATGGCGAAGTCCATATCGCCAGTGTAGCTGAAGTACCCCGCCGCGCCACCGTAGACGCCGCGCGGCGACTTCTCGTACTCGGCGAGAAGTTCCATCGCGCGGATCTTCGGCGCGCCGGTGAGCGTGCCTGCAGGGAACGCCGCCTTGAAAAGACCTTGTGCGTCGGCCTTCTCTGGATCAAGCTCGCCGTAGACGTTAGAGACGATGTGCATCACGTGCGAATAGCGCTCGATGTGCGCGAGGTCGCGCACCGCGACAGTGCCCGTCTTCGCGACGCGGCCGAGGTCGTTACGCGCGAGATCGACGAGCATCATGTGCTCGGCGCGTTCCTTGGGGTCAGCAAGAAGTTCCGCCTCAAGTGCACGGTCCATCTCGGGCGTCGCGCCACGCGGACGTGTGCCGGCGATCGGGGCGATTGAGCCAATCCCCTTTTCAAGGCGCACGAGCTCCTCAGGCGAAGAGCCGATCAACGTCTTCGAGCCGACGCGGAGGAAGAAGTTGTAGGGCGACGGGTTCACGAGTCGCAAGGCGCGATAGAGCGCGAGCGGAGGAATATCAGTCTTTGCGGTGAACTTCTGCGACGGAACGATCTGGATCACCTCGCCTGCACGAATCGCCTCTTTGCAACGACCGACGATTGCGAAGAACTCGTCTTCTGTCATCTCGGGCACAAACTCTGAAAGCGACGGCTCGCGCGATGCAGCGGCGGGTGTGTGCCCTTCGACGTAGTGCGCGATGGACTCAGCGGAAAGGAGGCGGTTGCGCAGCTCTTCGATCTCGCGCATCGTCCTCTCGTAGGCGTCTGGTGCGTCGTTCGCCGCGACCTTTGCAACTATCGCTGTGTCGCGAACGGAGTCGAACACGACGAACGAGTCTACGGTCATGAATGCCTCAGGCGGCGTTCCATCCTCGTGGCGGCGTGGAACGCGCGGCTCGAAGTCCGACACGGACTCGTAGGCAAAGTATCCGACGCGACCACCCTGGAAAGACGACAACTCCGGCGCAGCGACAAAAGGCCTCTCGTCCGGCTTCTCGACCGGATCGAGGCCGAGATACGAGTAGCGTCCCTTGCGCTCGCCGTTGTAGACGCTTTCGAGAAGAAAGAGGTCTTTCGGCTCATCGATGATGCGCGTCAACACCGACACGGGTGTCTCGCGGTCTGCGATGAATTCACGGAACACCGGCGTGCGCTTGCCGCCCGCGGTCCTCCTTTCGAATTCTTCTTTTGTCAGGTTCTTGAGCATTTGAATTTCTCCTTGATGAATTTAGTTATGAAATAAAAGAAAGCGGCCTTACTTACAAAGAAGCAAGGCCGCCTTCAGGGGGGATAGAACAAAATCCCTGATCACCACGCCTTGCGGACGCAGCGCCACCACCAAAAGTTGCTGGAAAGAATCTTGTTCATGTGCCATGTATTATACCACTACCGTTTCGCCCGGTTCGTATCCATTGATTACGGAATTGGATTTTTTGTTAAAATTTTTCCGCGCGGCCTAACGCGAGATAGAAAGCGGGCGTGAAGCAGCACAGGCAGAACTGTCGCAAGCTGGCAGATGACGTCGGAAATCGGCATCGAAAGCCAGATTGCAAACGCCTTGTCGTCGAGAAAGCGAGGAAGGAACCAGATGATCGGCAGAAGGACGACACCCTGGCGAAGAAGCGAGAGCCCTATTGCGACCGCGGGCTTTCCAATCGACTGGAAGTACGTCGTTGCGACGACGTTGATCGAAATCGTCCATATCATACAGTTCGCAAGCTGCAAGTCGCTGGCCGCAAGGTGAATGACATCGGGGTTGTCGCTTGGGACGAACATTCGCGCGACAAGGGTCGGGAACGGTGGCACCACCTGAATGACGAAGGCGAAGACGGTCAGCGCCGTAGTTACGAGAAAGCCCTTCTTGAGCGTCTCGAGTACGCGGCGGAAGTTCCGCGCACCCCAGTTGTAGCCGAAGATCGGCTGAAGCCCCTGCTGGCAGCCAAGCACCGGCATTATGACGAGGATAAGCGCACTGTTGAAGACTCCAAGAGAGGCCATCTCGGCAGTGCGCGACGCCTCGTCGGGCATCCACTTTGCAAACGCAATCTGGAGCGAGGCGATGATCACCGCGCTCATAAAGTGCTGGAGGAACGGTGCAAGCCCTATGGCAAAAGTGCGGCAAAAGAGTGTTGGATATATCCAGATGCGACGCAGCCGAAGACGCACGACGCTCGTTCCGCGAAGATAATAGGAAAACGCCCAGAGGCACGAGAGCAGCATCGAGACGTTCGTCGCCCATGCAGCGCCTACCACGCCAAGACCGAAACCAAAGATGAGTATCGGGTCGAGGATAACGTTCGCTCCGAAGCCGACGATCATGCACATCATCGCGCGTATCGCACCGCCCTCGGCGCGATGCAGCGCGGAGAGGCCGAAGGCAAGGTGGGAGAAGAGATGGGAGAAGAGGACGATTTGCAAATACGATTTCGCCGCGGCAGCCGCACCAGGCGTCACTTTGTCAGCGCCGCAAAGCGCAAGCACCTCGTCGAGAAAGATATAGAGAAGAGGAATGAGAACTGCATAGAGCAGAATCTTGAGCGCGATTGTTTCGCCGACGAGCTTCTCGCAAGTCACGCGGTCGCCTTCGCCAAGCTTGATCGAGAGGACTGCCGCATGTCCAACGCCAATGAGCGGGCCAAACGCCGTAAGCAACATCATCGCCGGCATCGCGAGCTGAATGCCGGCCATCGCGTCCACTCCGCATCCATGGCCTATGAACGCGCGGTCGATTACGGCATAGAGAGCATTCAAGGTCATCGCGACCAGCGCTGGCCACGAATACCTGAAAAGAAGGCGTCCGATCTTACCGGACGCCAACTCTTTAACCTCAGAATACGATAGCGACATCAGGAAGCGACTTTCGTATCCGCGCCATTTCGTCTGGCGCCATCTGGAGATCTCCGAGCTGGAGCGCCTTCAGGCGTCGCCAGGCCGATAGGTCGTCGGGCAGCTTTGTTATCTTCGTGCGCGAGAAGGAGAGGAATTCAAGCCCTTCCTTCTTTGCAAGCCACTCGGGAATTTCCGAAACGGGGTTCCCAGAAAGGTCGATATCCGTAAGCGAAGGAAGGTCCTTCAGCGTCTCGGGAACTTCGTTGAACCTGTTGTCCCTGAGGTAGATGCGGCGAAGCGACTTCAGTTCGCCAAGCGGCGGAAGAGCCGAAAGCTGGTTCGAGTTGAGTCGAAGCCACTTGAGCCCAGTGAGAGAAGCAACTTCGTCGACATTCGTGAGCGCGTTGCGGTCGAGGTTCAGGTAGTCGATCTTCGAGGCGTCGAACGACTGCCCCTTAAGGTCTGCGAGCCCCTGTTCCTTGAGATATATGCGCGCGCCTTCCGGAACCGACTTGTACGCCGGCTCCGGCTCGTCGAAGCAACCCGCGAACGCGGCGGAAACCGCCGCGAACGCGAATGCCTTTCTGAGAACGCGATTCATCTTCAGTTCGCCGCGGCGACGATACCGGCGAAGTCGGCCGCCTTGAGGGCAGCGCCGCCGATGAGACCACCGTCGATGTCCTTCTTCGCGAGGAGTTCAGCCGCGTTGCCGGGCTTCATCGAGCCGCCATACTGAATGCGGACAGTCTCGGCAGTCTCGGCGCCGACGAGCTTCGCGAGCGTGGCGCGGATAAGCGCGTGGACTTCCTGCGCCTGGTCAGGCGTAGCGGTGCGGCCGGTGCCGATGGCCCACACGGGCTCATAAGCGATGACGAGCTTCGCGCAGTCGGCGGCCGTAACGTCCTTGAGACCGACGTTCATCTGGCGGACAATGACTTCCTCGAGCTTGCCGGCGTCGCGCTCCTCGAGCGTCTCGCCGACGCAGACGATGGCCGTGAGGCCCGCCGCAATCGCGGCCCTGGCGCGCAGGTTGACCGTCTCGTCGGTCTCGCCGAAGTACTGGCGGCGCTCGCTGTGGCCTATGATGACGTACTTCGCGCCCGCGTCGAGCAGCATCCCAGTCGAAATCTCGCCGGTGTACGCGCCGGACTCCTTCCAGTGGCAGTTCTCAGCACCGATGCCGACATGCGTTCCGGCGGCCGCCGCGACTGCGGCAGGCACGTCGATCGCAGGCGTGCAGCACACGACCTCGACGTTCGTGAAAGCCTTCGTCGCCTCGACGACGCCCTTGACGAGGGCGGCGGTCTCAGACGGCTTGATGTTCATCTTCCAGTTGCCAGCTATGATTTTCTTTCTCATTTTAATTATTACTCCTGTTTTAAATTCCAAACTTAAACCTTCAACTTTTCAACTCTTCAACTTTTCAACCTTTCAACTTTTCAACTTTGAACTTCCTATGCTTCACCCCGGACGCCTTGAACATCTCCTTCACCTTGTCGATGAAAGCATAGTCGCCACCGTAGACGACCTCCTTAATACCGGAGTTGATGATAAGCTTCGCGCAGGTGAGGCAAGGGGAAATCGTGATGTAAATCGTGCCGCCAGCGATGGAGTTCCCGTAGTAGGCGGCCTGACAGATGGCGTTCTGCTCGGCGTGGGTGCAAAGGCACTCTTCGAGGTGCGTACCGCTCTTCGTCGTCCCGGCGCACCTTGGACAGCCGCCTGCAAAGCAGTTCTTGACGCCGCGCGGAGTGCCGTTGTAGCCGGTAGAGAGGATGTGGTTGTCCTTCATGATGACAGCGCCAACCGAACGGCGCAGGCAATTGCTGCGCTTGGAGACGACTTCCGCGATCTCCATGAAGTACTCGTCCCAGCTCGGACGCGGATCTTTTTTCTTTGCCGCCATCGTATTGGCGGAGCAGTCGTTGCGAAATAGCAACTTTTCTACGTTGTTATTACGCGGCACCGGCACACCTCCTTCTCCGTAATGCCAAAACAACTACCCCGATGGCGCATATTATACCATATTTTTGACCGACTGGTGGCGTATGTGATGCAAACTGGTGATCAGACGCGCAAACATGGACCGGAGGCGTTCCGCCTCGGCGTCCTCGCCGTACGCGGCCGCATACGCCAGCAGCCCTTCCATCTTCTGGTGCCGAGCCGCCCTCTGCGCCATGTTCATGCGATACCTAAATCTACCAGTTCCAACCTATGAACGGAGAACCCTTACCGCCCACCTCGTTTATGATTCCTATTTGCAACCCGCTCGATTTCGCGTCCATACTATTGTAGAATCCAATTTGAAAGACCTTGGACTCATCGGCAAAATTCAGAAAACCAAATTGAAGATGTCCTCCTTCTGATGACATGTTCACAAGGCCAAACTGTATGCCGTATCCGCCTGGATTACTTGGCGTTCCATAATTCCAATTTAAAGAGAGCCGATAAGAGTTTAAGAGACCTGCCTGAACTCGGAACGAAACATCATCATAAATATTGAATAAACCCAGTTGGACACCAGCACCTCGTCCAGCATCGTTGGCAAGGCCAATCTGCGCACCATACGTATCAGCCGAAAATCCCTCAAGCAGCCCAATCTGAACGCCAACCATTGCCTTTATATAGTGGCTGCGCCAAAGCGCAAAGCCCAGTCCATACACAGAAGGCCGTTCTGTTTGCGGAAGTCCTACATCAAAAAGGACCACGCCTTTCTCTAACTTGGGGAAATGCACGTTCTCAGTAAAACAAACTCCGGGGCACGGCCATATTTGCGCACAGTTGGCGATTTTCGATGTTGCGACCGCCAGGACAATGACAGGAAACATCTTATAATACTTCACATTACGATCCTTTTGATTGAGATTCTTAATCTATTAAGTTCCCTTCACGGAATCATTCCGCGCCCCTTCTTGCCATGATAAAGATTCTGCTTCGGGTCGAACTCAAGGTTGGTGTCGTTGGGACGGGGATTGAAAACCAATTCCATGAAATTAGCACATCCGGCAAAGCCTCCAGGTCCGATAATCTTAGAGTAATTTGCCGATATGATATTTCCTTTTTCATCATACTTCACGCGTGAACGAATCACCATGTATTCATCTTGCGCTACAACAGGGCCCTCCATTAGCCAAAGTTTACCGTTGTTTTCGCATATTCTAATCGGAATCGAAGGAGAATAGTTTGCATTCAAATCAGCCTGATGTGTCGCTGGGAAATTTTCATTGCCAGTCTGCTTACAGACATACGCACCGCAACCCCTTTCAAATTCTATCCGCCCAACCTCATCCCCTAATTGTGGAGCATCAGGTTCATCACCCCGAAACACGCGTATTCCGTATTCATTATTCTGCGATATTAGACTGTTTACTCTTTCAATGTCCTTGCGCTCCCGTACGTAGTATAGATCCGCAACCTTTCCGTTGCCAAAAGGCGGAAGCCAATCAAAACATTGAAGGTCAAACCCATACTTCCCGTTGGCAATCGGAGATTCAACCTGCTTTTGCCGCGAATACGCATACATCGGCTGTGGATTCTTTTTACGGTAAAGCGTAATTTCACCATGTTTCTCGTGCTCAAGCATTTTGACCGAGTAAAAGATGGGGGGTATCTGCGTCACATCAATTCTAAACACCTCTTTACGAAATTCGCTTTGATAGAATCCCTCTGCCTTGACAAACCAATGTACGTCTGAACTTCCACCATTAAATTTGACTACCGCACTTCCGTCTTGACCTGTCCTTGCCTCATAATCGCACGACTTGCCATCGGCAAAAACAACGTGCCCCGACGTAAATCCAACATGAACAGTCGCATTAGAAACGGGATTACCTTCGTCGTCAACGACCTTGACGTATAGCCGTTCACTGGCACATCCAACATTAGCCAGTAACAAAACTGTGGCCACAAGACATCTCTTCATTGCTGATTATCCTTTATTAGTTGAGTTATCTTCTTGAACAGTTGATGCACCCTCTTGTACGAGCGTTGAACAAAGGTGCTATGTTGCCAATCTCTGTGCTTATCTTTTGCATTCGTCCCGTTGATCGGCAAATCATCAATGCCAATGTCAAAAAGAACAGCCATGTTGTAACTACCAAGCCTGGGCTTGTCTCTATCAATATATGGCACATCGTCTCTCCCCGGCAGCGGATTCGCGCCCACTGCGTAGGATTCGGACGGGATGGCATAGGCAAGCATCTCGGCGCGGTAGAGATAGTTGCTCGCGACGACTGCACCGTTAGACGAGCTGTGCATCTGCGAGTCCACGAAGTCCAGGAACAATGGATGTTGCCGAAGCGCCTCGTCAGAAAGATTGTCGGCGTCGTCGGGCGGCAAGTGATCCACGACCTCAAGCAACTCATTGTCAGGGTCAGGATGTGTCACCGTGTCATAGTACCTGTTGAACGCCCAGCCGCCCTCATTTGGATGACTCATCAGTGCCCATTCGCCTTTGCAATACTCCTGATTATACCAAGAATATTCCCTTGCTATGTCCTTCGGCTTTCCGTCGCCGTTGCAGACGACCTCCTCCTGCGATGAGTAGAAATTGACGATGTTCGTGACGTTGCAGAACCGTCCCTTCCAAGTGAGCGAGCGTCTTCCGTCGTTTCCGGGGAACAGCTCGTACCAATGCGTCGCCCTCACCCTGTCCGTGTAGTTTGTCCACGCCTCCGGCGTCATGTTGTCATGCGATGCCTGGGTGATTCCGTTCGTGGGATCAAACGCCTCCATCGCGACAGCGGCGTTAAGCATGAAGTACTTCTCATGCGGCATTCCGTAGTCCTGAATCGCTGCAGAAACAAGCATGTTTCCGAGCGAATGCGCAAGGAACCACTTGGGGCCCTGCACCGTCTCCATCGCGTTAGAAAGAGCCGGAGCGGTCTGAAAGGCGTTCTGCACGTTGCCGTAGTAATTGGGCGTGACATATCCAACCAAAGGCAAGTCCAGAGGGGTCTGTCCTTCGTTACCACGCCACTCAACGGCTATAAACCCTCTGTCAAGGCCAGACCACCACAGTTTCTTAAATACATTCTGCGCCCAAAGCTGCGTCTCTACGTCCTCCTCCATGTTGTAGCCGTGGACAAAGACCAGATTTCCCTCTTCGTGTTCGTCTTCAGGCCAGTCGTCCGTCGCAAGGCGCGTAGGCACGCCGCCTGAACCGCCTGCGGCACTACGAAGGTTCTCCCATCCGAGCATGTTCGACACATCGCCGACGTGCAGTTTGAGCTTCGCGGAAAACAGAAGCGCATTGTCGGTTTTCGTGTAGACGTTGAGATACAGCTCGTGGTCCCTTGCAAAGTCGGGGAACTCCATGATGATCGTACCGCTTCCAGACTGCGAGAGCGCCACGAACGCGGGCGGCAGATTGGTGCCGCCCCCAAGGGCAAACACTGGCGCCTGATGAACAGCGTTGCCATCGATGTCCATATCCTCCCCCAGCGGGGCGTCGCCGATCTGGGTGCGGGCGATGTCGGCAAAGGCAAGCTTGGCATTCCGCAGCGCGGACGAATGCGCCTCAAGTCGATAATAAACAGAACCGGAACTCCAGTGAGCGACGAACGGCGCAACGTCCACGGAAACCGGCAGGAAGTTTATAAGGTCGTTGCGTCCGTTCACAACATCGTCAGAGGAGTTGACCCTGTTTATGAACGGAAGGTCAAATGCATTGTCGCCCTTCCACTTGTCGTCGTTCCTCCAGAAGTAGGCGTAGCGACCTGCCATGTGACGGGCGATGTCGGTCGCACCGATAGCGCCGTCCCTGTCGTAGTCCACGAGGAGAATGGGGCTGACAGACGAAATCATCTGATCGGCGAAGTCGTGGACACATGAAGCGCCGTCGGTAGCCACATACTCGAACCGCAGCCTGCAGCTGCCCTCGGACAGCGACCGCACTTTTACGCAAAGTTCCCTTGTTTCGGAATATCTCCTCATTATGCCACGCCACTTCCGCATCGAGAAGTAACGTTCTGTATGCGATGTTCCGTCCAGCAGCATTTCGGGCTCGTGCCATGTGTACTGGTTGTCATACCAGTCCTGGAGCCATATCTCGAAATCACCCGTTGCGTCCTCAAGGGCCAGGCGGACATATCCACCGTCGAGAAGCACATCCGTGCGGAGGACAAGCTCACTTGCGTCGTACAAGTTGCTGCATACCTCGACGGGGAAACCGAAAGACGCCGACAGCTGTCCGTATCTCTCAATCGGCGTTGTCCATGAGGGACGGTCGATCTTGACGCCGAGAACGGTATAGTTGTGGCGGGAATACTCGACACCGTTTGTGACGAACACGACGGTGGAGTCGCCGAAGTCGCGGCTCGGCGAGACGCCGGAGAGCGTGACGGTGCATGGCTCGTGGGAAATATAGAAATCTTCGCCTGCGGCGTCCTTCACGGCCACGCGCCCGGAGTATGCGACCTTCGCAACGTAGTTGGTTTGCCAATGCTCAGGGCACGGACAGCAGTGAACTGGATTGCCAGTCGGCACAGGGAGAGATTTCGTCTTCACGTTGTCGCGGTAGAGGTAGAAGGTATCAGGCAGCAAAGTTCCGCTTACTGCGTTGGTAAACGCCTCCTCCGCTTCTGCGTCGTCTACTATCACGGGCGACTGGTCAAGATTGCACGGACACTCCCAGCACTGACAGTGGCACCACTCGCCTGTGCAGCAGTTGCAGTTCCCGCTCCACGCGCAGTCGCATTCGTAATAAGGGTCGTCGCCGGAATCGTCGGGCTCGCCCGCAGGATCGGAAACATGCTGGGGACAGAAGCGGAGCGTCTGAACGTAGTTCGTCTCCCCGGCCATGTAGTCGGGATGGCTCATCGTGTAGCATATCGTGCGCGTCTGGTTCTTCGGGAAACTGCCGTGAATTTCCGCCGACACGGGCGGCACGTTCGTGATCGCGACGCCCTGGTCCTCGCTCTTCCAGGTCGCGGCGAGCCCGGCGAACTCCTCGCCGTGGACGAGCGTCACCGTCCTCGCCTTCGCGTAGAGGTCGTGGATGCAGGGGACGGTCGCGTCCGTGTGCGGGAACGCCAGCCACCCATGCGCCCAGTACCAAGTCGGCATCTCGCCGATGAGGAAATCGTCGGAATCAAGCGCGACGTCGAGTCCGTCGGGCTTGTCGAACCACACTTCCCTGCGCACGCCCCTCCCCACTGCGAGCAGCAGCGTGTTGGTGACAGCGCCACTCCGCATCTGCGGCGGCGCGACAAGAGGGACGACGGCATCACCGACAACGAGCCGACCCGTGCCGCTTCCGGAGACCATGACCTTCAGGACGGCAACCTCCGCCGACGGCTGAGGATAGGCGAAGACGCCGTTCGTCGTGCCGGAATAGAAGATGTGCTCAAGGACGGTGTTCGTCGATCCTTCCGGGAAGGAGAACGGATCGAGGCCGCCGATTCTGACGGCCACTGCGTCGCAGTACGCATCGCTGACGGAATACGAATTCAACGGATTGGTGTTGTATACGAAGAGTTCCTCGCAGTCCGACAGCCCGTCGGAGTCGGAGTCCGCGTTGTGCGGGTCGGTATAGTGGACGAAAAGCTCGTCGATGGTTGCGATTCCGTCGCCGTCGGAATCCTGGTTATATGCATCGTCCCCTGCCAGAGGACAGAATGCCATCGAAGTCACGTTTGTCGGCAAGGAGTTGGTGACCCATGTGTTTCCGGAGAATGACGCGCCGGCGAGAACGCCCTCGACCATCTCTGCATCAATCCGGGAGAAGTCGTATCGGTAGACGAACCGGCCGTCCGGCCAGAACTCGACCTGGAACGAGATGGGGCTTCCGGCATCCCTGTCGAGAAGCACATTCTCCCATGTGACGACAAACGTATTCCGGTGCGTGACGCAGTACCACACACGGCTCGGCCTTGCGGATTCGTTGAGCAAGCTCCAGTTCGCCTCCGGCACGACGCCGAGCGAGGCCATGAACGGGGCGAACCAGTAGTTCGTGGCGATTGCGTTGCCCTCCTCTCGGATGAGCGGTTCTATTTTGCCGAAGGAATAGACGCGCAGTCTCTCGACATCGTTGGTGGCGACGCTGAACGCCCAGTTCGTGAGCGCCACGTAAATCCAGTCCGTCGCCGCGCCAAACGCCTGCCAGTCGGATACGATGGTAGCATCGGGAGGAGCAGAGAAGTCATGCTCCTCGCCCGTTTCGATCTGCGTCATCACGAAGCCGCGACGGAAATCTTCGCCAGTCAGCGTCCGCGTCGTGTTCGTCGAGGTGATGGGCGTGAAGTCAGACCACTCGTCCACGACCGGCGCTGGATCGCCAAGGACGCCGCCAGCAATCGGACGGATTTCGCCCACGACGCCGTGGTCGAGAGTGTTCGTGACGGCACCGGGCGAACCCGACTGCGGAAGCCCGCCGGGGCCGATCACCATCTGGATGTTGTTGGTGCCGCCGCCGTCGCCGCCTCCATCGCCTCCGCTCCCGCACCCCTCTAGCGACATTGCTTCGCAATGCTCACTTCGTTCGGGGGATATGTCGCCCGGCTTGACGCTCGCATAGACCCACATGCCGACGACGAATGCCGCAATCGCGATCCTTCTCCCCCACGGCTGGCGGCCAAGCCTGCTCCATGCGTCCCTGAACGGGTACACGCCCTTCTCGTGCATGTATACGACGACAAGCGCGACAAGGGAAGCGCAAAGCCCCGAAAGAAGAAACCCTGTCCAGATTCTCGTCAGCATGGCGTCACCTGAGTCTTATTGCGAACGATGCGTACTCGATGTCGCAGCGCACCCATTCCGAAGGGACGCCCGCGCCGCGACGGGTCACGCGAACCATATCCCACTCCTCGCGGAAGAGCCAGGACGGGGGTGGTGTCGTCGCCATTTCCGGGAACGCCGCCACTCCCCCGCAGGTGGCCGTAAAACGCTTCGGCACGGTCTGCGCGTCGTTACGCAGCTGGATGTCGACAACCCCGCTCAGGGCGTTTGTGGCGGCTTCCGCCTCAATCCGCTCCCACGCGCGGACGTTCTCGATGAAATAGCGGCCCCCACGCCATCCGTAGACAGTGTCGATCTCCTGGACGTCAAGAACGCCGTTCGTGTTCGTGTCCCGCCCGAAGGCGACTTCGAGGTCGTTCGTCGGAGTGCCGGCGAGCTGGATGTGGATGCCGAACTCCCGCGTATCCGTGCGGCTCGCGTGAAGCACGATGTTTGTGGAGACTTCCGTATCGGCAAACGGCGACACCGGCATGGTCGGCACAACAACATGCCGTGCCGCGCACTGCACGACCAGAAGGGAGGCAAAACAAATGATAAAGACGATCCTCACCCAGCACATCCTGCTAAAAAGGCTTCCGAAACTTGTTCCGGAAGCCTTTTGCCAATGTTGGCGGAGGGGGCGGGATTCGAACCCGCGGTGGAGTTGCCCCCACACAACCTTTCCAAGGTTGCACCATCGACCACTCGGACACCCCTCCAGTCGTTGTTGCGCTCGTTCGCAATGCTTGGCTTGCCCGCCGTAGCTCCGCAAGGAGCGGAGGCGGGTGCCAGGAGCGGGACTCGAACCCGCACATACTCACGTATAGCAGATTTTGAGTCTGCCGCGGCTGCCATTACGCCACCCTGGCCTTGCCCAGTCTGGAGCGGGCGAAGGGAATCGAACCCTCGTAGCCAGCTTGGAAGGCTGGAGCTCTGCCATTGAGCTACGCCCGCTTTGCAAACGAACGGCGCAAAGTATATCATTTTTTTGGTATAATGCGCAAGGGTGAAAATCGACAGATCCATACTTCCTCCTGGGAAAATCGGGCTCGCCGTCAGCGGCGGTTCCGATTCGGTCGCCCTTGCCTTCCTCCTAACCAAGGGCGGCAAGAAGAAAAACGCCGCGAAACGCTTTGTCGTCCTCCATGTCGACCACGGGCTGCGAAAGGAGTCAAAGGAGGAATACAGGTTTGTGCGATCCCTCGCAAGGCGCCTCGGCATCCCCTTCAAGGGAATTCACGCCAAGGTCGTCAAGAGGCGCGGCGAATCGCTTGAAATGGCCGCGCGGCGCGTGCGGCTCGCGTTCTTCTCGAAGTGCATGAAGTCGCTGAAGCTCGACGCCGTCGCAACAGGCCACCACATGGACGACGTCGCGGAGACGTTCCTCATGAAGCTGCGCCGCGCGTCGCTCTCGGGCATTCGCGCGACAAGCGAAGTCGCCGGAATCAAGTTCGTGCGCCCGCTTCTCGGCTGCCGCGACGACGAGCTCAAGGACTACCTTCGCAAGTTCGGCGAAGAATGGCGCGAGGATGCGTCGAACGACGACGTCTCGATAGAGCGCAACAAGGTGCGCCACGAAGTGATTCCCTTTATGGAAAAGGTGCTCGACGCAAACCTCGTCGAGCACCTCTACCGCATTTCACAACGGCTGTAGCTTTGCCTACTTGTTGAACCCCTTGTGGTTCATGAACTCCCAGATGCGGCCGAGCCACGTGTAGCTGCCGGTGCCGGGAGACGCATTCTTCTGGAAGCAGTGGAAACGCTTGCACAGCGTGTGCAGGTCGCTCGCAATTCCCATGCGACGCATCTGCTCCCACGTCTTCACAGAGTTCATCGACGCCCAGCCGTCGGCATCGCCGTGGATGAACACCATCGGGCAAGTGTCGGGGTCGAACGCGAACTCAGGGACGAGCCGCGCGGAATCGTCGTTGCCGCCAGTAGTGTTGTGCATGTCGTAGCCGTCCGTGAGCGCATACGCAGGGTAGATGCCGACGCCCCACTGGACTTTGCACGAGACATCGTCGATCTTGTCGATGTTCCAGTACGAGCGGCTTCTCGAGCTCGTCACGCCCATAAGCGTTAGGTGCCCGCCGGCAGACGAGCCCATAATGCCGATGCGATTCGGGTCAAGCCCCTTCTCCGCCGCCTTTGAGCGGACGATCCTGATGCATCGCTGGAGATCCTGCCATGCGGTCGTGTGCTTCGCGAGCGGAGCCGCGGGGCGAGGAGTCCTGTACAGCATTGTGACGACGGCCATGCCCTTTTCGTTGAGGAAACGACGAGCCGGCGCAACTTCGAAACCATCCGGAGTGTTGCCATAGTACCCTCCGCCGGAGTAAATGATCTGTATCGCCTTCGTTGTCAAGTTCGAGGGAATGTACCACTCGAGATAGGGGATATTCTGATTCTTCTGGAAATTGGGAATCCTCCCTTCGGGCCACAGATTCTCCTTCGCGTACTTCGCCGGATCGTGGAAGTCAACGGCGAAGCGCTGCATAAGGTCTTCTTCAGGCGGGAGCTCTCCAAGGAAGCCCATCTGCGCAAGGAATTCCATCGAGCGGTCGAACCAGTTGTCGTAAGCAGCCGCCTTGTCGCCCTTGCCGTCAGAGCCCCAGAAGCCGTGGTTGCGGTCGGCAAAAAGGTGAAGCTCGGCAGGAACCTTCTTCTTTCTCAATTCGCGATAGACGAGCGTCGACGCCATAGGCGAATAAAGATCGACGCTTCCGTGGAACATGCACATCGGCGCGGTCTTCTCGTCGTATTTGAAAACCGAGTCGAGCTTGGCGTCAATCGCCTGCCCGTTGCGCGTGTTGGGCGTGCCGATGCCGTCAGTCACCGCGTATGCAATCGCGCCCGTGATTGCCCAGTTGATGTGGCAGGGAAGGTCGTCAAGCTCGTCGATCTTCGCGTAGGCAGGCGTAAGCGCGCTCGTCGCGAGGAGCGTCGCGAGGTGAGAGCCAGCCGACATCGAGATCGTTCCTATCTTCTCAGGGTCATACCCGCGCTTCGCGGCCTCGGAGCGCACCATCCTGACAGCGCGCTGGCCGTCCTCCCACGCGCTCTGGTAGATTGGGAGATTTCTTGGACGCGGCGTCCTGTAGACGAAATTGACGCACTGGAATCCGGCAGCCGTGAACTTCTTCTCCAATTCCTTAACGAGCCCGACATCGCAGCAGCTCTCGTATCCGCCTCCCGAAATAAGGATCATGCAGCAGCCGTTTGGCTTCTCAGGGACGGGGCCCCAGTCGAGATAGGGGAACTTGCCCTTCTCCTTCTCGTTCGTCATCGCACCGATCTGGTGGTCTTGCGCGTCAGGCATCTTGCCGTCCGGCCAGATGAACTCGCGCTCTGCGAACGCGGCGAACGCCACCGCGCAGAACGCACCAAGCAACATTGTCTTTTTCATTGTTGTCCTTTCTTTCGTTTGAATATTTTATCTACTTGCGAGGGCGAGTCGCACAAGAGTTTCGACGTCCTTGACGGACGGATTGTCGGCCAGCACCTTCGAGACCATCTTGTTCGCCGCCTCCTCGCTGAAGCCAAGCGCCGTCAGCGCAAGAATCGCGTCGTGGAGAATCGGCGTCTTCGCGTCATTTCCGCCGCGGCGAGAAGTTGCGGCAAGCGCCTCGATTGCGTTGACCTTGTCCTTCAGCTCGACGCAGATCTTCTCGGCAGTCTTCTTGCCGACGCCCTTGATCGAAGATATCCTCTTGGCGTTGCCTGACGCAATCGCGAGTGAAAGCTCACCAATCGACGAGCCGGAGAGAATCGCAAGCGCGATCTTGGGGCCGACGCCGCTCACCTGGGTGAGCTTCAGGAACATCTCGCGCTCCTCCTTAGTCGCAAACCCGAAAAGCGCCTCGTCGTCTTCGCGGACGCAGTGCCACGCAAGGAGCTTTGCCTCGCCGCCCTCCTTTGGAAGTCGGTCGAACGTCGAGACAGGTATAAGCAGCTCGTAGCCAACTCCACCGGCCTCTATAACAACGCGGTCAGGCCCCTTCTCGGCCAACACGCCTCTTATGTACGCAATCATGCGAAGAGCTTCGCGAGCTTCTCGAGCTGCGCGACCTTCTCCTTGTTCTCGGCAAGCTTGCGCCTCGCCTCGGCGACGACCGCCTCTGGCGCGTGCGCGACGAAGTTCTCGTTCGCGAGCTTCGCCTCGGCGGACTTGATGAACCCACCGATCTTCGCGAGCTCGCCCGCAATGCGCTTCGCCTCGGCCGCCTTGTCAACAAGACCTTCGAGCGAGAGGTAGACAGTGCCGAACTTCGTGATCTTCGACGGCATCGCAAGATCGCTGCCAGCCGGGACAAACTCGACCGACTCGGCGCGCATGGCCTTGGCAAGAACTTTTATCTCTTCCTCGGGCAAGGGTTCGGGGGTGCCTGAACCCCCGTCCGTTCCACGCGCAATCGTCACCTTCACGAACGTCGCGGGCGGGACCTTGTACTCGGCCCTCAACGCGCGGATCGCAGTGATCGCCTCGCGCTTCGCGTTCACGAACTGGTAGTTCTCCTCGGTCACGCCCCAAGCCGACTTCTCGGCGTCGGAGTACCCTTCGGGGAATTTCTGAAGCATGATCGTCTCACCATCCTTGAGGAAGCCGAGCTGGTGCGCGACTTCTTCGGTGACGAACGGCATGTAGGGATGGAGAAGACGAAGCGCCTTCCAGAAGACATCGCGAAGTATCGCGACCGACACTGGCTTGTTGGGTGAATCCTTGACGTACTCGACGTAGCCGTCGCAAATCTGCGTCCAGAAGAAGTCGTAGACGGCGAGAGCACCGTCCTGGATGCGGTAGGACTCGAGGATCTCGTTGACCTTGCGGCAGGCGAGATCGGCGGCAAAGAGAATGTGCTTGTCGTCCGAAGAGAGGTTGAAAGGTTGAAAAGTTGAAAGGTTGAAAGGTTGCGTCCCGAAGTCTCGACTTTTCGACTTTTCGACATTCAACTTTTCAACTTCCGCTTCCTGCATCAGCAGGAAGCGAGCCGCGTTCCAGATCTTCGTCGTGAAGTTGCGACCAATCTCGAACTTCTCCTTGCTCACCTTCGAGTCGCACTCGAGCGAGGTGATGAGCGCGATCGAGAAGCGAAGCGCATCGGCGGAATACTGGTCGATCAACTCGAGCGGGTCGAGGGAATTGCCTTTCGACTTCGACATCTTCGAGCCGTCCGCCGCGCGGACGATGCCGTGAATGACGATGTTCTTGAACGGCGGCTTCTTCATGAAGTGGATGCCCGCCATCATCATGCGCGCGACCCAGAAGAAGATGATGTCCTGCGCCGTCACGAGATCCGTCGTCGGATAGTAGTAGTCGAGGTCCTTAGTCTTCTCCGGCCAGCCCAACGTCGAGAACGGCCAAAGCCACGAGCTGAACCAAGTGTCGAGAACATCCTCGTCCTGCTGGAGATCGGCCGCTGTCACAGACGGATCGATCGCCTTCGCCTTTTCAAGCGCAAGCTCGGCAGTCTCCGCAACGACGACTTTGCCGTCGCCGAAGTAGTAAGCGGGGATTCGATGGCCCCACCAGAGCTGGCGCGAGATGCACCAGTCCTGGATGTTCTCCATCCAGTTGAAATAGATCTTCGACCAACGGTCGGGAACAAACTTTACCTCGCCCGACTTGACGGCCGCTATCGCGGGCTCCGCAAGCGGTTTCATCTTTACGAACCACTGCTTTGAAAGGCGAGACTCCACCGTCTCGTGGCAGCGGTAGCAGTGGCCGACCTGGTTGTCGAGATCTTCGATATGGTCGAGGAAACCGCCCTCATCAAGGTCAGCGACAATCGCCTTGCGGCACTCGAAACGATCCATGCCGCAGTACTTCGCGCCGGCGAGCTCGTTCATGTGGGCGTCGTCGGTCATGATGTTGATCTCTTCGAGGCCATGGCGCTTGCCGACGAGGAAGTCGTTAGGGTCGTGCGCCGGCGTGATCTTCACGATGCCGGTGCCGAACTCGCGGTCGACATAGTCGTCGCTGATGACAGGAATCTCGCGCCCCGTGAGCGGCAGGATCACGGTCTTGCCGACGAGGTGCGCGTAGCGGTCGTCCTTCGGGTTCACCGCCACCGCCGTATCGCCGGGAAGAGTCTCGGGACGCGTCGTCGCGACCATCACGTAGTCCTTGTAGGGCTCGCCCTTCACGCCCTTCGCGCTACCGACGACGGGATAGCGCACATACCAGAAGTGGCCGTGGTTGGGCTCGTGCTCGACCTCGTCGTTCGCGAGCGCCGTGCCGCACCGCGGGCACCAGTTGACGATGTAGTTGCCCTTGTAGACAAGACCCTCGTCGTAAAGCTGCGTGAAGACCTTTGCAACGGCCTTGGAGCAGCCCTCGTCAAAAGTGAAGCGCTCCCTGAGCCAGTCGGTCGAGTTGCCGAGCATGCGCTGCTGGTGGACAATCGTCCCGCCGTACTGCTTCTTCCATTCCCAGACGCGCTCGAGAAACGCCTCGCGCCCGAGATCCTGGCGGCGCTTCCCTTCCTTCTTGAGCGCCTTCTCGACGACGTTCTGCGTCGCGATGCCCGCGTGGTCGGTGCCGGGGAGCCACAGCGTGTTCCTGCCCTGCATGCGGCGCCACCTGACCAGGATGTCCTGGATCGTCTGGTTGAGCGCATGGCCCATGTGCAGTATGCCCGTCACGTTCGGCGGCG
>Ga0310695_10001400_pt1 | contig 57249 bp, 45 predicted proteins | sample RumenRJG_04DNA_FD_203882 | JGI IMG/M metagenome (GOLD analysis project Ga0310695, IMG submission 203882) | Bovine rumen microbial communities from Lethbridge, Alberta, Canada - RJG_04 (v2) (version 2) | ecosystem: Host-associated > Mammals > Digestive system > Stomach > Rumen | place: Canada...
GTGGTGGCTCGCGCGCGCGGTGGACGCGCATGTGAGGCGGCTCCGCCGCCCGACGTACTACGGGGCCGAGCGCGCCAGGCGCCTGGCGCTAGCGGCGGAGAGGCGGCGCATACGCAGAAGGCGCACGACGAGCCCCTGCCCCACGCCGGAGGAGCTGCGCGCCGCGTTCGCGCGCGCCCGTGGCTCGGCAGCTGACATGATACGCTTCGGCTCAATGCTCGAGGACCTCGAGTGCTACGTCGACAACTCGGTCGTGTGGAGCGAGGCGGAGGGGAGGATCGTCGGGCGGCATGGCGGCATACGCCAGTGGCTGCGCGAGAACGCGCCCGACCTCTCGGAGCGCTACAAGACGGTCATGAAGTACAAGGCGCTCGCGAGGAGGTTCCGCCAGGCTGTGGGGGTGTCGGATCCTGTCCCGGCCAGCGCCGTCCTGCCGCCGCCTCGGAAGGATGAGGACGGAGAAGCGCAAAGGGAGAATTACGCAGGAATCCGGAGGGGCGGGGACAAGAAAGGAGATTCGCGAGAACACAGTTCGGAACAATCTCGTGCAGGGGCGGAAGGTGTTCGCGTGGTGGAGAAAGAGCAAGAGAAAGTTGCGGAAGGAGTGCGGGGGGATGTGGTGGAGAAGGCGAGGGAGCGGGCAGGGGAGCTGCTGGGGAGGTGCGAGGGGACGGTGGCGAGCCTGGCGGCGCAGCTGGAGCGGGTGCTGTCGCCCGAGTATGTGGGGGATGGAGAAGACGAGAACACAGTTCGGACTGAAGTCGCCAGAGGCGAAGGGCTGAGGCGGAATTCGGCGTAGCAGAGGAGGAGCATGAAGGCAGTTTTTATGTGCATTGGATTTGTGTGCACGGTTGTGGTGGCCGTGGCAGTGTATGTTTGGCATAACACTCAGGACGTTGCAGAGCCTGATGTTTCGAGGTTTGTGAATGCGGTGGAGACTCCATCCGACGCAGAAAATGTTCTTTGTGGTCTTGTCGCGGCGACGAATGCCATCAAGTGGACGATAGGCGATGTTGACTATCACGATGTAATGCGCCGTCAGAATTTTGAACTTGCTCCACAGCAGAGAGAAGCGGTGTTCTCTGCCAATGCCTCCGCATTTAAGCTCATACACGAAGCCGCACAGCGCAAGGCGTGGTGCGCTCCTGAATGGTCGATGAACAGCGGTATCGCAGCGATGCCCGTATCGGCTTTCGCTGACATTATACACCTAGATTCGCTTCAGGCAGAATATCTTCTAGGACATGGCGATGTCGATGCGGTGACGGAAGTGGTGAGCGATCTGCTGCTGCTGGCGAGGAAGATTGAACATGATGCGGAGAACTTGGTGATGTGGATTCTGGCCAACGGTGCGCATGGTGCCGCCACCAAGATTGCTTTGAAGGTAGTTGCATCTGGAAAGGCGACAGAGGAAGAACTGTCAAAACTCCAGCATGTACTGCGCCAATTCGAGTTTGCCACTCGAAAGGAAAGGTTGCGGCGCATGCTGAACAACGAATTGTTTCATTTCATGCACATGCAGCGGTTGTTGAAGCTGAAGTCGCCTGACAATGCCGAAGTTGAACAGTTGTTCTCAAGAAGAATAGGACCTTTCCCGTTTTCTTACGCTTATCACCCCAATCGAACGCGTGTGATGTTCATCAAATCTCTAGATAAGGCTTGGGAACTTCTTAGGCACGACTACGATGAAGCAGCATGGGCAGCATGGAACGGGTTTCATGACGAAGAGCATCAACCAGGCAAGAAGAAGGACTATGGGCCGAATTTCATCGGTAGAACTGTTCTTCTGCCGATGGCACCGGAATGGAAAGGCGTTGCCGAATCTTTGGCGACGAGCAGTTTCAGGCATTGTGCCGTAGAGGTTGTTGTGGCCGCACAGCGTTTCAAGTACAAGACGGGCGCATATCCAAGAATGCTTGCCGAACTTGTGCCCGCATATCTTTCCTCTGTTCCTGAAGACCCGTTCGGCCATGGAGCGGAAATGAAATATGACGTTGAACGTGGCATAGTGTGGACTGTGGGCAAGGAGGGCAACTTCAACGGCGATCTGGCCAATGACAAGTCAGATCCCAACAGACGCAAGAATCTCAAATACGTTTACCGCCTTGATGGAAGTACGAGCGAAAACTGATTGACAGTTCTCGTATTGGATGTTTGCAAATCCCTTTGCCTTCTCGCGAATCAGCCGAAAGTTAGCCTGTTGAGCGCTTGCATCCCAAAGGGCGAATTTGCTAAAATGTTGGTGCTGAATGAGTGGCGCGACAGCTTCGCAGACGAAAGGAGACAAAAGCATGAAAAAAGCAATGGCAATGATGATGGCGTCCGTGGCATTGTGCGCCTTGCCAGGGTATGGCGAGTACACAATGGTTGGCGCGTGGGCATTGGCGACAAGCCCCGACAAGGCATGCTTTGTAGTGACAAACAGGATGGTGTGGGCGCTGCAGAACGGCTGCTGGAGGCCGTCGCCTTATGCCGGAGGGTCCATGATGGGCCATAATAGCGTGTCCTTCAGATTGATTGGCGATGCGACCGCGCCTTCCGTGCGGAATGTATTGTTCTATTTCCCCGAAGATTGGCGTGCAGAGTTGCTCGAGGACTGCATAAAGGCCGGCGCGTCCGTGAAGAAAGGCGACGTTATCTGGGCCTTGCAGGAAGGCGAGGACGCCAACATGCGATTGACCAGAGCTAGTAAGATCGTCAGGGCCAAGATGCCGGATTGGAGCAAGGTGCTTGACGAGAAGCGTTATCATGGCTGCTGGAAGCTCGTCGGCCGCAAGAGCCGCGAGGGCAGGGATGGGGAAGTGCCCGAAGGGGAGAAGTATCTGCTGAAGATCCGGGAAGATCGCACGGCGGTCCAGTACTTCTGCAACATGAAGCCAACTGAATCGAAGCCCGAACCTTATCTGATCAGACCGCTCCTTCCAGTGGAAGGTGGACTGAGATTTGACTATAGGGAAGAATACAAGGAACATGACGATCCGCTGAACTGCAGAGTGGATGGTCTGTGGCTTGATGCTGATGGACGGCTAGTCAATTATTATTACGACGGTTTGGAGATTCTGGTCCGGACAACGGAGAAGTTCGACGATCCCATCGACAAGCGCCTGAAGATGATGTCCGACAAGGCATTCCATGGCGTGTGGGGAGTCAGCGTCGAGTTCAACATCATGGTCTTTGTGTTTGACCGAAGCGGAAGAGGGTACATGAGCGGTTTTATGTCATTGGTTCCATTCACGTGGAAGGCCAAGGAGAATGGCGTCATCCACGGCGTGTTTGACAAGGAGCTTATGATGATTGCAGATCCCGAGTTCCCCGTGGAATTCGACTGCCGCTATGATCCGAAGAAGAACGCAATGCACGTGGATCTTCCCACTAGCCGGGACAACAACGTGGAGGGCAGAGTGAAGAGGCTGCCGTTCATGTCATGGGATGCAAGAGTGGACGAGGTGTTCGCCCGCGTCGAGGAATGCAAGAAGTCTCCGCAATGGCGCATGGAATTTGAAAGACGGAAAAAAGAGATCGAGGAATTCAAAGCCAGAAAAAGATCTAAGTGAACGCGCCGCGTTTTACGATCCAGGAGCATGTCAATGCCTGACGCCAAATACAGATCGACATTCGAGACGCTGCGCCGGGAAATCATGCTCGGGAAGTTCGACGCAAGCAGGAAATTCTCGAGCGAGGGCCAGTTTTGTCGCAAGTGGCAAAACCTACTTGTTTGTTTCACGCAAAGTACGCTAAGTTCGCAAAGTAACTTTAAAAGCGAACCTTCGCGTACTTCGCGAACTTGGCGTGAGATATGTGTGGGGGTTTGCAATTACCTCTGAGAAAGGAGAAAAGCGATGAGTAGCAAATGTTTGATCTGGTGCGTGGCCGCTTTGGCGGCGGGTTTCGCGCGTGGCGATGAACGTTGACCTTCTGAAGGGGCGCATGGCGCGCGTTGAAGCGGATGTCTCCGCCGGCGTGCTGGGCGTGAGAACGTGGTCCCGCGGCACGCTTTTCTTACTTCGCTGAACACGTTGTCTCGGTGGCGGTCGTATTGAAGATGCCTGGTTGCAACTTTGATGGTCCGTTTTAATGTAGCACCATCGAACATGAAAGGCAAAGTTCTACTATGGGTCTCGCGTCGCTTGATTGCCTTGCGCAGTGAAGAGGGATTTTGTATAATGTGCGGCAAAGAAATCAACAGCCACAAAGGACGATAAAAAACATATGGGCAAGACAATTGCAGTGTGTAGAACTATGGCGGCCGTGTTTGCCTGCGGCGCGGCGGCATGTGCGATGGCCGAGCCGGGAAGGCTTGCGCGGTACTTCGACGATCTGCCGGAGGGGAACGATCCCGCCACGATCTCGCGGCGCGTGACGGACCAGTTCCTGACGACTCGCCCCGAGAACTACAAGCCCGCCGGATACCATGGCAACAACGGCTACGGATGGAACCGCATCGTGCAGTACTCCGTGGTGTCGTTGTGGGTCAACGCGATAGAGTGCGCGCGCCTGACGGGCGACGAGTACCGCGAGAAGAGGCTGGTGCGCCTTTTCGACGACTTCCTGCCGGGAGGGTCGAAGGAGAAGGTGTGTTCGCGTCCGCGTCACGTAGACGACGCGATCTTCGGCGCGCTGCCCTGCGAAATCTACATGCAGAACAAGGACAAGCGGTGTCTCGACATGGGGCTCATGTACGCGGACACGCAGTGGTGCGAACCGTGCGAGGCGAGCTTCAAGGAGCGCGAGAGCGCGCCGCCCGAAGTGCAGCGTGAATACTACGCGAAGGGACTTTCCGTGCAGACGCGCCTGTGGATCGACGACATGTACATGATCACCGCGCTACAGAGCCAGGCGTATCGCGCCACGGGAGAGCGCAAGTACATCGAACGCGCCGCCGCGGAGATGATACTCTACCTTGACAGGCTCCAGCTCAAGGACGGCCCCGCGAATGGGCTCTTCTACCACGCGCCGGACGTGCCGTTCGTGTGGGGACGCGGCGACGGCTGGATGGCGGCGGGGATGGCGCTCCTCCTCGACCAGCTGCCGGAGGACAGCCCGCACCGCGCGCGCATCATGGACGGCTACAAGCTGATGATGGAGACGCTCCTCAAGTACCAGCGCAAGGACGGACTCTGGAGCCAGCTCATTGACAGGCCCGAAGACCCGCGCAACTGGGGCGAGTCCTCCTGCACGGCGATGTTCACGTACGCGTACCTCGTGGGCGTGCGGCGCGGCTGGCTTGACGGCGCGAAGTACGGCCCTGCCGCGCGGGGCGCGTACGACGCGCTCTGTGCGCGCATGGACAAGTGGGGCAACGTGGCGGGCACGTGCGAAGGCACGGGCAAGCGCAACGACCTCGCCTACTACTTCAAGCGGCGCCGGGTGAACGGCGACCCCCATGCCCAGGCGCCGATGCTCTGGATCGCCTCGACGCTCCTTGCGGACGGCGCGGGCGCGGTGAAGGGCGTCAAGACGCCCGCGACTTCGAAGCTCTTCGAGACGCGCGTCGATCCTGAAAGCGGCGTGGTCTCTTACGCACTCGTCTATGGCGCGCCGGACGACAACCGCCAGTCGCTCTACTTCATCACGAAGTCGATGACAGAGGATGGACGCTTCCTCCTCTTCAACTACACTGTCGGCAACGAAAAAAAGCCGAAGCGCAGCCCGAAGATACTGATGGTCGCCGACCTCCTCAACGACACGGTGAAGCCCGTCGCCCGGGCGGAGAAAATCAGCCGCGAGAACATCGAGAGCCGCACGCCGTTCGTGGGAGATCCCTTCATCGAGTGCAAGGAAAACTACATCGTATTCGGAAGCCCGAAACTCGGCGGGTTCTTCCGCTGCGACCTCGCCGAGCCGTCGAGGGCCGTCAAGCTGTGCGGACTTCCGAAGGGACTTGACGACGGCGAATACAAGGCCGATCGCTACTACACGCATCTCACGCTCACGAAGGACAGAAAGCGCGCGTTCCTCGACACGTCGCTTGTGAACGCCGCCGGGAAGCGCCGTTGGGTGCAGGGAATGCTGGACCTCGCGACCGGAGATTTCGACAAGTGGGGCGAGACTCCGTTCTGCTGCAACCACGGGCAGGTCAACCCGGCGGACGACACGCTTGCGATGTGCGCCTGGGAGGCGTGCTGGGAGAAGGACGGACAGGAATACCGGAAGAAGACTGGCTGGTATCCGCGCATGTGGCTGATGCGCAAGGGCTGGCGCGAGATGATCCCCGCGAGGGACCGCAACTTCGCCTCGCACGAGATATGGGACGACGACGGCAAGGGCTTCAGCTGGTGCGGGAGGCCTGGCGACTACGTGTACCATCATGACCTTGCGACGGGCAAGCAGGAGCGGTGGTGCGGCATAAGTGGCGCAAGGCACAATTACATTTCGCCCGACAAGAAATACGTCGTGTGCGACGACGCGCCGGAGAGGTGGTGGCGCGGTTGCAAGTGGCGCGTCGGGTTCTGGAACCGCGAAACGGGGAAACATGTGTGGCTCTACTCAACGCGCCCCGCGCTCATGCCGCAGGATAACCAGAGCAGGTTGCATCCCGACCCGCATCCGCACTTCGTCATGAACGCGAAGTACGTCGTGTGCACCGCAAACAATGCCGACGGGCACATGGATCTTTACGTGACGCCAGTCGCGCAGATGGTGAAGATGACAAGCGCGGAATAAGATTGGGTGGGAAATGAAGAACGCGGTGCTTGTGGTTGGACTGGCTGTGTGCGGGCAGCTGATGGCGGGGACGTGCGTGATGGAGTCCGCGCGGAAGATCCCGCTCGTGAAGGAGGCGGACGTGCTTGTGGTGGGCGGATCGTCGGGTGCGGTTTCGGCGGCGCTCGCAGCGAAGTCCGCCGGAGCGTCCGTATACCTCGTAGCGCCGCGTCCGTACCTTGGCGAAGACATCGCGGGCACGCTGCGGCTCGGCCTTGCGGACGGCGAGACGCCTGACGCCGAGCTCGCGCAGGAACTGTGGCTAGACCATTCGACCACGGTGCCATTTGCCTACAAGGCCGACGCGCCCTCCATCGCTCCGCATCTGGACAGGAACAACACGATCCTCTCCGACGGCAAGGCCGACGACGTAGTTCACGGCTCGGTGCAGTACGATGTGCCCAAGGTGAAGATCAACATGGACTTCGGCGAGGATCGGCTCGTGGAGTCTGTGGAGCTTGTGAGCTTCACGCGCAAGGACGACTTCGCCGTGGCAAGCGCGCGCCTCGTCACGAGCACGGACGGCAAGAACTGGTCGAGTCCCGTCCAACTTCAGCAGGCTTCTGGCGGTACGGGGTACCAGATTTGGCGGGCGCCGCTCAGCGGGAAACTCATCCGATACGTTGGCCTTGCGGCGTTTCGCGGCGAAGGATGCAAGCGGATGCTGCTTGGCGAGATCACGTTCCGCACAGATGGCTGGGCGCGCCTACGCATCCCCACGCCGCTCATGGTTAAGCAGACTTTCGACCGCGCGCTGCTCACTAACGGTGTGGAGTTCATCACGGGATCGTACGTGACGGACGTTCTGCGCGACAAATCGGGCGCGGTTGCGGGCGTTGTGATCGCGAACCGCAGCGGACGCCAGGCCGTCAAGGCGAAGACAATCGTCGACGCCACTGAACGCTCGACGGTGGCGCGCCTCGCGGGTGTGCCGTTCACGCCATATCCCGCGGGCGAGCATGCCTTCACGCGCATCGTCATTTCGCTGGACCGTCCCGAGGCGCCTGGCATGACGACGCGTCTTCTTCCGGGCGAGTACCGCACTAGCGGGCGTGGCATTCGCGGCAAGACGGGCCGAGCATGGGAATGCACGATGAAGATACCGATGAAGGACGGATCATTCGCATCCTTTGCCGAAGCCGAGCAGATCGCGCGAGACCGCACGTTCACGAAAGGGTTGCTGGATTCGGCCGACATGCTTTTCCAGGTGCCGCCGGACCGCGCAGCGGGCAGCGTGCCACACGTGTTCGTGCTGGGGTGGGGAATGCGTCCGCTTGCGTTCATGCGAAAGGGCGCTGAGGTGGGCGCTTCCGCCGCGCGCGACGCGGCGGCTCGCCGTCGGGGAAGCGAAACTCTTGTCGCTTCTCGTAGGCTTGAAGCGGCGGGGGCGCCGATTTCCAGATTTGAGATATGCGAAGCGTTGAATGGTCTGCGTCCGTTCGACAAAGGATTGCCCACGGTTGAATCGCCTGCGGGGCCGTTGCCCGTCCTGGGCGAATATGACGTCGTGGTGGTGGGTGGCGGCACGGCCGGCGCGCCCGCGGGCATCGGCGCGGGAAGGCGCGGCGCGAAGACGCTCATCGTGGAATACCTCTACGGCCTCGGCGGCGTGGGGACTCTCGGCATGATAGGAAAATACTGGTACGGCAACCGCGTGGGTTTCACATCAGAGCACGACAATGGAGTGAAGGAGCTTGGCGCGGCGGTGCATGTGGTCGGCAAGCGCGAATGGTGGCGACGCGAGAACCGCGCGGCCGGCGTTGAGATGTGGTTCGGCGCGATGGCGTGCGGCGCAGTGGTGCGGGATGGCCGCGTGGCGGGCGTGGTGGTGGCGACGCCCCAGGGGCGCGGCGTGGTGCTTGCGAAGGACGTGGTGGACGCGACTGGCAACGCAGACATTGCGGCCGCCGCGGGCGCGCGCTGCGAGTTTCTTGGCGCTGGCGAGATTGCTCTTCAGGGCGCCGGCCTCTCCGAGCGCCGTCTCGGCGAGAGCTACATCAACTCCGACTGGGGCTACGTGAACGACGGCGACGCGGTTGACCAGTGGCTCTTCTCCGTGCGTGGACGCATGGGCGCGTCGAAAGGCACATGGGACGTTTCGCAGGCGACTGAAAGCCGCGAACGCCGCCGCATCGTGGGCGCGGTCGTGGTGTCGCCGCTCGACGTGGTGAACGAGCGCACGTTCCCCGACACCATCGTTCAGGGTCGCAGCGACTTCGACAGTCACGGTCCGTCCATCGCCGACATCTGCTACGTAAGCGAGGCGAATGGAAAGAAGATCTACGGCGTGAACGTGCCGTACCGCGCGATTCTGCCGGAGAAGTTGGACGGTCTCGCGGTGGTAGGCCTTGGCATAAGCGCGCACCGCGACGCGCAGCCGCTCATGCGCATGCAGCCGGATGTGCAGAACGCGGGCTATGCGGCAGGCGTGGCGGCGGCGATGGCCGCCGAGAAGGGTACGGAACTGCGCGCGATCGACGTGAAGGCGCTTCAGCGGCACCTCGTGGAGAAGGGCGTGATTCCGGAGGAGGTCCTCTCGTGGGAGGACAATGCGGGCGTGGACGCGGAGCGCATGCTTGCGGCGGTGCGCGACATGGGCGATGGCTACAAGGGCGTTTCCATCGTTCTTTCCGACCCCGAGCGCGCCGTTCCCGCGCTGCGCGCCGCCTATGCGAAGGCGAAGACGCCGAGCGCGCGACTCGTGTACGCGCACGTGCTTGGCATCCTCGGCGACGCGACGGGCGCAGAGACTCTTGCAAGGCAGGTGAGCGGACGCGACGCGCCGATCAAGATCAACGTGCATGGGCTTTCGGCGTTCGGGCGGCGGATGAGCGAGCGCGACAGCTTGATCGTGGCGCTCGGGCGCACGCGCAGTCCGCTCGCGCTAGGGCCTCTTCTCGGCGAACTTGCGAAGGTCGACGCGAACACGCAGCTAGCGCATGTGCGCGCGCTCGCGCTTGCGCTGGAGGCGCTGCGAGAGCCGCGCGCCGCGCGGGCGATCGCGGAGGTGCTCGCGAAGCCGGGAGTGTCCGGCTGGGCACGTCCTGGTGCGGCGGCCGTGACGCCATCCGGCGGATTCGGCTCGAGCAACGAAAACAGGCGCTGCCTGCGCGAGCTGCATCTCGCCCGCGCGCTCTACGCGTGCGGCGACCACGAGGGCGTGGCGAGGAAGATATTCGAGGCCTACGCCGCAGATGGACGCGGCGTCTTCGCGCTACACGCGCGCAAGGTTCTTGGCGATTAATGCAATGACGGGACGCATCCATTCGTATGAGACTTTCGGGGCGGCCGACGGACCGGGTGTGCGGTTCGTCGTGTTCGTGCATGGCTGTCCGTTCCGCTGCCGCTACTGCCACAATCCCGACACCTGGGCGGGAGGGCGCTGGACCGAAGCCGAGCCGCAGGATGTACTTGCCCGCGCTCTCCGCTACCGTCCATACTGGGGCGAAGAGGGCGGGATAACCGTGAGCGGCGGCGAGCCGATGGCGCAGGCGGAGTTTGTGGCGGAGCTTTTCGAACGCGCGCACGGCGAGGGCGTGAACACCTGCCTTGACACGGCGGCGGGGCCATTTGATCCTGCATCGAGCGTGCAGGCGCGCCTCTTCGCCGCGTGCGACACGGTGCTCCTTGACTTGAAGCACATCGATCCCGCCGCGCACCGCGCGCTCACCGGCGCGGACAACTCGAACGTCCTCGCCTGCGCCCACCGCCTCGCAGATCTCGGCGTACGCGTGTGGATACGCCATGTTCTTGTGCCTGGAGTGACCGATTCCGAAGACGATCTGCGCCGCCTCGGCGAATTCATTTCAACGCTTCCCAACGTTGAGCGCGTGGACGTGCTGCCGTACCATTCGATGGGCGAGGAGAAGTGGCGCATGCTCGGTCTTGAATACTCTCTGGGTGGTGTTCGCCCGCCAAGCGAGGACGAGCTCGTCAGAGCGCGCGATATGCTGGGGGCGAGAGGATGAACGCGGCGCCGATAGGATTCTTCGACAGCGGAGTTGGCGGACTCTGCATACGCGACGCGGTGAGGGCGCTTCTCCCGGCGGAGGACACGGTGTACATTGCCGACTCGGCGAACTGTCCGTATGGAAGCCGTCCCCCAGCCGAGGTGCGCGAGCTTGCGCGCGGCCATGTGCGCACGCTTCTCGCGAAGGGCTGCAAGATGGTGGTGGTGGCGTGCAACACGGCCACCGCCGCCGCGATAGACGCGTTGAGGGCCGAATGGCCTGACGTGCCTTTCGTCGGCATGGAGCCCGCGGTGAAGCCGGCCGCGCTGCAGTCGAAGAGCGGGGTTGTGGGAGTGCTCGCGACGGAAGGCACGTTCAACGGGAGGCTCTACCGCGAGACGTGCGCGCGGTTCGCAAAGGGCGTTACGGTGGTGACGTGCGTGGCGGATTCATTTGTTGCGCTCGTCGAGCGCGGCGAACTCGACGGTCCCGCCGCGGAGGCCGAGGTGAGGGCGAAGGTGGAGCCTCTTCTCGCGGCGGGGGCAGACCATCTGGTGCTCGGATGCACGCATTTCCCGCATCTTGCGCCGCTCATCGGGCGCGTTGCGGCGGGACGCGCCAAGGTGGTGGATCCCGCGCCGGCGGTTGCGCGGCAGGTGAAGCGCATTCTTGCCGCGCGGAATGCGCTCAATTCCTCGGGCGGCTCGCGCCACGAGTTCATCCGCACTTGATGCGCAGGGTGAAGCGGCAGCCCTTGCCGGGTGCGCTCTCCACCTGGGCGTCGCCGCCGTGAAGCGTGGCGATGTGTTTCACTATCGCGAGGCCGAGACCGGTGCCGCCCTGTTCGCGGCTGTGCGACTTGTCCACGCGGTAGAAGCGCTCGAAGATGCGCGCCTGGTCTGCCGCGGCGAGGCCGATGCCGTGGTCTTCGACGGTGAACACCGCGCCGCCGTCGCATGGCGAGAGCGACATCTCCACGTCTGGGGAGGCGGAGTGGCGCAGGGCGTTGTCGGCAAGGTTCACGAGGGCCTGCTCGATCAGGCGGGAATCGCATTGCGCCACAAGAGGATCGGCTGGATGCACAACTAGGCGTACGCCTGCCTTGTCGGCGCGCGGGCGTACACGGTCAGCGGCAGATGCGAGAATGTCGGCGAGGTCGGCGGGCGCGAAGGATCGTGCGCCGTCTTCGTCGCCGCGTTCGATGCGGGCGAGGGAGAGAATGTCGCGCGCGAGCGCGTCGAGGCGCGTCGATTCGCGGCGCAGCATGTTCATGAGCTCGTGGCGCTCGTCTTTGGAGAGGGCGTCGCCGGAAGTCTCCAGCATGTCGACGACGCCGAGTATTCCCGTGAGCGGCGTCTTGATCTCGTGCGAGACGTTGGCGATGAAGTCGCGGCGGAACTCGGCGAGGCGGCGCGTCTCGGCGAGGGCGAGCTCCTGGGCCTCGCGTTCGCGCGCGAGAGTGCGGTAGCGCACCACGAGGCGGAAGGTGAACAGCAGTACCATCAGGATTCCCGACGCGCCGACGAGGGCGGCGAATATCAGAACGGGACGGTTGGCGCGCAGAGGCGCGACTACCGTCTCGTAGGGAAGGGCGAGGCGCACGATGAAATCGTCGCCCGCGCGGCGGGCGCAGTAGAGCATCCAGGTGGAGGTGGTGGCGGACTTGCGAAGGGACACGCCTTCGCCTTTCTCTCGTGCCGCGGCCACTTCGGGGCATGAGGCGTGGTTGCCTGCGGCGCGGGATTCGGAGTCGAAGAACATTCCGCCTGCGCTGGTGAGCACGGTGAGGCGCATTCCGTCCGCGCGCCGTGCGTCGGCAAACGCGCGCAGGCGGGCGAAGTCGCCTGTGGCGAGCGCCTCGCGTATCGCCTCGGAGGCGAGCTGTGTGCGCGCGGCGAGGTCGCGTTCGGCCCATTGTTCGACTGCGCGGCGGTAGGCGAGCGTCTCGGAGCGCAGCACGAAGGCGAACGCGGCGAGTCCGATGGCGGCGAGGATGCAGGGGATGAAGCCGGCGAGGGCGTGCTTCTTCATGGCTTCACCCTGTATCCAACGCCGCGGATCGTCTCGATGTGCGAGGCCCAGTCGCCGAGCTTCTTGCGGAGGCCCACGAGCTGGACGTCTACGGTGCGTTCGGTCACGCTCTTCTCCTCGTCCTGCATGGCGTCGATGATCTGGCTGCGGGTGTAGACCCGGCCGGGGCGCGAGGCGAGAAGGGCGATGAGGCGGAACTCGCCGCGAGTGAGGGTGAGAAGTTCGCCGTTGAGGGATGCGGAGCCGGCGCGCGTGTCGATGCGCAGGCCGTCGAGGTCGCGTCCCGCGGCCAGTGGATCGTTGCGGCGAAGGACGGCGTGGATGCGGGCGAGCAGCACTTCGCGCGAGAAGGGCTTGGTGACGTAGTCGTCGGCGCCAAGCTCCAGGCCGCGCACCACGTCTTCGTCCTCGCTCTTGGCCGTGAGCATGATGATGCGCACGTCGGCGAGGGTGGGGTCTTCGCGCACGCGGCGGCATAGGGTGAGGCCGTCGATGCCGGGAAGCATGAGGTCCAGGAGCACGAGCTGCGGCGGTTCGCGGCGGATGGCCTCGAGGCCCTCGTCGCCGCGTGCGGCGCTGCGCACATGGGTGAAGCCTTCGCTTCGCAGAAGCATCTGCAGAATGGTGCGGATGGTGGAATCGTCCTCCACAATGAGAATGTTCACGAGGTTGTTCATGCGACACTGCCTTTCGTTGGCCCATAGTGTATCATTATTTTGTTAGGCGCGCATTAGGGAAGTTTCTGCACTGCAAGATCAAGCCTTTGGTATTGCGCAAGACGCAATGATAATGTATAATATCACTCGTCATGACAATTTCAGATGTAGCAAAGATTCTTGAGGGCTCGCTTGTGGTGGGCGACGCGATGGCGTCGCGCGCCGTGGGGGCCGTTGTCGCGAGCGACCTGATGAGCGATGTGCTGCTCGTGGACGCCGACGACATCCTTCTTCTGACGTCGCTCGCGTCGGATCAGGCGATACGCACGGCCCACATCGTGGGTGCGATGGGCGTGGTGGTGCACGACTCGAAGCCCCTTCCCTCGACGATGAGCCAGGTGGCGGAGCAGCTGAAGATACCGCTTGTGTCGTCGCCGCTTTCGAAGTACGAGAGCTGCGTGCGCCTGCACGCGGCGATCGAGGCGGAGAAGTCCGCATAGGGAAGCGTGCGATGGCCGAGGTCCACAAGCCCGTAATCCTGCCCCCTCCACATGCGAGCGACGACGAGATCATAGCCCGCCATCCCCCGATTCCTCGCGTGACGACGGACGAAGACTCTCCGCTCGTCATAATGGAGCTTCTCCAGCGCATCAAGATACGCGACGTGATGCGCACCGACGTGGTGGTGCTGTCGCGGCGCGACACGATGCGCCGCGCGCAGGACCTGATGCGCCGCAACAGAATCAGCGGCATACCGATCGCGGAGGGGGGGAGGCTGTACGGGATTGTGTCCGTGGAGGACATCATCCAGGCGCTCTCCGGCGGCTGGATCGACGACGTGATCGTGAAGCACATGTCGAACCACCTCATCGTGCTCGAGGCCGACATGCCGCTCGCGTTCGCGCTCAAGTACTTCGAGAACTACAACTACGGACGCTTCCCGGTGCTCAACAAGGAGCATCGGCTGGTGGGGCTCATCAGCCAGCGCGACGTCACGCGCACGCTTCTCTACGAGCTCACGCTCGAGATCAACAAGCTCGAGAAGAAGGCGATGCAGAGCTCGCAGACCTCTGGAGACGACAGCCAGGCGGCGTATCTGCTGCGCGAGTGGTCCGTGCTGCACAACGACCTCGAGAACGCCGGCAAGGCGGCGAACGACATCAAGGCGATACTGCGCGAGCACAACGTGGACCGCCGCCTCACGCGGCGCATCGCTGTGGCCGCGTACGAGCTCGAGATCAACATCTGCATCCACTCGCACGGCGGCAATCTCACGTTCATGATTGCGGACGACGTGGCCACGGTGGTGGCCAAGGATACGGGGCCGGGCATACCCGACGTGGTCTGGGCCTGCAAGGACGGCACCTCGACCGCGAACGACTGGATACGCTCGCTCGGTTTCGGCGCGGGCATGGGTCTTGCGAACTCGAAGCGTGTCTCCGACCGCTTCGACATCAAGAGCGTCATGGGCAAGGGCACCACTGTGACCTGCTCATTCAACCTCAAGCCGGGCGGGGAGTAGGAGCGGTCTGGCATGGGCAGGGCTACGTCAGCTGTGCGCGTTGCGGTGCTGGGCGGCGGCAGGAGCGGCAAGGCGGCCGAGGCGCTTCTTCGCATGGAGGGGGCCGAGGTGACTGTGCTTGACGGCGACGTGCCTTTTCCACAGGGCGATTTCGATCTCTGCGTGACCTCTCCCGGAATTCCGCTCGACCATCAATGGCAGCGCGCTGCGCGCGAACGCGGGGTGAAAGTGGTCTCGGAGCTGCAGCTTGGCGCGGAACGCTGGCGCACGCGGGGCGGGCGCATGCTCGCGGTGACGGGCTCGAAGGGCAAGAGTTCGGTGGTCAAGCTCGTGGCGGACGCTGTTGGCGGAACTGCCTGCGGCAACTATGGCCTCCCGCTATGCGATGTCGTGAACGCGTTCGACGAGTCTCGCGCGCGTGGTGCGGCGGGATGGGCCGTCGTCGAGGTGAGTTCGTTCCAGATGGAGACCACGGATCTGCCGTCTGACGCCTTCGAGGCGGCGGCGATTCTCAACCTGCAGGAGGACCATCTAGACAGGCACGGCAGCGCCGCCGTTTACCACGGTCTCAAACGCCGCCTTCTCGAGATGGCGCGGGTGCAGGTGGACGGCACGGCCGACGCCTCGCCCGCTCCTGGCGGCGAGGCGCTGCTCTCGGGATCGTACTTCGACAATTCCGTGCTGCGCCGGAACGGACTCTGCGCCGTGGCGCTGCTGCGCGCCGCAGGCGTGGCGGACGGTGAGATCGCGGCGGCGTTTGCGCGCTTCGAGCCGCTGCCGCATAGGATGCAGACGGTGTGCGAGAAGGGTGGCGTGATGTGGATAGACGACTCGAAGGCCACCTCTCTCGCGGCGCTTGCCGCCGGCGTGGAGATGTCCGCCGCGAGGCTTGGCCGCGCCGAGCCGGGCTCAAAGCCGGGCGTTTTGCTCGTCGCGGGAGGCCTTTCGAAGGGGGATGATCCATTTTCTGTGATTCCGCGCTTGCGTTCTGGGGTAAAAAAAGTGTATCTTATAGGGCGTTGCGCAGAACAGTTCTTTCACGCATGGCGGGAGACCGTGCCGTGCGAGGTCTGCGGGACCCTTGACCGGGCGGTCGAGGCAGCCCGGCGCGATGTCGTTTCCGGCGAGGGGGTGCTGCTCTCGCCAGGCACGGCCAGTTTCGATCAATTTCAAAATTATGGTGCCCGTGGCGATGCGTTCGCTGCTCTCGTCCGTGCGGGGGCGTGACGTCGGCGCGGGGCCAGCAAAAAACGAGGAAGAAGAAAATGAAGGTGCAGAAGCTCGGATTGGTTCTGAGTGTGAACATGGCAGCCGCCTGCCTTATGATGCAGGGCTGCAAGAAGGATGGCGTTGTGCCGCTGGATCCCCATACCACGACGGTTGTGGCTCCCGCGCCTGCCACATCGTCGACGCCCACAGCCGCAACCCCCACGGCGGTGGCCCCCGTCAGCCAGGAAGTCGTTCAGCCGGCCACCGGCACGGCGCCCTCGGGCGTTATGGTAGAGCCCGGGCCTGTGGTTCAGCCCGCTCCTGTGGCTCAGCCCGCGCCCCAGCCTGTTGTGGCCGTTGTGCCGCCTCCGCCGCAGCCTTCGAAGGTGCCCACCGTGCGGCCGCTTCCCCCGGTTCCGCCCAAGAAGGTCCACACGGCGCCCGCCGGCACCAAGCCTGTGGCGCCTGTTGCCGAAGCGAAGCCTGCCGCTCCTGCCGCCGATGGTTTCGTGTACACGGTCAAGCCCGGCGACCAGCTGTTCGCCGTGAGCCGTCGCTACAACGTGCGCCTTGCGGCGATTGCGAAGGCGAATCCCGGTCTCAACGTCGACCGCATCAGGATCGGCCAGAAGATCGTGATTCCCGGCGTGGCCGCCGTACAAGCGCCCACCGCAGTCGCCACGACAAAGCCCGAGCAGGCGAAGCCCGAGCAGCCTGTGGTGATGAACGCCGCCGCCACTCCCACGGCCGCCAACATCACGCCTCCGGCGAAGAGTTCCCAGACGGCGCCCGTTGCCGTCAAGACGACTCCCGCGCCTGGCGTGAAGACCGTCTCCTCCTCCAAGCCCTACACGGGGCCCACGAAGGAGTACAAGGTCCGCAGCGGCGACTTCATCGGCAAGATCGCCTATGAGAACGGCATCACGATCCGCCAGCTCAAGGAGATGAACAAGCTCACGAAGGACAATCTGCGCGTTGGCCAGGTGCTGCTCATCCCCGCCGAGAAGGTGACGAAGCCCGCTGACGGCAAGAAGCCCGTAGAGGCGAAGCCCGCGCCCAAGACGACCGAGCCCACCGTCGACGTGAAGCCCGCCGAACAGCCGAAGGAAGAGCCCAAGGTCGAAGAGGAGAAGAAGGAAGCCGAGCCGCAGCCCGTCGTCGAAGCGAAGAAGGATGACGCGGCGCCCGCGACTCCTGAGCAGCCCGTCGTAGAGGAGAAGATCGAGAAGCCGGCGGAACCTGCCGAGGCTGGCAATTTCTACATTGTGAAGGATGGCGACGATCTCGTCTCCGTGTCCATCGCCTGCGGCATCAGCCCGAGCCAGCTGATGGACCTCAATGGCCTCAAGGCCGGCGATGCGATCAAGCCCGGCGACAAGCTCAAGCTGCCCGCGCACGCCACTAAGCCGCAGAACGACTAAACGGTGTCTCGTTTGACTAGGACGAAGCCGTGACACGTGCCGGTTGGTCATTTCTACTCACTGTTCTCACGCTGCTGGCCATAGGCCTGATGGTTCTGGCCTCGGCCAGCGGCGCGTATGGGCTGCGCCTGTACAATGACGCAAATCACTTCATCGTCAGGCAGGTCGTATGGGTGGGCGTGTCGATCGTGGTTGGCGTGGCAGCCTGCTTCTGCGACTACCACATTTGGCGCGAGAAGCCCTGGTTGACGGTGCTGCTGTATCTCGGCGTGGTGGGGCTGATGGCGGCGGTGTTCGCGTTTCCTGAGGTGAAGGGCTCGCACCGCTGGCTTAAGATCACCTCTTCGCTGCGTCTGCAGCCAAGCGAATTCGGCAAGCTCGCGGTGGTGATCGCGACCGCCGTGTTCATCGACCGCGCGGGATGGCGCATCTCCAAGTTCTGGAAGGGTGCGGTAAGGGCGTCGTTCATCGTTGCCGTCATCATGGGGCTTGCGGTGCTGGAGCCTGACTTCGGCGCCACGATGGTGATCGGCATCACGGCCTGCGCGCTCTTCTTCATCTCCGGCATGAAGATACTCCATCTGGCTGCGCTGGGCGCATCAGGCGCGGCTGCGTTCGGAGTGCTGCTGATCTTCAACAAGAACCGCATGAACCGCATCCTTTCGTGGTTCAAGACTAGCGGGTTGTCGTGGTTCAACTCCAGCGTGTCGGATGGCGGCACGATTGTGCTTACCGCCAAGGAACAGGCCATGAATCATCAGGCCAACGCGGCGCTTGTGGCGATTCGCAACGGCGGCACCACGGGCGTTGGGTACACAAAGTCCATGCAGAAGCTGCAGTATCTTCCAGAGGCGCATACGGACTTCATCTTTGCCGTCGGCGCGGAGGAGCTTGGGCTTGTGTTCTCGCTTGTGCTGCTGGCGCTCTACGTGACGGTGATGGTGCTCGGCATGATCGCCGCCGCGCGCTCGCCGGACCGTCTTGGCCGCCTGATCGCGTACGGAATGACCTTCCTGATAGTGTTCCAGGCGCTCTTCAATCTGGGCGTCGTCACGAAGTGCCTGCCCACGAAGGGTATAGCGCTTCCGTTCATAAGCTATGGGGGCACGAATCTGCTGACCGCCGCCGTGGCAACGGGAGTGATACTGAATGTTTTTCGTCAAATTGAATCGCCAAAACTCCGTCCAAGGAGTATAATATCACCGATGTTTGAAACAGAAGGAGCATAGAAAAATGTCTCGTGCATACAACTTCTCGGCCGGTCCGGCCGTGCTGCCGCTCGAGGTTCTGCAGAGCGCGCAGGAGAACCTTGTGGACTACAAGGGCACAGGAATGTCCGTGATGGAGATGAGCCACCGCGGCAAGGACTACGATGCCATCCACCAGGAGGCGATCGCCACGTTCAAGGAGCTGTGCGGCCTGAACGACGACTGGAGCGTGTGCTTCATCCAGGGCGGCGCGTCCCTCCAGTTCGCCATGATTCCAATGAACTTCCTTGGCGCCGACCAGGTGGCCGACTACGCCAACCAGGGCACGTGGTCCAACAAGGCCCTCAAGGAGGCGCAGGCGCTCGGCCGCGTGAACGTGGCGGCCAACTGCCAGAAGGACAACCCCACGCGCATGCCGTACGAAGACGAGTTCAAGTGGACACCCGGCGCGGTCTACAGCCACATCTGCTCGAACGAGACGATCTCCGGCGCGGAGCTGAAGAAGTTCCCCGTAACCGGCTCGCCGCTCATCTGCGACATGTCTAGCGACATTCTCTCCTGCGAGCGCGACTACACGCAGTTCGCGATGTTCTACGCCGGCGCGCAGAAGAACCTCGGCCCCTCCGGCATGGCCGTTGTCGCAATCCGCAAGGAGTTCGCCGCGCGCGGTTCGCAGACGATTCCCACGATGCTGCAGTACCGCACGTTCGTCGACAACGATTCGCTCTACAACACGCCTCCCTGCTGGTCGATCTACATCTTCGGCGAGACGATGAAGTGGGTGAAGAAGGTGGGCAAGGAGAACCTCTTCCGCCTCAACGAGGAGAAGGCGAAGAAGATCTACGACGTGATCGACGGCTCGGGATTCTACCGCGGCACCGCGCTCAAGGAGTTCCGCTCCAACATGAACGTGACTTGGCGCCTGCCCAACGAGGAGCTCGAGGCCCGCTTCATCAAGGAGGCCGCCGCGCTTGGAATGTCGTCCCTGAAGGGGCATCGCTCGGTCGGCGGCGTGCGCGCCTCGATCTACAACGCCTTCCCGATGTCGGGCGTGGACGCCCTCGTCGACTTCATGAAGGAGTTCGAGAGGAAGAACGGCTGACGCCGCCGCATGTGAATCTGCAACAGAAAAAAGGAGCCTGTCATGGAAAAGACCTATATGCACACGGGCATCCCCGTGGCCGAGAAGATGGAGGGCATGAACTACATGCCCGGCCTCAAGGTGTGGATCTGCAACAACGACGAGTACAAGATCGAGTATCTGTACTGGGAGAAGGACACCCCGTGCGCCTGGCGCATGGTGGCCGAGACGCATGTGGCGTACAACGTGGCGGACGTCGACGAGGCCGTGAAGGAGGCCGTCGCCGCTGGCGCTGACGTGCTGCTGCCGAAGTACTCCCTCGGCGGCACGTGCGCGATTGCCTACGTGGGCTGGCCGAACGGTCCGCAGGTCGAGTTCTTCCAGAATTGACAACCATCGGGGGAGTCCAGGCTCCCCCGGATCCCTACAAAGAGGATTTTCCCTATGCCGATGAAGAAATTCATGAACGATCCCGCGAACCTCACCAAGGAGCTCCTTGAGGGTCTCGTGGGCTGCTATTCCGACACGCTCGCCCTCGTCAACGAGAAGATCGTCGTGCGCAAGACGCCCAAGAGCCCCGACAAGGTGGCGCTCGTCGCGTTCGGCGGCTCTGGACACGAGCCCGCCATGCACGGCTTCGTGGGTCAGGGCATGCTCGACGCGTGCGTAGCGGGCGACATCTTCGCCGCTCCTGGCGGCGAGAAGGTGTTCGAGGCGCTCGACTACGTGAAGCGCGACGCGGGCACGCTGCTCATCACCCTCAACCACAACGGCGACCGCATGAGCGGCTCGAAGGCCATGCGCAAGGCGCAGAAGGCCGGTCTCAAGGTGGTCGAGATCGTGATCCACGACGACATCGCACAGGGTCCCGACACCCCGATCGAGGACAAGCGCGGCCTCGGCGGCGTGATTCCCTTCATCAAGGTCGTCGGCGCCGCTGCCGAGGAGGGCAAGAGCCTCGACGAGATCGTCGAGCTCGCGAACAAGTTCAACGAGGGCATCGCCACGCTCTCGGTGGCGCTCAAGGTGGCCACGCATCCGCAGAACGGCGGCGAGATCGGCGCCCTTGCGGACGACGAGATGGAGATCGGCATGGGCCAGCACGGCGAAGGCGGTGGCGGCATCTCGAAGATGTGCACTGCCGACGAGACGGTCGAGAAGATGCTGCCCTCGCTCGTGAAGGCCACGAAGCTCGCTTCGGGCGACAAGGCGCTTCTTCTCATCAACGGCTCCGGATCCACCACCACGATGGAGATGCTCATCTGCTACCGCAAGGCGAAGTCCATGCTCGAGGCGATGGGCGTCACGGTGCTGCCCGGCAAGTGCGACGAGCTTCTCACCGTGCAGGAGATGGCCGGCTTCCAGATGATTCTCTGCAAGTGCTGCGACACGTGCGCCAAGTACCTCGCGGCACCGGCGAACGCGCCGTACTGGACCACTCTAGGCTGACGCAAGGCAGCGGATCGGCTCTGGTTGGCTTTGCCCGATCTTGCATTTGCGGCCCAAAGGACATAGAGGACTATGACTTCAAACGACGAATATGTGCTGCAGCTTCTGCGCGAAAAGGGCTACGTCTCGGCTGAACAGCTCGAGGCCGCCTCGCAGGCGATGCGCGAGGAGAACGAGACCACCCTCGACGTGCTGGTGGCCTCGGGCACCGTGAGCGAGGACGACGTTCTTGGAACGATCGCCGACACGTTCGGCATCAAGTACGTGAGCATCGACCCCGCGGCGATCGAGCCCGAGGTGGCGAAGCAGATCGAGCCCGAGGTGGCGCGCAAGTACGGCGTGGCCCCGGTAATGGCCGACGCCGATTCCGTCACCGTGGTGCTCTCCGATCCGATGGGCTACGATGCGGTCGACTCTCTCCGCTACGTGCTGCATGGCCGCGACGTGCAGGCCGTTCTCGCCCCCGCCGAGGAGGTGAAAGCGGTGATGGACAAGCTCTACCCCACCGGGGCGGAGGAGATCACCACCCGCAACGACGACGGCTTTGGCGGCGACGAATCCCAGGGCGACGAAGACGCACCCGTGATCCGCCTCTGCTCGCTCCTCCTTTCGAACGCCATCAAGATGAAGGCCTCCGATATTCATCTCGAGCCGATGGAGAAGGAGTTCCGCGTGCGCTACCGCATCGACGGCGCGCTAAGGAAGATGGACTCGCCGCCCAAGCGCCTACAGGGCGCGATTCTCTCGCGAATCAAGATCATGTCGAAGATCAAGATCTCCGAGAAGCGCATCCCGCAGGACGGCCGCATCCAGGTGAACGTGGGCGGGCGCGACCTCGACCTTCGTGTCTCCACCGTTCCGACGAACCACGGCGAGTCGATCGTGATGCGTATTCTCGACAAGTCGAACCTCTCGCTCGGTCTGCCGCAGCTCGGCTTCCTCTCCGACGACCAGAACAAGTTCGAGCGCTTCATCCACCTCTCCGACGGCGTGGTGCTGGTGACCGGGCCTACCGGTTCCGGAAAGTCGACGACGCTCTACGCAGCCCTCGGCCAGATCAACCTGCCGGACCGCAAGATCATCACGGTCGAGGACCCTGTGGAATACCAGATGAGCGGCATCAACCAGGTGCAGGTGAACCGCGACGTGGGCCTTGACTTCGCGGCCGCGCTGCGTTCGATTCTGCGTCAGGCCCCCAACATCGTGATGATCGGGGAAATCCGCGACGACGAAACCGCCGACATCGCGATGGAGGCGGCCCTCACCGGCCACCTCGTGTTCTCCACTCTGCACACGAACGACGCTCCCTCGGCCATCACCCGTCTCACCGATATGGGCGTGAAGCCGTTCCTCGTGGCCTCAGCAGTGCGCGCCTGCCTTGCGCAGCGTCTCGTGCGCGCCATCTGCGTGAACTGCAAGGAGGAGTACTTCCCCACCGAGCGCGACCTCAAGATGCTAGGCTCCATCGCCAAGGTGCTGCCCGACCACATGTACGTGGGCAAGGGCTGCCCCAAGTGCAACGGCGGCTACAAGGGACGAAAGGGCATCTTCGAGATATTCGAGGTCGACGACACGATCCAGCGACTCATCTTCGACCACGCGCCATCCACCATCCTCCGCCAGCGTGCCCGCGAAATGGGAATGCGCACGCTGCGCGAGGACGGCATGCTCAAGGTCGCCTCCGGCATGACCTCCCTCCGCGAGGTCCTCCAGGCAACAATGGGCGACGCGGACTAAAACAACGAAAGGAATTTCCGACATGGCAACCGAAATCACAATGCACGACCTGCTGCAGGCCACAATCGACGAAGGTGCGAGCGACCTTCATGTGCGAGCGTTCATGCCGCCGGAGCTGCGCGTCCACGGCGAGCTGCAGCCGATCTCGGAGGAGATATTCGACGAGGCCGACACGTACAAGCTCTGCACCGAGGTCATGACCGAAGAGCAGATCCAGGAAGTGGAGCGCAAGGGCGGCGCCGACTTCGCCGTGGCCCATGAGGACGGCACGCGCTTCCGCGTTTCCGTGTTCAAGGAGCGCAAGCGCTGGGGCTGCGTGCTGCGTATGATTCCCTCCACGCTGCTCACGCTCGAGAAGATCGGCTTGCCCGAGACGGTGAAGGAGCTTCTCTTCAAGCCGCGCGGCCTCATCCTCGTGACGGGCCCCACCGGCTCCGGAAAGTCCACCACGCTCGCCTCGATGATCGACGTCATCAACCAGGAGCGCGGCGTGCACATCATCACGATCGAGGATCCTATCGAATTCTACCACACCTCGAAGAACTCGCTCGTGACGCAGCGCGAGGTGGGCGCTGACGTTCCCTCCTTCGCCGAGGCCATCCGCCGCGCGCTCCGTCAGGACCCCGACGTGATCCTCGTGGGCGAAATGCGCGACCTTGAGACGATCGGCGCGGCAATCACCGCGGCCGAAACTGGCCACCTCGTGTTCGGCACCCTGCACACCACCGGCGCCGCCGAGACGATCGACCGTATCGTCGACGCGTTCCCGACCGACCAGCAGGAGCAGGTGCGCACGCAGCTCTCCGTGGGCCTTCAGGCCGTGATCTCGCAGATCCTTCTGCCGCGGCTTGGTCCCGACGGACAGGTTCACGGCCGAATCGCCGCGTTCGAGATCATGCTCGCCACGCCCTCCATCCGCAGCCGCATCCGCGACAACAAGACGTTCCAGATCCGCTCCGACATCCAGACCGGCGCGAAGTTCGGCATGGTCACGCTCGACTCCTGCCTCATGAGCCACTACCGCAACGGACTCATCTCCTACGAGGAGCTCATCACCAAGTCGCAGGATCCCGACACCGTCGTCGCAAAGCTCAAGGAAGAAATGAGGCAGCAGTAATGTCCGAGCAATTCGATCCGCTTCTCGACCTCCTGCAGAAGAACGGCGTCCTCGACGAAGAGGGCGTCGCCAGCGTGCGCGAGGAAATGGCCAACAACGCCGGCAAGACCTCGCGCGAGATCCTGGTGGACGGCGGCTACATCGACGAGGACACACTGCTCGGCATGATGGCCGCGTATCAGGGATGCGAGGTGGTGGACCTTTCGAAGATGGAGCTCGACAGCGACACCGTCAACGCCATTCCCGCTTCGATCGCGCGCATGTACAACGTGCTGTGCGTGGGCGCGGACGACTCGTCAGTGACTCTCGCCACCGCGAACCTCGTCGACCCCCGCGTCTCCGACGAGGTGGCGTTCTCCCTCTCGAAGGAAGTGCGCTTCGTCATGGCGCGCGAGAAGGACGTTGCCGAGCGCATTTCGCAGCACTACGGCGACGCGAGCGATTCCGTGGCCGACATGCTCAATGCCATCGGCGAAGGACTCACCGCGGACGATTCGCTCAAGAGCGACCCGAACGACGTGGCGGCCCTCGAGGGCGCCGCCAACAACAACGCCGTCGTGAAGTTCGTGAACATGATCCTCTACCAGGGCGTCGTCGACCGCGCGGCCGACATCCACATCGAGCCCTTCGAGCACGACTTCAAGATCCGCTATCGCGTGGACGGCGCTCTCTACGAGGTGAAGGCGCCTGACGTGTCGATGGCGCCGGCCATCATCTCCCGCGTGAAGATCATGGCGAACCTCAACATCGCCGAACGCCGCATCCCGCAGGACGGACGAATCGCTATCACCGTGGCGGGGCGCCCCGTCGACCTCCGCGTGAGCTGCCTTCCCACGACGCACGGCGAATCGGTGGTTATGCGTATTCTCGACCAGAGCGCAACCTCGCTCGACCTCGAAAACGTAGGCCTTCCGGAAGACGTGTACGAGCAGGTGACGATGGACATCGAGAAGCCGAACGGCATCATCGTGGTGACGGGGCCTACCGGCTCCGGAAAGACGACAACGCTCTACTCCGTCCTTCGCCGCATCAACACCATCGACTCGAAGCTGCTCACAGCCGAGGAGCCTGTGGAATACGACATGGACGGCATCGTGCAGGTGCCGATCAACCATGAAGTGGGCAACACCTTCGCCAAGGTGCTTCGCGCCTTCCTCCGTCAAGACCCCGACATCATCATGGTGGGCGAGATCCGCGACCTCGAGACGGCCGAAATCGCCATCCAGGCCGCACTCACCGGCCACCTTGTGTTCTCCACGCTACACACCAACGACGCCGCAGGCGCCGTGATGCGTTTCGTCGATATGAACGTGGCCCCGTACATGGTGGCATCCACTCTTGAAGCCGTTCTCGGCCAGCGACTTCTGCGTACGTGCTGCCGCGACTGCAAGGAGGGCTACGATCCCGACGACGAGACTCTCGACCGCATCAACCTGCAGCGCGACGAGATCGGCGGCCGCCAGTTCTTCTTCGGCAAGGGCTGCAAGACGTGCAACGGAACCGGCTACAAGGGCCGCAAGGCCATCTTCGAGTATCTGCGCGTGACCAACCCCATCCGCGAGCTCATCAACGCCCGTTCTCCTACGCTCATAATCCGCGAGAAGGCCCGCGAGCTTGGCATGCGAACCATGCGCGAAGACGGCGTGCGCGCCATTCTAGACGGCTACACGACTGTGGACGAAGTCCTGCGCTACACCTGACGCGCAGTTGGATGACTGATTGAAGGTATACGCCATGAAACGCAACATCCAAAAGAGAAGATTTCGCGTGCTGGCGGCGGCCATGGCAGTCATCCTGCAATTCGCGGGTGCGAATTGTGCAGTCGCAAAGGCTGATGATCTCCAGGCCAATCCTGTGCCCGCCATCGGTCAGAACGCGAAGGACCAGAAGGTTTTCGACCCGGCGAAGAAGGGGCCACGCGTCCTCTTCGTGGGCAACTCGATCACGCTGCATGGTCCGCGTCCGCAGATCGGCTGGACGAACAACTGGGGCATGGCCGCGAGTGCGCGCGACAAGGACTACGTCCACCTTCTGCAGAAGAAGATCGCCGCCGTGCGCCCAGATGCGCAGTGCTGCCTCCTCCAGGTGGCCAACACCTTCGAGCGTGCCTTCTTCAAGAAGGACTGGTCGTGCGAAAGCAACTTCAAGTGGGCGCGCGAGTTCAAGCCCGACGTGATTGTGTTCTTCTTCGGCGCAAACGTGCCGAAGACCTACGACGCCGGCACGATGACGCCCGCGCCCGCGCGAACGTTCGGCGAGGCGCTCGACGCGTTCCGCACCTACCTCGACCCCGAGGGGCGGGCGCTCGTCCTCTTCTCGCAGGGCTTCTACGTCCGTCCGAAACTTGACGCCGAGAAAGAGACCGTGGCGAAGAGGCGCGGCGACGTGTTCGTGAACATGGAGGATATACGCGCGCGCAAGGATACGCACGGCCGCTTCAACCATCCCGGCGATCTCGGCATGAATCTGATCGCCGAGCGCTTCTGGCAGCACATCGATCAGCGCATCCGGGAAATTCGCCGATGATGTCAATTATCAAAGCCATGCTTTCACTTGTGCAGTAGTGAGGGCGGTGTGCGGCTTCGGCCGTGGATCTGCGCTCGGTACGTTTCGCCTGTGGCGCGGGGGCTCGTGGGCGGCGGGTCTCACGCTCGGGCCGGAATCAAGTGGTCGCATTGCCATGCGGAAATGCGTCCTTGCTGCGATGTTATTGCACATGAGAAAGCAACCCCGGCCCGAGCTTCCCGCCGCGGCCGCGAGCCTGTTCCCGCGCCCGGCGAAACGCCCCGTGCTCGATATCGGCCTCACCCGCCCCCGCCCTCTCCCCACCATTATTCCATTCGTCGTTTTAAGATTTCCCGATGTTGTCAAAACTGGCCTTGCCGAGCGTAGGGGTGGTTTGGTATAATATTTGCGTTCCAATGAAAGACTGTATGAGTTGCCTTGACTTGGAATGACAGATTACCCGCATGGAAAACGGCAGGGCGGACGCCGCCAACCGTAAATCATGCTTGGGATAGCGTCAGAGGTGAAGCCTGAGAAACTACGCCAATGAACGACGCACGAAGAGGACACTGCCGTCCGTGCAGTTTCGCCTCCTTCGGTGCATCGTTCGAAGGTTCTCTCAGGCACCTACCTCTGATACATCGGAGGAGGTGTTATGTTCCCCGCGCCGTCGCCGATGCAAGATGACGGGGGTTGAAGGTTCGAAGCAGATGAAGAAGCAAATGTTTTTATTACTGGCATTCAGTGCCTTGGTGTTGGCGCACGGATGCACTTCGTGGAAGTTCGAGGGGCAAACTGACAACCGCTCTCACGAAAGCGGCTCGGCGACCGTCCGCCGCAAATACTTTGTTAGGGCCTTTGACGTCAAGATCGGGTCGAACGAATACAACCAATTGGCGTTCGGCAAGAACCCGCCTTCGATTGTGGACTTGTGCTTATGCAGACCTGACGTCTTCGAGTCCTCCGCGGAAGGTGGCGACGGATCTTTGAGCGTCTCCGTTTACAACGAGAAAGAGGAGTATTCTAAAGTCTGGACGCTTCTGGTTCCATACGCAGTGTCGCTCTGCATTCTTCCGGCGTTTCTGGATTGCGAAGACGTCTATTCAGTCAAGGTCGTGATGACGGATCAGAACGGCAAAAAACAGATGACGCATTTCAAGATGCAGATCGATACGGCATCCAAGACCAGTGTCTATTCGCCCATAGGACTGATACCATACGACCGGTCGCCAGACTGCGTGGCGTTCCGTGCGAACGCGGAGCTTGGCTTTGGTACGCTAAGCGATAAGGCAAAGCGGGACAGGCGAGAGGTGTTTCTCGAGACGGTTGCGTACGGCACTGTTGCTGCCATAAGGATGATGGAGGCGGGAAGATGAATTTGCGCATTGTAGTCGCTGTGCTTTCAGCCCTACTTTCCTTTGCAGGGTGCCATTCTTACCGTGTGGCCGGTAGCGTCAAGGAAGCGCAGGAAGCTTCGGTGCTGGTCAAAGGACGTTACCATCTTCGCGAGATAAAGTTCGATGTTTCCATCCCACGGAATCTGATTTACGGTGGCCCGATGGCCAATCCGAACGTTCCCGTGCAGGTAGCATCCCAGATGGACGACACACGAATACGGGAATTCTGCGAAAAGAGATGGCCGGAGATTTTTTCGCCAGAGGAGAAAGGCACGGCCATCGACGTAACCGTCACCGCCACATCGCCCAGAGATTCATACTCATGGACTTTTTTCTTCCCGTGTTTCCTCTCACTTGGCGTTCTGCCTGGAGGAATAAAGGTGGAATCGGATGCCCGTGTGAACGTCAAAGTCAACGAGCGTCATCTCGTGAGCGGCGAGGTGGGTTATGTGTCCAACAGAATGTCCGCTTTTTCTGCGTTTGGGGTAATCGGATTTTCCAGGAACTGCGGACAATCGCATGTGGTGACGGGGCAGGAGGTATTATATCCCTTCAATCCCAAGACGCTTGAGAAAATGGCGGAAGAAATATTCTGCGAGACGTTCGCTGATGCCGTGCGCAAATGCTTGAGCGAGTATGAGCGGAGTCATGCGGAGCATGCTGCAACGCAGCCTGCGGCAAAGCCTAATCGTACGAAGAATCTTTCCAGTTCGGTTGAAAACCTCAAAAAACTTCGCGCTGACGGGATCATCACCGAGAAGGAGTACCAGGAGATGGTGCTGCGGGCGGTCGAAAAGGGAATGTGAGCGACGGAGAGAAGATGCGCTCGTGAAGTGGTGTAATACAATTTCTCCGTTCTTGGTCGCGGCCGCTTTGATGCTAAGCGTCGGATGTGGTCAGGAACATGATGGTAACGCGGCGGCAGGGCCGAGGAATGCAAAGGCCCGGAGTTCTGCTTCTCTGCCTCGGCACAGGGTACTGCCCGACGGAACGGATGTGCCGATGTCGTTTCGGAATATTGTGGAGTTGAAGGAGCATGGCGATTTAGAGGGATATTTGACCGCAGCGCGGGATTATCTCGGCACCAACCGCAATGATTTAGTCGCGGCCGACTTGATGACCGTATACGCTCAAATGCGCATGACAAACGAGTTTCGTTCGTTTGGTATCGCATATGCCACAAATTCAGCGCTTTTGCTTGAGTTTGCCGATATCGCCAACAATGAGGCATGGGTAGAAATGCGCAAGGAGTTCGCCCTTGAAACCGCGCGTAGAAGGTCGGCGACGTTTGCCGAGCTCTTTCGCGCCGTAGGGTTTCTGATGAACGCGACGAACAGAGACGAGATTGTGGACTTTGTGAAACGACTTGACGCTCTCGCCGTAAAGCGATACCAGAAAGAGGATATGGCTCTGATGAAATGCGAACTGTCAATGGTTCGAGGCGAATCTAACATAGAGAATGCCGAGACTCTTGAGAAACTTGCCAAGGACGCAATGATGCCGCAGGTGCGCAAGAAAGCCAAGGAGCTTGCCAGATCTTTTAAGGAGGCGAAGTGAGAAAATGATTCGTAAGACACTAGTTGCACTTGTGGCGATATCGCTTGCGATCCCGTCTTTTGCTCGCCGGCCGCTAGTTTTTCTGCATGGCTGGAACAGCAGTGGTTCCATCTGGACGGAGATGAAGAAGCTTCTGAAGAACAACATGGGCTATTCTGACGATGATATGCACGCCTTTTCATATTACAATAATTATTTTGGTTACAGCAAGTCAACGCCTATTCAGACCGTTGCTGAAGGGGTGGCCCGTGAAATAGCCGAGATTTATGTCGAAAGTGGCGATACGCCTGTGGACATTGTTGCACATAGCATGGGCGGGTTGATCGTGAGGACAATGCTGGCATACGATCTGATTGATCCTAAGTGCATTGGCAGGTTTGTGTCGATCGCCGTGCCGCATTACGGGCAGAATGTGGACAATGATCTTGGCGGGTATCAATCTGGGCAGATGAAATATGGATCGCTGTTTCTATGGAACCTTGCAGACTCTTGGCACTTCAGAGGAAAGACTATACCAGACACGCTCTGCATAGCGGGCATAGATCAGAAGGTCAACGAATCAATGTGGGATGGTCTCGTGCACTGCTGGTCTGCTGCGCTTGGCGACACTCCTGTTCGCTATGTGTTGAAATGCCATTCTCCAAGCGTGTCCATAGAGTCAAAGGTGAACACCGTTGGCGGCGGGGTATTAGGTGGGCTCTTGGGCGGCCTTCCCGGCCTTATAATTGGTAGCCTTGTGGGAAACGGCACTGCAGACAACACGAAGGTCATATACAAGTGCAGCGGAGGGGTAAGCGATGACGTCTATGTGCTGGTTTCCAATTTTCTTGATCCGGATTTTTCTCAAGTGTATCCTCAAAGTTCATTAAAGAAGTCCAGCAGTGCGTTGTCCACGGCGACTTCACAGGGAGGAATCTTTTTCCAGATAGTTGACTCCGGGAATGTTCCTGCGCAATACAAGTCTTCTGACACATGTTTGGTTCACACTTACTGGCATGAGGAAAAGAACAAGCGGATAGTGGCCGACTACCTTGAGCACGGCAACAATGACCACGAGTCGCAGCGCGAGGGCGTTGAATTGGTCTATGGTACGATGCCAGTGGGCACATATGACCTTGTAGCCAATCCTTCTGGTACGACTTCGGCGTTTACTGCGCAGGGAGTAAAAGTGGAAGGTGGCCGTATGACTGTTGTAAGGCTAAGGCAGGATGAGCATGTGCTTGGAGCCCTCAAGAAGGTGCGATTTGAAGCAAACGGGGGAGTTGATGTGCCAACGATGACTCGCTATTCCGGAGAAGAGCTTGGAGCGTTGCCGGCAACGAGGAGGGACAAATTTGTTTTCAATGGATGGTGGACGGCACGAACCGGCGGGGACAGGACAAATGCTTCTATGGTTGTAAATGACGATTTGGTGCTGTATGCGCATTGGACACCTGTGGACAAAGCATCTTTCCCCATTAGAGTCGTTGTTAGCGGGAAAGGAACCGTGAAAGGTGCGGGCGTGAATAAGTACAAAAGCAAAGTGACTCTTTGTGCAACCCCGGGGAAAAGATATGTATTTGCAGGATGGTACGATGGAACCGCCTTGAAATCCCGAAGCAAGAAGTATTCTTTCAAAATGCCGGCGAAAGAAGTGAACCTTATTGCAAAGTTCATTACAAAAGAGGAGGACTTGTCTGGAATTGGGATGGACTTCTGCGGCATGGGGTTTGGGGCGAGGGCGAAGATGGATGAACCGTTTGTGCCAGCGGTGATGACGAATGTATGTGGAGTTGTAACAACATGGCCGATTGAGGCGAGTGGCTATACGGCTGTGAGTGTGTCTGTGAAGGGGCAGCCGAAGGGCATGAGCTACAACGCAGCCAAAAAATCAGTGACGGGTGTACCGTCCGTTGCTAATAAATCGGGTACGATGAAGGTTACCGTGAAGTCTGCTGGCTCTAGCAGGTCGTGGACAGTGGAATGGCGAACAGTGCCTCTCCCAGCGGTTGCACGTGGAACGTTCAACGGATGGACTTATGCGGAAGGCGACGCAAGACGCAAGGTAACGGTCAGCGTGACGAAGGCCGGGAAAATATCGGCGAAAGTTGGAACGATTGCATTCTCGCGTGTGGGGTGGATCTTTGACGAGCCAAGTGGAGGCTATGTCGCAAAGATGCAGACGGTGAAGAGAACTGGTGTTGGGAAGAACAGAATGGCACGCACCAATGTCTTGACTTTGGCGCTTGATCCTAATGCAGCATGGACACAAGATCAATTGACGGGTGCGATTACGACATTCAATGGTAGCATAACGTCTAACGCGTCGTTCAAGACTTTATATGACGATTGCGAACCTGTTCCGATGAATGAAGACGTCAACATCTTGGCGCGGCGTAATCCATTCAGCGATATCACTGAAGCGAAGGAGGTGGCTTATGGGCTTGCTGCGCGGGGGACTCTGAAATTGACAGATGCCGCAGGGCCTCTCTGGAATCTGAACGTGAAGTCCAACGGCGTGGTAAGAATCTCGCGAGTGGTGTGTTCAGGGAAGATACGAAAGACCTTAACAGGCACATCGGTTGTCGAGATCACGATGGATGACGACGCCTACACGGCGACAGCTCGTTTCCTTGTGGATGGTCAGATTGTAGAGATGACTTGGTAGTATGCGATATTTCTTGTTTGCTAGTAATCTCAAGGACTGGCAAAGCAACTCATTTATTGCCTCGGCAATGAAATATGTTGAGCCACAAAGTGCACAAAGGCCACAAAGCCTATGTGTTCTTTGTGATCGTTGTGGCTAATGGCAAAAAATATCCTTGCCGCTTCTATAGAAGTCGAAATAGTTGCTCCTGCTCCATTTGGCTTATTCGTTGTGCTGCTTGCCGTGCGGGGTGAGGACGGGGTACGGGTGAGGCCGATATCGAGCACGGGGCGTTTCGCCAGGCGCGGGAATAGGCTCGCAGTCGCGGTGGGAAGCACGGGCCGGGGTTGCTTTCTCATGTGCAATTACATTGCAGCAAGGACGCACTTCCGCATAGCGATGCGGCTACTTGATTCCGGCCCGGGCGTGGGACCCACCGCATGCGAGCCCCCGCGCCACAGGCGAAACGCGCCGAGCGCAGATTCCCGGCCGAACCTGTGCCCCGGCCGAACCTGGGCCTGAATTTTTCACGCGCTTAAACTTTCCAGTTGATTTGCGGGGCGGAAAACGATATACTAATAGCACTTTTTCTGCTTGGAAGGGTGTCCGAGTGGTCGATGGTGCAACCTTGGAAAGGTTGTGTAGGCGCAAGTCTACCGGGAGTTCGAATCTCCCCCCTTCCGCCAATCGCGGAGAGAGTGCCCCTTGTCTACGGGGCGTTTTTTTTTAGGGGACGAGAAGCGAACATGGCCGAAGAGAGACTCCAGAACATTCTGAGCCACCGCGGCGTGGCGAGCAGGCGGCATGCGGCCGAGATGATAGAGGCTGGGCGCGTGACGGTAGATGGTTCTATTGTCACAGAACCTGGCATGAGGTTCGATCCGGCTATTGTAAAGATAGTGGTGGATGGACGTCCGCTGGCCGCCGCCGAGGAGCGCACTCGCACCATCATGTTGTACAAGCCGGCCGGAGTTCTCTCGACTCTCAGCGATCCCTTCGGCGGCGAGACGGTGGCAGATCTTCTGCGAGGCAAGGTGAACGAGCGCCTAGTGCCGGTGGGAAGGCTAGACAAGGACAGCGAGGGGCTGATGCTAATGAGCAACGACGGCGCGCTTACGCTTGCCCTCACGCATCCTCGCTATGAGCACGAGAAGACGTACATCGTGCGCGCCGCGGGGAAGTGGAACGAGGAGAAGCTGCGCGTGCTGCGCGGTCCGGTGGAGATGCCCGACGGCTACATGACGCGTCCATGCCCCGTCGACGTTGTGCACGTAGGCCGCGACAATGTGACCACTCTGCGCTTCCGCCTTCGCGAAGGGCGCAAGCGCCAGATACGCTACATGTGCAGCGCGGCGCATCTGGTGGTGCTGTCTCTTGTGCGAGTTGCAGTGGGCGCGCTGCGCCTCCCCGACGACATGCGCCCTGGCCAGTGGCGTGATCTCACCGACCAAGAGAAGTCAAAGCTGCTTCAGAAATGAGGAATGGATGAGGACAAAAGACAAAGGACAAAAGACAAAGGATGGCAATTGCAACTCGGTTGACATCCTCTGTCCTCTGTCTTCTGTCCTTTGTCCTACCATTGAAACCCCGAAACTTTAAACTTTGAACTTTAAACTTTAAACTTTGAACCTTGAACCCATCTAAAGGAGAACCCCATGAGAATTCAAAGACGTTCCTTTATCGCCGCCCTCGCGGCGATGGCCGCATGCGGCGCACGCTGCGCCGAGACGGCGAAACCGAGCAAGGAAGAGCTGCTGAAGTGGTTCCTTGACAACGTGTACGGCCATGCGCCGATCGGCAGGCCTAAGGACATGACGTTTGCCGGCAACAGCATAGTGTTCGGCGGAGGGAAGATGAAGGTGGACCTCACGGTGGCGCTGCCAGCGAACGCGTCGAAGGAGAAGCCTTGTCCCGTTCTCGTGATGGGCGACTTCCGCACGTGGAACAACGGCATGCGCGACGACGCCTCGTCCAAGAAGCAGAAGCAGCAGCAGGACGACATCGACGCTTTCGTCGTCTCGCGCGGCTATGCGATCGTGCACTACAACCTCAACGAGGCAACCCCCGACCAGCCGCGCCGCCGCGAGCTCGAAGCGCTCAAGAAGGCAGGCAAGCCGCTGCCTCCGTATGCCTACGGCCTATTCGAGGTGTACGGCGGCGAGAAGGACCGCACCGGCTCCAGCTGGGGCACAATCCGCTCGTGGGCCTGGTGCCACAGCCGCGTTCTCGACTGGATCGAGGCGCAGCCCATGCTGGACGCGAAGCGCGTGGCCGTGCTGGGGCACTCCCGCCTCGGCAAGACCGCGATCTGCGCGGGCGTCACCGATCCCCGCTTCAAGGTGGTGTACTCCAATGCCTCGGGATGCGGCGGCGCGAAGCTCAACCGCATGGACCTTCCCCGCAGCGAGCACATCCATCAGATCACGCGCGGCTTCCCGTATTGGTTCTGCCAGAACTTCAACGCGTGGCGCGGCCGCGACAAGGAGATTCCGCACGACCAGGACGAATGGATGGGCCTCATCGCGTCGCCCACACGCTACCTGTACGTGGCGAGCGGATCGACCGACCACTGGGCAGGCCCCGCGGGCGAGAAGGCCGCGGCGGAGGGAGCCGCCAAGGCGTGGGAGGCGCTAGGCCTCAAGGGCATGGGCGGTCACGTGGGCTACCACTGCCATGAGGGTCCGCACGATCTCGGCGTGCGCGACATCAAGCTCTTCCTCGATTTCTGCGACACGCGCCTCTAATGTGTGAATAAAGGCTTCACCCAATACCGCCATACGGCGGATGCCCAGTAAAGGAAAAGCCATCTGGTCTGGATTCTCCCTTTCCAGTCGTTTGACTGCGTACGTTCCACGAAGTTGCGGAACTGTGCGGGAAATGCTTTGGCGATATGAGAGCAATCGTCCTTGTATTCCCTGTATCCATCGGGCGTGACGACCATGACCTTGGCTCCGCATAGAAGCGCCTCGGCCAGTACGGCGGAGCAGTCGTCGAAAGAATACAGGGTTCTTGTACGCTTTAAAAGGTCGGCGTACGCCTCTCTAGTTTCTGGCCATTGCATCGTAATGGTCGTTAGATTGCGCAGTTCCGGCGGATCCTTCCATCTGCCGCCTTTATGGACGAAGCAGCAGTCCTGCGTTCTGGGCAGTCCTGGGTTGTTGAAGAGATTTTCGTCGATCCAGGGGATTGTGAGCACGTCTGCTCCGGGAAGAAACCTCTGGTGATATGCAAAGGTCATCTCGCTTTCATGGTAGTGCTTCATGCCGCCGTTCACCCCCGGATAGAATAGCACAAGCCTAGCCACGTTGCGAATGCGAAGCGGGTTTCCGGCCACGATCTCTGGATACACCGCAACTGCGTCTCGCCGAAGGCCCGCGTCGACTTTCTTGAGCACTGGCAGCTCCTTGGGCCAGTTGCTTTCGTCCTTCACGTAATACAGGACGTCAAAGCCCTCCTGGGCAAGCTTTCTTGCCAGCAGCATCATGACCCTTATGCCATTGGACCGGCTATAGCAGGGGAAGTAGAAAACATAAGGTCTTTTCATTTCCGTGCCTTCTCTTTCGCGTGAAATTCGGCGCAGGATATTGCAAGTTTCACGGCGGATGCGAATAGAAGCCATCCAACCATTGCCTTCAATGATGTGAAATTGTGCTTCGACAGATAGACTGTCACTGATGCGGGCAGAACGGACGTGAAATATCCATATCCCGTCACGAAGAGAAGGAAGACGGGGCAGAATACATGGAAAGGAATCCACCACTTCAAGAAGGCGAAGCGCCCGGCGGAAATTTCCGTATTTGTATGATATGAGACCATGGCAATCATCGTCGCCATTATGATCATGCATGGTATGGCCCATGCGAATTTGGAATATTCATGTCCATTCGGCAGAAGCGAGAGAACAATCTCGCCGCCAAGGGCAAACAATATGGTGAGAATAGCCCCAAATGCCAGCGTCACAACGGAGGCCTTGATCACGAGCGGCTTCGTGGACTCGCCTTTCTCGGAGAGTTCTGCGGTGTATGGAAACATTACTGCGAGCAATGTGCCGTTGACGAAGCAGGCAAGTTCGTAGAAACGAGTTACCATGTAGTATGCGCCGGACTCCACTTCGGGCAGCCGCTGCCTGATCACCATCGCTTCGACCAGACCTGCTATCGAGGGGAACATCTGATATGCCAGCACAGCGGCAAAGAGCCGGGACAGTTTTCTCACTACGCCCATGTTCCAGTATGGTTCGGCGCGGACGCGGAAATCCTTCCGCAGGAACACCACGGAGAGGACAATGGTGAACATGGGTGCCGCCGTCTGCCCGGCGAAATACCCTGAAATCGCCCGAAACGGCATCGTGAAGAACATGACTAGGAAGCGCACTGGCGCGGATAGGATGTTCATCAACGAGATTTCTTCGAACCGCTTCATCGCCTGAAGCACATTGGAATATACAGGTGCGGCACATCCAGCAAAGGCGGAAGCAATGACGAGAAATCCCAGCATTCCCTCGGCGAGGCGCATACGTTCGAGGAAAAGAGGCAGTGCCAGTTTCGCGGCGACGGCGGAAATGACGAGCAGCACACCCATTGTCATGAACACACCGCGTACAAGGGACTTCATTTTCCCTGTTTCTCCATTGGTTGAAAGGGAGTTGACCTCCTTCATGAAGACTGTCGCGAATGCGGAGGCGGGAATCGCAATGAAGGCCGCGAAGTTCGCAAGGGGAAGCACCGCGCCGAGTTCGGAGCGGGCGATATACTTCGGAACAAGCCAAAGACCGATGAACGCGTTTAGCATGTCGGCCACGCGGCATGCGCAGAAGAGCATCAGCGAATGCCACCAGAAATCACCCAGTCGATTGTGTAGGTTGTTGAAGATTTTTCTCATAGCATTTCTTGTTCGCATGTCCTTACGGACTAAATTACATTATATCATGGCATTGCGCAGAAATGCAAGGCCAGATGAAATGTGTCAGAAACGGCGGCAAAGCCCTGTGATTTTTGCTATACTATTTGCCGATGCAAGTTGTAAATAAAAAATCTTCTGGGCAGATGCCACCCGTGATGATTCTATGCGGGGGTAAGGGTACGCGTCTGCGCGACGTGACGGAGCTGCTGCCCAAGCCGATGGTGCCGGTGGGCGAGCAGCCCATACTCTGGCACATCATGAAGTCCTACGCCGCGTTCGGGTGCAGGCGCTTCATCCTGTGCCTCGGCTACAAGCGCGAGGTGTTCGTCGACTATTTCGTGAACTACCATCTGCGCACGAGCGACGCCACGATCACGCTGGGGCATTCGCCGAAGGTCAAGTTCCACGGCCCCGTGCCGGAAGGCGACTGGGAGGTCACGCTCGCGGGGACGGGTCTGGAAACCGGCACGGGCGGCCGCGTCTTTCAGGCGGCGAAGTACCTGAGGCCGGCAGACCGCGACTTCTTCCTCACCTACGGCGACGGCATGGCGGACGTTGACGTCGCCGCGCTGCTCAAGACCCATCGCGCCGCCAGACGGGCCATCACGGTCACGGCCGTGCATCCGGCGGCGCGCTTCGGGGAGATGGTGACGGCGGGCGATCGGATTATGCGATTCGAGGAGAAGCCCGCAGTCGCGCAGGGATACATCAACGGCGGCTTCATGGCGGTGTCGCGCGGGTTCCTGAAGAAATATCTAACCGAAGATCCGCAGATGTTCTTCGAGCGCGACCCGATGCAGAATGCCGCCCAGGCTGGCGACATGACGATCTACCGTCACGAGGGATTCTGGCAGTGCATGGATACGAGCCGGGAATACCAGCTGCTCAATGAATTGTGGGCAAAGGGCGCCGCGCCGTGGACAAGGTACTGGAAATGATTTCGGCGTATGGCTTTAGAAAGAGTTGCTCATGGTTGATTCGTATAAAGGCAAGAAAGTTCTCGTGACAGGCCACACGGGCTTCAAGGGCGCGTGGCTGTGCGAGTGGTTGCTCGCGCTTGGCGCGGAGGTGCATGGCTATGCGCTCGAGCCGCCCACGAAGCCGAGCCTGTTCAATCAGCTGAGGCTTGCAGGGCGCATCAATTCGCACACGATCGGCGACGTGCGCGATCTCCGTTCGCTCGTGGGCGCTATGCGCCGCGTGAAGCCCGATTTTGTTTTTCACCTCGCGGCCCAGCCGATCGTGAGGCTTTCGTATGAAAAGCCGGTCGAGACGTTCGAAACCAACGTCATGGGCACCGTCAACGTGCTGGAGGCGGCGCGGCGGGTGGTTGGCCTAACGCAGTTCGGCCATCGGGACTCCGGCCGTCGGCTTTCAGTTGTCTGCATTACCACTGATAAGTGCTACGAGAATAAGGAAACGAAGCGCCCGTATCGTGAAGATGATCCAATGGGCGGCTATGATCCCTACAGCTGCTCGAAAGGCTGCGACGAGCTGGTGATTTCATCGTATCGCCGTTCGTTCTTCGGCACGCCCGATTCGCCTGTATGGGTGGCCTCCGCCCGCGCGGGCAATGTCATTGGCGGCGGCGACTGGGCGAAGGACCGCATTGTACCCGACGCCATGCGTGCGCTTGCGAGGGGTGAGGTTATACCGGTGAGGAACAAGTCGTCGACGCGCCCGTGGCAGCACGTGCTGGAGCCGCTGAGCGGGTATCTCGCTCTCGGCGCCGCGCTTGCGAGGCGCGAGCGGTTCGACGAGGTGTGCGGAGGGTTCAACTTCGGTCCCGATCCCAAGGCGAACAGGACGGTGGAGGAACTGGTGGAAGAGATGCTGAAGTGGCGCAAGGGCGAGTGGGAGGACAGGACGGAACCCGGCGCGGTGCACGAGGCCGGGCTTTTGAACCTCGACATCCGCAAGGCGAGGAAGGTGCTCGGGTGGAAGCCGCGCTGGGGCTTTGCCGATACCGTGAGGAACACCGTGCAGTGGTACGCCGCCGTAGCCGCCGGCAAAAACCCGCTAATCGCCACCCGGCAGCAGATAGAGGGGTATTTTGTTTAGCCGTGTAGAACATGCAGGACGTGTAGAAAGAGTACGACTATTCTATATCAACCCGCTAAATCCGCATGATCTACACAGCTAAAAACATCAAGGAATCATCAATGACACCTGAAGAGCTGAGAAAAGACATTCTGGCGAAAACGGCGGAGTACTATTGCCTTGTGCACGGCGCGAAGGCGGCCGAGCCTTTCGCACCCGGCAGGTCTCGCGTGAATTATGCGGGCAGGGTGTTCGACGAGAGGGAAATGCAGAACCTCGTAGAGGCCTCTCTCGAATTCTGGCTCACGTATGGCCATTGGTCGCGCGACTTCGAGAAGGGGCTTGCCGGGTATCTCGGCGTCCGTTCTGCGCTGCTCGTGAACTCCGGCTCGTCGGCGAATCTGCTGGCGTTTGCGGCATTGACTTCGCCATTGCTCGGCGGGCGTCAGGTGAAGCGCGGTGACGAGGTGATAACCGTAGCCGCCGGATTTCCCACCACCATCGCGCCGATAGTGCAGTACGGCGCGGTTCCGGTGTTCGTGGACGTCGAGCTTGGCACGGCGAACGTCGACGCGTCGAAGCTCGAGGCCGCGTGGTCGCCGAAGACGAAGGCCGTGATGCTCGCCCACACGCTAGGCAACCCATTCAACGTGAAGACGGTCAAGGCGTTCTGCGAAAAGCACGGTCTCTGGCTGGTCGAGGACAACTGCGACGCGCTCGGCTCGAAGTACGACGGCCGATTCACCGGCACCTGGGGCGACATCGGCACGTCGAGCTTCTATCCGCCGCACCACATGACGATGGGAGAGGGCGGTGCGGTCTATACGGACAATCCGCTTCTGAAGAAGATCGCGCTTTCCATGCGCGACTGGGGACGCGACTGCTGGTGCGAATCCGGCGTGGACAACACGTGCGGCTGCCGCTTCACGAAGCAGTTTGGCTCGCTGCCTCTCGGCTACGACCACAAGTACGTCTATTCGCACTTTGGCTATAACCTCAAGGCGACCGATCTTCAGGCGGCCCTCGGCTGCGCGCAGCTTGAGAAGTTTCCGTCGTTCGTGGAGAAGCGCAAGGCCAACTTCGCGCGCCTCTACGAGGGACTGAAGGATCTGACGCAGCTGCGGCTTTTCGAGAAGTATCCGGAGAGCGATCCGTCGTGGTTCGGATTCCTGATGACGGTGAAGCCGGACGCCGGCTTCACGCGCAATGACCTTGCGAAGCACCTTGAGGCGGCGAACATCCAGACGCGCAACCTCTTCGCAGGCAACATCACGCGCCATCCGTGCTTCGAGACGATGCGCGAGGGCATCGACTACCGCGTTGCCGGTACGCTCGTCAACACCGACACGATCATGAACTCCTCGCTCTGGATAGGCCTATACCCCGGCATGGGAGACGTAAAGATTGACTACATGATCAAGACGATTAAAAAGTTTTGTTTAGGAGGTTTATCATGAAACAGTTGTCTAACATTGCTAACAAGATACATGGACAGCCAATGTTCCAAGTATTAGAGAAAGTTCAAGCGCTTGAAAGAGAAGGACGGGACATCCTTCATTTCGAACTTGGAGAACCTGATTTCGATACGCCTAAGAATATTGTTGATGTTGCAATTAATGCCTTAAGGGGTGGGGTTACCCATTATACGTCATCACTTGGGCTTCACGATTTTCGCGAAGTTGCTCGTAATGCGACAAAAAAATCGCGTGGTTTTCTTCCTGACATTTCACAGGTATTGGTGACTCCTGGTGCGAATGCCATTATCTACTATACTATAAAGTGTATAGTTTCTCCAGGAGAGGAGGTCATCATTCCCAATCCTGGTTTCCCCACCTACTTTTCGGCTGTGGCTGCATGTGGGGCAAAGGCCGTTAGTGTCAGACTTCGGCCGGAGAAAAAATTCGCTCTTCAAGCCGAAGACGTTGAGGCGGTGGTAAGCGACAAAACCAAATTGCTTATAATCAATACGCCATCCAACCCAACAGGTTCAGTTATGAGCGAAGATGAGATACGCGCAGTTTACGAGGTTGCTAAGCGGTATGACTTATATGTGTTAAGTGATGAAATATATTCGCGCTTGATATATTCGCCAGATCGGCATTTTTTCAGTATCTCATCGTTTGATGCATGCAAGGAACGCACTATAGTTATAAATGGATTCAGCAAGGCCTTTGCGATGACTGGATGGAGGTTAGGGTGCGCCATTGGCCCGTCGCATGTAATAGAAAAGATGGGACTTCTCAATGAAACGATAGTTTCATGTGTGCCGCCATTTATACAACAGGCAGGAATAGAGGCAATAGTTGGAGATCAGTCAAAAGTGCGAGAGATGGCATGCGAATACCACAATCGGTCGACCATCTTGGCAGAAGGGCTGAATGGAATACATGGAATAGATTGCCCTACTCCTGCGGGGGCAATTTATGTATTCCCCGACATACGGGATACAGGGATGACTTCAGCAGAGTTTGCGGACTTTGCCTTGTACACCGCAGGTGTGGCCGTCTGCCCAGGAACGAGCTTTGGAGAATATGGCGAAGGTTTCGTTCGGTTTAGTAGTGTAAATTCTATCGACAACATAAAGTTGGCTGTTTCTAGGCTTCGTGTTTCCTTGTCAAATTGCAAGTAAGAGTTTGGTGTTTTAAAGAAAGGAGAAATCAATGCGTGTTACAGACTATATCGCCCAGTTTATTCACAAAGAACTCCATGTCGATACTGTGTTTATGGTGTCTGGCGGAGGCATGATGTTCCTGTCGGATGGTCTTGCGTGTAACCACAGGCTCAAGGTGGTGTGCAACCATCATGAGCAGGCATCGGCGATGGGCGCAGTTGGATACGCCAAGCAAAGGAATGGTTTTGGGGTCGCAATGGTGACCACTGGTTGCGGTGGTACAAATGCAATGACGGGCCTGTTGAACGCATGGCAGGATTCGGCACGTGTTGTATTCATTTCTGGACAGTGCAAGACGCGTCAAACGATAAGAGGTTCTCAAATTTCCTTACGACAATTTGGAGTTCAGGAGGCGGATATAGTATCAATCGTGAAGCCGATTTCAAAGTATGCCGTTATGCTGACTGACGCGAATGATATCGCGTATGAATTGGAAAAGGCAATGTGGATTGCGGCAGAGGGCAGACCTGGGCCGGTATGGATAGATGTGCCAATGGATGTTCAGGGGCACGAGATAAATGAGCGGGAATTACGACATTTCCGCCCGACGAAGATCAAGTATGCTTGGCATACGCAGGATGTTTCTTGGCTTACATTTAACTTGAACAAGGCTATGCGTCCTGTTATCCTTGCTGGGCAGGGGATTGCGTTGTCTGGACAACAAGAGGCATTGTCTAGGCTCGCGAAACGACTTAAGGCTCCTGTCGTGACAAGTTTTCTTGGCGGGAATTCCATTCCTGCGACAGATAAGCATTATATTGGGCGAATTGGGACCAAAGGATGTCGTGCGGCAAATATTGCGGTGGCGAATGCCGATTTTTTACTTGTAGTCGGATGCCGTTTGAGTGTCAGCACAACAGGTCATGAGTATGACCTCTTCGCACGCCATGCGAAAATAGCGGTTATAGATGTGGACAAGGTGGAACATACAAAGAATACCGTGCGGATCAATCGCATAATCCAAGCTGATCTAAAAGACCTGTTACCGAAATTGTGTGCTGCGGTTCAGCCTAAAGGTTCAAAATGGCTTGATCATTGCCTTGAAATCAAGCAACGATATCCAATCATCAGTGGACATGCTGTAGGACATGGAAGAGGAGTCAGTTTGTATGATTTCATTGGTGTTGTCAATTCTGCCATAAAGGCCGTAAAGGGGTGGAGCGTAGTTTCTGATGCAGGATCATCTTTCTATGTGACCACTCAAGCAATTGAAAATAGTGGTCGTGTACAATATATTACCTCTGGCGGACAAGCCGAAATGGGATTTTCCCTTCCTGCGGCCATCGGGAGTGCGGCTGCAGGATCGCGCAAAGTCATTGCAATTTCGGGTGATGGTTCTGTACAGATGAACATACAGGAGCTTCAGACTCTTAAGTATTACCGTTTTCCGGTTAAATTGTTTGTCTGGAACAATGATGGTTATTTGTCAATTAGGGCTACGCAGAGAAAATTCTTTGATGGGCGATTAATAGGCACGGATAAAAGTAATGGTGTGTCATTTCCATCATTGGCAAAACTTGCAAAGGCGTATGGATTGCGATATGTGAAGATTGCTAACAAGATATGCTTGCAACAAAAATTGGATGAGGCATTGGCAGGTGACGATCCAGTCATATGCGAGGTTATGTGCATGAAGGATGAGGTCATTATTCCAAGCATATCGTCTGTTAAGTTACCAACGGGGCAGATGAAGTCAATGCCACCAGAGGATATGTATCCATTCTTGCCTTGGGAGGAATTTTTGGAATTGATGTTTGTGCCACCAATCCCGAGGACATAGAGACAAGATCTTTTAGTCATGGCTGGCAATAATGGCGAATAGCGGCGAGATAAAGCGCTACCGGCGGTACAAGGGCTGGGATTATGCGAAGGGAGCTTCGCTTTTCATCACCATTGCCATCGCGCCGCGAAGAGCGCTTTTCGGCGTGGTGCGTGATGGCGTAGTGGTGCTTTCAGCGCTGGGCGAGAAGGTGAAAGAGGCTCTTGAGGCGATACCGCTCCTGAATCCCGGCATCCTGCTTTTCGGCTACGTGGTGATGCCGGACCACGTGCATTTCAACTGCGCCCTCTTGCCTGGGCTCGCCGAGCCGCTGAAGGTGCTTGGCAATGCAATCAGGCGTTTCAAGAATTACACTACCAAACTGGCCAAGCTCAGCTTGGCCATCAATTCTGGCGGCTTGGGATTAGGCAAAGCATCTAGCTTCGATGGCCGAGCGGAAGGTGATGAAGTATCTAGATTCGATGGCGATTTTGGATTTGGCAAAGCCTCTAGCTTTGATGGCCAAACTGCGTTTGGCCTATGGCAGCAGGGCTACCACGATTATATCCTGCTCTCGCGCGAGATGATCGATGCGACCGAGCGCTACATCGCCTACAATCCGATGAAGTGGGAGCTCATGTATGGCGTGGAAGGCGCGCTTCGCGTGATTGAGCCGCTCTTCCTACCACGCCTCGATCCCGGCCACTATTGGAAAGGCGTGGGCAACCTCGCCCTGCTTGATCCTGCGGAAAAGCTTCTTTCGCTGCGCATTTCGCGCCAAGTGCAGGGAACGGAAATGACCAAGATGCTTTCGCGGATTGAAAATGCGGTTTCCCAGGGCTACATCATCATTTCAGGTTTCATCTCAAAGGGCGAGCAGGCTGTGCGCGATATGCTCTGTAGACGGAGCGACGCGCGCTTCATCCGCGTCTTGCCGTCGTGCATTCCCAATCGGTGCTTTCGGCCCGAGAGTCGCTATGTGGCGCCTTTTGCCGAGGGGCGCTACCTTGAAATTGCCCAAGGCAATGACGAAACTGAGTTTAGCCGCAGCGCCTGTCTTGATATCAATGCCGAGATCATCGAAATCGCCAAGGCCGGAGAAGGGCTTGCGCTCTACTGGAAGCCCGATGGGCCGCATAAATTGGCCGAGCGCAGCTCAGCCATAAAATCTGTTGAAGGTGGTGAATGGCGCAGCTCGGCCATTAAATCTGCTGGAGGTGGCAGCTTGGTCATCAGATCTACTGAGCTGCAGAAATCAGCTATCAAATCTAGTGGGGGCATGGTATGAATTTTGCAGTAAGCTTATTAAATAATAGATTTGATGGCCGATCTGAGATCGGCCAAATAGGCCCCAAGCGCCTCTTCATCAGCGGCGGTACGGGCTTCTTCGGCAAGTCTATGCTTGACTATCGCCTTCGCCATCCCGAATGGCCATGGACGAAGGCTGAATGGGTGATACTTTCTCGCTCGCCCGCTCGCTTTGCCGCGTCTTGCCCCCGCTTTGCAAACCAACCGGGCGTTTCATTCGTCGCCGGCGATGTGCGCAACTTTGTTTTCCCCGAAGGCCGTTTTGATGCCATCCTCCACGCCGCAACAAGCGCCGTCACCACGCTTTCGGATGCTGAAATGACGAGCGTAATCATGGATGGCGCGCAACATGTGGTGGATTTCGCGAAGGCCGCTGGCTGCAGCAAGATTCTCTTCACGAGCTCGGGTGCGGTCTATGGCCCACGGATTACACCGGCGGGCGAGGATGATGCGTGTGAGCCGGTAACGGCCTACGGCAAAGGGAAGCTGGCGGTGGAGCGGTTGCTAATCGATACCGGATTTGACGTCAAGATCGCCCGTTGTTTTGCCTTCACCGGCCCGCACCTCAATCGCGGCATTCACTTCGCCATCGGGAACTTCATACAGAACTGCCTTGACGGGAAGCTCATAGTCATAAACGGAAACGGCACGCCGCTGCGCAGCTACCTCTATGCCGACGACCTCGTGGAATGGCTTTTCGCGATCCTCGATCGCGGTGAGAACGGACGCCCGTACAACGTCGGCTCCGACCGCGCCGTGTCGATTCGCGATCTCGCCGCGACCGTGCGCGAGGCGCTTGGTTCGTCGAGCGAAGTCCAGGTCCTGGGGCGTGACGTCCCGGGCGCGGCTGACGTCTATGTTCCAGATATATCAAGAATCAGGCGCGAGCTTGGGGTCGAAGTCAAATGCGACCTCAGGTCGGCGATAATCAGGACGGCGCGGAGCGACGTGGAAAACGCCTGAAAAACCCCGTTGAAAAATCCATGAAAATTCCCCCTTGCGCAATGACGCAAAATAAGGTATAATATTACCTCACTTTTTCAAGATAAGGAAGAAGACATGAAAAAAGACATACATCCGTCCTACGGAGAGGCAACGATCACCTGCGCCTGCGGCAACGTCATCAAGACTCGCTCCACGCGCAAGGAGATGACCGTTAACACCTGCTCGCAGTGCCACCCGTACTTCACTGGGCAGAAGACGATGGTTGACACGGAAGGCCGTGTCGACTCGTTCAAGAAGCGCTACGCGAAGTTCGCGAAGTGACATCCCTTGGTTGACGAAGGTCAAATCAAGGGCGTTCTGGGTCGTCTGGCGTCCGTCGAGGCGGACCTGGGCGACCCTGCCGTTTTGTCCGACGCGAAGCGCTATCGCGCCACGCTGCGCGACCATGCGTTCCTGAAGAAGCTGGAGAGCGCGTTCAGGGCGTACGAGAAGGCGGCGGCGGACATACGGGGCAACGAGGAGCTTCTTGCCGACCCGGACTTCCGCGACGAGGCGCAGCGCGAGATAGACTCGCTCAGGGCGGCGCTGCCCGACCTGGAGCGTCGCGTGATGGCGTCGCTCCTCGAGCCGGACCCGTTCGAGGGGCGCAACGCCGTCATGGAGATTCGCGCCGGGACTGGCGGCGAGGAGGCCGCCCTTTTCGCGGGCGACCTGTTTAGGATGTACTCCCGCTACGCCGAGCAGCGCGGATGGAAGATATCCGTCATGCACTCGAACGCGACGTCGCTCGACGGCTACAAGGAGGTCGTCTTCACCGTCGTCGGCGACGGCTCCTACGGCAGGCTCAGGTTCGAGTCCGGCGGGCACCGCGTCCAGCGCGTCCCGGAGACCGAGGCGCAGGGGCGCATCCACACGTCCGCCGCGACGGTCGTCGTGTTCCCGGAGGCCGACGAGGAGGACGACATCGACATCCCCGACAGCGACATCCGCATCGACCTCTTCTGCGCCGGCGGCGCCGGCGGGCAGCACGTCAACAAGACGGAGTCCGCCGTCAGGATGACCCACCTCCCGACGGGGCTCGTCGCCGTCTGCCAGGACGAGCGCTCCCAGATAAGGAACCGCGAGAAGTGCCTCGCCACCCTCAAGGCCAGGATCCTCGACTTCCGCCGCCGCGAGGAGGAGGCGAAGATCGGCGCGGACCGCCTTACGCTGCGCGGCTCAGGCGACAGGTCCGAGAGGATCCGGACATACAACTTCCCGCAGAACCGCGTCACCGACCACCGAATCGACCTCACGCTCTATTCGCTCGACAGGGTCATCGACGGGGAGATGGACGCCCTTCTGGACGCCCTTGCCGCGCACGACCTCGACGACCGCCTCGCCGCCAGGCTGAAGAGCGTGTAATACGACCCTTTCCACGACAATCCACAACAGAGACACACATCGCCATGACACAGGAAACAAACGAATACAGGGCCCAGAGGCTGCAGAGCATGTCGGCGCTCAGGGAGATGGGCTACGAGCCATACGGCGCGAAGTACGACCACGAGGACCTCGCGGCGGTGCGCGCCACCTTCGAGGAGGGCCGCCCCGTGCGCGTCGCAGGGCGTCTGCTGATGATCCGCCGCATGGGCAAGATGAACTTCTGCACGATGAACGACGGCACGGACCGCTTCCAGCTCATCTTCAAGCGCGACGAGCTTTCCGAGACGGCGTTCTCCGCGTTCAAGCTCCTCAACCTCGGCGACATCATCGGCGCGGAGGGCGTTCTGTTCACGACACAGAAGGGCGAGAAGTCCGTCGTGGTGAAGGAGTGGACGATGCTCGCGAAGGCGCTTGAGCAGCCGCCGGAGAAGTTCCACGGCCTCGCCGACCAGGAGGAGTGCTACCGCCGCCGCTATGTCGACCTGATGACGAACGACGAGTCCAGGAACCGCTTCTTCGTCCGCTCCCGCCTCATAATGGAGATCAGGAAGTACCTCTGGGACAGGGGTTTCGTCGAGGTCGAGACGCCGATTCTCCAGGACCAGGCCGGCGGCGCGGCCGCGAAGCCGTTCTTCTCGCACTTCAACGCGCTCGACAAGGACTGCGTGATGCGCATCGCCCCGGAGCTGTACCTCAAGAGGCTCCTCGTCGGCGGCATGAACAAGGTGTTCGAGCTGGGCAAGGACTTCCGGAACGAGGGCATCGACCGCACGCACAACCCCGAGTTCACGGTCTGCGAGATCTACGAGGCGTACGGCGACCGCACCTCCATGGAGGCGATAATGGAGGGCCTTCTGCCGCATCTCTGCGACACCGTCGTCGGCAAGCGCGTCGTTGAATACGGGGATGGGAAGGTCCCGATCGACTTCACGCCGCCCTACCGCCGCGTCGCCTACAAGGACCTCGTCAGGGAGCTGATGGGCGCCGACTGGTTCGACCTCGACTTCGCCACGCAGCTGGAGAGGGCGAAGGCCAAGGCCGCGGAGACGGACACCAACCTCGAGCTGGACGGCGTGACGACGGAGCTCATGCTCACACACGAAGTCTACGACAAGCTGATCGAGCGCAACCTCATGCAGCCGACATTCGTGACGCGCATCCCGCACGAGTTCGTCCCGCTCGCCAAGGCGTGCAAGGACGACCCGTCCCTGGTGGACGTCTTCGAGTTCGTCGTCGCCGGCCGCGAGCTATGCCCCGGCTACACCGAGCAGAACGACCCGCTCGAGCAGCGCAAGGCGCTCGAGAACCAGGCCGGCGAGGACACCGAGAAGATCGACGAGGACTTCATCTCCGCGCTTGAGTGCGGCATGCCGCCGACCGGCGGGCTTGGTTTTGGCGTCGACCGCCTCGTGATGTTCCTCACGGGCACGGACTCCATCCGCGACGTCGTCCTCTTCCCGCAGATGAAGCGTGCGTAGAGTGCGCAGATAGGAACGTCGCTCCGCGACGCGACAAGATGAAAGGGCGCGTTGTCACCAACGCGCCCTCCTTGTTTTCCTCTGACGAATCAGACGAGCTGATCTTTGATTCAGCGCACCTTCGATTACCAGCCAGAGCTCCTCATGCTCTTGTTGAGCTGCGCGAGGGCCTGTTCAATCTTGTACTCCTGGATGGAGGAGTAGGTCCCCTGCATCATGCGCACGCCGATGAAGACGAAGAGAACCATGCTGGCCGCCCAGAACAGCGCCGTGCAGCAAGAGGCATTCGTGCACTTCTCGGCCGCGCCGGCCTTGCCGGGGATGCAGCCGAACGCAATCATCGCGATGCCGGCGAGGCCGCCGACGTACGGGAAGAACATTGGCGCAATGCACGCAAGGGCGATCCAGGGCGAAAGGCCGACGTCCCTCACCCTGCGCACAAAGACGGGGTAGAGCACCAGAGTGGCCAGCATCGAAAGGCATGTGCCCAGGACCATAAGGGTTTTGGACAAGCCCTCGCTTTCTATGTCGCAGAAGTACACAATCGAAATGAATATGCTGCTGAGGATGCCAATGGGCAGGCCCAGAAGGAGATACGTCCCCCAGTACTCGCTCCGCGTGGAGACGTCGTTGATGTCCACGAACTTGCTTGGACACTTGATTTTCTCAATTACCTTTTCGAACATTAGTCTGTGCCTTTCTTTTGTATTTGTTTTTTTGGTTTCGGCTTTTTCGCCTTATCTAATATTCTATCAGAAGGGCGCCCCAAAAAGCAACATGAAATTTGATTAAAATGGAAAACGGGAATTGATGCGGGAAAAACCCGAGGGGAGATTTCCATGTTTCTCGGGGTGGTTTCTGGTATAATGTACGGGCAAAGCACGACAATTGAAAACGGGAGGCGAAGGTGAACATCTGCATATTCTTCGAGGGGACGGGGCAGGGCGTCGAGGGGAAGGCGACGAACGTGACCCGTCTCCACGACGCCGCGGCGGAGTACGACGGGCAGCTCCTGTTCCTCGAGCCGGGGCCGGGGACGCGCTTCGGCGCGTATCTCTCCGGGAAGGTCGCCGGCGCCGACTGGCGCGCGGCGTTCGGGTCCGCGCGCCGCTGGTTCGAGGCGAACTACACGACGCTGCCCGCCGTCGGCCTTGAGACGCGCGTCTATCTCTTCGGCTTCTCGCGCGGCGCGCTCATCGCGCGGCATTTCGCCGCCTGGCTCGACAGGCTCGGCGTCCCGGTCGCGTACATGGGGCTGTGGGACACCGTCGACTCGACGATGGGGCTGGACGTCTCGGAGGAATGCCCCCGCAACGTCAGGAAGGCGCGCCATGCCGTCGCGCGGGACGAGGCGCGCCGCTTCTTCGACTACGTCCCGCTGCGTGACGGCGCCGGCGGCAGGGTCTCCGGGGGGCGCGTCGTCGAGATGCTGTTCCCCGGGAGCCACAGCGACGTCGGCGGGCTCTACGACGACAACCACGTCGTGGCGGACGTCGCGCTCGCCTGGGTCGCGGCGGGGGCGAAGGCGGCGGGAATGCGCTTCAAGCGGGGCGTGAAGCTTGCGCAGAGGAAGGTGGACGTGAGCCGGGCGGTGCTGCACGACTCGCACGCGCTGGTCTCGAACCTATGGGGCGGACTGGGCTCGGCGATTCGGAATCTCGCCGGCCTCCGCCTCCATCCGGCGTGGGAAAAGTGAATTTACATTTTACATTCGCGCTTGTTGTGATATAATATGTCCATGAAAAAAATACACGAAGAACAGCTCAGGCTGGCGGCGAACACGATTCGCTGCCTCTGCTCCGACATGATAGACCAGGCCAAGAGCGGCCATCCCGGCGCGCCCCTCGGCATGGCCGACCTGGCTACGTCCCTTTGGCTAAACTTCCTCAACTTCGACCCTCTCGACGTGAAATGGCCGGGCCGCGACAGGCTCGTGTTCTCTGGCGGGCACGCGAGCGCGCTTGTGTACGCGCTCTTCCACCTATCCGGCACTGGCGCGCTTTCGATGGACGAGCTGAAGCGCTTCCGCCAGTACGGCTCGCGCTGCGCGGGGCATCCCGAGCGCGGGCTCGTGCCTGGCGTGGAGGTGACTACGGGCCCGCTCGGGCAGGGCCTCGCGATGGGCGTCGGCCTCGCGCTCGCCGCGAAGAAGTCCGGCGTCGGCTGCAGGACGTGGGTCTTCTGCGGCGACGGCGACATGGAGGAGGGGATTTCGCACGAGGCGTGCAGCCTCGCCGGGACCATGAAGCTCGACGGGCTCGTGGCGGTCTACGACTGCAATGACATAACGATCGAAGGCGCCGCGACGCTCTCCAGCACCGACGACGTGAGGCGGCGCTTCGAGAGCTACGGCTGGAAGGTGATGTCCTGCGACGGACACGACTTCGCGGCGATCGACCGCACGTACCGCAACGCGAGCCGCTTTGCTGGCGCGCCGGTTCTCGTCATTGCGAAGACCCACATCGGCTTCGGGGCGCCGACCAAGCACGACTCCGCCGACTGCCACGGCGCGCCGCTCGGAGCCGAGGAGACGAAGGGCCTCAAGGCCGCGCTCGGCTTCGACCCCGAGAGGAGCTTCTACGTCCCCGACGAGGTCAGGGCGGTCTTCGAGTCGCGCGCGGCGACGATGCACCGCATCGCGAAGCGCTGGCGGCGCGAGCATCCCGAGATCACCGGCGAGACGAAGGCCCCCGACTACATGAAGCTCGTCGAGGCGCTCCCGAAGTACGAGCCGGGGGCGTCCGTCGCCACGCGCAGCGCGTGCGGCGAGGTGATGAACGCGCTCGCGAAGCTCGTGCCGGAGCTCGTCGGCGGGTCGGCGGACCTCGCCCCGAGCAACAAGACGGTGATCAAGGACGGCGGCTACGTCGCGCCCGGATCCTTCGAGGGCAGGAACATCCACTTCGGCATACGCGAGCTCGCCATGGCCGCGATAGCCAACGGCATCACGGCGTTTGGCGGCTTCAGGGGCTTCGGCTCGACGTTCTTCGTGTTCAGCGACTACATGAGGCCGGCGATCCGCCTGGCCGCGCTGATGAAGCTGCCGTCGATAAGCGTGTTCTCCCACGACAGCTTCTACGTTGGCGAGGACGGCCCGACGCACGAGCCGGTCGAGCACCTCGCGGCGCTCCGCACGATCCCCGGGCTCGTCACGTTCCGCCCGGCGGACGCCACGGAGACGGCGTACGCATGGGTCGAGATGCTGCTCAACACGTCCGGGCCCAGCTGCCTGATGACGACGCGCCAGAACGTGCCGGTCCTCGAGGGCGTGCGCCACGAGGGCGTCGCGAAGGGCGGCTACACGATCTTCGAGCGCGGGTCGCAGGGCGCGGAGACGGTGCTCTTCATCGCGACGGGCTCCGAGGTGTCGCTCGCGATCGCCGCGGCGAAGGAGCTGGCCGCCGAGGGGCGCGCGGTGAGGGTCGTCTCGATGCCGTCGGTGGAGCTGTTCCTCGCGCAGAGGCAGGAGTGGCGCGAGTCGGTCGTGCCGTCCATGATGACGAAGCGCGTCATCGTCGAGGCGGGCGTCCGCTTCGGGTGGGACGCGTTCGCCGCGGACCGCCGCACGACGCGCTACGTGACGATGGACGGCTTCGGGGCGTCCGCCCCGTACAAGGTGCTGGCGGAGAAGTTCGGCTTCACCGTCGAGAACGTGGTGAAGACGGCGAGGGAGATCGCCTGACGGAGGTGTCGAGATGAAGGAGGACGGGAAGAGGAGGATCGTCGTAACGAGCGCGCTGCCCTACGCGAACGGCGACATACACATAGGGCACCTGGTGGAGTATCTGCAGACCGACTTCTGGGTCAGATACCAGAGGCTCCGCGGCAACGACTGCGTCTACGTGTGCGCCGACGACACGCACGGCACGCCGGTGATGATCCGCGCCAGGCGCGAGGGCGTGACGCCGGAGGAGCTCATCGCGCGGTCCCACGAGGCGCACCTCAGGGACTTCACCGACTTCCAGATACGCTTCGACAACTACTACACGACGAACTCGCCGGAGAACAGGGAGCTTTCCGAGGTGATATTCGCGGCGATGGAGAGGTCGGGCGCGGTGACCAGGAGGTCCGCGCCGCAGCTCTACTGCGAGAAGTGCAGCATGTTCCTGCCCGACCGCTTCGTGAAGGGCACGTGCCCCAAGTGCGGCGCGCCCGGGCAGTACGGCGACAGCTGCGACCGCTGCGGCGCGACGTACGCGGCCGAGGAGCTTGGGAATCCCGTCTGCACGACGTGCGGCGGCGCGCCTTCGCTCCGCGACGCGGAGCACCTCTACTTCGAGCTGGAGCCGCAGCACGAGTACCTCGAGAGGTGGATCCCCGAGCACACGACGCCGGACGTCGCGAACAAGCTGCTCGAGTGGTTCCGCGAGCCGCTGCGCGGCTGGTGCATCTCCCGCAACGCGCCGTACTTCGGCTTCGAGATCCCCGGCAACCCCGGCAAGTTCTTCTACGTGTGGGTGGACGCGCCGATCGGCTACATCGCCTCGCTGAAGAACCTCGGGCGCTTCGAAATGTGGAACGACCCGGAGGCGGAGCTCTACCACTTCATCGGCAAGGACATCATCCGCTTCCACTGCCTCTTCTGGCCGGGGATGCTCCACGTCGCGGGCTTCAAGGGCCCGGACAAGGTGTTCGTCCACGGCTTCCTGACCGTCGACGGCGAGAAGATGTCGAAGTCCAAGGGCACGTTCGTGACGGCCCGCACGTACCTCGACCACCTTCCGCCGGAGGCCCTGAGGTACTACTACGCCGCGAAGCTCGGCGGCACGGTCGACGACATCGACCTCAACCTCTCCGATTTCGTGCAGCGCGTCAACTCCGACCTCGTCGGCAAGATCACCAACATCGCCTCGCGCTCGGCGCAGATGGTCCACAAGCGCCTCGACGGGCGCCTCGGCGCGATGGACGCCGAGGGCGCGGCGATGGTCGCGAAGTGCCGCGAGGCCGCGGCGACGATCGCGCGCCACTACGAGGGACGCCGCTTCAGCCAGGCCGTCGTCGAGATATGCCGCCTTGCGGACATCGCGAACGCTTACTTCGACGGCGTCCAGCCCTGGAAGACGGTGAAGACCGACCTTGAGGCGACGCGCTCGTCGCTCACCGCCGCGCTCAACGCGTTCAGGGTCATGGCGATCTACCTCGCCCCGATCCTCCCGGAGTACGCCGCGAAGGCGATGAAGCTCTTCGGAGAGGACGCCTTTACCTGGGACTCCGCGCAGGAGGTGCGCGAGGACATCGCGCTCGGCGAATACGAGTATCTCGCCAGCAGGATCGACGCGAAGCAGGTAGAGGCGATGGTCGCCGCCGCGATGGTGAAGCCCGCTGATTCTGGCGAGGTCGCCCACGAGTCGCGGGCGAGCAAGAACAAGGGACAGGCCGAACGCAGTTCGGCCGTCAATGCTGGGAACGCGACGGGAAGCACAGGCAATGCTGGTAGCGCGATGGGAAGCGCGGGCAATGCTGGCGGCGCGACGGGAAGCGCGGGCGCGGCTGGAAGCGCTGGCAATGCTGGCGGCGCGGCGGGCGCGGACGTGGCGCCCGTCAAGCCGGAGGTCTCGTTCGCCGACTTCGAGAAGATCGACCTGAGGGTCGGCGTGGTCGAGAGCTGCGAGCTGGTGCCGAAGAGCTCCAAGCTGCTGAAGCTCGTGATCGACGCGGGCGCGCTCGGGAAAAGGACGATATTCTCCGGCATCCGCGGCGCGTACCCTGATCCCGCCGCGCTCGTCGGCAAGGAGGTCGCGTTCGTCGCGAACCTCGCGCCGAGGAAGATGTCCGTGGGCGTCTCCGAGGGCATGGTCCTTTTCGCCGGGACGCCCGGGGAGGGCGGAGGCGTGGTCTCGCCGGACGCTCCCGCTGGCGGCGGCGCGACAGTGAGCTGACGCCAGGGGAATGGATGGCGGACAGTAGAACTTGAAAAGCAGAAGACGAGGGAAGGTGGGACATGACTGGCATTGAGATCGCGCTGATGGCGACATGGTGCCTCGCGGCGGCGGGGCTCGCCGGCTACGCGGCGTCCGTGGCGAAGGAGGTGACGTACGTCACGCTCGCCGACGGGCGCCGCCAGGAGCGTTCGCTGCCGCTCTCCTTCAAGATGCTCATCCCGTTCGTGGGCAACCTGGACGGGATACTCTCCCGCCCGGCGTTCGCCGAGAGGATAGCTCTCGCCGACAGGATGCTCGTCTCTGGCGGGTACGAGGGCCTTCTCAGCGGACGCGAGTTCACGGCGCTGAAGTTCCTGTGCCCCATCGTCATGGGGGCGATATGGTGCCTCGTCATCGTCCTTTGCGGCGTGGCGATACCCGATTCGCTGTTCGTCTCGATGCGGCTGCCGCTGTGCGCCTTCGGAATCATGCTCCTCTGCCTCCAGCCGACCATCTGGCTACGGGGCGCGATCAAGAAGCGCCACGCGTCGATCGTGCGCGCGCTGCCGTTCGTCCTGGACATACTCACGCTGAGCGTAGAGGCGGGTATGGACTTCATCAGCGCGCTGCAGAGGAACTGCGAGTCGCGGAAGATGGACCCGCTCAACGAGGAGCTGCTGCGCATGACGAAGGAGATACAGGTCGGCTCCTCGCGCAAGGCGGCGCTGAAGGGCATGGCGGACCGCGTGGGCCAGCCGGACCTCAAGTCCGTCGCGTACGCGCTCATACAGGCGGACGAGCTTGGCGTGTCGATAGGGTCGATCCTGCGGATACAGTCCGACCAGATGCGCTCGCGGCGGTTCGACAGGGCGGAGAAGCTCGCCAACGAGGCGCCGACGAAGATGCTCGGGCCGCTGATGCTTTGCATATTCCCGGCGGTGTTCGTGATACTGCTGGGGCCGGTTGTGGTCCAGGCTATGAAGGGGCTGCTGAAGTGACGGAACATTGCGAGGAGGGCGAGAGATGTCCAGAAGACCGGATCTGCTGATAGAGGGCGGCGCGCTTTCCGGGAGGAGGTTCGCCGTGCCGGACGGGGGGCTGAGGCTCGGCCGCTCGTCCTCGTGCGACATACACATCCCGGACGAGGGGCTTTCCAGGAACCAGTGCATCTTCGAGTGCGACGGCGAGGCCGGGATAAGGGTCATCGACCTGTGCAGCGCCAACGGGACGTTCGTCAACGGCGAGCAGATCGGGCTGGACGCGAAGCCGCTGGCCGTCGGGGACATCATCGAGGTGGGCGAGACGACGATACGCGTCGTCTCCGACGAGCCCGTGGCGACGCCTGCGCCTGCGGGCGCGGCGGCCGCCGCGCCGGGGGCGGCCGTGGACCTGGGGCTCGGCGCGGCCCGGGAGGGCGCCGCGGCGGAGACGGGCGCCGCCGCCCCGCGCCGCAAGGCCGCCGTGAACCTGGTCGTCGCGGCGATTGCGCTCGTTCTCGTCGCGGCGTCCGCCGTGATCCTCCTCCTCCCGGTGGGCGGCGCGTCGCGCAAGCGCGCCGACGCGTCGGACGCGAAGCCGCGGCCCGCCGCCGAGTTCGTGTCCCTCGTCTACGAGAAGGTGGACGCCGACGCGACGCACATCTTCCGCTACAGCGTCGCCATAGACGCGAAGGGCAAGGTGAAGGCCGACTTCGAGGACGTGCCCGGGGAGAACAGGCTCAAGGAGGCGAGCGGCGAGCTCAACGAGCAGGGCATGGGCGAGCTGCAGCGGATATTCGACGGGGACGAATGGCGCGCGCTGAAGTCGGCGAAGTCGTCCGACGAGACGGGAGGCAACTCCCTGAAGCTCCGGCGCATCCGCCTCGTCCGAGGCGGCGAGGTGAAGGAGGTGCGCATCGAGAACGCTGGCGAGGGCGAGGCGTTCACCTCGATCCGCGTCGCGCTTGAGACGCTGGTGAACAACGCGCTCGGGATGCAGGCCGTCCAGCGCTCCCGCGAGGAGCTGGCGAAGTCCGCGGCGGACAACGAGGAGCTCGGCGACAAGATGTGGGAGGAGCGCGACGCGAAGTACGGGAACCTCTTCGCGTCGGTGCGCTTCTACAAGCTGGCGCTCGGCGACCTGGACTCCCTCGGCGCGAGCGCCGGCGACGCATCCAGGCTGCAGGAGCGCGTGGCGCGGTCGAAGGCCGAGCTGGACCGCCGCTACAAGGACGTGCGCTACGAGGCCATGCGCTCCGCCAAGGTCCGCGACTGGGACAACGCGCTTGTGGAGTATCGCAAGATCCGCGAGATGATCCCCGACAGGGGCGACCCGCGCCACCAGGAGGCGAACGCCAACATCATAGAGATCGAGCGCCGCATGGAGGCCGAGAAGAAGGCGAAGAAGGGAGGCAGTGGGAAATGAGGTTCGTCTTTGCTCTGTTCGCCGCGCTTGCCGCGGCCGCGCCGCTGTCCGCGGGCGTGCAGGTGGAGTTCACGAGCACGCCGGAGGCGGCGGGCGTGTTCATCGACGGCAGGCTGCGCGGCAGCACGCCGCTCGTGCTCAGGAGCGCCGAGCTTGAGGTCGGCAGGCGGCACCACCTCCGGTTCTCGAAGGAGGGCTACGAGGACGTGGACATGTTCTTCGCCGCCAGGGACGGGGACCGCTTCGTGCAGCACGCGGAGCTTGTGCCGCAGAAGGGCCTGCTGCTCGT
>Ga0310695_10001402_pt1 | contig 57233 bp, 40 predicted proteins | sample RumenRJG_04DNA_FD_203882 | JGI IMG/M metagenome (GOLD analysis project Ga0310695, IMG submission 203882) | Bovine rumen microbial communities from Lethbridge, Alberta, Canada - RJG_04 (v2) (version 2) | ecosystem: Host-associated > Mammals > Digestive system > Stomach > Rumen | place: Canada...
AGGTACCGCTGACCGACGATTGCTCACAGCCATTTCACGGAAGCTATCGAGCTGTTTCTGAAGCGGACTCACCTCATTCTCGGGAGCTTTTTCCTCGTCAGGATTTGATTTCAAATGCTCGCTAATCAGACTGCAAAAGGCATCGCCATATTTCTCAGCTTTGCGTCTGCCTACTCCTGAAACGGTCAGAAATTCCTCAGCCGTGGTCGGACGTATCCGGCACATATCCATCAGTGCAGCGTCAGAAAAGATAATATATGCCGGTACTTCCGCCTCAGAAGCGAGTTTGCTGCGCAGCTTGCGAAGCTCTGCAAACAGCGGATTATCCGCATAGAAGAGGTCGTCCGCACGCTTCTTGCCGAGGGGAGTTTTCTCCTTTGGCAGATTCATTTTTACCGTGATACGCTCCTTCACTATCTTTGCCGAAAGCGGAGTAAGTGCGACTACCGGATAGTCGTCATCACTGAAACTGAGGTATCCGCCTGCGACGAGGTGGTCAATCTCAGCGCGTATCCGCCGTGAGGATACGTCACTCATAATACCGTAAGTTGAAAGCTTATCAAAGCCGAGAGAGATAAGCCGCTCGTTTTCACTGCCTCTGAGTATGTCAACGACCATGCCTTTGCCGAAATACTTTCCCTTCTGCCTGATACGGTAAACGCACGAAACTATCTTCTGCGCGTCGATAGTGATATCTGTCTCCTCAAAACCGTTCACACAACACGAACAATTTCCGCAGTACGATGGTGCTTTTTCGCCGAAATAATTGAGCATGAACTCTCTGAGACAGCCGGTAGTAGTCGAGTAAAAGGTCATTTCTTTCAGGCGCTGTCTGTCACGCTCAAGCATAATGTCCTTTTCCTCTTCTGATAGGTCGTTATTCTCCTCGCGGCTTTTTTCAATTATGAAATTGTTGGTGCGAACATCGGACGAGCCATAAAGGAGTATGCACTGTGCCGGACTTCCGTCTCGCCCTGCACGTCCGGCTTCCTGATAGTAGCTTTCGATATTTTTCGGCATATTGTAGTGTATAACGAACGACACGTCCGACTTGTCTATTCCCATGCCGAATGCATTTGTAGCGACCATTATACGTTTGCGGTCGTAGATGAAATCGTCCTGATTTGAGCGTCTTTCCACATCAGGCAGTCCTGCGTGATACCTTGTTGCCGTGAATCCGTCAGCATTGAGTTTCTCGCACACCTCCTCTACATTGCGGCGCGAAAGGCAGTAAACAATGCCGCACTTACCGTCGAAACCGTCGAGAAGTTTTCGCAGTTCAGCATATTTATTCTGCGGCTTCATCACTGAAAAATACAGATTCGGACGGTCAAAGCCGGTTATCACCGAAAAAGGTGACCGCAGTCCGAGAAGATGTATCATATCGTTTCTGACGTCCTCAGTGGCAGTAGCCGTGAATGCACTGACTACCGGACGCTTTGGCAGCCGCTCAATAAACTCTGAAATATGCAGATAGCTTGGCCGGAAATCCTGTCCCCACTGTGAAACACAGTGTGCCTCATCGATAGTGACCATAGATATTTCAACTGCCGACGTCAAACGGCTCATTTCCTGAGTTTCAAGCCTCTCAGGAGCGACGTATATGAGCTTGTATTCGCCGCGGCAGGCACGGTACATCGTTTCCGAGTACTCCTCCTGCGTGAGAGAGCTGTTTATGCAGGCGGCACTTACTCCCGCAGAAGTAAGTGCACTGACCTGGTCCTTCATAAGCGATATAAGCGGTGATACGACTACTGTAATGCCCCTGAGCATGAGTGCCGGCACCTGATAACACAGCGACTTGCCGGCTCCTGTAGGCATTATTCCCAGTACATCTCCTCCGGCAAGAATATGGTCGATGAGGTCAGCCTGTCCGTTTCGGAAGTCCTTATGACCGAAGTATTCATTCAATACGGACAGCTTATCCATCTGCACCGTCCTCCTTTTTCACAAAAACTTTTCCGTTTACAATTACTATTCCAGCCGCAACGAGTACAAGTGCGGCAACGGTCCTGAGCGGACCGGCAGGCGGCTTTTCCGAAAGCAGAAGTGCCGACAGTATCACTCCGAATACAGGGTTCATAAATCCGAAAACCGACACCGACGAAACCGGATTATACTTCAGAAGCAGACTCCAGAGTGAAAACGCTGCCGCCGAAATAAATGCAAGATACAGCAGCATAGCTGCTCCGCCGATGCCTGCATTGCCGATTTGTCCGCCTGAGACTAATCCCACTGCTATCATGAATGCTCCGCCAATTATAAACTGCCAGCTGCTGAGAAGTACAGGGTCTGACGAAGACGAGAATCGCTTGGTTATCGACGCTGAAAATGCATATGACAGTGCCGATAGAAAGACCAGTCCCTCACCGGTAAATCTGAAACTCAGGTCACTGCCGCGTGTCAGATTTATGAGGATAACTCCGGCAAATCCGGTCAGACAGCCTACAAGTTTCTGCGATGTGAGCTTTTCAGTCCTGAAAACGAACGCTGATACTATTATGGAGAGAAACACGTTTGATGCCGTTATTACCGAGCTTTTCATGCCTGTAGTGTGCGAAAGACCGATATAAAAAAACGTGTATTGCAGTATCGTCTGAAACAGTGAAAGCAGACATACCCGCGGAATCTCCTCACGGTGCGGCACAAGTACCCGCCTTTCTGCAATGCTTCCGGCGACTGCCGCCATTATTCCCGCAAACAGGAAACGCAGTCCTGCAAAAAGAATCTGCGACGACGTACTTGCAGAGTCAATATCAAACATTCCGCAGCCTATTTTTATGCATGGGAAGGCACTCCCCCATAACAGACAGCATATCAGCGTAAAGCTGACAACAACCGCCCTGTGCGTGAAAAATTTAGTCTTATCCATTTCTTCTCCTGATATTATTTAGTCCGACTAATATTATAGCATTTCTGCACTCAAATGGCAACTGCGGAATTTTTTTCAAAAAAAGTGTGACACTACGGTGCTTAACACTGAATGTTATATACGAAAGCACAATTCCATGGAATCTTTCAAAAACAGGAGGAATCGGTATGACCGGTAAAGAATACAGCAGGCTGTACGCTAAATCGCCAGATAAAGCCTACGATGCGCTTTTTGAGAATTATTGCGATTACGTATATACCATTGTCTATAACAAGCTCAGAAGAGTTGCTGCGCGTGAAGATATTGAAGAATGCGTGAGTGACATCTTTGCTGACGTATTCTTCGGTTATGACCGTTCAGGTGAAAAATCCGGCGATATGAAAGGTTACATAGGAACTGTTGCAAAACGCAGAGCTATCAACGCTTACCACAGCCTTACCGCTCGGGCAGGGCATATTTCCGATGAAACCGATGACGAACTCGCTTTTATCAGGTCTGAAACTGACATAGAAATGGACTCCGACCAAAAAGAAACTCGAGACATTCTTATGAACAAGATAAACGAACTCGGTGAACCGGATTCAACTATAATCCTCCAGAAATATTACTTCGACCGCTCTTCAGGCGAAATCGCCGAGCTGCTGTCAATGAAAGCGTCGGCAGTCCGTATGAGGGCAGCAAGGGCGCTCGAAAAACTGAAAAAATCACTGGCAGCTGCCGGTATAACACTGTAAAGGAGATGCGACTATGAGAAAGGATCAGGGATTCGATATGCTTGATAATGCTGATGATAAAACCATAGAACGCCTCTCAGCAGTACCGGTGCTAACCGGAAGAGAAAAAGAGAGGATTCTTAAAATGAGTAAGGACAAGCTTAGAAGAAGGTACAGAGATAACAATATTGAAGAAGAAGTTAGCGGAGTTGAAAAATACAGCCGTCCGAAGTGGTATTCATTTGCTGCACTCGCTGCAAGCTTTGTACTTGTATGCGGCATTGTAGGTACAGGAGTTCTTGTAAGCCGTAACGGCGCAGCTCCCGACCCCGAAAAGCCTCAGCTCGCGACCGCTTCTTCAACAACTACAACTACGATATCAACCGCAACTGAAAAGACATCTGCAACTAACAAGTCTGAAAGTAAGACCACAGCCATCGCTCAGGCAGATTCAACAGTGACAACAGTCTCACCAAACGAGACAGACAATAATTCAGCTACACTTATCGCACTCTTTGAACAGCTCGAACACCTCAATGATATCTGCTGCGGCAAAGGTGTGAACGTTGACTCGTCGGATAACATTTCATACGAATTTGACGGCATAAATTATGTCTACTACCGTGTTACAGACAACCGTTTCACTACCGTTGACGAAGCAATAAACTATTTCAAAGAAACTGTAACAGGTACAATATGGAGAGAGAATTTTTACAAGTGCTTCTACGACAACTTCTCTCCCGCTATTTTCAGAGAATCCAACGGCAATCTCTATTTCCTCGTCGAGAACAAAGAAGTTGACCGCATAACTATAAGCAATTTCAGTGACCCGCAGATAAGCAATGTTACAGATGAAAGCTTCGATTTCACGCTTCACGCGGAATTATGCAGTAACCCGACTCTCATCGTCGGCAACGCTGTTTCAGAGGACGGCAAATGGAAACTTAGCAACTATCAGCACGAAAATACAGCTTCTCCCGCTCAGTCAAATCCCGCTGACCTCTTCCCCTCAGATGAACCCGAACCGCAGACTTTAGAGGAATACTTCATATCCAACTGCAAAAGCGAGATAAAGAATGTATGGATAGATACATACAACGGAAGCAACGGCAGTGTAAGCATAGAATACACACTCTACGACCTTGACGGTGACGGAAGCCGCGAATTCTTCCTGAAGTACGGCACCTGCGAAGCTGACTACAGAATAAATGCCTACACCTATAAGCACGGATATCTTGAACCAATCGGAAATTTTCCCGGCGGTCACACCTCATTCCAGCATGATACCTCAACAGGTGAATTAGTCCTCGCGTGGGGACATATGGGTTCCGGCGAGTATGACTGGTATAAGATTGAAGATAATTACATCGTTCAGACAAGAACTGAATCAGTAGATTACAGTATAATCGGTAAAGAAAATGTGCAGGGTTTTGAAAACGTCGAAGCTTTACCCGTCTACGGCGCATATGCACTTGCTGACGGCTCTGTTATATCATTTGCGTCGAGCAACGGCAATTATCAGGAAGTAGAAGGTCTTGACCTCAGCTTCTTAAAATAAAAAATATAAAAACAAAAGAAAGTATTACATAAATAAAAAGCAGTCCATTAGAGTGCTTCCCTTAGCGGAATTTGTGGGCTACCGAGCCGTAAATTTACGGTACATATTCGGTATCCTGCGAAACTGCCAAAGGGGGCTCCCCTTTCGGACTGCTTTTTTCGTTATTTATGTAATTCTGTTCCGAAAAAGACCTTATCAAAGAAGTCCTTGGTCGTTTCCTCACCGAGTGCTTTTTTGAATACGTCTGTAGATACTCCGCCCTTTGAGATAAGGTTGTCGGAGTAGTCCTGAGTTATTTCGAGTTTCTTTTTCTTTGCAGTGTCATCAAGCTTTTCAAGCTCATTTGCAGAGTTCATATAAGTACTTATAGCGTCACAGAACATACCCTTTATGCGGTCGTCGTCATTACGCTTGCCTGCTTTATGCATGGCAACAGTAAGCAGGTCATCGTACCATGCAGGCTCTGTTTCGATGTTTTCCATATCAGCATATCCAGCCTCGAAACCGCGGATAGCGTCAAGAACAATTGTATATTCGGGAGATGATGTATCTTCAACGAGGTCATAGAATTCCGCATACGATTTACGCTTACCGAACATATACATGAAGTCCATTGAAAGAAGCGGCATATTCTTCTCATAAGGAGTTATAACGAATGACACCATCTGCATGAAGCCCATGTTTACCTTCATAACCGAGAGATTACCGAGGTCCTTGACCTCATACTGTGAAACATCGAACTTCATAAGACCGTATATTTTGATTTGTTCATACTCGCCCGCATCAAGCGGAGTTATTTCCGCACACTCAGAAAGAGTCTGCAAACCTGCGTCAACGGTATCATTCATCACCTTCATATTTTTTGAAGCATTAACGCATATCAGCGCCGCAACAGCACCTATGACAACAACAATTACTAAAAGCACATAAGGCAGCTTTTTCTTTTTTGTCTTTTCGTTTCCCATATTTTAACGTCCTTTTCCTGTTTTTCAAAATTTAACCAGCACAAAATAAACGCTCCCGCTTTTAAACAGGAGCGTTTTTTCGCATTAATTATACGATAGGATTTGTTATTGCAGGATTATGCTCAGGCGCAGGAGTTTCAGTAGAAACTACCTTAACGTGGCTGTAGCATTCCATACCTGTACCGGCAGGAATAAGCTTACCGATAATAACGTTTTCCTTAAGTCCGAGGAGCTTATCGCTCTTACCGCGGATAGCCGCATCAGTGAGAGCCTTAGTAGTTTCCTGGAATGAAGCTGCTGACATGAAGCTGTCAGAGTTTGAAGATGCCTTTGTGATACCCTGAAGTACAGGAGATGTCTGTACGAGCTGTACATCATACTCACCTGCATCAATACGAGCCTGAAGCTCTTCATTGATAGCGTCGATCTCCTTGCTGTCAACGAGGTTACCGGGAAGCAGATAGCTGCTGCCTGACTCCTCAACCTTTACCTTTCTGAGCATCTGACGAACGATAACTTCGATGTGCTTATCGTTGATATCAACACCCTGTAAACGGTAAACCTTCTGAACTTCGTTGATGATGTAGTTCTGAACGTCGTGAATACCGAGGATATTGAGGATATCAGCAGGATAGATGTTACCCTCTGTGAGACGAGTTCCCTTGGTGATCTGCTCACCTTCCTGAACGCGGATCTTGAGGTTATAGGGGATCATATAGTTCTCAGACTCACCTGTCTCATCGTTTGTAACGATGATATTACGTGTAGTCTTGACTTCTTCAATGTGGATCTTACCTGAGATCTTGGAGAGGATAGCCGCACCCTTAGGACGTCTGCTCTCGAAGAGTTCCTCGACACGGGGAAGACCCTGTGTGATATCTTCCGCATCGGCAGAAGCAACGCCGCCGGTATGGAAGGTTCTCATGGTAAGCTGTGTACCAGGCTCACCGATAGACTGTGCAGCGATTACGCCGACAGCTTCGCCGACTGATACGATATTATTGAATGCAAGGTTAGCACCGTAGCACTTTGCACATACACCGTTTCTTGCCTTACAGTTGAGGACTGAACGGATCTTGATCCTCTCAACACCAGCGTCAATGATCTTCTTTGCATCAGCGTCAGTGATGAGCTTATTGCGTGAAACGATGAGTTCGCCTGCATCGTCGCGGAGGTCCTCAGAGAGGAATCTGCCGACGAGACGCTCTGCGAAAGGCTCAACGATCTCGTTGCCGTTTCTGATCTCGTATACTTCGATACCGTCAGTAGTACCGCAGTCTTCCTCACGGATAATAACGTCCTGAGAAACGTCAACGAGACGACGGGTAAGGTAACCCGAGTCAGCGGTACGGAGCGCTGTATCAGCAAGACCTTTACGAGCACCACGGGACGCGATGAAGTATTCGAGGATGTTAAGACCTTCACGGTAGTTAGCTCTGATCGGGATCTCGATTACGGCACCGGAAGTATTAGCGATAAGTCCGCGCATACCTGCGAGCTGACGGATCTGTGAGATAGAACCACGGGCACCGGAGTCAGCCATCATCCAGATAGGATTGTATCTGTCGAAGTTTGCCTTCAGAGCGGCAGTAACTTCGTCGTTGGTGTTAGTCCAGAGTTCGATTACCTGCTTGGACTTCTCCTCAGCGGAAATGTAACCATACTCGTAATCCTCAGTGATACGTGCAACTTCTTCATCAGCCCTAGCAAGTATCTCCTTCTTCTGCGGCGGTATAGAAGCGTCGCAGACAGCAACAGTAAGAGCTGCTCTTGTTGAGAACTTATAACCGAGGGCCTTGATACGGTCAAGAACCTCAGAAGTAGTTGTTGTACCATGTATCTTTATGCAGCGCTCGATAATATCGGAGAGCTGCTTTTTGCCTACGAGGAATGCGACCTCGAGGTCGAACTGCTTATCAGAATTTGTTCTGTCAACGTAACCGAGGTTCTGGGGGATATTCTCATTGAATATGAGACGTCCGACAGTAGCGTCGATTATCTTGGATACCTTCTTGTCGCCGATATCCTTTGTTATCTTGACCTTGATATTAGCGTGGAGTGAAACATCGTGCTCGTGGTAAGCCATGAGAGCCTCGTTCACATCGCGGAACACCTTTCCCTCGCCGGGTTCACCGGGCTTATCCATAGTCAGATAGTAAGAACCGAGTACCATATCCTGTGAAGGAACAGCAACAGGCTTACCGTCTGAAGGCTTGAGGAGGTTGTTAGCGGCGAGCATGAGGAATCTTGCCTCTGCCTGAGCCTCTGCTGAAAGCGGAAGATGTACAGCCATCTGGTCGCCGTCGAAGTCAGCGTTGAACGCTGAACAAACGAGAGGATGGAGCTTGATAGCTCTGCCCTCTACGAGGATAGGCTCGAATGCCTGAATACCGAGACGGTGGAGCGTAGGAGCACGGTTGAGCATTACAGGGTGGTCCTTGATAACGTCTTCGAGAGCGTCCCATACCTTATTATCTGCGCGGTCGATGAGCTTTCTTGCAGACTTGATGTTAGCGATAGCCTTCTTGTCAACGAGTCTCTTGAGTACGAACGGCTTGAAGAGTTCGAGAGCCATTTCCTTCGGGAGACCGCACTGGTACATTTTAAGCTCAGGACCTACGACGATAACTGAACGTCCGGAGTAGTCAACACGCTTACCGAGAAGGTTCTGACGGAAACGTCCCTGCTTACCTTTAAGCATATCAGAAAGTGACTTGAGAGCACGGTTGCTCGGACCTGTAACAGCTCTGCCGTGTCTGCCGTTGTCTATGAGAGCGTCAACAGCTTCCTGGAGCATACGCTTTTCGTTTCTTACGATGATGTCAGGAGCGTCGAGCTCGAGCATTCTCTTGAGACGGTTATTTCTGTTGATAACACGTCTGTAGAGGTCATTGAGGTCAGAAGTTGCATAGCGTCCGCCGTCGAGCATGATCATAGGACGGAGGTCAGGCGGGATTACCGGAACAACGTCCAGAACCATCCACTCAGGCTTATTGCCGGAAAGGCGGAAAGCCTCGATTATCTGGAGTCTCTTGAGAAGCTTTACTTTCTTCTGTCCGGAAGGAAGTCCGACGAGTTCAGCCTTGAGGTCGTCAGCAACGAGTTCGATGTTGTTTTTCCACTCAACATCGGTGAGCTCTGCGAACTTCTGGCATTCCTCGCACTCGCACTCAAGAGGATTGTTATAGCACTCAACCTTTTTACCGCCGAGAGATATTTTTCCCATGTCGATAAGGCGGTTCTTGAGCGAATCATATCTTGCGGGGTCGTACTCATTGAGGAGCTTCTTTATAGCCTCAGCACCCATCTCAGCCTTGAAGTCGTCGCCGTACTTTTCGAGGTATGAGAGGTACTCCTTCTCGGAGAGGAGCTGTTTCTTTACGAGCTCGGTGTTGCCTGGGTCTGTTACGATATACTTTGTGAAGTAGAGAACTTCTTCAAGGCGCTTCTGTGATACTTCGAGCACCTGTCCGATACGGGAAGGAGTTCCCTTGAAGTACCATATATGCGATACGGGAGCTGCGAGTTCGATGTGACCCATTCTCTCACGGCGAACTCTTGCTCTTGTTACCTCAACACCGCAGCGGTCGCAGACCTTGCCCTTGAAGCGTATCTTCTTGAACTTACCGCAGTGGCACTCCCAGTCCTTAGTAGGTCCGAATATTCTTTCGCAGAAAAGACCGTCTCTCTCAGGCTTCTGGGTTCTGTAATTTATAGTCTCAGGTCTTTCAACAACGCCGTAGGACCAGCTTCTGATCTGTTCCGGAGACGCAAGACCAATTTTTATTGATTCAAAAGTTGTAAATTCCAAACTGCTACCTCCTGCAATTTATTGCGAAATTCATGAATATGAATTAGTTCTTATTCCTCGTCGGAGCCGTCGCCGAGATCAAAGCTGTCAAAAACGTCGCTCTCATCGTCTTCGTCGTTGAATCCGAGGTCGTCCTCATCATCATCGAATGAGAATTCGTCGTCCTTGCCAACGCTGTCGAATTCGTCGTCTTCGCCTTCAAAGCCGAAGCCGGCATCGCCCATCTCGTCGTCGGAGTAGCTTGTGCTGTCAGCAGTGTCCTCATCGGAGAATGAATCTCTTGCAGGTATCGGATCGTCGTCGAAGTTCTGCTTGAGGTCGATCTCTTCCTGGTTGATGTCGAGAACCTTGACATCGAGGCAGAGAGACTGCATTTCCTTGATAAGAACCTTGAACGACTCAGGAATACCCGGAGTAGGAACGTTCTGACCCTTAACGATAGCCTCGTAAGTGTTTACACGTCCGATCGTATCATCAGACTTGACAGTGAGTATTTCCTGAAGGGTATAAGCTGCACCGTAAGCCTCAAGAGCCCAAACCTCCATCTCACCGAAACGCTGTCCGCCGAACTGAGCTTTACCGCCGAGAGGCTGCTGAGTTACGAGAGCGTAAGGACCAACTGAACGTGCGTGTATCTTATCGTCTACGAGGTGGTGGAGCTTGAGGTAGTACATATATCCCACCGTTACGCGGTTATCGAACTTCTCACCGGTACGTCCGTCGTAGAGAGTGAATTTACAATCATCAGTAAATTCGAGGGCCTTCGGGTTGATAACTTTATCCATAGCATTGAGCTCGAACATATCGTCCTTATGCTCCTGAGCGTACTCGTTAGCCATCTTGAAGCATTCACGGATATCGTCCTCGTGAGCGCCGTCGAATACAGGGGTCATGATGTGCCAGCCGAGAGCCTTACAAGCCATACCAAGGTGAACTTCAAGTACCTGTCCGATATTCATTCGTGAAGGAACACCGAGGGGGTTGAGTACGATATCGAGAGGTGTACCGTCGGGGAGGAAAGGCATATCTTCCTCAGGAAGTATACGTGAAACGACACCCTTGTTACCGTGACGGCCGGCCATCTTATCGCCGACAGTGATCTTACGCTTCTGAGCGATATAGCAGATAACGCGCATATTTACGCCTGCGCTGAGTTCGTCGCAGTTCTCGCGTGTGAATACCTTAACGTCAACGATAACACCGGCTTCACCGTGAGGAACCTTGAGTGAGTTATCGCGTACTTCTCTTGCCTTCTCACCGAAGATAGCGCGGAGGAGTCTTTCCTCAGCAGTGAGTTCAGTCTCACCCTTAGGAGTAACCTTACCAACGAGGATATCGCCGGAAGTAACCTCAGAACCGATACGTATGATACCGTTCTCGTCGAGGTTTGCAAGAGCGTCATCGCCGACATTCGGGATATCACGGGTGATCTCCTCAGGTCCGAGCTTAGTATCACGGCACTCGATCTCGTATTCTTCTATATGAACTGATGTGAACACGTCTTCTCTTACAAGGCGCTCGTTAAGGAGAACGGCGTCCTCGTAGTTGTAGCCTTCCCATGTCATGAAGCCGATGAGGGCATTCTTACCGAGTGAAATTTCACCGTCGGCAGTAGCGGGACCGTCTGCGAGGACCTGTCCCTTCTTGACCTCTTCGCCTGCTGAAACGATAGGACGCTGATTTACGCAGGTACCCTGGTTAGAGCGCTTGAACTTGATAAGCTCGTACTTGTGCTCGATACCTTCGGAGTCGATCATGTGGATCTTGTCTGCGTCAACATATGTTATCTTACCATCGTAATCGGATACTACGCATACACCCGAGTCAACGGCTGCCTTGTATTCCATACCTGTTCCTACGAACGGACGCTCTGTCTTAAGGAGCGGAACTGCCTGACGCTGCATGTTTGAACCCATGAGGGCACGGTTAGCGTCATCGTTTTCGAGGAACGGGATCATAGATGTAGCGACTGAAACGACCATCTTAGGAGATACATCCATGTAGTCGATCTTATCGCGCTCGATTTCGAGGATCTGGCTGCGGTAACGAGCGTTAACTCTCGGACGTGCAAGCTTGCTGTCCTCAGTGAGGGGTTCGTTAGCCTGAGCAACAACGAAGTTATCCTCAGTATCAGCTGTCATGTAAACAACTTCATTTGTAACAACGCCTGTAGCCTTGTCGACCTTGCGGTAAGGAGCCTCGATGAAGCCGTATTCGTTGATTCTTGCGAATGTAGCCAGGTAGGAAATAAGTCCGATGTTAGGACCTTCAGGGGTCTCGATAGGACACATTCTTCCGTAGTGGCTGTAGTGAACGTCACGAACCTCGAATCCGGCACGGTCTCTCGAAAGACCTCCGGGACCGAGAGCGGAGAGACGTCTCTTATGAGTAAGCTCAGCGAGGGGGTTATTCTGGTCCATGAACTGTGACAGAGGCGATGAACAGAAGAACTCCTTCATAGCTGAAGAAATAGGTCTGATATTGATAAGTGTCTGAGGAGTGAGTGTATTCACGTCCTGAGTCTGGATATTCATTCTCTCACGGATACCGCGCTCCATACGAGCGTAACCGATACGGAACTGATTCTGGAGAAGCTCACCGACAGAACGGATACGTCTGTTGCCGAGGTGGTCGATATCGTCAACAGTACCAACACCTTCACAGAGGTTGATGAAGTAGCTGATAGTAGCGAAGATATCGTCGAGGATAATGTGCTTGGGAACGAGCTCATCAGCTCTCTTCTTGACATTGTCCTCAAGTTCTTCAGCGTCAGCGGAATTTTCGAGTATCTCGCGGAGTACCTTAAAGGATACCTTCTCGTTGATACCGTACTTTTCAGCGTCGAAATCAACGTAGCCCTTGATGTCAACCATGCCGTTACCGATGATCTTGACATTCTTCTCAACGAAGCGGATCTGAGTTTCACCGCGGTCATTTGTGAAGTATTCCTTAGCTTCAACTGTTACGAATGCATGGTATACACCAGCCTGCTCGATCTCGCAAGCCTTGTCGTAGCTTACAGTCTCGCCTGCTTCAGCCATGATCTCGCCTGTCATCGGGTTGATAACGGGTTCAGAAAGGGTATGACCAGCAAGACGTGAAGCGATTCCGAGCTTCTTATTATACTTGTATCTTCCAAAGCGGCAGAGATCATATCTCTTAGCGTCGAAGAAGAGGTTATTGAGGTGAGTAACTGCGCTCTCTACCGTAGGAGGCTCGCCGGGACGGAGCTTTTTATACACGTCGATAAGAGCGTCGGAGTTATTCTTTGTCTGATCCTTCTGAAGGATAGTCTGCTTGAGTCTGTCGTCCTCACCGAAGAGCTCATAGATCTCCTCATCTGAGCCTACACCGAGAGCACGGATAAATGTAGTAATCGGTATCTTTCTGTTCTTATCGATACGAACATAAACGATATCGTTTGAGTCCATTTCGTACTCAAGCCATGCACCGCGGTTCGGGATAACAGTAGTATTGAACAGGTCCTTACCTGTCTTATCCTTCTCGAAAGCGTAGTAAACGCCGGGAGAACGAACGAGCTGAGATACGATAACACGCTCAGCGCCGTTGATAACGAAGGTTCCGCTGTCAGTCATGAGCGGGAAATCGCCCATGTATATCTCGCTCTCGCTGACTGCGCCTGTCTCTTTATTGCAGAGAGTAGCAGTAGCTCTCATAGCTACCTGATACGTTGCGCCTCTCGACTTGCACTCTGCGAGAGTGTATTTCGGAGTATCATCGAAACGGTAGTCTTTGAAATTGAGGACGAGGTTGCCGTTGTAGTCCGTGATAGCAGTCATATCGCGGAAGACTTCTCTAAGTCCCTCTTCTCTGAACCACTTATACGAGTTTTTCTGTACCTCGATAAGGTTCGGCATTTCAAGAGGCTCGGTAATCTTACCGAAGCTCATTCTGACGTTTTTTCCCAGCTGCTTAGGTGTAACATTCACCATAGGCGGAACCTCCTTATTATTTCATTGCCTGCCCTGTAAAGGACTGACAGATTTATTAACGTATGCGTATCCTTTTCGGAAAAAATTTTGCAAAAGCTATTGACAAGAGCATTGCAGATATGCTATAATATCTTGCAGAATAGCGCTGCTTTCCCATACTGATACATTATATTATTATAATACTTTCCGGCAAAGGTGTCAAGCCATTCCGGTAAATATCAGCATTGTTGCCGGATTTTCAAATGAAAGTCCGGCTTTTTTGTATCACTTTGCCCTGTGTGAATCTTTTCATCTGCCAAAGCCGTAAACCGGCTTATTTTAAACATACACAGCACCTGACCCTTGCTATTTCAGCATTATTGTGGTATACTATTCTTATCTGAACAAAAGAGGTGATAAAGGTTGAAAAAAAAGGCTTTGCCCGAGGTTTCTCCCGACCACAGCCACTATGCCGCGTATGAAGCGCGAAAGGCTGAGATAGATATATTCTCCCGCAATGTTTTCGTCTATACTGCCGGCATCTCGCTGATACTCCTCTTTTTCACCTTTATCGGCGTTGATATACCCGTAATTTCATGGATACCCGAGTATTTCGGCGACCCTACCGAGCTTGGTCATTTATTTTCGCAGACCGCTGAACTCGTATTGTTCACTCTTACTTCGTTCATTGCATACGGAAAGAGAAAATACCTTCACATTCCGATTTTTTTTGCATACGTTTCAATATTGGTAGGTTCACTGTTCGACGGAAGGGCTATTTCCGCCATTACGGTAATTATCGGTATTATCGGCATAATCGTTACCAAAGACTGCTTCTCCTGCTGTACTGACTACAGACAGCTCATCGAAGCCGAAGGGTGGCCGCATTTCAACATTCATCTGACAGAACATGAAGAGCATCCGTCGTATACATCGCGATATGCCTCCGAGCTTTCAAAAGCTCCCGCAGACAAAGTTGAGGCATATGCCCGCATAATGTCACGTTCGGCAGTTCCAAAAAAGACATCTCCGAAGCCTGCTCCGCTCCGTCCTGAACCGTTAACAGCTAAACCGGACGAAATACCTTCAATGGAGGAAATGCCGTCTATAATGACTATCAGTTCTGATGCTCCCGATGCTCCGGATGCCGATTTTTTCGAGCCGGACTCCGGACTTTACGACGATATATCTGACATTTAATAAGGAGGAAAAACCGTGTTCGCAAAAGTTGCAAGTCTCGGACTTTTTGGTCTGAACGCATTTCCGGTCGATGCCGAAATCGACATAAGCCGCGGTCAGCCGCATTTCGATATAGTTGGTCTGCCCGACACCGTAGTAAAAGAGAGCCGCGACAGAATACGTGCCGCACTCCGTGCCTGCGGAATCAATTTTCCTGTCGCCTCTGTAATGATAAACCTCGCTCCTGCCGATACTAAAAAAAGCGGCTCAGTCCACGACATGGCTATCTTCATGGCGATACTCAAAGCCATGCGCATGGTAGACGAAGTTCCCGAGGACTGCGCTTTCATCGGTGAATTGTCACTGAACGGCGATGTCCGCAGGATAAACGGAGTTCTGCCTATGGTAATGCTCGCTCGAGAAAAAGGCATGAAGGCAGTATTCGTACCGGAGGAAAACTCCCGCGAAGCCTCTGTAATCGCAGGTATCGACATTTATTCAGTCAAAAATGCCGAACAGCTTATCCTGCATTTCCGCGGTGAGGAACTGCTTACCCCGTGCGAGCACTTCATTCCCCCGGAAACAGCCTATAATGAACCTCTCGATTTTGCCGACGTAAGAGGTCAGCAGTCAGCGAAAAAAGCTCTCGAAATTGCCGCGGCAGGCGGTCACAATGCTCTGCTGATAGGTTCTCCCGGAAGCGGTAAAAGTATGCTTTCAAAGCGTATGCCGTCTATACTTCCTCCGCTCACCTTCGAGGAAGCACTTGAAACTACCAAAATCCACTCGATATCCGGTCTGCTTACTCCGGATACGCCTATCATAACAAAGCGTCCGTTCCGGTCGCCGCACCACACCATCTCCTCAGCCGGTCTCGCTGGCGGCGGAACTGTCCCCCACCCCGGCGAAGTATCACTCGCACACAACGGACTCCTCTTTCTCGACGAACTTGCTGAGTTCGACCGCAAGACCCTTGAGATACTCCGTCAGCCCCTTGAGGACAGAAAAGTAACTATCGCACGCGCTTCCGGAACCGTTACATATCCGTGCACTATAATGCTCATTGGTGCGATGAACCCATGTCCGTGCGGATATTTCGGACACCCGCGGAGAAAATGTATATGCTCACCTAAAAAAGTTTCTGCGTACCTTTCAAAAATATCAGGACCTCTCCTCGACCGCTTCGACCTGCATATAGAAGTCGCTCCTGTCGAATTCGAGGACCTCTCCTCAAAGGCACAGGAAGAGTCTTCGGAAGCGATACGTAAGCGCGTTATCGCCGCAAGAAAAATACAGGAGGAACGTTTCAGAGGTACAGGAATAACCTGCAATGCACTGATTACTCCTGATAAATTACAGGAATTCTGTCCTATGGACGACGGGGCTGAGACAATGATGAAAAAAGTTTTCGACGGTCTCGGACTAAGTGCACGTGCATATGACAGAATACTTAAAGTTGCAAGAACTATCGCGGATATCAACGGATGCGAGGTCATCAGCCGCAGACACGTTGCAGAAGCGGCACAGTACCGCAGTCTCGACCGCAAATACTGGAACGAATGATACAGAAAGAAAAGGAACAATAAAAATGGGAACAGTTTTTAAAAAATTACCCGCAAGCAAGCATAATATCGACATCGGACTTCTGTTCGCGGTGTCGCTATGTGCGGGAATCAGCTCGATGCTTATCTACTCTATTGTAAAGAGCGGCATAAGCGATATCGAGGGCGTCGGCGACAGCTACTGGCAGACTCAGATAATATCCGCCGGACTCGGTATCGTCACCGCATTGTTCATCTCCTTCATCGACTACCGCAAGCTCGTGAAGATATGGTGGATATTCGTCCCGATAACGCTGGTGCTCGTGGCACTGACGTTCACCTCGCTCGGATATCAGCGTGAAGGCGCCGACGACCAGGGCTGGATACGTATCTTCGGCGTTAGTATGCAGCCGTCAGAGGTCATGAAGATTGCCTTCATTCTCACATTCAGCTACCACCTCTCCCGCGATGAGGAAGACATGAACAAACCCTTCCATATGCTCCTGCTCATGATTCACGGCATGATACCAATTGGCATCGTCGCATTACAGGGCGACTACGGTACCGCTATCGTATTCGCGGCAATACTCGGATTCATGCTCATATCCTCTAAAATTTCATGGAAATACATCATTGCCGCTCCTTTTGTAATTGCAGGAGTAGTTGCAGTTATGTGGTTCAATTTCCTGAGTTCATTCCACAAACAGCGTATCCTCATTCTCTTCCACCCCGGTACAGACCCCGAAAATATCGAGTATCAGCAGGACCTCGGTCTCGCCGCAATAAAGTCAGGCGGTGTTTTCGGTAAGGGACTCTTCTCCGGCAGGAAAGAGTATATTTACGTCCCTGAGCTTCACAACGACTTCATTTTCGCTCACGTCGGACAAGTTTTCGGATTTGTCGGTTCTATCGGCATCATTATCGTACTCGCGTACATCGTACTCAAAATTTTCGCCGACAGCCGTATTACCCGCGACCGCCTTGGCAGATTCATCTGCATGGGAGCATTCGGACTCTTCTTCACCCACTGTATAATGAATATCGGCATGGTACTGAAAGTTGCCCCTGTTATCGGTATACCGCTCCCCTTCCTGAGCGGCGGCGGTACAGCTATGCTGAGTATGTACGCGGTCATCGGTCTCGTCATCAGTACCTACAGCCACCGCGCTGTTACGTATAACGTTTTCTACGATGAAGACGAGGAGTGACCTTATGAAAAAAAGACTTATAATCGCCGGAGCAATTACGCTCAGCGGCGGAATACTCGGTTTTATCGCAGTGTTGGCTCACTTATTATCCTCCGTCAGTCAGCCTGCTGATTCAATTGGCATAATCGGCGGAGCCGACAAGCCGACAGCCATATTCCTGATGTCACGCCTCGGTTTCAGCAGTTTGCTTATCATTCTGCCATTCCTGATACTCATTACAGCCGGAATATCTCTGCTGATTTCCGCACTCATATTTCATCTTAAACAAAGAAAGCCTGAGAAGTGATTCTCAGGCTTTTATTTTTAAAAACTTCCAACCAAAAGATTGTGCAGTTTTACACTTGACATTCATAGTCACCTAATGTATAATATACATAAACAAACATATATACATATACACATACATAAATACACAAGGAGGTGACCTCTATGCCAGCAGGAAAAATGTGCCCTGAATGCGGATTATACACCTTTATCACAACCCCAACAGGAAGACAGTGCTCTAAATGTGGATATAAAATGGTAGTGAATCCGGGTCCCGGAAAAGGAAAAAAATGCGCTAACTGCGACAAATGGACTGTTTTTGACGGAAAATGCAGAAATTGCGGAGCTGTTTATATTTCAGCCGCTAAATAAGCCGCTAAAACAAAAAGCCTGAGGTTATTCCTCAGGCTTTTTTCAGTTTAATAACTTCCAATTCTTTATATCTCTTGCATTGTCTGTAACTTCAAACAGATAGCTATTCGTCCTCATGTAAAGATGTATGTAACGAGGTTTATGCATATCATTTTCAATTATATCATTATATGACTCCCCGAATTTAGCATGATCCAAACCAGCATATTCCAGAATACTTGCCGTGAAATAATAGTTTGAAAGTTCAGATTTATCGTCATACTCAAGTGGTCCTCTTGAACCAGCTTTTTTCACAAGAAGAGCAGTCATATAAGGTTCATCAATTTTACCTTCTTTTTTCATCCATCTGCCTGCCCCGTGATCTCCAAGTATCAATATCGTGGAATCATCATAAACTCCAGCGGCTTTCATTTTTTCAATATAATTAAATATTATCTGAAAGTCTCCGCGTGCCGTATCAATAATGTCTTCACCCTTACTCTGACTATAAATACGGCTGATCTCAGGCGATGCATTATGGGTGCCACTAAAATGTATAAAGGAAAACACCGGTGAAGGATTATCACTATCAAGCTCATTATCCATCAAGTATTTATTAAACTTTACATCAGAAGCAGGATTTACATACGGATCCATTCTTTCAGGAATTTTATCCGCATTCAATAATACCATATTTCCCTGAAAGTCTGATGAAAGTTTTTCAAAGAAGAATGACTTCATCATATATGGACTTAGTTTTACCGCTGACAATATCGTCATTGAAGGCATCACACCATCAAATTCACCGTTTTCATTATGGCGGTAATAGTTAACATCAAACGAACAGTCTGCATCTATACATATATTATCACACAGTCCTTCGACCTGTTCAAACGTTTCAAAAGTTGCAGCGTTATCAAGATAAAGGTTAACATTAAATCCATTACGTTTAAGTATCTGTGGAACACTTTCTCCCCCCCATGCCTTATCAGCATACTCAAGGGCTGGTTCACCATCATACTCCAGACCAGTAAGCATCTGTATTACCATAGGGAATGTTCCGGGATAGCATGAGATATTATTCCGATAGTAAGTAAATCCATCAAGTTCAGTTTCAAGATCAGGATAGCGCTCTATCGCTTCATCCATGTAAACTCCGTCAAGTGCATCAGTAAGAAAGACTATGACATTTTTTTCTTTTGACAACGACAATGCATTTTCATATGAAAAATAACTGGTATACTGATTGTCATCAACACTCTTAACTCCGTTTTTTACTGCAAGTGATACGTTGCCCGCAATCTGCATAGCAATAACTACGCATGAAGCAATGCCAGCCAATCTGATGTTAAAGAATCTTTTCAGGTCTTTTTTCTTTTGATCAACGAAAAAATAAACTATCAGCGGAATAAACATTATAATGTAAAAAATCACAAAATTTAGTGTATCGAGTACATCATCCCGTTTGAATCCACTTGCGCTGCCCATTAACTGTTCAACTCTGCCATTCATGAAGAACATCTGCACATAAAATGCCAATTCCAATCCAGCAGCGAGACAGACCATAGTATTAAAAAGCTTCTTATTTATTATAAGTCCGAGCATAAATATAAGCATAAAAACAGCAAAAGCTGCAAGTGATATGCCCATCATAGGCAGAAGCATTGTAAAAAATCCTACCTGAAAATCACGTTGACTTGAGAGATAGATATCTGCCGGAGAAAACAAGAACACCGTCAAAGCCAAAGCTGCACTGATTCCCAGTGCACTAAGGATATTTTTCTTACAAAATCTTTCTTTCATAATAACGACCTATATGAAATCATTCCTGTTCGCCGAAAGTACGAACAGCCTTCATCATGATAGCACATTCAAGACGTTTCTTTTCTAGCTGACATGAAAGCTTATGAGCGGTTCTGATGTCACCCATATACTGGTAATTATTCGCATTACATCCGCCGCTGCAATAGAACTTAGCCCAGCACTTGCGACATTCGGGTTTAGAGTAAACATGAGCTTTTGCGAAGTCAGCCTTCATCTCCTGATTGAAGGTACCGTCGTCGATGTTGCCAATTTTGTACTCGTCAATACCTACGAACTGGTGACATGGGAAGATATCGCCGTCGGGAGTGATAGCGACATAATCGTTGCCGCATCCGCATCCGCGGAGACGTTTAATTGCACACGGACCCTGGTCGAGGTCGAGCATAAAGTGGAAGAAGTTGAACTTCTTGCCCTTCTTCTCATTCTCGATAAGCTTCTTTGCGAGAACTTCGTACTCCTTGAAAACTGCGGGGAGTTCCTTCTCAGTGAGTGCATACTCGTCGGAATCTCCGACAACCGGTTCAACCGATATCTGGTCGAAGCCTGCCTCATAGAGAGCGAAAACGTCGTTGGAGAAATCGAGGTTTTTCTTGGTGAAAGTACCTCTGACATAGTACTCCTTGTCGCCTCTGCCCTCAACGAGTTTTTTATACTTAGGCATGATTATATCATAACATCCCTGACCGTTCGGAAGAACACGGAAATAGTCGTTAACTTCCTTACGTCCGTCGATAGAGAGAACAACGTTTGACATTTCCTTATTGATGAAATCTATCTTATCATCATCGAGGAGGAGCCCGTTAGTAGTGATAGTAAAACGGAACTTCTTGCCGTATTCAGCTTCGCGTGAACGCGCGTACTCGACAACCTGCTTAACGACGTTAAAGTTCATGAGCGGTTCACCGCCGAAGAAATCGAGTTCAAGGTTAGGACGGTCGCCGGAGTTTTCGAGTAGGAAGTCGATAGCGTGCTTACCTGTCTCGAATGACATGAGCTTTCTGCCCTTGCCGAAATCACCTGTTGAAGCGAAGCAATACTTACATCTGAGCTGGCAGTCATGTGCTATATTAAGGCACATAGCCTTAACCGGAGAAGCTACGGAATACTGCGCATACTTCTCGTAATCGTCCTCGGAGAAGAGTATCTTATCACCGTAAAGCTCAACAATTTCCTGATAACATGACTCGATATCCTCAGGAGTATACGAACGCGAGAGCTTTTCAACTACTTTTGATGGACATTTGCTTTCAAAAGGCGGCTCTACATTGTCAAGCAGGTCGTATGTAAGCTCGTCAACGATATGAACTCCGCCGCTGTTAACATCAAGAACGATGTTGAATCCGTTCAGCTTATACTTATGTATCATAGTATAATTCCTCTCTTTAATCAGTTTACGCTTGTTATTTGAGATGACCTGCCGGAAAAACCGGAAAGTCCGATATAAAAAATTCGAGGCAGCATTAACATACTGCCTCCTGATACTTCTTTAAAAAGCGTCAGCTTATCTCTCGCACTTCTGGTTAGCAACTGTGCATGAAGTCTTGCAAGCGGACTGGCATGAAGCCTGGCACTTACCGCAGCCGCCCTTCTGAGCAGATTCCTTGAGATTAGCCTTGTTGATAGTCTGGATATGTTTCATGTTTTTACCCTCCTGTAATGTAGCTCAGCTACTGTATATATTATGGTTATTATACCACAACTTTCAGAATTTTTCAATAGTAATTTAGCAACACAGTGCAACTTTGTTAATTTTTGACAAGAGAAGATATTATTCGATATCAAAATGCCACAAATACAATCACGAGCATATACCCTTATATAAATAATAAATTCATATTTGCGTCAAATATTATCCAACGTGTACAAAATTATCGCCATTTTACAAATTTACTATTAATAACCAACAACAAAATCAACCGTCAAGCTCTATAAGCTGCTCAAAATTCTCTTCTATTTTTTGTTTGAGCGAGTCTATTTCCGAACACTTCTGAGCCATAAGCTCATAGTCGGAGTACACCTCTTCACGCGAGATTTCCTCTGTAAGAGCGTCTATCTGAGCCTGAAATTCATCAATTTCCTTTTCAAGACGGCGCATTTCGTTTTTGCGTGCCGCATCAGCACTCCTCTGCTGTTTGCTGCGGTATGACTTCTCATTCTTCTCCTTTGCAGCTTCGGCTGCCTTTGCGAATTTAGCAGCATCAGCAAGACGTTTTTCCTCTGCCTGCTCGTCTCTGAGTACATCAAGGTACTTGTCAAATCCGTAGTTATGCTCACGAAAGCCGCCGTCAGTAAGCTCTATAAGGCGGTCAGCGATACGGCTGAGCAGGTAGCGGTCATGCGACACGAATATAACAGTGCCCGTATATTCCGCGAGCGCCTCCTCAATAGCTTCCTTTGAGCTGAGGTCGAGGTGGTTTGTAGGCTCGTCGAGGATAAGCACGTTGCCATGCTCCTGCATCATTATCGCGAAGCAGAGCTTCGCACGCTCTCCGCCGCTTATTACTCCCGTCTCCTTGAACACATTCTCGCCGACAAATCGCACCTGAGCAAGAAGATTTCTTACTTCAAGGTCGGAGAGTGACGGATAGCGGCTGTGAAGCTCCTCCATAACGGTCAGCTCGCGGTTGAGATTAGTACTTTCCTGCTCGAAGTAGGATATTTTTATATTGCTGTTCCAGCGGACAAGTCCCTTGTGAGGCAGTTTTTCCTGTATAATTTTTAGCAGAGTCGATTTTCCTATTCCGTTATCGCCGATGATTCCGACCTTTTCGCCCCTTCTTACTTCAAAACTCACATTGTCGAGCAAGGTCTTGCGTGCAGCACCCTCTCCGACGGAAATATCAACGTCCTTGACCTTTAATACGTCAATAGGCGGCTCCATAGCGTAAGTAAAATGTATTTTCGCATGACGGGTATCATGGAAAGGCTTCTCGATACGTTCTATCTTGTCGAGCTGTTTACGGCGGCTCTGCGCCATTTTAGTAGTTGAAGCACGCACAAGATTGCGTGCAACGTAGTCCTCCATCTTCGCAATCTGCTTCTGCTGCTGTTCGTACTCCTTCTCCTGTCGGACATCATTTTCCTCACGCTGACGGATAAATGCCGAATAATTACCCTTATAGCGTTTCAGCGTACCGCGCTCAATCTCACAGACTGATGTGCAGAGACGGTCGAGAAAATAGCGGTCATGCGACACGATGAGTACTGCTCCGCGATAACTGCGGAGGTAATCTTCAAGCCACATGATAGTCTTGAAGTCGAGGTGGTTAGTCGGCTCGTCGAGAATGAGCAGATTCGGCTCTTCAAGCAGAAGTTTCGCAATGCAGAGACGTGTCTTTTCACCGCCGCTGAATCCTGAAACAGTACGCGAAAGCTCAGCTTCGGAAAATCCCATACCGTTGAGTATCATGCGTATCTTTACGTCAGTATTATATCCGTCGTTAGCCTCTATCCACGATGAAAGCTGCTGATACTCGTCTGCGGAGGAGTTGTCCCCGAGCTGAATCTCAAGCTCTATATCGCGGAGGCGCTCTATCGCCTTATGTATCGGCTCAAAAACCTTCTGCATCTCGTCCATAACGGTGCTTTCAGAATCAAGTCCGCCCATCTGTTCGAGGTAGCCTACCGTAGTTTTCGACGCGAAAGAGACGATTCCGTCCTTCTCCGTAAACCGGTCAGGCTCGACTGAACCAGTAAGTATCTTCAGAAGAGTAGATTTACCACAGCCGTTGTTTCCGACGAGACCTATCTTATCCGTTTCGTCTATAGTCAGCGACACATTGCTGAGTACCTGATTTCCGTTGTAGAATTTGTTTATATTTGTAAGGCTTGCAAGCATAATATCTTCCTTTATTATAATATCGCTACAATTATACCACATCTTCGCAGATTCTGCAAGTATAAACGATATTTGAGACGGTATTTTTCCACTTGACAAATCAGGTTTTATGTGATATAATGCTTCATATAAACCTATGACGAAGTGTAAGTAGCTGTTTTGGCGCATTTCAGAGAGCCTGCGGTCGGTGCGAGCAGGTATGACGAGATTCCGTGAATGGACTTCCGAGGGCAGGCTGAAAAGACTTTTTGTCCAAGTATGCGAGCCGCAGCGGTACTGCGTTATCAAATCCAGTGTATGAAGTACACACGAGCGGACGTATTTATACGTCAAGCGGGGTGGCACCGCAGAAGCTGAATGATTATTCGCTCCTGTCCCGGCATATTAGATTATGTCGGACAGGAGCTTTTGTTATTCCATTTTATATGCAATATCCGACGGACTATTTGTCCGATACTATTATTAAAAGGAGAATGATTACTATGGCAAACGAAAAAATACCCTACAAAATCTACCTCGAAGAGAGTGAGCTTCCTAAGCAGTGGTACAATGTCCGCGCTGATATGAAGAAGAAACCCGCTCCCCTCCTCAACCCCGCTACAGGCAAGCCTGTAACCGCTGAGGAGCTCAGCGCTGTATTCTGCGATGAACTCGTAAAGCAGGAGCTCGACGAAACAAATGCCTACATCGACATTCCTGAGGAGATACTCTCATTCTACAAGATGTACCGTCCTTCTCCTCTCGTAAGAGCTTACTGCCTTGAAAAGGCTCTCGGCACTCCCGCTAAAATTTACTACAAATTCGAGGGAAACAATACCTCCGGCAGCCATAAGCTCAACTCCGCTATTGCTCAGGCTTACTATGCTAAGAAACAGGGACTCAAGGGTGTTACTACTGAAACAGGCGCAGGTCAGTGGGGTACAGCTCTCTCAATGGCTTGTTCTTACTTCGACCTCGACTGTAACGTATACATGGTCAAGGTTTCTTATGAGCAGAAGCCTTTCCGCCGTGAAGTTATGCGCACATACGGTGCAAGTGTAACTCCTTCACCCTCAACCACAACTGAGGTCGGCAGAAAGATACTCGCTGAATTCCCTGATACAAACGGAAGCCTCGGCTGTGCAATTTCCGAAGCTGTTGAAGCGGCTACAAAGCGCGAAGGCTACCGCTATGTGCTCGGAAGCGTGCTCTCACAGGTACTCCTCCACCAGACTGTAATCGGTCTCGAATCCAAGATAGCTATGGATAAGTACGGCATCAAACCTGATGTTATCATCGGCTGTGCAGGCGGCGGTTCAAATCTCGGCGGACTTATTTCTCCATTCGTAGGAGAGATGCTCCGCGGTGAAGCTGATTACCGCATCATCGCTGTTGAGCCGGCTTCATGCCCGAGTCTTACACGCGGTACCTACGCTTATGACTACTGCGATACAGGTAAGGTTTGCCCGCTCCAGAAAATGTACACTCTCGGAAGCGGCTTCATGCCGTCTCCTAACCACGCAGGCGGTCTTCGTTACCACGGTATGAGTTCAATACTTTCCGAGCTCTACGACCAGGGTCTCATGGAAGCTGTTTCTGTTGAGCAGACTTCTGTATTCGAGGCTGCTGAAAGATTCGCAAGAGTTGAGGGTATCCTCCCTGCTCCTGAAAGCAGCCACGCTATCAAGGTTGCTATCGACGAAGCACTAAAGTGCAAGGAAACAGGTGAAGAAAAGACTATACTCTTCGGTCTTACAGGTACAGGCTATTTCGATATGTACGCTTACGGTGCTTACAACGACGGTAAGATGAGCGACTATATCCCCACTGATGAGGAAATCGCAAAGTCTGTCGCAAAGCTTCCCAAAATATAAACTCACAGCATAAATATAAAAGCTCCAAAGGGAATTCCCTTTGGAGCATTTTTCATTATTCAACTGAAATTATGTAGTAGTAAACAGGCTGACCGCCGTTAACAAGCATTACCTCTATCTTGTCGCTGAGCTTTGACTGGAGAAGCTGCTGTATTTGTTCAGCGTTTTCTTCTGTAACGTCTGAGCCATAAATCACGGTAACATAGCTTGCACCGTTCTTGGCAAGCTTTTTGGTAAGCTTAACAGTTGCCTTGTTTATATCCTTTTCGGTGAACGCAAGTTTTCCGTTATCAAGAGCGAGTATCTCGCCTTCCTTGATAGTGTGGCCTTCAAATTCAGAATCTCTTGCAGCAAAAGTGATAAGACCTGTCGAGACCTTCTCGAATGCCTTAGTCATATTAATTCTGTTTTCAGCAAGTCCTACGCTGTCATCGAATGCCATCATGGCGGATATACCCTGAGGTACTGTTCTTGTCTGGAGAACACACACGCTCTTGTCTGTGAGCTTTACAGCCTGTTCAGCTGCCATGATGATATTTTTATTGTTTGGCAGTACGAAAACAGTTTTTGCAGGAGTTGCGAGTATAGCACGGAGAATATCATCAGTGGAGGGATTCATAGTCTGACCGCCTCTGACAACAACGTCAACTCCAAGGTCGGTGAAGAGAGCTTCAAGTCCGTGACCTGCGGCAACTGCAACGAATCCGAATTCCTTCTCGGGAACTGCCGGAGCAAAGCCTGCTTCAAGCTGCTGAGCTTCCTTGACCTTATTCTGGTGCTGAATTCGCATATTCTCTATTTTCGGCTTAGGGTCGTTGATGAAGTAACCGAATTCGAGTGCCTTCTGAAGAGCCTTACCGGGGTTATCGGTATGAACATGAACTTTGATTATCTTTTCATCATCAACTACTACTACACAGTCGCCGATAGTTTCAAGATAAGCTCTGAGCATGAACGGGTCAGGACAGTTCTCACTCTTTTCAAGCATGAACTCCGTGCAGTATGTAAAGGTGATATCATCGTCGTACTGGCTTACAGCTGTTCTGAAAGCTTCTATAGAGTTATCATCCTCGCTCGGCTTTTCATCAGATTCAGCGATAGTACCGCCGTTGAATATCTCATACATAGCCTTTATGATGATAGTAAAGCCCATACCGCCTGCGTCAACAACACCTGCTTTTTTGAGCTGTGGAAGCATATCTGTAGTCTTAGCAAGAACCGCCTCAGCCTCAGCACAGACATCGTGCCAGAAAATGACATCATTGCTTGTGGAGAGTGCCGACTCCTTAGCCTTTTCAGCAGCAGCCTTTGAAACTGTGAGGATAGTACCCTCAACAGGCTTCATAACAGCCTTATATGCAGCCTTGACACCAAGTTCAAGTGCTCTTGCGAAATCTTCACAGCCAGCCTCATTAAGTCCTGCCAGACCCTTAGAGAAACCGCGGAAAATAAGCGAAAGTATAACACCGGAGTTTCCTCTTGCACCTCTGAGAAGTGCAGAAGCTGCGGCAGATGAGACCTCGGAAACAGTAACAGAATCGGGCATTTTTTTAAGCTCAGCAATAGAGTTTCCGATAGTCATGGACATATTTGTACCTGTATCGCCGTCAGGAACAGGGTAAACGTTCAGCTCATCGACCTCGCGTTTTCTGTTATTGATAGTAATGGCGGCAGAAATAACAGCGTCTCTTAATAACGCACCGTTTATCACAATAATGCTCCTCCCAATCAGTAATTCATATCGTCAACATATACATTTACGCGGCTGACATCTATACCGACCGATTCTTCAACAGTGAACGTCACCTTGTGGGTGATACTGCTTACAGCGGCGGAGATGTTAGTGCCGTAAGTTACTTTTATATGCAGGTCTATGATAAGACCGCCGTTGTCGTCAGTACGGACAAGCACGCCCTTGCGTTTAAAGAGCCTGCCGCCTGTCAGTGAAGATACGGCTGAGCGGAAGGTGTTGACATTGCACACGTCGGTAACGCCGAAGCAGTCGCAAACAGCGTGACGGATAAGCTCGGTCAGATAATTTTCAGAGATTGAAATTTTGCCGATATGATTTTCAACGTTTACCATTGAGCACACTCCCTTGATATATAATAAAACCTAAAGCGGCGCAGATTTGCACACATAATTATTATATCATAGCTTTCGTGAATTTACAATAGCTGAAGGCTATTTTTTTACAAATAGTATGATAATTGTTAATATCCTGTCAATAAAAAATTTGTGCATAAATGCAAAAGGCGCACAAAAAGCAGTTTTCTCCGCTTAACAATGTACGCCGCGCTGATTATTCTTCATATAATTTAACGATTCCGTCCGACAGCTTTTCGATAAGCTCGAGTACAGGTTTTATACCGTTGTCGCAATACTTGAAATAGGTGTAATAACCGCCGTAAATGAGATACGACATCATCATACGGCTTTCAAGATTAGGCTCATAATCAGGATAAACACTGAGTATTACGGCTGTCAGCTCCTCTTCAAAGAGTGAAACAAAGCTACTGCTGCGGCTGCCCTCAAAAAGTATCTTTATCAGCTGTTCATTTGCCACAAATGAGTCCTCAAGGTCTTTGATAAAACGTCGGGTGTCGTGCAGAATATCCTCGGGATGCTGAATACCTTTGAGGCAATCTCTCACGACCTCTCGCTCAAGTGCGACTGAAAGGTCATAGATATCGCGGTAATGCAGGTAAAATGTGGCTTTATTTATCTGTGCATTTTCAGCAAGTTCCTTAACAGTTATTTTTTCCGTCGGCTTTTTCGAGCGCAGTTTGATAAATGCGTTGATTATTGCACGTCGGGTTTTTTCAGTTCTGAGGTCCATAAGCAGTCTCCTTTGTAGACATTTTTAAACATCAGTCTAATATGCGACAAGTGTAGAAAAATGATGATTGAATTCTTTCACTTTTCATCATATAATATAATTATACTGCACAGTAAGTTGTCTGTCAATACAACTGTAAAAGGAGTTTTTTATGGACATCTATGGTTTTTACAAAGGCGAAGCTTTTGAAGCTTACGAATACCTCGGAGCTCACCTCACCTCCAACGGTACCGTTTTCCGCACATATGCCCCTAACGCGTCAAAAGTTGCTGTAGTAGGCGATTTCAACAACTGGACCGACGAAGAAATGTCCCGAGTTGCGGACGGCAGATTCTTCGAGCTTGAATGTCCCGAGGCAAGGGAAGGTATGCGCTACAAATACCGTATCTACGACCGTAAGGGCAATTTCATCGACCACGCTGACCCTTATGGTTTCGGAATGGAAATGCGCCCTAACACCTGTTCGGTCATCAGACGAATCGACGGATACAGATTCAGTGACGGCAAATGGCTCGCAAAAAGAAGCGACTGCCGCGATAAACCGCTGAATATATACGAAGTACACCTCGGTTCATGGAAGCGAAAACCCGGAACTGTTCCCCACGAAAACAACGAACCTTCTCCGGATATTTCGTCTATGACCAGCGACGAAATTCGTGCACTTGAAGGCTGGTACACCTACTCTGAAATTGCAGAGATTCTGCCGGACTATGCTGCCGAAAACGGCTACACACACATTGAACTCATGCCTCTCGCAGAACATCCAAGTGACGAATCATGGGGGTATCAGATAACCGGTTTCTTCTCACCGACCGCAAGATACGGAACCCCTCAGCAACTAATGGAACTCGTTGATAAATGCCACAGTAAGGGAATCGGTGTTATTATGGACTTTGTTCCTGTACATTTCGCCGTTGACCACTATGGTCTTACCGAATATGACGGTACCCGCCTTTACGAGTTTCCCGACGATGAAGCCACCTACAACGAGTGGGGAAGCCGCAATTTCATGCACTCGAAAGGTGAAGTACGTTCATTTTTGCAGTCTGCGGCAAATTACTGGCTCTCCGTGTATCATTTCGACGGTCTGCGAATGGACGCAGTACGCAATATGATTTACTGGAACGGTAAGGAATATCTCGGCGAAAACCGCTATGCGATACAGTTTCTGAAAGATATGAACAGCGGACTCAAAGCACGTCACCCCTCCATCATTCTCGCGGCAGAGGACTCCTCTTCCCATCCGAAAGTTGCCGCTCCCGTATTTGACGGCGGTCTCGGTTTCGATTACAAATGGGACCTCGGCTGGATGCATGATACACTCGAATACTTTCAGAGTGCACCAATGTACCGCACCCGCGATTACCACAAACTAACCTTCTCTATGCTATACTTTTACAATGAGCGGTACATTCTCCCTCTTTCGCACGATGAAGTTGTCCACGGCAAAGCTACGATAGTACAGAAAATGAACGGTCAGTATGAGGACAAATTCCCACAGGCAAGAGCTATGTATATGTACATGATCGCTCACCCCGGCAAAAAGCTGAATTTCATGGGTACAGAGTTTGGTCAGCTTCGCGAATGGGACGAGAAACGTGAACAGGACTGGGATATGCTGAAATATCCCATGCACGACTCATTCCGCGAATATATCAAGGCTCTCAATCATATCTACCTTGAGTATTCCGCCCTCCACTACGATTATGACCCGACTAATTTCACATGGGCGGACTGTTCTTCCAACGACAGATGTGTATATGCTATACGGCGTAAAAGTGCTGACGGAGATATTCTCGCAGTGCTGAATTTTTCCGACTGGTACCAGTTTGACTACTCAGTAAACATCGGTGCCGGTTATAATGCTGAACTTCTGCTTGATTCCGACGACCAGATGTACAGCGGCGGTACACCTCACGGCAGTACCAAATTTGAAAAAAACGGCTCAAAGCTTGATATGGATATTCCGCCCTACAGCGGAAGACTTTTCCGTCTTGTCAAGGCCTGATAAACAAATAAAAAAGAACGTCCGGTCGGACGTTCTTTTTTATATTGGAAGCGATATTAGTCATAGTTAAGTGCCAACCGGAAATCTACCGCTCCGGTAAATGGGTCATAGTATATCTGCTCGTTGTCCTTTTTCGCGATAAGATAGGAATTCTTATAAAACAGCGGCACAAATCCACAGGTATCAATTATTCGCTTTTCAGCATTTGTATAGGCTTCAACAAGTGTACTTACATCTCCACAGCATCGGAGGTCGGACGTTATATCGCTGTCATCACCAAGAATATATCCAAGACACGGCTCAGTTTCAAACTTTTCAATGCACGCGCACCCGTATCCAAGGTCTGCTTTAAGAGGATAAAGAGCTATGCCATAGTCACCGCTCGCTATACGCTCATTGAACTGAGTCTCGCTTACCTCGTCGATTCCGATGTAGCCGCCAAACATATCCTGCCAGCTTTGTGTCAGCTTGTGAAGGTACGACGAATCAACCGTATCTCCCCTGACAAGCACCTTCATCTCGCCAAGACTTTCTATGCCCAACTCAGTCTTTGCCACACTGTAACACTCTACCGCCTTCTCCTTATCGTAGCCGTAAAATGTACGGTCGGAAACAAGTTCACGATAGCTTCTGCCGCCAAGTCTGACAGCAGGTGGAATTATTCCTCCGGCAACTGATAAGTCATCGCTCATATCCTTGCTAAGCATTTCCCTGTCAACAGAATAAGCTATAGCCTTGCGCAGATTTATATTTGACAGATTCTTGTTTTCGGGGTTGAATATAAGTCCGAGAGTAGTCGCAGCTGTTGGAGTTATCGAATACTTCTTCGGGTTATACGGCGATTTGCTCAGTGATGTAAAGCACTCAGTCTCTTCATCTTTGAATCGCTTTCTTATATCGTCCTCATTTTTTTCTATGCTGAAACTAAGGTACGACGGTGCGATATCATATGTCTCACTCCAGTCGGCATCATTGCGTTTCATGTAGAGGATATTATTGCTGCCGTATGGGTCATAGAACCACTGACGCACGAAAAATGCGCCGTTTGACATTACCGAGCGGTCGTCGAGACCGTATCTGCCTTTGGTAGAATCAAAAAATTCCTTATTGCACGGATATGCTGCCGGAGTTGACATAAGATAAAGGAACTCCGTATCCGGATTTTCAAGGACAACAACAAGAGTTTTCTTATCAACAGCGTAAATCTCCGCCTCTTCGGGTTCAATGAGTCCGCGAAGTATGAGGCGAGCGTCCTTTATACATGAGAAATCGTTTGCATACGGCGACTTCATTCTCGGGTCGAGAACACGGCGCATTGCAAAAACATAGTCGTCAGCCGTTACCGGAAAGTACTCGTCCTCAGTTATGACGTCATCATCATTTTCGTCGAAATACCAGTAATTATCGTCTCTGAGGGTAAATGTATATACTGTTCCGTCGTCGGAAACTGTGTAGTTTTCGGCATTGCAGCATGAGATATTGCCGTTATCGTCTACGGACATGAGTCCGCTGTAGAGGTTCTTTATAACTGTATTCGAGGCAGTGTCTTCTGCAAACTGAGGGTCAAGACTCTGCGGATTTCCGAGAAGTACAGCATTGTACATATGACCTGTACCCGAACCCTTGTCGGGACTTCCGCAGCCTGTTATCGCAGCTGCCATTATAATTGCGCTCACCGCGAGCGATACTTTTTTCACATTAAACTCCGTTCTATCCTGTAACTGTAACGATAAAGCCGTCGATATTGTTTCCGGAAACGGTATATGCCTTGCCATTCGGTACCGGTACATCTGTTGCACCCTCAGCAGACGCTGAAACGTAGTATACCTGAACCGTTCCGCCGGCTGTTGTTATTTCAAGAGGCTCGTCCTTAGTATGCTTCTTGACCTCTGCGATATACTCCTCAAGGCAGATTCCCTTTGAGTTCATATACTCAGCATGAGGGGTTCCGACATAGCGGTATGTATAACCTCTCGATTTTTCGCCGGTAATATCGTCCTTGCCGTCGGGATATCTTACAACAAATCCGAACTTTGCAGCATTGTCAGCAAACCATGCACAGTCGCCCTCAGCAGCAAAGTAAGAGATTTCTCCGCCTTCGCTCATGCGGAACATATCAAAAGTTCTGCCGGTATGGTAATCGGAGTGACCGGCTTCAAAAGTTCTCGATTTTCCGCTGCTGTGACGCTCTAACTGTTCGTCATAGGTTCTGTAGCCGTCGAGAACGAAAATGTCGGTAGAAGTCTTAGATGAAGCAGTCGCATAAGCTTCCATCATAGCATTGAGGCGTGTCAGAACTTCTCTGTCGAGTTTAGTAACGTAGTCGCCGTTATCATAATAATCATTTCTGTTATCAAAAAGTGTTATGGGGTCAACATCGCCGTCAATGAACTTATACTCGTAATCAGCGTTAACGAGTACGAGGTTGCCCTTATATATATCGTCGTGCTCATGAGACTCTGTCACAAACGCTTCTTCCTGCGGTTTCGGGGCTTCTGTCGGAGCTTCTCCGGTACTGTCAGCCGGCTTTTCTTCTGGTTCCGACGGAAGAGTAGTGTCAGTAGTCTGCGATGACCTTGACCTGTTCTTTACAGCAGGTTTATCGTTCTTTTTAGTAAGTGCTATAACACACGAACTTACAAGCACTATCACAACTGCTGCAACAAGCACCATGATAACGATACGGTCGTATCTTACGTGGTATCTTCTGCGGTTTCTGCGGCGTTCTCCTTTATTCATATTCTGTTTTCTCCTTATACAATCGTTTTATTTATATGTCTATTCCGTACAAAACTACATTATAAATTATATCACAAAGCTTTCAGTGTGTAAAGATATATTTTATATTTTTTCACAAACAAGTCATATATCTTCCCCATTATCGGCATCTTTCAGATCATTCGCTATCTGCATTTCAACTTTGCGGCGGTAGTCAGTGGGGGTATATCCACGGTGCTGTTTGAACTGACGCATGAAGTAGGAGTCACTTTCGTAGCCGCACTGTTCCGCTATCGCACTGACGGAGAGGTCGGTTTCTGAGAGAAGTTCCTCAGCATAAGCGAGTCTGCTTTCTATAACGTCCTGACGGCACGTAACCCCGAATGCCGCAAGGTAAATACGGTGGAAGTAAGTTCTGCTGACTCCGAGTTCGGCACACATTTCGTCAATCGACCAACTGCGCATAGGGTCGTCGTAAATCTCATCGCGCAAAGCTTTCAGCTGCGGATATTTAGGTACATTTATCTCTTCCTTAACAGATTTGCCATAGTCATTCTGGTCGGCAACGCATATGAGTATCATTCGCATGGACAGTTCCATGAACTCAGATTTGCGTCTTCCGTCCAGTCCGAAGCAGACCTTCATATTTTTGAGTATGGACGATATCAGGTAATCGTCCTTTATATTCATCGGCACATCAAATGGGATATTCATTCCTGCTGCGTACTGCTTATCCGCTGACGAGGGACGGAAAAGTACCATGTCGTATTTCAGTGTGCCGCCTTCTTCGGGGCGGAAATACTGACGTTTTCCGGGAGTGTAGAGTATTATAGTCAATCCGCTGCACTTTTTTTCAGTTCCTCCGAAGTCAAATATGACCGGTGACCGGAAAAGACATACGCAGCATTCCTGATATCTCTCGCCGTATACCGAGTTTGTTCTCCGGCAGCCAAGCGCTATCTTCGTTATTTTCATACTTTCCCCCCTTTTCTTCGTCCGGTTGCAGTAAAGCCGGTACCAATGCAGACATTGTATACTTTTGTTAAGGGCACCTCTTTCTTCAGAAAGAGTTACCACTGTAAAGGTATAAACATCTATATCGATACCGGCTTATTTCCGTTGCACGCATTTCAGCGTTTTTCGATAAACTCCAGTCCCATATCGTAATTATCGCCGAGCCATGCCTTATATACTAAAACAGTTCCATCGTCGGCGGTAAAAGTAACCTCGGCAGAGCCTTTATGATAAAACTCAGCTTGCATACCATTCGGCTGAACTAATTCATCTTCGGTTATCCTTACAATGCTCTCGTCTGACGATTCAGCCGTATAGTGCATATCCGGGTCTATTTCTTCACCGTAAACATTTATACACCCCATGGGTTGATGATAAATGTTCATAAAGAAGCAGAAGGTCAGCAGTCCTGCACCGAGTATACAGCCGGCAATGCACAGTTTCTTGTCCTCGAAAAAAGCAATAACGAGTACGAAAATCTGTACCGCGCAGAATATCGTTGTAAGCAGATGACGCGGCGGCATATAGAGCAAACCGTGGAGATACGCCATCGCAGTTTCCGAAAGCAGCCACAGCATAGGCAAAAGTATCAGCAGGCTGTACCACTTGCCTTTTTTTACGTACCAGCCAAGAAATGCGCCCGGAAACGTCAGAAGTGTCTGAAAAAACCACGGCGGGTAATACGAGAATATTCCCCAGTGAAGCCAGCAAAACGGCACTTGTACAAGGTATATGAGCGGTTGAGTTATCAGGAAGAATACGAACGTCTTGCAAGCCGCTTCAAGCGGCTTTTTGCAGTTGGATATTATTATTATCGCAAAGAATATCCACCATTCGTAGCTTGAACCATTATCGGTGAACGATGTATCCTTAAGTGCCGGTATACTGAGAAGTATACCCGGTATAATACCGGCAGTCACCGAGAATATCAGCAGTTTCTTCCATGTGAGGTCTATGCCTCCGAAGAGTTTCTTAATGTATTTCATGGTAAAAATATTAGCTTGATTTGTAAATTGCTTACTTTTTGAGTTTTAATGCGTCCTTTGTTACCTTAACGATATTTTCCGCAGAAAGTCCAAACTCTTTGAGGAGGTCAACAGCCGGTCCTGAGTGACCGAATTCGTCGTTAACACCTATCTTCACTACAGGCACAGGACAGCACTCTGTAACAGCTTCTGCAACAGCAGAGCCAAGTCCGCCGATAACGCTGTGCTCCTCAGCAGTAACGATAACTCCTGTCTCCTTAGCGCACTTGCAGATAAGCTCCTTGTCAAGCGGCTTGATAGTGTGGATATTTACAACACTTGCAGAAATTCCCTCTGCTGCAAGTGTTTCGGCAGCCTGTACAGCCTCATTTACCATGAGACCTGTTGCAACGATAGTGATGTCGCTGCCTTCCTTCATTACAATGCCCTTGCCGAGCTCGAATTTATATGTTGCAGCATCGTTTATCACCGGTACTGCAAGTCTGCCGAAGCGCATATAAACGGGTCCGTCGAATGCTACAGCAGCTCTTACAGCAGCTCTTGCTTCAACATCGTCAGCAGGGTTGATGATAGTCATACCGGGGATAGTTCTCATGAGTGCTATATCCTCGTTGCACTGATGAGTAGCACCGTCCTCGCCGACTGATATACCAGCGTGAGTAGCGCCTATTTTAACATTGAGGTGGGGATAGCCGATAGAGTTGCGTACTATCTCAAAAGCTCTGCCAGCCGCAAACATTGCGAATGTACTTGCAAACGGTATCTTTCCGCAGGCAGCAAGTCCGGCAGCAACTCCCATCATATTTGCCTCAGCGATACCGCAATCGAAGAAACGGTCGGGATAAGCCTTCTTGAAAATACCTGTCTTAGTTGCAGCAGCGAGGTCAGCGTCGAGGACGACTAAGTTCTTGTATTCTTCCGCGAGCTCTTTAAGAGTTTCACCGTAGCTCTCACGGGTAGCCTTTTTGATAACATCTGCCATTTTATTAGCCCTCCAATTCCTTTAACTGCGCTGTGAGTTCCGCCATTGCCTGCTCATACTGTTCCTTATTGGGAGCTGTTCCGTGCCAGCCTACCTGATTCTCCATGAATGAAACTCCCTTGCCCTTTACTGACTTCTGAACGATCACAACAGGCTTGTCCTTTACAGTTTCTGCCTCATTGAAAGCAGCTTCAAGGCTGTCGAAATCGTGAGCGTCAGCAGTAATAACGTGCCAGCCGAAAGCTGCAAACTTCTCAGGGATAGGTTCAGGAGAACAAACCTCACTGAGTGCACCGTCTATCTGTAAGCCGTTGAAGTCAACAACAGCAACGAGGTTATCGAGTTTATTGTTGCCGGCAAACATAGCAGCTTCCCATACCTGACCCTCTTCTATCTCGCCGTCGCCGAGGACAGTATATACCTTGTAAGTTTTGCCGTCAAGCTTTCCGGCAAGAGCCATTCCGCAAGCCGCAGATATGCCCTGTCCGAGTGAACCGCTCGACATATCAACGCCGGGGATAGTGATACAGGGGTGACCCTGCAGGAGTGCGCCTATGTGACGCAGTGACTTTATCTCAGCCTCGGGGAAGAATCCCTTGAGAGCGAGTACCGAATACAGCGCCGGAGCAGTATGACCCTTTGAAAGTACAAAGCGGTCTCTGTCGGGGTTTTCGGGATTTTTGGGGTCAACGTTCATCTTGTCATAGTAGAGATATGTCAGTGTGTCGCTGATTGAGAGCGAACCGCCGGGATGTCCCGACTTAGCGTTATAAGTTCCCTCTATAACGCCCATTCTCACTTTACAGGCGATCTTTTGCAGATCCTTTTTTCTTGATGCGTCCATAGTAACCTCCATTTATTTTAGCAGACCTCTCATGAGAGTCCGCATTTTTTAATGATAATATCTATAAGCTCTGCGACAGCGCCCTCATCGTTTGAGCGTTCGAGAACTATATCCGCCGCAGACTTTATATGGTCTTCCGCATTCGCAGGACAAGCTCCCACGTCTGCCGCCTTTATCATTTCAAGATCATTGTCGAAATCCCCGACAGCCACGAAGGTCATATCCTCATAGCCGCTGAGTTTTCTGTATTCTGTCAGTGCCGACCCCTTGCTCACTCCGAGCGGGAGCATTTCGAGAAAAATGTCCGCAGAGCGCACAAAATCGGCTTTTTTATCGAATCCAAGCTGACGCGTGAGAAGTTCCATATGAGGGATATCCTCCGGAGCCATTGCGAACAGCACCTTCAGCCAGCCGCCCTCCTCTATCTCGGAGAGTCCGGCATAGTTTGGTTCTATTCCGCACAGCCTGGTATGCAGTTTCTGATAATCTGTATTGCTGAAAACGTATGTACCGTCTGCCTTTAAGACCTCGCCGCCGGCTTCGGGCATTGCCCTGAGAAGCTGAATCGCCATATCCCTGCACTCACTTGTAAGGGGGTGGGTGTAAAGCGTTTCACCGGCAGTGTAATCGTGTATTGCCGCGCCGTTATACATTATAACGGGTGAACGAAGATCGAGAATGCTGAGAAACTGTTCAAATGACTGGATAGTCCTGCCTGTCGCGACGGTAAATTTTCCGCCGAGCGCCGTGAATCGCCTTATTGCTTCACGGTCGGTACCGGTTATCTGCTTTTTGGAGTTGAGCAGAGTGCCGTCCATATCGCTGAGCAGTATCACTTTCGAGATATCTTCAAACAAAAAGCTGACCTCCTACATTTTTTCAAGCTTATTGAGTATCGAGATGAAATAGTCAGGGAGCTCGCTCGTGAACTCCATATACTCGCCGGTCGAGGGGTGGATAAAGCCTATTTTACGTGCATGGAGACATTGTCCCTCAATGCCCTTGTAAGGCTTTCCGTAAACTCCGTCGCCGAGCACAGGATGCCCTATATACGCAAGATGAACACGTATCTGATGAGTCCTTCCGGTCTCAAGACGAAGCCGGACGTGTGCATAACCGCCGTACTGCTTTATCACACTGTAGTGAGTGACCGCATTCCGGCTGTTTTCAGTTGTGACACACATCTTCTTGCGGTCGGTCTTATGTCTGCCGATAGGCGCATCAACAGTACCCTCCGGCTCTTTGAAGCTTCCGCAGGCAACCGCCTCATACTCGCGGGTGAAGCTGTGCACCTTTATCTGTTCAGCAAGGTGAAGGTGAGCACTGTCATTCTTCGCAACGATGAGCAGTCCGCTCGTATCCTTGTCGATGCGGTGGACTATTCCCGGTCGGATAACTCCGTTTATTCCGGAAAGGCTGTCGCCGCAGTGATGGAGCAGAGCATTGACAAGAGTTCCGTTATAATTTCCGTGTGCGGGGTGAACTACCATGCCCTTCGGCTTGTTCACAACAAGCAAATCGTCGTCCTCATAGACGATATCGAGCGGTATATCCTCCGGTACTGCGTCCATAGGCTGAGGTTCGGGGATATCGACTGAAACAGTCTCTCCGCCGCGAATCTTGTAATTCTTACTGACCGGCTTGCCGTCCGCGGTAACGAGTCCGTCCGCGATAAGATTCTGTACAGCAGAGCGTGTAAGGTCAGCAATATTATCTGAAATATACTTATCTATCCTTGCACCGCGCACCTCCGTGTCGCACTGCAATGTGACTTTCTCACTCATTTGCGGACTTCTCCCCTGCCTTCTTAGCCTTCTCGATTTTCGGGTCGATGAAGAGCATATATATGATTACGAACACAAATGCAAAAGTTACACATATATCCGCAACATTGAATATCGCGAAGTGGAAAATCTTGAACTCGAACATATCCACAACGTAGCCGAAGCGTACGCGGTCGATGATATTTCCTATTCCGCCGGCGACGAAAAGCATTATCGAAAAGCTCAGGAATTTCGAGCGTTTCAGCGCAAGTATCATACCAACTGAAGCGAGAATTATCACAAGTGCAGTAAAGCCTACAAGAAACCACCTCTGCCCTGCCATACTCCCGAATATCGCCCCGCGGTTTTCGAGATAAGTGAGGTCAACTACTTTGAAGTCGCCGAAGTGGATAAAGTCCATGCTTCCGACAGGTTCAAGCGACGTGACCGCCCAGTGCTTGACCAGCTGGTCAGCCGCAACGAGAACCACAATAAGTACAACGAGTATTACCGCCATATTTATCCTTTCACAAACATTGCCTGCTGTTATGCGTCAGCAGGCAATATAGTACAAATTTTAAGCTTCTACGGCTATTGCACAGCGTTCGCAGAGTGTAGGATGTGCACTGTTTGTGCCGACATAGCATGAGTAGCACCAGCAGCGCTCGCACTTATCACCGTCAGCCTTAGCGACCTCATATACAGTTTCGCCTTCGCCCTCAGCAACCTCAACTCCGGATACGATAAGAATGTCCTTGAGTTCGCCTGCAAGAGCAGTATACTTGCTGTAAAGCTCGCCGCTGCACTTGATTATCATCTTTGCTTCAAGTGACTTACCGATGGTCTTGGCATTTCTTGCCTCTTCAAGAGCCTTGTTAGCGCCGAGACGGGTATTGTAAATAAGTTCCCACTTCTCGATGAACTCAGTGCTGAACTCAATGCCGCTCTTTTCGGGCATCTGATTGAGGAATACGCTCTCCTTATCGTCAGCAGAAGTATGCGGCATGAACTGCCATATCTCCTCAGCTGTGAATGAGATGATAGGAGCTGCAAGTCTTGCGAGTGCGCTGAGAATGCGGTACATAGCAGTCTGAGCGGCACGGCGGAGTACACTGTTCTCCTTCTCGCAGTAGAGTCTGTCCTTGATGATATCGAGATAGAAGTTTGACATATCAACAACGCAGAAGTTGTGGATAGCGTGGAAAGCGATATGGAAATCGTACTTCTCATAGCCAGCCTTAACGTCGTCGATGAGCTTGTCGAGCTTCATGAGTGCCCATTTATCGAGCTCTGTGAGCTTATCGTCGGAAACGCAGTCCTTGTCAGGGTCGAAACCTGCACCGTTACCGAGGTTTCCGAGGATGAATCTTGCTGTATTGCGTATCTTCTTGTAAGCATCTGAGAGCTGGCTCAGGATAGGCTTAGAGATACGGATATCACTGTGGTAGTCAGATGAAGCTACCCACAGACGGAGAATATCAGCACCGTACTGGTCGGTTATCTCACTGGGAGCGATACCGTTGCCGAGGGACTTGTGCATTGTCTTGCCCTCGCCGTCAACTACCCAGCCGTGTGTGCATACTGCCTTATAGGGAGCAGTACCCTTGTATACAACAGATGTAAGGAGTGAAGACTGGAACCAGCCGCGGTACTGGTCTGCGCCCTCAAGATAGAGGTCTGCCGGCCATGTGAGGCTGTCGAAATCTTCCATAACAGCAGTATGTGATACACCGCTGTCGAACCAAACGTCCATGATATCGTATTCCTTGGTGAATTCGCCGCATCCGCATTCGCACTTTACAGAAGCAGGGATAAACTCGCTTACTTCCTTGGTCCACCATGCGTCAGAACCTTCTTTGCGGAAAAGGTCAGCGATAGCACCGATAGTTTCATCGTTACAGATAGGCTTGCCGCAGTCCTTGCAGTAGATAACAGGGATAGGAACACCCCATGTTCTCTGACGTGAAATGCACCAGTCACTTCTGTCGCGGACCATGCCCTTGATGCGGTCCTCGCCCCACTCGGGTATCCACTGAACACCCTCTATTGCCTTTATAGCCTCGTCCTTGAATCCGTTTACTGAACAGAACCACTGCTCTGTAGCACGGTAGATTATCGGGCTGTTACATCTCCAGCAGTGCGGATACTGGTGGACTATCTTCTGAGTTGCGAGCATAGCGCCGAGTTCAGTGAGTTTTGCGGCGATAGCCTTGTTAGCCTCATCAGTATCGAGACCTGCAAACTCGCCTGCCTCTGCGGTCTGCTTACCCTTAGCGTCAACACATACAATGATGCCGATGTCGTCATAGTTCTTGCAAACCTCAAAGTCCTCAACACCGTAGCCGGGCGCAGTATGAACACAGCCTGTACCTGATTCGAGTGTAACGTGGTCGCCGACGATTATCGGAGACGGACGGTCATAGAGCGGGTGCTTGGTCTTCATGCCTTCGAGCTCTGCACCTGTGAAGATGTGGTCGGTAGTGTAATCAGTGATACCGGCAGTCTCCATGGTAGTCTTTACGAGTTCTTCAGCCATTACGTAGTACTCGTCGCCAACGTGAACGAGTGTATAGTTATACTCCGGACCGAGGCAGATAGCAAGGTTTCCGGGGATAGTCCATGTAGTAGTAGTCCATATTACGAAATACACCTTTGAAAGGTCGAGACCGAGAGAAGTGAACATTCCCTTATCGTCGGTAACGTTGAACTTTACATAGATAGAGTAGCAGGGGTCATTTGAATACTCGATCTCAGCCTCTGCAAGAGCGGTATTACAGTCAGGGCACCAATAAACAGGCTTAAGTCCCTTGTACATATAGCCCTTCTTAGCCATAGCGCCGAATACCTCGACCTGTCTTGCCTCATAAGCAGGACGGAGTGTGAGGTAAGGGTACTCATAATCGCCAAGTGAACCGAGACGCTTGAACTGCTTCATCTGATTTGCAACGTGAGTCATTGCATAGTCGTGGCAGTGTTTTCTCAGCTCTGTAGGCGGAATAGCGCCGTCCTTAACGCCGATAGCCTTCATAGCCTTAAGCTCGATAGGCAGACCGTGAGTATCCCAGCCGGGAACATAAGGAGCGCAGAATCCGTTCATATTCTTGTACTTAATGATAAAGTCCTTGAGTGTTTTATTGAGCGCAGTTCCGAGGTGGATCTCGCCGTTAGCGTAGGGAGGTCCGTCGTGGAGAATGAAAGAGGGCTTGCCCTTGTTCTTCTCTATCATCTTGTAGTAGAGTCTTTCGCTCTCCCATTTTTCGAGAGTTTCAGGCTCTCTCTTGGGAAGATTTCCGCGCATGGGGAAATCGGTTACCGGTAAATTAAGGGTCGTGTTATAATCCTGTGCCATTGGTATCACCTTTCATAATTTCTCGAACTGAATAAGTAATATGCGCCGTTAGCTTTTAGCTATCAGCTTATTGCAGGCATATCCTCACAGCAAGCTAATGGCTAACGACTAACGGCAGAGATGCCGTATTATCAGTCTTCGTTTCCTGAAGCTACAGCAGCAGCGATCTCCTCGGCTGTTTCAGTGGGGTCGAGGTCATCGTCGTATGTTTCGGGCATAGATGAGATCATCTCAAGGTGAGCCTTGTACATATCGAAGAGGCTCTTCTTGAACTCTGCAACCTGACGGCGTGCGTCGATAAGAGCTTCCTTCTCCTTAGCGATCTCCTCGCGGTTCTTCTCCATAGCCTCAGCGTGCTGACGTACAGCCTCGTCTTCGAGTTCATCAGCCTTAGTCTGAGCCTCAGCAATGATCTGCTCAGCCTTCTCGTTAGCTTCGTTGAGGACCTGATGTCCCTGTTTCTGAGCACCGAGAAGAGCGTCCTTGAGAGCGTCCTCGTCCTTCATGTACTCTCTTACCTTGTCAGCGAGGATCTGGATTTTGTTGTTAGCCTCAGCGCGCTCGCGCTCCATTTCGTCGAGTTCAGCCTCAAGCTGAGAGAGAAATTCGTCGATTTCCTCCTGCTTATAGCCGAAAGCAGCTTTTTCAAATCTTTTATTTCTTACGTCTTTTGATGTGATCATTATCATTCACCTCTAAATATATTTTTTCAGAATTATGTGTATACGGCCTTTTTTGGTCTCGCCGTTGATACCAGAAAGAATAAATCTTCCGCAGCCTCTTATGGAGAGGATATCTCCTTCTTTAAGCTCATGAGAGAGAGAGTCTGCGGTAAGGTGGTTAACGTCCACCTTGTCCGTCCGGATAAGTGCCGCCGCTTTTTCGCGGCTCAGCTTAGCCGCAAGGCTGACAATGCAGTCAAGCCGCAGCGAGGCGACCGTACCGCTTATATCCTGAAATTTCTGAGCATTTTCAAGCTCAAAAGGTCTGCCGGTCTCTGTCTTTACGCCGACTCTGCCGATCTTGGATACCGAACCGGTTATCAGCTTTGCCGCAACGTCTGTGAGGAAGGTCTGGGCGATACCCTCTTCCGCGACGATGTCTCCGACCACTTCACGCTTCATCTGCTGAGCCATGAGTGAGCCGAGGATATCGCGGTGAGTCAGCTTGTCCTCTTTCCTGTAGACGAATGTGACGCACTGCATCGGATAGAGTTCAGTAATGCTTTCGCGCAGATACTCCGGGAAAACAGCGAGCATTTTTCGTCTTGCGCCGGGATATCCGCCCCATAGGAGATACCCGTTTTCTCCGGCATTAGCACGGAGCCACAGTTCTGTTTCCGCACACTGTCTCTCATCGAGAAACGACGAAAATACAGGAGCGCTGTAGCGCTCACACTGCTGAAGCATATCCTCAAGCCGAGCGATAAAGAGCCTGTCCGGCTGAGTATTCATCAGATAAATACGCCGTTGTTCTCAAGCTCGCCAACGAGGTCCTCGCCGATGAAACCTACATTGTAAGGAGTAATGATGTAGGTAAGGTTTGCAACAGGCTTAAGGCTTCCGCCGTTAGCGTAAGCAACACCTACGAGGAAGTCGATGATTCTTCTCTTGTTCTCAGGAGAAGCAGTTTCGAGGTTGAGCACTACGGTCTTCTTAGCGATAAGGTGGTCAGCTATCTGCTTAGCGTCTGTAAAAGCTGAAGGCTTAACAAGAACTACCTGAAGCTGTGCAGTAGTCTGGATATTAACTACCTTGTTTCTTCTGCCTGTTCCCTCAGGAGCCATTTCCTCGCGGGGATTCGACATAGCACCGCCGGCGCTTGAATGTTCTCTTGTCTCAGCGCCCATGGGAGTATCAGCGAAATCGCCGTCCTCGTCTTCAGCTGCAAAAAAGAAATCCTTGATATTCTCGAAAAGTTTCATGATTTTTCTCCATTCTCCGCATATACATTATAATAGTTACCGGCACTCATGCGGTGAGCCGCCGTTATAGAAATTTTCATTATTATGAGCACATCTGCCGTTATGAACTCTAAATGTTGATACCCCCAAGCTCATACCGTACAGAGGCGGCGGCTATTTACTGTAGTCGCGTGCTCCGAAAAGACCGGTACCGATACGCACCAGTGTTGAACCGTGTTTTACGGCATCGGCATAGTCATGAGTCATGCCCATTGAGAGCGTCTCCATAGCGATGCCATTGATATTTCTGCATTTTATATTCTGAAACAGCTCCTCCATTTTCCCAAGGAAGATATCGCTTCCGGAAGGCGGAGGAATGGTCATAAGCCCCTTCACCCTCACATTTTCCAGTGTCGATATCTGCTCAAGGAGCGGTATCAGTTCATCGGGAGCAACTCCGCTTTTGGAATCCTCTCCTCCGATATTCACCTCGCAAAGGATGTCCATAGTTTTATTATGCACACCTGCGAGCCGGTTTATTTCCTGTGCCAGTTTAAAGCTGTCAACTGACTGAATCATCGTCATAGGTTCTATGATATACTTTACCTTATTTGTCTGCAAGCCGCCGATGAAATGTAACTCCGCAGACTTGTCATAAGCCTCCTGCTTCGACATGAACTCCTGTGCCCTGTTTTCACCGAGGAGAGTAACTCCGAGTGAAACGGCATAGTTCACTATCTCAGGAGCGACGGTTTTCGTAACAGCCATAATTCGTATATCTTCCGGTGCTCTGCCGCATTTTGCAGCCGCGTCCGCGATATTGCTCTTTATAGCCGCAAGGTTATCGCTGACATACTGAAATCTGTCAGTCATCGTTCACACCTTCTATCATGATATCGTCATAGAGTGCAAGGTAAGATGAATCATCTTCATGCACCTTTGAGAGCACGTAATCATCGCCCTCATATATGACGTCGATTTTCTTGAAAGTAACCTGTTCACCCTTTAAGATGTATACGCCCTTGGTCTTGACGGTAGTTTCCGCTTCGGTCTGTGGGGCAGTCTCTTCTGTCGGAGTTTCGCCTTCCGGAGCAGTTTCTTCCTCAGCAGCCGGAAATCCCTTCTTTTGAGTGATATCAGCGAATCGTATCGACTCACGCGGAACTTTAAGTCCGCGGAAATCGCCCTTTATCATCTCGCACTTTTCAGCGCGGTGCTGAACGAGGTCGTAGTTGAACTGATTACATTCAAGTATTATGATGCTCTTTGAAGTGTCGCCTTCATCGCGGATATCCTTGACAACAGCGTCAAAGGTATCAGCGGCAGAATCAAATCTTATCTTTACATTTCCGCCGATAGCGTACTCTTTGCGCGAATTGTCGATAACTCCTGCAAGGTACCAGCCGTATCCTTCTATAAGCTTGCCGACGATATTTCCCTCTGAGCTTTTTCTGTCCTCGATGCTGTTTATATCGGCAATTGATATAGTATCCAGCTTGTCCGGTTTAAGCTCGGATTCATATCCGTCGCAATAGCTTACAAAGTAAGCAGAGCGCGGCGACTTTATTGTCTCAGAAGGACTGACCGTCTGAGATTTTAGTTCAGCGAGTTTTGAATTGATGTCTGTTATCTGCTGGTCGAAACCGTTCACCTGCTTGGTGATTATCTGGTATGTACTCATCTGTATAAGCAGATCTTCCATATCTCTTTCGACCGAGGAATAATCGTGCATATCGCGGCTGTATATCATACTGCGGTATTTCTCCTCAATGCTGTCAGAGAGGTTTGAAGGCTGTGCCGACTCGATAGTACCAGGGTTCTGTATTTTCCTGAGAACACCCAGTTCACGCTCAAGGCGCTTTATCTCGCGGTTTCTTACTATCTGCTCATCGTTGGGGTACACCTCAGCGATAACCGTACCATTTCCGAGCTTTCCGCCGTCAGCCACATTATAGCTCACAGCGCCGCCGGAAGTACACATAAGCGGGGTCTCATCTCTGATGAAAACTCCCTTGAACTCACGTGAAGCAGTTGCATCCGACATCAGAGCTACCGCCGTAGGAGCCTGTTTATTGCGGAAATTATAAACGATGCTGATAAAGACTATCAGAAGCAGGATGAGAACGGAATTTCTCATCACCTTGACGATGAAGCTGCTGTCTGATTTATTTGCGCGCATTCATATCACCGCTCATTCACTCTTGTCTGCCGAAGCATCAAGTATAGAAACAGGTCTTGCGGGGATAATCGTTGAAATAGCGTGCTTATAAACGAGCTGCTGTTTGCCGTCGCAGTCGAAAATAGCAACGTAGCTGTCAAATCCTCTTACCATACCCTTGAACTGGAAACCGTTAGTAAGGATAATGGTAACTGATATCTTTTCCTTTCTGCACTGATTGAGGAAAACGTCCTGTAAATTGATAGTTTTGTTCATACACATTCTCCATTCATGTTTATTATTCTCACCGCAGAAAACTTTTACTGCTTCTGCGTGAGGGCATACCTATCCCATAAGGATAAAAATACACACAATACATTATATCATATTCTTCCGTAATTGGCTATAGCTTTTTTGGATTTTTCCGAAATTTCACACTTTTTACTAAAATCATCGATAATTATCCAGTTGATACGTTCATTTTTTCTAAACCACGTAAGCTGTCTTTTAGCGTAATGGCGTGTACCCTGTTTAATTTTGTCGATACACTCGCTCATAAGGGCATTACCCTCAAAATACGGGATAAGTTCCTTGTAGCCGATAGCGTTTGCGGCAGTACGCATGGCATTTTCCTGCCATAATTCACGTGCTTCCTCAACAAGTCCCGCCTTGACCATCTCGTCAACGCGCATATCAATACGCTCATAAAGCAGGGCGCGGTCAGCGGCATTGAGACCGAGGATAAGCGAATCATAGGGACTTTCTACAGAAACGCTCTCTTCTTTTAGCTCGCTGAACTTCCTGCCCGTAACGTGTATCACTTCAAGTGCGCGGACAAGACGTACCGTATTATTCATGTGTATCGACTCTGCGGCAGAGGGGTCAGCCTCGCAAAGCTCGGCATACAGCCGCTCATTCCCCTCACTGCGCGATATTTCATAAAGCTTCTCACGGTAGGCGGAGTCGCTTTTTATCTCCGCAAACTGAACGTTGTTGAGCAGAGAATCAATGTACAGACCTGTGCCGCCGACGATTATCGGCAGTTTTCCCCTGCTGAGGATATCCTCTATCGCCTCATTCGCGAGTTTAACGTAGTCAGCCGCGGAAAAACTGACGTCACGGTCAAGAACACTTATCAGATGATGCGGTATCCCCTGCATTTCCTCGGCAGTCGGCTTGGCGGAGGCAATGTCCATACCTTTATATATCTGCATAGAATCGGCGGATACGACCTCGCCGCCATAAGTCTTGGCAAGCTCGACTCCGAGCCATGTTTTACCCGATGCAGTAGGTCCTGCTATTGCGAGTACGAACGGTTTCTTATTTTCCATAGTCATCTCCTGACGCAAAAGGGCGGATATTATCCGCCTTTTCGCTCGTATTATTCCGCCTTCTCAGGTACGTTTGAACTGGTGGTCTATATTGGATTTTGTCATGGTGAACATAACCGGTCTGCCGTGCGGACAGTGGCGGATAGCCTCATTGTAGCAGACCTGCTCCGCAAGTGACTGAAGCTCCTCAGGCGAGTTTTTGTCATTTGCCTTGATAGCCGACTTGCACGCAACTGTATGAAGCATATCATCAAGCAGTCCCGACTGAGGATTTATTTTGTACATACGCAGATTATTTGCAACCTCGCAGATAATCTCCTCCATGTCAGTATCCATTATAAATGTAGGAACGGCAGTCGCAACGACACACGGACGTTCCGAAAAATCGAATGTAAAGCCGAGGTCAGCAAGGAGGTCCTGATTATTCTCAACAGCGTCGAACTCCTCCGCAGTGAGCAGTACCTTTATCCCTGTCAGTAAAGTCTGACTGTACTGGCGGCAGTTGCGGCTTCTTAGCCGCTCAAAGATTATCCGCTCATGGGCAGCGTGCTTGTCTATCATTATGACCTTGCCGCCGCTCTCGCATATTACGTAAAGTCCGAACGCTTCGCCTATCACCTTGATATTCGGGAACTCCTCATGAAGCTGGTCTACCGGTGTTTCCTCTTTTACAGCCGGCTTTTCCTCTGCACAAGGCTGTACGAACGAATTTGTATTTATGAAGTGGAAGCCTTCGATTGGCGCAGCTTCGGGAGTTTTCTCGGGTTCGGCGGGAGTTTTGGGCAATTCGGTTTCCGTGGCGACCGGTTCAGACTTTACAGGTTCGTGAACCCGAACAGGCTCCGGAATCGTCGGTGCAGCCGCTGCAACAACTCCTTTTTCACCGAAGTGCTCAAATGCCTTGATACCGACAGTTTCAAGTGGAATATCCGATTCTGCCGGAACTGCTGACTCGGTTGGAGAGGTTTTCTCCTCAGGAATTTTAGTCTCCGCCGCTTTTATCTCCTGCTCTTTTTTGGCGATATCCTCGACAGGGGTGAACATAAACTCCTGCTGTACAGACTGGTCCTCCACAGGAACAGGCTTGGTCCAGTCCATCTTTGGTTTCAGCTCAAATTCATATATGAGTCCATCATTCATAAGGGCATTTTTAACCGCAAAGTAAATCGCATTCGAGACCGTCTTTTCGTCGGTAAAGCGCACCTCCGCCTTGGCAGGGTGAATATTGACGTCCATCGCAGCCGGCGGAAGGTCTATCATAAGCACGCAGGCAGGGAATTTTCCGGTCATTATCATATTGCTGTAGGCATTTTCGAGTGCCGCTGAACAGAGACGTGAACGGACGTATCTGCCGTTAACGAAGAAGTTCTGAAATGCACGGTTTGCACGCGAATACAGCGGTTTTATCACGAATCCGCTGACGTGTACTCCTTCAAATTCGTAGTCACACTTGATAAGGTCACGGGCAAAGTCGCGCCCATAGATAGCGTAGACAGCCGAAAACAGCTCACCGTCGCCTGCGGAGTTGAACTCCATGCGGTTGTCGCGAATGAGCTTGAATGCGACATCGGGGTGAGAGAGTGTAATTTTTTGCATTATATTGCTCACAGCGTTTGCTTCCGTAACGTCCTTCTTCATGAACTTTGCACGTGCCGGAACATTATAAAAAAGGTCGCGGATAATGATAGTAGTACCATCGGGGCAGCCACTCTTCTCATGCGTTTTTTCGGTACTTCCTTCTATGCAGTAGAGAGTTCCGTATGTCTCGTCCTGCTGTTTTGTCATAACCTCAACCCTCGCAACAGCCGATATAGAAGCGAGAGCTTCTCCGCGGAATCCGAGTGTATTTATGTTGTCAAGGTCATCTTTTGAGACTATCTTGCTCGTTGCATGGCGGAGAAAGGCAGTAGGCACATCTTCAAAAGCCATGCCGCAGCCGTCGTCGCTGACGCGCATATAGGTCGAACCGCCGTTCTTTATCTCGACGGTTATATGCTTTGCACCCGAATCTATCGAGTTTTCAACGAGTTCTTTTATTACCGAAGACGGTCGCTCAATGACCTCTCCGGCAGCAATAAGCTCCGAAATCTCTTTGCTCAGAACATTAATATGTGGCATTTGCCTTCTCCTTTCCTGTAGGATACAGTTTCCTGTGTCCCGGTTCACTTGATATGTAAAAAAGTCCGGCTTCGCTCCCGACAACTGCACAAATCAGTGCAATGAATCATTCCATAGCTTCAAGCATATCCTTCAGCAGACTGCGGCACTCCTCATCGGAGAGTTCGTCAATGTTTGTACGTTCAAGCATAGCAAGAGCAGCTTCACGTCCGAGGCTTCCGAAACTGATTTGTCCGCCGTTGTCGCTTACAGTATTCGCCTGAACACTGTTATGCTGCTTCTCCATTTCTTCAAGAAGTTCACGTGCACGGCTCACAACCTTTGCAGGCAGTCCGGCAAGTTTCGCAACATCAACACCGTAGCTTTCGTCAACTCCGCCGCGTACTATCTTGCGCAGGAAGCGGATAGTTCCGCCGTGCTTATTTACAGCGATACTATAGTTTTTCACACCTTCAAGCTCGTTTTCAAGTCCGATAAGTTCGTGATAATGGGTCGCAAAAAGGGTCTTGCAGCCAAGCTTTTTCGAGCAGCAGATATGTTCCGCAACTGCACGGGCGATGCTTACACCGTCGAATGTTGAAGTACCGCGTCCGACCTCATCAAGAATAACGAGGCTGTCCGGAGTAGCGTTTCTGAGTATGTCTGAGACTTCGCTCATTTCAACCATGAATGTAGACTGTCCGGCTGTTAGGTCATCGGACGCTCCTACACGGGTGAAAATCTTGTCCACTACCGATATCTTAGCCTTGTCTGCGGGGACAAAGCTTCCTGTCTGTGCCATGAGTACAATGAGGGCAGTCTGACGCATATATGTCGATTTACCGGACATATTCGGTCCGGTGATTATAGCCATGCGGTCAGCCTTTTTGTCGATATATGTATCATTCGGGACGAACATCTCGTCTTCAAGAACAAGTTCAACAACAGGGTGTCTGCCTGCTTTTATGTCGATAGCACCGTCAATGGCAATATCAGGCTTTACGTAGTTATTCCGCAGTGCAACATCAGCAAAAGAGCTCAGAACATCGACCGCCGCAACTGCGGAGGCTGTCTGCTGAACAGGCACAAGCTTTGTCGCGAGGAAGTCCCTGACTTCGGCAAAGATATCCGCTTCGAGGGAGAGTGCCTTGTCCTTTGCACCAAGTATCGCATTTTCGGCATTTTTGAGTTCCTCGGTAATAAATCGCTCGGCATTTGCAAGAGTCTGCTTGCGAATCCACCCCTCAGGTACAAGCTCATAGTACGAACGGGTTACCTCAAGATAGTAGCCGAAAACCCGGTTATAGCCGATTTTCAGGTTCTTTATACCGGTAGCGTCCTTCTCACGCTGCTCGATATCGTCTATCATTTCCTTGCCGTGAGTCATGATATGACGGAGGCTGTCAAGTTCCTCATTGAAGCCGTCACGGATAACTCCGCCGTCCTTGACCGAGACCGGCGGCTCGTCCATTATCGCATTTTCTACAAGCCGTGCCATCTCTTCAAGTGTTGAAATCTCACTGTCGTAACGTGCAAGCAGTTTTGAACTGCCGGCAAGCTTTGCAAGCTCAGCTTTCAGCGCCGGAAGCTGTAATGCAGTCGCCGCAAGTGACTTCAGGTCGCGCGGATTTGCCGATTTATACATTACCTTTGTCATAAGACGTTCAAGGTCGTAAACACGTTCAAGAAGAGACTGTATATCCGCAAGCACGACACTGTTCTTGTAAAGTGCATCTACCGCGTCGAGACGTTCGATGATACGTGCCGGACTCTTCAGCGGCTGTTCTATCCAGCTTCTTAGCATACGTCTGCCCATCGAAGTTTTCGTCGAATCAAGCACCCATAGCAGTGAGCCTTTTTTCTCTTTTGAGCGGAGAGTTTCCGTAAGTTCGAGGTTACGTCTTGCATTGAGGTCGAGACCCATGAAAGCGTCGCCTTGCAGTAGTTTCAGCTCAGTGAAACGTGAAACTGTCGTTTTCTGAGTTTCTCTGATGTAATCGAAAAGTCCGCATACTGCCGCAGTATCAGCACGATTATCGGCAAGTCCGAGTTCAGCAGCGTTTTTTACGCTGAACACTTCAAGCAGTGAAGCCATATGTGCCGCATCGGTAAAGCACTCTTTCGACCTGAGAGTTACTGCACAGTCGAGACGTATCTTCACAAAATCCGCGACGTTTTTCATTGAGAAAAAGCTCTCGTCAAAAATTATCTCCGCAGGCTTGCAGCGTGAAAGCTCGTTTATCACGTCAGCCTCCATGTCCTTACCCTCGAAGAAGCTTACTGCCGCCTCACCGGTCGAAATATCGGCAGAAGCGACACCGCAGGTCTTGTTTTCTTCCACATAGAATATGCTGCATATGTAGTTATTTGCACCGTCATCAAGCATACTTGTTTCAGTCAGTGTACCCGGTGTAACGACTCTTATAACATCGCGCACTACTATCCCCTTAGTCTCGGCAGGGTCGGTAAGCTGCTCGCAGACAGCTACCTTGTACCCCATATCTATCAGGCGCTTGATGTACATATCGGCAGCGTGATAAGGTATACCGCACATCGGAGCGCGTTCCTCGAGGCCGCAGTCCCTGCCTGTAAGAGTCAGTTCCAGCGCTTTTGATATAGTGATTGCGTCATCGAAGAACATTTCATAAAAGTCACCGAGCCTGAAAAAAAGCACACAGTCCTGATACTTGTCCTTGACCTCAAGGTACTGCTGCATCATCGGTGAGATTTTGCTTCTGTCGATATCCATTATCATTACTCCTTCCTATGCGGACGACGTTCTGAACTTAGTGGCAGCCGCCGCAGGTAGCGCAGCTTCCTGTGCAGCCGGAAGAAGGCTCGCAGGTAGCGGGGTCTTCACCGTTTGCAGACATTGTGATTATCTGCTGCATATTCTCAACGAGTGACTCAAGTGACTTCTGTGCTGCTGTAAACACAATCATACGCGGATTATTCATTATCTTCTGATAATTAGACTTGATATTCTCGTCAAGCTGCTGTATCTTGTCAGTATCCTTGTCTTCCTTGGTAAGTTCCATATTGAGGTCATAGCGCATTTTCTCAAAGCCGTTGATGAGTGCCTGTAATTCGAGGTCTTCATCGTTAGCCTGCTTAGCGAGAGCGTATGCGATGTATCTGTCATCAGCCTGTAAAGCCTTTCCGAGTTCTCTTGTCATTTCAATGATATCCATAATAATTCTCCTTATTTTATAAAATCGAGGTAAAGTCCGCTGAATTCCTCATAGTCGTCAGCGGAATAATAAACTGTTGACCTTGTTTCTCCGTCGCCTGCGTTGAACGCGCTTACGTATTCGATGTATCCGACATTGTATTTCTCCATGATATCGTCATAAGTCTCGTCCTTGCCAAGCTCGAATGATTCGCTTCTGCTTTCAGTGACAGAACCGTTTTTCATCTCGAACCATCTGAGTGCACCGATACCCATATGACCGCTCAGGAGTACAAATCCGCCGGAGCCTTCCTCGCACGCAAACGCTGTATGACTTCCGCCGATTTCGGCTATATTCTGTAGTTCGCCGTCATCGCTCACCGTGTAAACGTTTATCATATAGTCAGCTTCGCAGGTGCCGTGCCTGAGAATAAGCTCCGGCACACCGTTGCCGTCGAGGTCGCGGAGCGTGTAATCAGCACTGACCATATTATCATTTTCGCCGGCAGTTTCGTTCCATACGCGGCTGACTTCGCCCTGATAAAGCGACGGATACATATCCATTACACCGCCGGCTGATTCGTCATCAGGCACTGTGGTCGTCTCTTCCACTGCTGTTGTATCTTCCGGTGAGGACACGATTTCAGCTGTTACTTCTGTTGTCGGTGAAGTATCCGCCGCAGTGACCGAAGCCTGTTCGGAAGAACCCTCATCTCCGGTAGCTCCGCAGCCTGCAAGCATGACTGCTGTAAGACACGAAAGTGCCAAAAGCTTTTTCATAGTTATTTCCTCCCACTCACTATTTGCCCCATTTTTATACAGTTATTCGCCCGCTTCCTCAGCCGTTTTGAACTCCTGCACTGCCAGGAAAATCCGTCGATGCTTTCAGCTTCATCTGGCTTTTTTTCCGACCACTGCCCAGTTCATTGCCCCGGTTATCTCAACATCGACAAACTGTCCGATGAGTGAGCTGTCCCCCTCGAATTCAACGATGATGAACTCACTGCTCTTACCGGTGAGGAACCCTTCACGCTTCTTAGCTTTGTCATCAACAAGAACTCTCATACGTCTGCCGATGAAACGCTTGTAGAATTCCGTCGATATTCCGCGCTGCACCTCAAGAAGTCTGCGCATTCGCGCCCCCTTCTCCTCATCGCTTACAGCGTCGGGCATTTCGGCAGCCTTTGTACCGCTGCGCTTTGAATAGATGAACGAATAAATATTATCGTATTTCACAGTTTTCATGATGTCAAGAGTAGCCTCGAAGTCCTCGGCACTCTCGTCAGGGAAGCCGACTATGAGGTCGGTAGTGAGTGAAAACTCAGGGTCGCGGCTTCTTATCTCCCCGACTATTCCGAGGTACTTTTCCGCAGTATAGCGGCGGTTCATACGTCTCAGAACATCGTTGCTTCCGCTCTGTACCGGAAGATGAAGATGCTTTGCGACCTTTTCGCAGTCGAATATAGCGTCAATGAGTTCCTTTGAAGCGTCCTTCGGGTGTGAGGACATGAAACGTATCCAGAAATCGCCCTCTATTTCATTAAGCTTCCTGAGAAGCTGAGGAAAGGTCATCTCACCGCCGAGGTCGTTGCCGTAGGAGTTGACGTTTTGTCCGAGCAGCATAATTTCCTTGTAGCCGTCTTTTACGAGTCCCTCTACCTCTGCGATTATATCCTCCGGACGGCGGCTGCGTTCACGTCCGCGCACGTAAGGAACTATGCAGTAGGTGCAGAAATTATTGCAGCCGAACATTATCGGCACACTTGCCTTGAACGTACTTCCGCGAACCTGTTCAACGGTTTCGGAGAAGTCATCATATTCGGCAATATCAGCCTCAAATCCGGCACCGTTCAGAGTGTCGAGAAGCAGCTTCGGCAGACCGTTTATAGCAGATGTACCAAGCACGAAATCGACCTGCGGATACGAACGCTTTATCTTTTCCGCAACATGACCCTGCGCAGTCATACAGCCTGCTATGCCTATGATAAGTCCGGGTTTAAGCTCCTTTAATTTTTTCATACTGCCAACAATGCCGAAAACTCTGTCCTCAGCATTTTCCCTGACAGCACAGGTATTTAGTATGATAAGGTCGGCTTCGTTCTCATTTTCAGTAAAGCCGTAGCCTGCATTTTTCAGTACGCCTTTGATTTTTTCACCGTCAGAAGTATTCAGCTGACAGCCGAAACTTCTCACGTAAGCGAGCTTCGGCTTATCGCCGAGAAGACGTTTTATCTCGCTTATTATAGCTGTATTATCGTTCAAACCTCACGACCTCCCGTGTAAATTCCGCTAATATACAATTATAACATATAATAGGATAAAACGCAACTCCAAAGGGATTATATTACTGTTTTAATCATTTATGAGTACTTTAAATGTTAACGATACGTTAAGCTGATTAAATTAGTAATTTTTATTTATTTTGTATTGATTTATGAAAATGTCTATGATATAATAGGCATATATCACATTTCATCTGTGTAAAAAAGGAGGAAATTTTATATGGATATCAGAAAAGTCACAGCCGCAGGATTGTCGCTTGTGATGATGTGCGGAACCGCGGTAAACGTTCCGTATATTCCACAGCAAGTCCAGCTTTCCGCAGCGGCAGAAGACAATTACGTAACCTACTCGTTTTCATCAAGCTATGCCACTGTATCAAGCTGCAGTGAAGCTGCAACCGGCGATATCGTTATACCTGATACGGTAAACGGTCTGCCTGTTACCAACATTGCAGAAGCTGCATTCTATAATTGCAGCATGGTAAACTCGATAAAGCTTCCTGACACCATAAAAACTATCGGTGAACAAGCTTTCTTCGATTGTAACGCACTAACTTCCGTCAACATTCCTGACAGCGTTACTTACATAGGCGATTATGCATTCTGCAAATGCTATAACCTGAAAACGGTAAACATTCCCAGCAAACTAAAGACCATCTCTATGGAAATGTTCAGCGGCTGTTCAAGCCTTGACAACATAACCATTCCAGACAGTGTTACATCAGTCAGTGCATTTGCATTTTCAGCTTGTACATCACTGAGGTCGATAGACCTTCCGTTCAGCGTTACTTCTATTGGTTCAATGGCATTTTCGGGATGTTCAAACCTTAATTCAATAACTATACGGAATCCTCAGTGTTCTATTGACAGCGAGAAGATAACTATCTGCAATTCATATTCAACAGGACGAAACGGTGTAATTTCCGGAATAACATTCAACGGAACGATATATGGTCCGGATAATTCAACTGCAAAAGCATATGCAAATAAACACGGCTATAATTTTGCAACTATAGGTTCACCACAGCCTCAGCCAACAACTACCACTACAACGACTACTCGTCCCACTACGACAACTACCACCACTACAAAGCCCACAACCACAACCACAACTACTACCACTACAACCACAAGACCAACAACTACTACAACAACTTCCACAACAAAGCCGGAAGAAACCGGTGTTCAGAAGGATTTCAGCGTAACTCCCAAGACCGTTACCGCTAAACCCGGTGAGACCGTTGAAGTTGAATGCTACGTTAATGCAGGCAACCACAAGGTTGGTCAGTACATAGTACGCATCGACAAGGAAGACCTCCCGCAGGGCATCACCTACACCCTTGAAGATCCTCTCTGCTATGCGGTTGACGCAAAGGGCAATTTCGAGTACGAACTTCTCGGCGACACTTACTACTGTTCAACTCTTTCCTCAGGCGATCCTACTCCCGTAAACGAGGACGAACCTGTTATCGTTCTCAGCTTCAAGATCCCCGAGAATGCTGTTCCCGGCGAGTATGAGTGGAACTTCTCAAGATTCCACGTCGTTGAAGACGGCTTCAACAAGCTTGAATTCAACGCTACCATCAACCCCGGTAAGATAATCATTGAAGGCGGCAACGCAACTACTGAGTCGTCAGCTACTTCAACCACTACAACATCTTCAACAACCACAACCACAACAACAACTACTACCTCGACAACTACAACAACTTCCACAACAAAGCCGGAAGAAACCGGTGTTCAGAAGGATTTCAGCGTAACTCCCAAGACCGTTTCCGCTAAACCCGGTGAGACCGTTGAAGTTGAGTGCTACGTTAATGCAGGCAACCACAAGGTTGGTCAGTACATAGTACGCATCGACAAGGAAGACCTCCCGCAGGG
>Ga0310695_10001404_pt1 | contig 57215 bp, 77 predicted proteins | sample RumenRJG_04DNA_FD_203882 | JGI IMG/M metagenome (GOLD analysis project Ga0310695, IMG submission 203882) | Bovine rumen microbial communities from Lethbridge, Alberta, Canada - RJG_04 (v2) (version 2) | ecosystem: Host-associated > Mammals > Digestive system > Stomach > Rumen | place: Canada...
TAAGGAGGCATGACTTATGAGCAACAGTTCTCTCGTCAGCTACACCCGAATCTCTCCCAACCGCACGATCCCCCGCAACCATGCCATCGACAGGGTTACTGTCCATTGTACGGATGGACAGCTCTCCGCCGCTGGATTAGGCAGCACCTTTGCGCCGCCGTCAAGACGGGCATCCTGTAACTACGGTATCGCCAAGGACGGCGCAATCGTTTTGATTTGCCCGGAGAAAGATCGGTCCTGGTGTTCCTCCAGTCCTCCCAATGACCATCGAGCCATTACCATTGAGGTGTCTAGTGAGCACGTCCACCCTTACAAGGTCACTGATGCTGCGTATCGGTCCCTGCTGAATTTGCTGACGGACATCTGCCGTCGCAACGGCAAGACGAAGCTGCTCTGGTTCGGAGACAAGGCGAAGACCCTGGCCTACTCCCCGAAGTCCGGTGAGATGGTCATGACGGTCCACCGCTGGTTTGCCAACAAAGCCTGCCCTGGTGACTACCTGTACAATCTGCATCCTCAGATTGCCGCAGAGGTCAACCGGCGGCTGGCCGGAGGAAGCGCCTCCACCGCCGTGCCCACCACCTCCACGCCGAAGCCTGCAAGCGGCAAGACGGTCCGGGTGACTACTGCCCGTCTGAATATCAGACGCGGCCCCGGTACTGACTATCCCGTCTGCGGGAAGATTACCGACAGAGGAATCTACACCATCGTTGCGGAGAGTACCGGCATCGGAGCCTCCAAGTGGGGCAAGCTCAAATCCGGCGCAGGCTGGATTTCTCTGGACTATACACAGAAAGTGTGATAGACTGCATTTCAGTATGTGGGACTATTTTGGCACTACAAAGCGCAGAACGTGTCGGATGGTACGGAATGAGCGGAAAAATGCTATCCATATCGTACCGAAAAATCACTCAAAAAACTCAGTGTCACACATGGGGCACTGAGTGGGAGTAATGAATAAAAAGCCGGGAGCCCTTGATTTTCAATGGGTTCCCGGCCTCTTTTTTCATTTGTGGGACTATTTTGGTACTACGATTCCTCTTTTTCTGTTTTTTTCCGCTTGTGGGCATCTTCCAGCATGAGATCATCCAGTGCCTTTACAGCCTCTTGGCTGGTATTCGGGTACAGGTGCCCGTAGGTTCTCAATGTTGTCTGTACATCCTCATGACCTAGCCTTTCAGATACTAGCAGGATAGGAACTCCAAGATGGATCAGGAGAGAGGCGTGAGAATGCCGAAGGTCATGCAGACGTATTTTCGGAATGCCACTAGCTTCGCATCCTAGCTGTAGCTGCTTTCCAAAGTAGTTCTTAGAAAAAGGGAACAGACGGTCATCCGGGTCAGGCTCATACAGGGCATCTTCATAGGCTTTTATTTCTGCGCATAGTTTCTCAGGGAGAGGAACTTCCCGGCGGCTCTTTTGCGTCTTAGGCTCTGTGATGACTTCCTTCCCCTCTATCGACTGAAAGGATTTTGTGACAGAAAGAGTCCTTTTCTCCAGGTCTATGTCTGCTGGACTAAGGGCCAGCAACTCCCCTATCCGCAGTCCTGTCCAGAAAAGGATAGACAAGCCGACTCTTCCCGGCATCTTGGGCACATGTTGGATAAAAGCGTTAAACTGATCGACAGTCCAGAAATTCATCTCGTCTGCATCCTTCTTCCCCATGGACCCTGCTACCCGAGCCGGATTAGAGCGGAGATCATAGAACTTCACAGCATAGTTGAAGATGGCAGACAACTGATTATGGATCGTCTTCGCATAAGTAGGAGCAACGCCAGAAGCAAGAATTTCTGACTGCCATTTTCGCACGTGAGCAGGGGTAATCTCATTCATCTTGAGTTTTCCGAAAAAAGGCAGTATCTTTTTGTCAATCAGGTACTTTTTCGTGAGAACCGTATTCCTGCGAAGACGTGTTTCCATATCTTCCATATAGATTTTTTCCATAGACGCAAAGGTCATATCGCAGGAGCGCGAAAGAGAGGCCAGAAATTCTGTTTCCCATTCCAAAGCTTCCCTTTTGGTCTGGAATCCTCTCTTCTTCTTTTTCTTTCGCTCACCGTTCCAGTCCGTGTAATAGAAAGAACAGTACCATGACTTTCTTTCTTGGTCCTTATAAGCAGGCAAGAAAACACCCCTTTCCGAAATAGCGTCAGAGGCCCCAAATTCGCGCTGAGAGGGCCGCAGGCTTCCGGGAGTATCTTTTTCCCGTGTTGCCGATAAAAACAGCGTAGAGCAAAGGGAGTCGCGCAGGGCGGTGTCTCTACGACTCCCTGACGAGATCAAACGCGATAACGCAGCGCGACGGCCTGTAACCTCACCTGCTCAGACTGCTGATAGTCCATGATAAGCTCAGAAACCTCCTGAGAGGCGTTGAAGTCCCCTGCATCTACGGCTTTTTGGTACTCTCTTTGATAGGAAGCCAGGACCCGCGCCCGTTCTCTAGCACACTCAGGACAGAGACCTGAAATGAGATCGGCGCAGTTGTGCAGGCTTCCGCAACTTCGGCAGGCTTTATAACCCATGTTCATCTGAACGCCCCCTTTGATTACTCCCTTCATTCGCGCGCGCGTAGGAGAGAGTATGATGATGATATGTTTTAATAAAAGTTTTATTAAATATGTATCGCTTGTAACCTTTGCAATACTGCAAAAATGGAGCCTCCAAAATTGCAATACTGCAAAAATGACCGGCTCATTATTGCAATACTGCAAAGATTACAAAACGGTAACAGGTGGAATGATGCGGTTTTCCACAGCCTTTTCCACATCGAGACTCCGTCACTTTTTCTTCTGCTTCTGTCTGGCCCTCATCCTGGAGTTTGCAGCAGCTACGATTTGGGAGGCTTCTTCTGCATCCTTCCCCTGCGTAATCTCCACCCGGAGAATTTCATCCCGCAGCATTTCCCGAAGCTTGCTGTCAGTAAGCTGCACCGAAGGGAAATGCCTCTGAACAGATCGGCGGATCGTCGTAACCATCCAGTCATTCAGGAGGACTTGTCCGACGATGTAGCGGTTAATCGTGCCGCGACGGGAGAACATGGTATCCAGAACCTCATTTCCATCTGCGGAAAAGGATTCCCGACAGAGACCGCATAGCAGCGAAATATGATCTGGTTTGTTGGCATCCAGTTCGCAGAAGTTGAAGTCATAGACCATGATGTGCTCAACCGGCTTCGAGAAAACTACACGATAGATCATCCAGTGAATCCCGTTGGTCAGCACCACCCATTCAATCCCTGAGTTGCAGGCATAGCCAACCGCCTGTAAGACGTGCTCTTCACGGAGTTTTGTAAAGACTGATTTGCACTCCACCAGCAACTTGACTTCCCCGTCAATCTTGATTGCCAGGTCGCAGAACTGCCGTTTTATCAGAAATTCTGATGTGATATTCTCGTATTTGTCATAGCCGAACACTTCCGCAAAGATGTCGGTAATAATCATGACGGTATCTCTCTCGTTCCGTTCCGTTGCCAGTGCCCTTTGCAAGACAGGCTGAAACTTTGCCAGGCCCAGAGAGATTCTTTCCCAAACAGCATCAGAAATCATAGTCTTTTCCCCTTCTCAAAGTCTACACGGACTAACTCGCCTGTGTGGCGTCTTCCGCTTCTTCCTTCTTATCCCCAGCAAGCGGAGATACCATTTCCTGCAAACGTCCTATCAAAAGGACCTGTTCTTTGTATGGTAGCTGCTCATACAGCGCCAGCATTTCCCGCCCGTTCTCGGAGATTTCCGGGACGGGCGCTTTTTTTGTTTCTGCGTCTCGAATATCCGTGCGGCCAAGCAGGAAATCAACGCTTGTATTAAAGTGGTCAGCCATAAGACACAGAGCCTCGGCTGATGGTTTGGCACGACCACGTTTCCAATCAGAAATGTTACCCGTGGAGATACCTGTTTCCTTTGATAATTTTACCTTTTCCCCCCTTGCATCAAGCAAAGCAAATAAGTTCGTCAGATTTAACAATTTGGATACCCCCTGTTATCGGAAATGTAGAATCTCGAAAATTCGTCCGTTTATATTGAAATCTCGAATATTCATGGTATAATATAAATACAAGGTAAAAATACCACGAAATAACGAAAGGAGCCGGTTATGAGGATCAGCAAGCAGGAGATCATCGGTCAGCTGGAAGAGTCCGTCATGAACATCACTGACCAGGTGGAAGAACTCAGCAAGGCACTGGAGGAGATCGGCGCGACTCAGGCGCTCGACACCATGAGAGAAGCAATCAAACTCATGGAGAATGGCATCAAGAGCATTGAGAACAACGAAGGAGGAACCAACATGAAGACCCCGAAGATTACCGAAAACAAGCATTGGTCACCCGCCAGTGTCCGCAATGCCTGTATCGACAACGACCTCTACACCAGAGGTGACAACGAGGACTACGAGCACATGCTCGATTGGGTCAGCCGCCTTTACCCGAACGTTGAGAACCTGTACTTCATAGCTGAAGACATCGTGAAGCACAGTGCAAATCAGACGGTCACCAACGTCATGTTCATCCTGGCAAACGATGCGGTGTTTACCACCTTCGAGATCGACGGAAGAGATGATGCTTAATCGTAACAACCGACAATAAGGCGTCTGAGGGGCATCCGCCGAACCAAAAGCCCCATCCCATAAATCAAAATGCAGGAGGTTGTACGTATGATTACCACGAAAGAACAGGAACGCAAAGCTCTGGCTCAGATTCGCAAGATCGTTGAAGACCTTGGAGAGGATAGCTACATCGGGATGGCATTCGAAGGGTGCTTCGAGATTGCTGAGGATAACATCGAGAACGACTTCGGATGCAGCATGAAGCAGAGAGCTGAGTCTGCTGAGAAGAAGGTCGCTTCCTTGGAACTGGACAACCGGGACCTTCGGAACGTCATCAAGCAGGTCAAGCAGGATTGCGCAAATGCTGAGAGCAGCATCCTCAACACTGAGGAGATCAACTCCATCATCGGCATTCTCTCCCAGGTTCGGATTGAATCCGCTGAGATTGCAGGCAAAGCCGCACAGCGCATCGTAGAGTTGGCCGAGACACCGGGGAGCGAGGAGTTCCGTGAGGCCGTCCGTGATAACCGGGACGGAAAGAAACGGATGGAGACCTGTGAAAAGCTCGTCAGGAGACTGGCTGAACTCCACAGATAAAGGCAGAAACCAATAAGCTGCCCTATCGGCCAGACGGGGAGAAAGGGACGCCATGGACTATTTCATTGAATGGATCCCGTGGATGGGTGCATACAGGCTTTATGAAGGCGGCGAATATGGCCGCGTTGGCTGGACAGTAGCGTATCTGGACAGTTTGGATGAAGCGAAGCAGAGGGCCCAGAAAGACGGCGACAAGCTCACTTATATCGACGAGAACAATTTCCATCACGTTTTGGTTTGATGATACGCGCCCGCCCCGGAGGTCACGAGGGCAGAAAGGAAACGCCATGAAACAGGTACTTGTATTCGAGGCTCAGAGAGAGGGCTACAGCATCGACCAGGTTGGAAATGCCGTAACCGTCAGAGAACTTCGGGATCTTCTGGAGGACATGGACGATGATATGGAAATCATCCTGTCCCATGATAACGGTTATACGTATGGGACGTTGAGCCGGACAGCTTCCATCCGAGAGGAGCACAAAGGCGAGTATGGTCCCGAGTACGAAGAGATCGACGACGCATACATGTGAGGATGGTAACTCAAGGGAGGGCACCATGAAAAAGAGAGTGCGGACCTATTACCGTATCGGGTATCGCTTCCCTGACGGGGAAGAAAACTGCATCGGAAGCATTTCGGCATCTGCACCAAAAACGTCCATTGAGCAGTTCATTCGAGAAATCGAGGAAGAGTACGGAGAAAAACCGGAAGTCTGGAAAGTGCGGACCATGATCTGATGAGAATGGAGGATCACCGTGAGATATGTGAAAGACTGGCGACATGCCAAAGAAACCCTGATGAAGGAGTGGGCCGAAGCCGTAGATGTGATGCTGAAACATCAGTTGCGGTGGAGTGACCATGAGTGCCGGTTTTATTCCGGCTCAGAGCAAATCAACGAGTATATGTCGGCTCATAACTACAGAATGATCAACGAGTTTGAACGGCGCGGTGGTTTCGGCATGGAGGCCAGAATGCTAGCAATGGAATACTACGTAAGAACCAGGATCACCGGAAGAGCGAGCTAAACGCCTCACCTCAGGATAAATCAAAACGGCTGCCCCGGCCAAATGGGGAGAAAGGAAGATCACTATGAAAAGAAATGCGAACATCATTCCCCTCCCCACACGGGGAACTATTGCCCTGCCTCAGCGCTGCCCCCGGCCCATGACTGCAGTAGACAAGGCAAAGGCCAAGCTGGACCCCCTGCTGATGGCCCGGATTGCCGGGGTCCTGGTGGAGCCGAACAAGACGAAGTGAATCAACCTTGAACCGACAGCTTACAGGAGGACGATCATGTATAACGGAGAGTATCACACCGAGCGCCTGTATCAAGGCAAACCAATCATCATTGACCTGGCAAGGCTTCCGGGCCTTGCAGGACCTATTTTCGAGGTCATGGCAATGACAGAGCGAGGCCACGAACTGGAATGCACCAGGCATTTCGATTTCCAATCTGCGGAAGCATCGTATAAACGGATGCTTATGGAGTACCCGGAAAGCTGCGCTCCCCTGTTCGGGAAATACGCCAAGTTGAGAGATGACCTGCGCGTTGCAATTCAGAAGGGGCAGATGGCTGAGTTCTCCGATCCAGAGGACGGCGGGACCTGCAATCATGATGCACCGTCATTGATCCTCCCGCGCTGGGATTCCGTAAAGGTTGCACAGGCAGCACAGGAAGCAGGAACACGGTGCTTTCCCTGGAAGCTGTTCGGATCAAGGCGGTTTGTATTCGCACCAAACACCCGCGCTCAGGGTAATGCCAGAGTCCGCAATGCAGAAGCAATGTGCGAATCCCTCAGCAAAGCAGGCTATGACTGCGTGATGTACTGCCAGATGGATTGATCTACAGCCCGTCCCAGGTGAAAGCCAGGGACGGGCCTTTTATCATTTCGGCCAAATGGCAGGAGACGAAATCAACAAATCGGGGCACTCCCTGTTATCGGAAATGTAGAATCTCGAAAATTCGTCTGTTTATATTGAAATCTCGAAAATTCATGATATAATATAAATACAAGGTAAAAATACGAGAAAACACAGGAGGAACCCAAAATGATGAAAGAACTGGCAAAGCAGAACAAGCTGAACATCACGATCAAGCACAGCAACATTGACGGATACTACGTCCTTCTGAACGGCGAAACCTTCCTGGAGTGTATGGGCCAGAAAGAGGTTGAGACCCTGACCATCAAGCAAATCGTGGACCTTATGAAACAGCTCGACATGACCTGAGCAAGGTCCTAGGCTCTGGGCGGTGTGCCAGAAACGCCGCACCCCATGAACCAAAAGCCAAATGTCGGGTGCAACCGACAGGGAATCAAAAAGGAGGATCACTAACCATGACAAATGCAGAGATCATCACCAGGACGGCGATAGCCTCCGGCCTCTTCTCTGAGGCTGAGGCAATGGCTATCATCCAGCAGAACGGGGAACTCCCGTTGCACACCTTCCAGGGCTGGAAAGCTCGTGGGTTTCAGGTCAAGAAGGGCGAGAAGTCCACGATCCGTATCACGATCTGGAAGCACTCTGGCCGCAAGGTCGATAAGGAAACCGGCGAAGAGGATGCCGGCCACCACTTCATGAAGAACGCCTGTTTCTTCACCGCCTCCCAGGTTGAGGAAGTCAAGACGGCATAAGAAGCCGTAGGTCCGACAAGTCCCGGCCCCCGGTGCAACGGGGGCCGATGCGGGAAGGAGCTAACCAAAATGAAAAAGTCAGAACAGATCAAGGCGAAACTGGATGCCGTACAGGAAGAGTACGTGCGTAAGGTTTCCGAAGTTGGTCCTGGACATGAGGCGTTTTCCGAGTTTTGGAGAACTTGCGGGAGAAGCCTCAAGGATCAGATTGAACAGCTCAAGCTCGACTTGAGAACAGAGCTGAACCGAGAAATTGCAGTTGGTGACGGTGTGACAATGTGCTTATACACTGACCGGCACGCCTACACCGTGATTGCGAGAACCGCGAAGACGCTGACTATTCGGCGCGATAAGGCCACCCTGAATCCCTGCTTTAAGCCTGAGATCATCCCCGGCGGATTTGTCGGGCATTGTGTCAATCAGGACGAACAGTCCTACACCTATGAGGAAAACCCGGATGCCATGCCAGAGAAATGCTACTGGTCCGAGAAGCGCGGAGGCTGGCAAAGTCACGGCCGCAGGATCATCCGTGGCAGGCATGAGTTCTTCGACTATAACTTCTGAGGAGGGCTGAACGTGGCAGACATCAAGGATAAGATCGCCAAGCTGCTTGCGCTCTCTGAAAGCCCGAATGAGCACGAGGCGAAAGCCGCCCTGCTGAAAGCCAGGGCATTGATGGCAGAACACAAGCTTCTCCCGGAAGAGTGTACGAAGGCCGTGAGCAAGCAGGTGAAAAACGAAAACATCGGCGTGTTCTGCACCACTATGACAAATCCGTGGATTACAAACCTTTCGGCTGCGATTGCAGAACGGTACTGCTGCCGAGCTTATCGAACCAAATTCAAGGGAGCAAAGAAAGTCGAAATCGGCCTGGTTGGCCTGGAAGATGATTTCTACATCTGCAAACGGATACTTTTGTACGCCATTGATAGCGTTAATTCCTTCATCAAGCTTGAAATCAAGCGGAACGCCGATGATCTTCGCGGAACATATCGGAAGAAGTGCAACGCTTACGGATACGGCTTTGTCCAAGGTCTCCAGATTACGTTTCAGAAACAAGAGGAAGAAAACCAAGAGTGGGGACTTGTAATGGTGGTTCCGAAGGAAGTGGACGACAGGGTGCGCATTATGTCCGAAGGAAGGAAACCGTCTTCTTACGGAAAAGACTCTGGTGAGTACAGAGACCTGAAAATGCGCGGAGTGTCCGATGGCCTGAACTTTGATCCCACCGCGAGAATCGACGGCGCAGCTTCTTCCCTGGCGTTAGGCGGAATCTGAGCATATCGGTGAAAGCTGGAGCTACAGAAACGAAGGGGGGTGATTGATCCCACCAAACGGATTATACCGCGAAGCTTCTGAAAAAACAATGTATTTATACCACGGGAAGGAGGGTGCAAACGGAGTGAGAAAGCCAAATGTGGTCAAACCCAAGACCGACTTTGGGATTGAGGTTCGTGTCTTTACCGCTAAACACGGAATGACGATCAAGGAACTGGCAAATCTGTCCGGTGTGAAATACAAGTCCCTGATAGCAGCTACGACAGGCCAGCTTGCAGGGCATGAACTGATTCCTACAGTCCATGAGTTCATGGATCATTACGATGAGGCGGTGGTTGACCTGTGAAGACCGTAAAGACCGCGAAGGAGATGTTCCTGTTCGCAGAAGACGTGATGCAGATCACGGGCCTTGCAAAGACCAAGGCATACGCAATTATCCGACAGCTCAATGCAGAGCTGGAAGAGAAGGGCATGATGACCGTTCAGGGCCGCGTCAACCGGAAGTATTTCCTGAAAAGGTTCGGCCTGGATGATACACCTGACAACCAGCGGCGGAAAGCTGCAAGCTAAAAAAGGGGGATCAACTGACCATGAAGTATTACCCGATCAACGAGGAGAAGGCTAGGCAGGCAAAGCACATGAATAGCTTCTTCGAGTATACCGCTGGCAGTGCCACGGCCTCCTACCGTGCAATGGTAGATGAGGCCGTAGCACTAGCCGAACGCCAAAAGGAACGAGTGGACGAGATGTACCACGCAAAGATTGACAACCTGCTTGAAGCGTACTGCAGAAAGCTGGCGGACAATCTGAACAAGGGGTATGAGATCGAGACCCGTTGCCCATCCATCATGATTGCTGGTGGCGGCAACTTCCCCGTGAATAAGAAGGTGAAGCAGAACGCAGCCCGTGACCGCAACATGGCCGAGTATACAGAGGTCCAAAAAATCCTGGATAAGATCAGGGGAACCGGAACCGGAGGGATCAGCAGTGATGACCCTCAGGCCATCGAAAAACTGAAAGCGAAGCTTGCCAGACAGGAAGCTTTTCAGCAGATGATGAGGGATGTCAATGCGTTCTATCGGAAGAACAAGACGCTGGACGGATGCCCGAACATTACCCTGGAAGAGATCGAGAGCATCAAAGCGGATATGTCGAGTCAATGGCATATTGAGGACAAGCCGTATCCGTCCTTCATGCTCTCCAACAACAGCGCAGAAATCCGGAGACTCAAGGCCAGGATCAAGAATCTGGAAGAGAAGAAAGCCGCGCCGGTGGCTGAGGGCTGGGACTTCGATGGCGGGAGTGTCGTGATGTGCCAGGAGGACAACCGGCTCCGCATCCTCTTTGATGACAAGCCGGAATCGGATGTCCGTGACTCCCTGAAACAGTACGGTTTCCGCTGGTCTCCCAAAAACAAGGCGTGGCAGAGAATGCTGAATGACAACGCTTGTAGGGCGGCAAAGACACTGTTTCCGCCTGCCGAATAATCCCTATAAGAATACTACCAGAAAGGAGGCAAAAGAGCGTGTCAGGTTATGACACAAAAGGCCCCCCTGATTATCTCAGGGAGGCACGTATTCAGGCGGGATATGGAAATCGGGGCGCAGCGTCAACGATTGTTCCGTTTTCGCCAGAAACCATCGGAAGACATGAACGCGGAGAAGCACAAATAGCACCGCAGGACGCAGTGATCTACTCAGACTGCTACGGAGCCCCTGCAATCATGGTGAGGTACTGCGCAGATTGTCCCGTTGGAATCCGTACAGGGAGAACTGCAACAGACCGCCCGTTGCCACTGGCAACCTTGCGTATCCGGCATCTGATTCAAGAGGGCCAGGACGTTGCAGGTGTCCTTGAAAGGATCGCTTTTGATGGAGAGATAGACCAGAGCGAACGGAAGGACTTCGAGAACGCGCTGACATTTCTCCAAAAGCTGGATGAAAGTATCACAGACATCATGCTGATAGGACTGGACAAAAGAAAAGGCCGTTCCCTGGTGCAACAGGAAACAGCCAAGTGCGGGGATCAACTAACCGGGTCTAGCGTAACATTTTCCGGTCCTTCTGTCAAGGAGAAACGGAGGAAAAAATGAACGAAAACATTGTGAGGCTCAATGACTATCCGCCTGACAGGTACAACGTGCTTGTTCCTGTCACGACGATGCAGGCCGCAAGTGCCCTCCAGAAGATTACGGTGTCTCAGGTGAAATTGGACACTCGCAAAGAGAGTAACGATATTTACTACGAGAAGTCTTCTGGCAAGTATGCTATCTCCAAGGTCGGCGGCATGAAGTTGGCCGCTGCTGCGAATATCAGTATCGTGTCCACGGAACCCGGCAGAACGGAAACCTGTCAGCGGTGTATCGAAATGGCACGGGCTACGGGCAAGGCCAGATCATGCGGAGACTGCCAGCATGTACACGACGTTGCCGTAACCGTGACTATCCGGGTGCCTGAACCTTCTGGCGGCTTTCGTATGATGCAGGCGACGAAGGAGATTGATACCACCCTGGAAAGATCGAGCATGACTGATGCTCAGTACAAACGATTCCTTCCTCACCGTACAGCTATCGCGGAAAGCAAGGCGTTCATGAGGGCTATCCGCGCAGCCTTGGGGCTTGCGGCTGGCTATGAGCTGCGCGATCTGGAAAAGCCGTTTGTGGTGGCTCGTATCGTCCCCAACCTGGATGCTCCTGAGATGAAGGAAGCAATCGCCAACAACTACCTCCAGTCTATGGGGATGCTTTTCGAGTCCCCTGCGCAGAAGAGCTTGCCGACATCTGCTCCTGCACCTGAAACGGTAAGCGCTTATGAAGACGAAACACCCGGAAGCTTTGATCCTGCCGAAATTGGAGGGTACAACCAGGACCCGCATCCTGATTATGAAGCTCCTCTTCCCCAGGATCACCGCGAGGAGCTTGAACGGTACAATCCTGAGATCATCCGTTGTGCAGACTGCGGAAGAGCCATTACGGGCGGCATGAGCCGGAACGGGAAGAGCTGGTCTGCGGATGACATTGCCGGATACAGCAAGCGTGTGTATAAGCGTATTCTCTGCCCTGACTGTCAGGAGCAAGCAAGGGGGGACCGTCGGAGATGATTAAGGTTTTACATACAGGTGACATCCACCTGGGGGACCTGAACGGCCCCACAAAGGACGGGAAAAACCTGCGGAGGGAAGATACCCTTAACTGCATGAGGGCTATCGTAAACCGTGCCCGTCTGGAGATGCCCAATGTAACCATTATCGCGGGGGACCTGTTTAACAGGTCCCGCGTTTGGGCAGACACCGCTCTGGAAGATGTGAACGACGCAATCACTGAGTTTATACGCCCTCTTTGTGCAGTCAGTGACGCTGTAGTTCTCCTGTTTGGGACGATGAACCATGACAATCCCAGGGCATTTGAAGTCATCCGAAAGACCACGGAAGGCCTCAGGAACCTGCATATCAACACTACACCGGGAGTGGACAGGCTCAACACCGCAGAGGGGCCGGTTCAAATCGTTGCTGTCCCTGGATTCGACAAGGGCCGTATTCGCTTGTTCTGTCCTGGCCTGGATAAGGAAGAAGAGAACAGGAACGCGACGGCTCTTGTCAATGACATCATCCTGGGCCTTTCTGCCCAACTGGATAAGGATGCTCCTGCGATCCTGACCGCGCATTACACCGTAAGCGGCGCAGTTGCAGACAACGGGAACACATTCCTTGCAGGCCAAGATGTAGTGATCCTTCCCGCCATTATTGACGCTGCGAACGTGGACCTGGCATGTTTCGGACACATTCATAAGCCTCAGAGACTTGCCAGCAACACCCCGGCTTATTACTGCGGCAGTCCAAACCAGCTCACTTTCAATGATGAGGGAGAACGGCATGGATTCTGGATTCACGAAATCGCAGAATCCGTGAATAGCACTTTCATTGAAACCCCGGAGCGTTGCCACTATACGCTCAGAATCGGTCCCGATGAAGTGGCAGAGTTCATTACCAGCGGACTATTCTTCTGCCCGTTTAATGTAGAGGATGCCATTGTCAGAGTCCGCTATTCCTGTACAGCAGAACAGGAAAAGGCGTTCAATCGGGCAGAGTTCCAAAAGGTGATTCTGAGCGCAGGGGCATTCCACGTTTCCGAAGTCATCCCGGAGGACGTAGAAATCCTTGACGCGAAGAACCAGATCACAGAGCACGACGGACCTTCGGAGTGTCTGGAACGGTGGTTGCAGCTCAATGACGTACCCGAAGATATAACGGACAGACTCATGGAGCTTGCAGAGCCTATCATCCGGCAGGCTGACGATGGACGCGAGGACGGGAAGCACATTGGAGCATTTACGCCCCGCAAGATCGAGGTCAAAAACTACCGAAGTTATACGGAAGCTTCCTTCGATTTTGAGCCTGTACACATGGCTATGGTCAACGGTGCAAATGGTGTCGGTAAATCGTCGCTGTTTATGGACGCTTTGGCTGATTGTCTGTACGAGCAGAGCCGTAAAGAGGACATCGGCGGATGGGTCAGGGACGGCACAAAATCAGGAGCTATCACCTTCACCTTTGGAATGGGTGGTCAGGATTATCGGGTCATCCGAACCAGAACAAAATCAGGGCGCGGGACATTGGCACTTCAACGCCAAGACTCCGACTCTGGAGAGTGGATCAACGAGAGTGATACCACGATGAAGCTGACGCAGGCAAAAATTGAGCGTCTGCTAGGGATGGACTGCAATACATTCTGTTCTATCGCCTTGATTCGCCAGGATGCCTACGGCCTATTCCTGGAGGCAAGCAGTGACCGCCGTATGGAGGTATTGTCCGCCCTGCTGGGACTGGACATCTATTCCCGAATGGAAGAGCTGGCAAAAGCCAACGCGACAGAGCAACGCAGGAGAATCGCGGCTGCAAAGGAGCGAATCAGCATCCTTGGTGAGCAGATCGAGCAGAAAGAATCTCTCTTGCAGGAGGATTCAGCCCTACAGGAAGAGATCAGGGAATCTCAGGAACAGATTGAATCCCTGGAAGCTATGATTTCCGCCGAGGAACGCAGCGAAGCAATGCGGAAAGAAATCCTCTCTCAGGTCGAGTCAAAAGAACAGGAGGCCAAAGAATATGGGCGGCAGGCCAGCGAAAAGGTGCTGCTTGCATCTCAGAGGCAAACAGAGCTTGAGAAAGCTCAAGCCCTTGCTTCCGCCCTTCCTGTCGCTATGGATGCTGACAAGCGCATTAAGGAGGCGAGAGCTGAACTTGATAGCTTACAGGAGCAAGTGAAGAGACACGCCGCCGTAAACGCAGAGCTGGGAGAGCATAAAAAGGCCATAGATAGAAATGCCGCACGGCTGAGTGACCTTCAAAGGAGTATTGAAGACACTAAGCGCATCCTGTCTCAAAAGCAGGAGATTGAAGGGGCGTTACGAAGTGCGTCGGAACTCCATGCCAAGCAAGCTGAGGCAAAAGAGCGCCTTTCCCGTAAAAACGAGGCGGCAAAGAGGCTCCAAAAGGCAGGGGAAGATTTCTCCAGCTTTGTTGCGGAAAGCAGAAGAATCACTTCGGAATTGACCATCCAGCTCCAAAACCTCCAAAGGGAGGCGGACCGTCTTTCAGCAAGCGGCTGTCCCATTTCGGACAAGGCGACCTGCGTCTTTATGTCATCCGCTGTCGAAGCGAAATCTAAGATGCAAAGCGTGGAGGATAAGCTCCACGCAATCAAGTTGGAGCACAGGATACGATACGATGAGCTTGCCGCAGCCCATGACAAAGAGCGGCAGGAATATGACTCGCTGGGTGATCCCTATAACGACATGAAGGACCTTGACGCACAGGAAAGGGCACTCCTTCCATTGCTTAACCTTGCGCCCAGCCTTGCGGCGGCAGAAGCCAGACTCGCGGAACTGGAATCCAGCTTGAGAGAAACGCAGGACAGGCAGGCGGACGAGGAAAGGAGAAGTTCTGAACTTCTCATGGAAATGTGTGGATTGAGCCGAGCTGTAGACAGGGCACGAGACCTGAGTGGAATCATTGAAATCAATCAGGAAAAGGCGGACATGCTCAACGAATGCAGCGCAGCGACCGCAACAGCAGAAGCTCTTCGGCCTCAGATTGAAGACCTTTACCGCGAATCAATCGAGTTGGAGAAGAAAAGCCAGAACACGGCGAAAGAGGCGGAAGACATTAGGTCACGGGTCCCGCAGAACATAACGTCCGTAACAGCCTTGCGGTACGCGAGGGACAAGCACAAGCTTGATATTTCTACGTGGACCACACGCAGAGGGGCTATCTCAGCGAAGATGGAGGCGATCACGGAAGCCGAAACGCAGATTGCATCCCTCAGAAAGGAAACAGAAGAGATTGCTGCAAAGCTGAACGACTACACCACCCTGGTTAAAGCGTTTGGCCTGGATGGTATTCAGTACATGATTATCCGTGGGGTAGTACCGGAGATCATGCACCGTAGCAACGAAATCCTTACCGCTATGACTGGCGGGAAAATGGCAATCGACATCCGTACCGAGAGGGAACAGAAATCCTCCAAGCAGATTGTGAATAGCCTGGAAGTCTGGATCAATACTCTGGCTGGAGGCTCTAGGCCATATCTCAGCCACAGCGGAGGCGAGAAAGTACGAATCTCCCTGGCCGTGACATTGGGGCTTGCTGATGTCAAGGCACACAGAACCGGCGTTCAACTCGGAATGCTGTGGATTGATGAACCTCCCTTCCTGGACAGCGAAGGAACCGAAGCCTATGCGGATGCCCTTCAAAGCATGGCTCAAAGGAACCCAGCTATGAGGATTCTTGCAATCAGTCATGATCCGGCTATGAAGGGAAGATTCCCCCAAAACATCATTGTAAGCGCTGGAGAGAACGGAAGCACGGTCACAATGGAATAAGAGGCATACAAAACAAGTAGCTGGAGGAGGGGGTGCTCGTTGAACTACTTGCGCGAGATCAACGCCTTTGAAAAGCAGATGAGACAGCACCCTCTCTCTCCGACTGCGCAGCTTCTATGGTACAAACTGATGCAATTTGCCAATCTGAAATTCTGGCCTGAGTCCTTCCAGATGGATCACAGCACAGTTCTGGACATGCTCAACACAAAATCCGACCACGCTGTAATGGTAGCCAGAAAAGAAATAATACAGGCTGGATACCTCATTTATACACGTGGGAAACCGGGCACATACAGCCTGATACCACCGTCATCCAAAGAGTCGCCGGCCAACGCTTCCAGGCAAGAATGTCAGGAAGAAGATTTCCTTCTCCAAACCAGGGAAGAGAATGACTTGACACGCTATTTTGGATGGACTGAGGAAACGGCCCTGGAACTCGACCACATAACATCGGTTCTGTTTGCAGAGTTTTTGCCAGGGACGGAGCCAACCGATGAAGACCGGAAGCAGGTATTTAACTACACTCAGATTCAGGCAGAAGACAACGGCTCATTTTCGATCCAGTTCCCAAAGGAGCGAAAAGAGCTGTTGGCCTATGCGTTTGAGATTGCGAGGAAAAACCACGCTGTGAACTGGCACTACATCAATGGCATATACCGGAATTTTTCAGCAAGAGGCATTGAGACGAGAGAAGATGCTATCGCCTATGAATATGAACACCGAGGGGGGATTAAATGAACGAACTTCATGAAGAAATCTTTACCATCCAGGCGCGGCGCTGCAAACGATGTGGAGGTCTCCTGACCAGCAGAAAAGGCATTGCGGATGGTATGGGCCACACCTGCAAAATGAGGGCAATGCAGGAGATCAGGAAACGTGAACAACTGAAAGATCAACTGTCCCTTTTCGGGGCTCAAGATCAAGCAGAAACTTCGATTGGAGGACAAGGATGAACGTACACAAGAGCAAGATAGACTGGTGTACGCACACGTGGAATCCGGTAACGGGCTGTCTCCATGGGTGCGAATACTGCTATGCGAGGCGGATGATAAGCCGCTTCAAACCTCACGGAACAGAAAGGCCGATGACGGACCCGGATTCAAAAGCAACCGGCATTTTGGTCGAACAGGAAAGCGAAGGATGCTTTGTCACAACCAATCCGATCAAACTCGTGGATGAAACCGGCGAGTATGTACGGAGCACACCCTATCCTAAGGGCTTTTCTCCAACAATCCATATGTACACCCTAACCTATCCATCACAGAGGTTGATTCCCTCCCGGATTTTCGTTTCCAGCATGGGAGACCTGTTTGGAGAATGGGTCCCGGACAAGTGGATCACGGCAGTCTTTGAGCGGTGCAAGCTTGCACCCCAGCACACCTATCTTTTCCTGACGAAGAACCCCAAACGGTACAGGGAGCTTTATGAAAAGGGGCTTTTGCCTGCGGACCAGAACATGTACTACGGGACAACTATTACCGAACAGGATCAGGAATATTTCTGGTCGACCGGTCACAACTGCTTCGTAAGCATCGAACCACTTCTAGGACCTTTTGACAAGGAAGGAACGTTTTTCGGTATCAAGTGGGTCATCATCGGGGCACAGACCGGTCCCGGCAGTGACAAGCACAAGCCGAAACGTCAGTGGATCGAGCATATTGTGGAAGGTGCTCACAAGGTTGAAATCCCTGTATTCATGAAGAACAATCTGAGCAGCGCATGGGAAGCAGAACTGCTTAGAGAGCATCCGGCAGATATTGTCTGGCCGGATAAGACCTAATGCGGAGGGCTGCGATATGAAGAAACGTAATTGCAGGATGACCCAGAAGGAAAAGGACCTCCACGAAAGAGCCGTGAGGGTTAGGAAAATGACCGATGCACAGATTTGTGCATTACTGGATGAACCGGCATTCGGAGGAATTTCACCATCCGAAGCAAAGCAGACGGTCAAAAGCTTTATCGAGAAAGCAAGAGCTTGGCCGAATAACGGCATTGGGGCTTCCACGGCGGCGAAGCTGTTGAAGTTCCTGGACGAGGACTATGAGGAGTGATCCATCTTGACGGAACAAGAACGGGAACAGGTCAGGCGACGGTTCCAGGGCAAAAAATCCCGTGCTCAAGGTGCCTTCTTCGAGGAGATCATAAGCGCAGGCTGCGATTACTACCGAAGAGAAGGAATTGCAGATATTGAAAAGACACCGGAACCGATGAAGCCCATCAAACAGATCAGCGGAAAGAAATTTATTGCTGTCTACACAGGAGAGGCGCAAGCGGACTACAAGGGGTTTCTCAATGGAGGCCACGCAGTTTACTTCGAGGCAAAATCTACCGAGACCGGAGAGATGAGACAGGACAGAGTCACGGAGAACCAGGCAAAACGCCTGAATCGAGCCTATGAGATGGGCGCTATCGTTTTTGTCCTTTGCAGCTTCGGGCCTGGTGATTACTACAGGATTCCATGGAGAGTCTGGAAATCCATGAAACAATTCTTTGGCCGCAGATACTTCAAAGCTGAGGAGGTCCAGAACTTCAAGGTGAGGATCGTCCCCCCTGGTGTCCTGAAATTCCTGGATGACTTCGACGATATGAAGGAATGGTGATTGAATGCCAGCACCTAGAGGAAAGCACACTCACTTCTGCGGAGCAAGACGGCCATATATAGCGAAGAAAACCACGGAGGAAAAAAAATATCCGAGAGATGATCCTGCAAGGATTCAACGCTGTTTGAACTGCACCGTCCCTCCTGAGCGTTGTAAAGGCTCTGTTGTATGCAAGTACATGGGTGAGGATTTCTTATGACCGAGGAGGCCAGAGAATACACCTGGGATGACCTATGCAAGGAAAGAGCTGCAATGTGGGAACCGCACATCAAGGCGGGAGAAAGAACCATAAAGCAGCGCGAGAAAATGAGGCACACTTTTCCGTTGGTCCGTGTCACCCATCCGCTTTGTGGCGAGTTGCTGGTTCATGCAGGGAGTAACTGCGACGCAATCCAAGAGGCAGCGAAAGCCTGGAAGGTGGATGTCATGAACATCATAACGACGGCGGAGGTGTGGAGATATTATGAAAACAAATAACGATTGGAGGAAAAATCATGAATAAGTATCTGGTTTGGAGGGAAGCCCTGTGGGGCGAGTCCATCCTGAACGCCGCTTCTGGAAAGAGCGTAGATGCCGGGCTTCTCCGTCATCTCATCTGCAATGTGGAACGCCCGGAACAGGTCTCCAAGGCCGATTTCCTGGCAGTCATGGACGCTGTGGTGGGCGCGATTCAGATGCTCCCGGAGGAATGATGCGAGATATGAGAAGAGGTTACTTCGGTATCGGAATTTATAACGGGAAAACCCTATCGAACCTGGGAACACTCTGGCGAAGCGCAACGATCCTAGGAGCAGACTTCATCTTCACCATTGGCCGACGGTATAGGGCGCAGTGCTCAGATACCACAAAGGCCCACCGCCATATCCCACTGTATCACTACGAGGATGAAGAGGACTTCTTTAAGCATGTTCCCTATGACTGCCCCGTAGTGGCGGTAGAATTGGCAGAGAACGCAATCCCCCTGGAAAAATACTTCCATAGAGAGCGGTGCATCTACCTTTTAGGCGCGGAGGATCACGGCCTCCCGCCCTCTGTGATGGCACGGTGTAAGGATACGATCCAGCTCATGGGATCCCCGTGCTACAACGTGGCCGTGGCCGGGAGCATCGTCATGTATGACCGGAAAGCAAAGCTTGGAAAGGAGGGTTAATCACATGAAACCGATCCTATTCAACACCGATATGGTCCGGGCGATTCTGTCCGGGCAAAAGGCCCAGACGCGGCGGGTGGTGAAATTGAAATATAGCAATACCCACCATGAGATGAGGACAGACAAATACGGCACCCGACTGATTGAGATTCAGAACGAAGAACCAGGCGTTACCACCGTAAAAAAACCCGGACGGAACCACAACACACAGACTGTTGCATGCATAGGACCACAACCGCCATGCCGCCCCGGCGACATTCTGTATGTGCGGGAGACGTGGAACGGGGTAACAACCGGCAATCACACGGTGGGATATTGGTACAAGGCGGACGATAAGGATGAAAACCCGGATGACAAATGGCGTCCCTCCATCCACATGCCGAAGGAGGCTGCGCGGATATTTCTTCGGGTGACGGACGTGCGGGAAGAGCGCCTGCAGGAGATGACCGTCCGCGACCTGATTGCCGAGGGATTTGCGAGTCTCGCGGACATCCCGTATAGCGCAAGCGAGCGCTTTGACGAATTTAAAACCCTCTGGGACAGCACCATAAAGACCGCAGACCTTGACCGCTACGGCTGGGACGCCAACCCGTGGGTGTGGGTCATCAGCTTTGAGCGGTGCGGAAAGCCGGAGGTAGCGCCATGAATTATGATCTACAGGAATTCATTCGGGATAGAGACCGGGCACTCAGGAGCCTCAGCAAGAAACAGATTCTAGCATACATGAAGAAATACGGCCTGAAATGGCAACCAGGAAACGACATTGTTTTCTGGGCAGCAATTCACAAGGCTAGACTGTCCATCAATACCTTCACTGACGAGGAAAAGGCTTTTTCCGTTCGATGGTTGATAGAACACGGGTTTGCTCCTAGCGGATTGAGCATGGAGGAGATTGTGGAGATTCACAAAAGGAGAATGAACCATGCTCTGTAAAGATTGCGAACACTTCCACATTCGGTACGAACCTTTGAAGGGCGTTGATTTTGGCAAAGCAGAGTGCAAGAAATATGGGCTAGTTACGCCCTTCCTGGACCACCGCAAATTTAAGTGGCTCAGTTGTGTGGATGATGAGAAGGAGGCTGATGACAATTAAGTGGGGAATCTGGAACACCAATACCCGGCGATTCTGTTACGGCATAGCCGCCAAGGATCGTGCCGCTGCATACGCAGCCTTTAATCGAGTCGCCCCGAAAAAGGTGCAGCACCATCGGTGCTATGAAGTAAAGCCAATCCCGAAAGAGTGGATCAATCCTCCGAACATTCAGTATGCGAAGCAGAAAAGGAGGGAAAACCGAGAATGAAGCCAGTAGTTGTATGGAAGAAAAGCATTTACGATAACGATTTCGTCTGCAAATGCGGAGCGAAACTGTTCCATAAAGAAGATTTCCTTCTGACTGATTATGTTGGCTACCTAGATGAGGACCCGAACAAACTGTTCTGCCGTCATTGCATGACCCCGGTTGCCGTCATTAGACTGTATAACGGCACATTGCCGGAGGGCACTATTGGCGGAGAATGGCCGGAGGAATAACCATGAAGAAGGTTTATCCGAACTGCCTTTACAGTGAAGTCGGGTGTAGAGGCCCGATTGAATGTCTCCATTGCGGCTTCGATCAGAAGGAAGCTGAACGTCGGAAGACAATCCCTCTAACGAGAGGCAAGGATGGAACAAGAAGAAAGCTCATTCGCAGCAAGCGGAATCAGGAGGTGGCGCATGAAGCAGAATGAACAGCACACCTACCAGCTTCTTCTAACCGAGAAGCAGGCCAAGATCGTTTCCCATGCCTGCGAGTTTTATGCCCGTATCAGGATGGGACAGTTCAATGAAATCATTCATTCCTGCCTGGATATCAGGCTGAACACAGATGACTACTGCAATCGTCGTGACGATGCAGAACAAGCATTGCTGGTGGCGCGGCGATTTATCTACCCGGAACTCCATGGTCTAGGTCATTCCTATGGGATCGGGAAATTTGAGGATGCGGATTTGTCCTTTGACGTATATCAAGTCATCCGGACAAAGTTCGGAGACCCCAGAGGAATATTCAGCTACCACCAACTGCCCTTGTTCAGAAAGCTCGAAGATGACAGCATGAACCCTAGGGAGGGAGGAAAATGATACCCACCGTTATTGCATTTGTTGTCGGATTACTCATGGGGACAGGTATCGGCCTGTTTGCCCTGGCACTCTGTATAGCTTCGAAGGAGGATGATGATGAGAACAGTTGAAGAAATCTTACATGGGCTGGATTGCGGTCCGCTAAACGAGTTGGAGGAAGTCGCTCTGGAAGCAGCGACACTTATCCGGCACCTGCTCAAGCACAAGGACAAAGAACTGATGCTAGAGGTCATATCTCAGTTGGACGGGAGCAATAATCCTGGCATCCCTGGCGGCGAATACTGGCAAGCCATTTCTTCCATGAATGCAAGGCAAGAAGCCAAAGGCAAAAACAAGTACGGACAGCCTCTTGAGGATAACAACACCCTCACTTTTATTCAGCGGATTGAGCACCTGCAAGAGGAATTGATTGACGGTCTCAAATATGCAGAGCATCTAAAGCGCCTGAATAAAGACGGAATCACTCTCAACGATTATCAACGTGCAGCCATGAGGACCGCAAGCGGAATGATATATGGGGAAGGCAAAACCAATTCCATGCTCATGAACGCAGCCCTCGGATTGTCCGGGGAATCCGGCGAAGTAGCCGACATCATCAAGAAGCACACCTTCCAGGGGCACGACCTGGATAAAGATCATGTGGCAGAGGAATTAGGGGATGTTCTTTGGTATGTAGCCATCGGTGCCGAAGCTCTCGGATTGACTCTAGGAGAAATCGGACAAAGAAACATCGAAAAGCTCAAGGCCAGGTATCCCGAGGGCTTTGACAAGAGCAGAAGTATTCATAGGGAGGCCGAAAATGCAGAAGAAGAAAAAGGTCAACCCCAAATTACGACCGGCCACACAAGCGGATATCCGCAAAGCGAAACGGGAGGCCACCAGTGAGGCAATAAGCTACGCATGGGCCATCATGTTCACAGTCATGCGGGACAAGTTCGGCTACGGGCCTGTTCGTCTACAGCGGATGTGGGGCGAAGTAAATAAACTGTCAGAGGCCATTTCTGATGGCTATGTCAACGTGAAGGACCTCATGGAGGTATTGGATAAAGAAGCCGGGATTATCCTTACGGATGAAAAGGACGGCAAGAAAACGGAGGGCAAACAATGAGCATTGAAAGGTTCAGAGATCAGTTTACGCCCGTCTGTGACCTCTGTGAGGCACGGCTTCCCGGAGAGTTCAGTTTCCATGATGCAGTCCAAGCGAAGAAGGACGCAGGCTGGATCAGCAGGAAGGTTGACGGAGAATGGGAGGACGTTTGTCCCGACTGCCAAAGAGAGGAGCGTGACATGAAATGAGTCAGCGCAGGGAAAAGCGGTTCAGACAGCTTGAGCGTCGTGTTGAAAAACTGGAAGTTGCAGCAGCTTATGGGAACCTACTCCGGGAGCTTTACAAAGAAGACCCGAAGCTGAGTCTCCCCGACCAGAATACCACCAAAAGCATCATCGACAAGATCAAGGATTTCTTCCGATAAAAAAAGACCGCCTCCGCCGTAGCGGAAGCAGCCCCTGAGCAAGGTTATTCTACCACACAGGAGGCGGCAAATCAATGAAAAATCCACCTATCGACATCGAAAAAACAATCAAAGTTGCGGTAGAGGCAGGCAGATTGTCCGCCAGCCGGACCGCGAAAGATGCGTATAAAGCGACGGAACGCAGGCTTTACGCAATCCCTGTCCTGCGGAGAAAACTTGAAGATGACAAGGAAAGGCTTGAGGAAATCAAGGCGCATGGTCCAAGGCACAAGAGTTCCAGCGTCAGCCGCTTTGTCAGGAGTGGCGCAAGACTCACCCCGGATGAGATTCTTGAAGCAGTCATTATGGATGCAGAAGCCACAATCGCCGCTGATGAGTATGAACTTGAAGTCATGGAAAATGCCCTGGACTTCATTTCCGAAGATGACTACTATCTGACTGTCACAGGTCGCTATATTGAGGAGCTTACTGATGAGGAGATCGCCGCCAGAATCCCGTGCGATTCCTCTACGGTTTGGCGCAACAGAAAAAGGCTGGTGCAGCGTGTGGCAATCATGCTGTATGGAGCCGCAGCGGTGAAATGATCCCCGCAATTATCCGGCGCAAAAATCGTGCAGTTGACCCGTGCAATTTATCTGTGATACAATCCATCACAATGATAAATGCGCGATGACAAAGCTCCACGGTGACGGCCAAATGACTGTCACCGAATTTTTACCATAAAATATGCGAAAAGCTGTGACAACTGTACAAATTTATGGTATAATACTTGTATAAAATAAACAAAGGAGCTTTTGTCATGAAAAGAATCTGCTTACTCGACCTGAACTACACTCTAGTCTCTAACCAGCAGGCAACCAGGATGCTCCGCCCTTTTTCGGCACGGATGCAAGCTGAAGAGTACCGGACTGAGCTGCTGGATGCAATCAAAGATGACTATGTGATCCTCATTACCGCACGGCCCAATTATCAGGCGAAGGAAACGCTTGCGAACATTGCGCGGAAGACAGGGTGGAGACCTCAGGAGTTTTACTTCAACGACATCAACGCCAAGCCTCCTGTGTTCAAGGAGAGCGCATTGCGGCGGTGGGTCTTCCCCAAGCACGGGAAAGAGCCGATGCAGTTCTACGCACTCGAAAGCAACCCGGATACAAGAGAAATGTATGCGAGGTATGGGATTCACGCCCAGCCCTACAGCACCTTCCTGAAAGGTCTGACTAAGCCTGTCAACGAGGAACCGGCCTTCACTCAGATGAGCATGTTCTGATAATCAACGTCATCCTGCGGGACGCACAAGCGTCCCGCTTATTTTATGCAGAAAGGAAGGATCGAATGGAAACACGAACACTGAAATTGGCGGACATCCATCCGTCGGAGTATAACCCCCGGTTCCGGTTCACCAAAAAAGACTTCGAGTATTCCGCACTCGCAAAGAGCATTGACGAGTATGGACTTGTTGTTCCCCTGCTGGTAAACACCAGGAACATGACCTTGATTTCTGGACATCAAAGGTTCTGGATCATGCAGGACCGCGGCGAAGAAGAAGCGGATTGCGTAGTGGTTGACCTGGACGAAGCTCAGGAACGTGCCCTTTGTATCGCCATGAACAAGGTTTCTGGAGAATGGGATTATGGCCTGCTTGCTGATCTCTTGGAAGAGATCAGGGACGCAGGGATCGACACCGACATGACCGGCTTCCGGGAGTTTGAAATCAGCGACATTCTCGGAGAGCTTGAGGATGAGCAGAGCGACATTGACCTTGAGAGGGGCAAAACCCCGAAGAAGGAGGACAAGAAAGACGGTCTCGTATGCCTCGTCGGAGAATACAAATTCCGCATCCCTGATGAGCTTTGGGAAGCTACGATTGCAGACATCCGCCTGAAAGTCGGCTTCACCAAAGAGAAAGTCATTGAAGAACTGCAAAGGAGGTTGTACCGGGATGAAGATTCAGAAGCTTGAAATCACCCAGATTCATGCCAGTGAGTACAACCCACGAATCACTCTGACGAAGGACTCCAAGGAGTATCAGCATCTCAAGAACAGCATCGAGACATACGGCCCGGTAGAGCCAATCGTCGTGAACGCAGAAACTCATGCCTGCATCGGCGGTCATCAGAGGCTCAACGTCCTGCGGGACCTCGGATATACAGAGGTCGATTGTGTCATGGTGGAGATCAGCGACAGAGCCAAGGAAAAGGCTCTCTGCGTCGCGCTCAACCGGATCAAAGGCGAATGGGATATGACGAAGCTGGCCGAGCTTTTGTCTGACGAAAGCATCCAGGCCCTTGAGACCGGCTTTGATGAGGGCGAAATTGACCTCACAGCATACCTGGCAGCAGAGGACATCTACGAAGACGATGATTCCGACGAGGATTATTATGACTCGGACGATGAGGAAGAATACGACGATGATCCCGACGAAGAACCCGATGACTACGTGGACCCGGAGAAAGGTGCCGAAGGTACAAACGGCGTGTGCTACTTCGGGGCATTCAGATGGAAGATACCTACCGAGAAGTACGAGCAGCTGATGGCCGATATCCGTAGTAAAGGATGCTTTGCAAAGCCGGATGTCGTGAAAGAGATCATAAGGAGGGTGACAAGTGATTAAGCTGGTTCCCATCGGGGAAATCCATGCCTCCACCTACAATCCCCGAAAAAATGATGAGCGTCGCCTGAGTCTGACAGAGCTTTCCCTTCGGAAACTCGGATTCGTTCTGCCTATCTTCGCAGATGCGAACGGCGAAATACTCAGCGGACACCAGAGGCATTTTGTAGCACAGCGGATGGGATTCACTAAGGTTCCTGTCCAGTACGTGGAGGCAATGTCGCTGGAGAAACGGCAGGCAACAAACGTCCTGTTCAACCGTGCAACCAATGACATCAAGAAGACGGTCAACACGGAAAGCCTGAAAAACAGTCTGTACAACTCCGACATCATCGCCCTATGCGACGCAGTGCCGGACATAGAGCCGGATACAGATGAGTCCTTCCCGTGCGTGTACAAAGCGAGGAGAGCTGACACGATGCAGCTTGCAAAGAAGAATGTCAGCAGATTCACCCCCTACTGTTTTACAAACGCTCGAATGCTGGAAGAAAACTGCGGTGGTGTCTCCATGCCCATCATCGTAGGCGAGGAGATGAACGTCCTTAACGGAATCGGGCGGCTGCAAGTCGCAAGTGAGAAGAAGCGGAAATTTGTCCAGATCGTTCAGGTGGACAAGGATCACGAGGAAATTGCCCGTCTTTTCCTGAATATGCTGTCCATGGATTTTGACTTCAAGGGCAGATATGCAGATGTACTGCGCTATAACGCATTCATGCGGGAACGGAACACGAGGGAAACAGATGAAGAAGGTAATCCCGCCCTAGGCAATGGCTTCTTCAAAGGAATCTTCCCGAAGTACAACGGGAGAGACTTCTGCAAGCTGGAGGGCAAAGCGAGAAGCGAGTGGATCAAGAAGTACGGAGACAAGATCGTTGATTTCGGAGCTGGCAAACTGAACAACACCAGGAACCTGCAAAACGCTGGCATCCATGTGTCCGCATTTGAGCCGTATTTCGTCACCATCGGTGATAAGGTTCACAAGCAGACAAGCTTAGAAATCGTAAACAAATTCCTGGACGACGTGGACAGCGGCATTGAGTTCACGTCCGTTTTCATTTCGTCTGTGTTCAATTCCGTCCCCTTCATTGAGGACCGGGAGAAGATCGCCGCTATCCTTGCTGCTCTCTGCCTGCCGGATGCGCAGGTCGTATGCTGGTGCCAGTCAAACGAAGTCGGTCAATTCCAAAGCGTGGCCGGGAAAGGCATCAAGGAAGCGAAAAAGTCTTCTTTCCTACTGGAATATGAGCCGAACACAACCATGGGAGACCTGAACCTTCATCTCAAGGTCCAGAAAGGCCATACCAGAGAAGAAATGCTGAGAATCTTCCAGCCCCATTTCCGCAGGATCAAGAGGCTGGACAAGATCAATCTGTTCTGGTATCTGGAAGCAGACAAGCCGATTGTGGACCCGAAGAAACTTGCCGAAGCACTGGACTTTGAATTTGAGCTTCCCTATCCTGACGGCTCTCGAATGGGTCTTTCCGGGAGAGCGCGTGCAGTTTTTGAGCGCAGGCTTGGAATCGCTCTCCCGCCCCCGGAAAGGAAGGAAGCGCCATGAAGGATGAGGTAGTCCAGGATGGAAAGTGGGAGTTCAACGACGAGGTAGCACGGTGTTTTGACGATATGCTTGAGCGCAGCATACCTGATTATGAGAATATGCGGCGGCTTTCCTTCGCGGTTGGCAAGCATTTCGTGAAAGAAGGATATGACATTGTAGACATAGGCTGTGCAAACGGAAACGCTGCTCTTCCGTTTGTAAAGACCTTTGACAATCGTTTCATCCTGTGTGACGTTAGCGATTCCATGCTTGACCTGTGCCGGAGAGGTTTCAAGGAGTACCCAAATGTCCAGCTCGTCCACCACGACTTGAGGGAAGGACTTCCAGAGTCAACCCCTTGCCTGGTGCTTTCCATTCTTACGGTACAGTTCACTCCCATTGAATACCGGCACAAGATAATCAAAAGCATCTATGAGCACCTTGCCCCCGGTGGTGCTCTTATCTTTGTGGAAAAACTGCTGGGCGGAACCTACGACATAGATTCCGTTCTCGTGGATGAGTATTACGCCATGAAGTCAGAGCATCAATACACAGAGGAGCAGATCAAATCCAAACGCAAGTCTTTGGAAGGGGTGCTGGTCCCTGTGACGGAAAGCTGGAACATTGATATGCTCAAAGGAGCAGGCTTCCAGAAGATTGAATGTTTTTGGAGGTATCTTAACTTCTGTGCCCGGATAGCGGTCAAGTAGGTAGCTCCTACCACCTGGAAAAGGAGGGTAGAAGAGAATGCCGAAACTAAGCGACACAAAGCCTTGGGAGCAGCAGGAGGGCGAAAGCGCAAAGGCATTCGGAGCGTTCTCTTTGTACCTTGATATGGGCGAGAAAGCCACCCTCCGGCTTGTTGCACAGCAGTTAAACAAGAGTTTGACACTGATAGGCCGATGGAGCAAGAAATACAAGTGGGTGGAGCGAAAGGCCGCATACGAAGCAGACATCAGGCGGAAAACCTACGAAGAGGCCGTGAAGAAGTCAAAGAAAATGGCGAACCGCCATATTTCAATGGCTATGAAATTACAGGAGAAAGCTCTGCAAGCACTGGAAAAAACCAACCCGGAAGATATAGACCCCAAAAACCTGCTTGCTTTCATTCGAGAGGCGACAAAGCTGGAACGAGAAGCGCGAGCACATATTGTTCAAGATGCAATGCCACCCGAGGAAAAGGGAGAGGTGTATGAAGTGGAATATATCGAAGACATTGAGGCCGATATTTACGGTGACAGATAATGGTACGCAGAATACGGAAAAAGAAGACAATCCCCTTCAACTTCGGAGGACCGCACAAGGATTATATCCGAGAGTGCGAAAACTGCACCTTCAACATCCTGGAGGGTGCTGTCCGTTCTGGCAAAACCATTGATAATGTCTTTGCTTTTGCGCATGAGCTGAAAACGACGCCGGACCGCATACACCTTGCCACCGGCTCAACTATGGCGAATGCAAAGCTGAATATCGGTGATGCAAACGGATTTGGCCTTGAATACATTTTTCGCGGTCAATGCAGATGGAGCAAGTTCAAAGACAATGACTGTCTGCGGATCAAAGGGATAGCAACGGGAGGCGTTGAGAAGATCGTCATCTTCACCGGCGGCTCAAAATCCGACAGCTATAAGAAAATCCGTGGTAACAGCTATGGGATGTGGATTGCCACGGAGATCAATCTGCATCATGACAACACCATCAAAGAAGCGTTTAACCGTCAGCTTGCAGCGCAGCGAAGAAAAATATTCTGGGACCTAAACCCGGAACACCCGAAGGCACCAATCTATACAGACTATCTCGACGTTTACGCAGAAAAAGCAGCAAACGGGACGTTACTCGGTGGATACAACTACAGACACTTCGACATATTCCAAAACCCGAATATTTCAGAGGAACGGCTGAAAGAGATTATCAGCCAGTATGACGAGGGGTCGATATGGTATATCCGCGACATTCTGGGAAACAGAACCATAGCCGAGGGCCTTGTCTATCCGATGCTTGCCGCAAGCATAGCAGCAAATGACAAGAAATACTTTCTCCCCGCTTCGGTGGCAATGCAAATGGCACAGAAAGCTTTGGGGAAAAGCTCCAGCTTGATTATGGATTCATCCATTGATGCGTTTATTGAGATCGTCGTAGGCGTTGACTTTGGAGGGAACGGATCAGGACACGCTTTCGTAGCGTCCGGTTTTACAGAGAGCTATGAAAAGCTGGTTGTTCTCAGGACCGTAAGGTATGTTGATGGAGAACGTGATCCAGATACCGGGAGACGCTTGAAGGACATTGACCCGGAAATGCTGAACGCACTGTTCTTGAAATTCATTCGTGGCATCGTCCGTGATTACGGATTCGTCACAAGGGCATACGCGGACAGCGCAGAGCAGGTGCTTATCAGAGGTTTCCGAAACACCCTGAACGCAAATGGCCTGGGCAATATCAGGATTGAAGATGCGAGGAAGGGATCAATAATCGGAAGAATCCGAACAACGACTACGCTTGCAGCACAAGGCAGAATCCTCTTCACAGAAGATTGTGAAAGCTTTGAAAACGCAGTGAGTATGGCCGTATGGAATCCGAAGAGCATTGATCCAGAACGGTTGGATGACGGTTCCTCTGATATTGATACCCTGGACGCTTTTGAGTACAGCTTCGAGGCGAGAATGGACAGGCTTCTCCGCAACACATCTCTTGGAGGAAAGAACGATGGCGATAGGAGATTTCATAAGGAGGCTGATAGGTAGAATGCTACCGAAACAGAACCTTGAGAAAAAGCTGGGAATTAAAATCGCTACGTCCGGGATCATGGACAACGAGATTCAGCTTTGGCTCAAAATGTATCAGAATGAACCTCCGTGGAAGGGCGGGGATGAGCATATTAAATGCCTGAATCTCCCTGCATCCATCTCAGAGGAATTGGCACGGCTCGTATTAACCGAGTTTACAATTCTGGTAGATGGAAGCCCACGGGCAAACTTCATCAATGACCAGCTAAATACAATGCTGGGTGGAATGAGCAATGTAGTAGAAATGTGGTGCGCTCTCGGCGGTATCGCCTTGAAGCCCTATGTTTCAGGAGAGAATGAGGCCACAGGACAGCCGGAAAAAATCTGCCTGGATGTAACCTACGCCAGCAGATTCTTCCCGACAGCGTTCAACAGTAACAAAGAGATCACAGGCGCGGTCTTCATTGACTCAAAGCGCGTCGGTGACTATGTGTACACGCGGCTTGAGCATCATAACCTGGAAGGTACTCATTACACAGTAAAAAACAGAGCTTTTCGCTCCGAACGTCTCAACTCCGTGACATCTGAGGATGACAACATGAACGTCGCACAGCCGTTCTCGGAGGAGGTTTCTTTGGATGCGGTCGAAGAGTGGAAAGCCCTTGAACCCGTAGTTGAGATGGACGGCATTGACCGTCCTCTTTTCGTTTATGTGAAGGTTCCTAGGGCCAACAACCGGGATTTGATGTCTCCCCTCGGGGTAAGCGTTTTCAGCCGTGCAACAGATTTGATCGAAGAAGCGGACAGGCAGTTCAGCCGCATTTTGTGGGAGTATGAAGCTAAGGAGGCTGCAATCGACGCAGACGAAGCCTTGTTTGACACCGACAGGAAAGGCAATCCGATTCTCCCCCATGGGCGTGAACGGCTCTACAGGTCCTATCATTTCGGCTCAACGAACAAGCAGGGTTTCATTGAAGCGTTTAGCCCCGAGATCAGGGACAATCCCATGTTCAACGGCCTGAACAAGCTTTTCCGTAACATTGAGTTCCTTTGTGGACTAGCATACGGAACGCTGTCGGATGTGAATGTCAGTGCGAACAGCGAAAAAACCGCTACCGAGATCAAAGCATCAAAGCAAAGGTCCTACACTACCGTCAATTCCCTGCAAAAGGCATGGGAAGACGGCCTGCATAGCCTTATCCAGGTTATGGACATGATCTGCACCCTCTATAACATGGCTCCCATGGGAGAGATCGAAACGGCAATCACCTGGGGGGATGGAGTGCTTGAGGACACGGATGTGGAATATCAGCGTAGATGGCAGATGGTCATGGCCGGAAAACTCAAGCTCTCCCTCTTCTACTCATGGTATTTCGGATGCACAGAGGAACAGGCAATCGAGATGATTCCAGAATCACAACCTGTTTTCCCGCCCGAAGAGTAGGAGGTTAAAAGATGCTGACCCCTGAGTATCTTAACCACTGTACGGATCACCTTCTGGGGCTTTATGATGAACTTGACAGAGCTATCATTGCCGACATTTCAAGGCGAATAGTAAAGACAGGTGGAATCACTGCAACAGCGGAGCACCAGATAGATAAGGTCCAGCAGAGCGGAATGCTCCTGAGTGATGTGACAAAAGAGGTCGCTACAGTGACCCGGTTTTCGGAAGAAGAAATCGAAAGACTGTTCAACGAAGCCGGTATCGTTGGAATGCAGAACGACGTGAAACCCCTCATCCTTGCAGGGCAGCAGGTCATCCCAGGAATGGAGCGAAACGGCCCACTCCCTGTGCTCAACGGTGAAGTTGTCGGTTTGAACCTGTCTCCAGCAATGAAGCAGGTCCTTGAAGCTGCCATTGCGAAGACGAAGGGTGACTTGCGGAATCTCACGATGACAACCGGAGTAACTGCGTCATCTTCCTACCTTGAAGCAGTGAATGCAGCATACATGAAAGTTCAGTCTGGAGCGTTCACGTATCAGCAGGCAATCCGAGAAGCAGTAAAGGAAGCGGCGGTTGGAGGCAACCATGTGTCCTACCCGTCCGGTCGCCTGGATCAGCTTGATACAGCAGTCCGTAGATCAGTTCTCACGGGTCTCAATCAGACTTGTGGAAAACTCACGGAGCTTTACGGGAAGGACCTTGGATGTGAATACTACGAAACATCTGCCCATGGAGGAGCGAGACCTTCTCATGCGGTGTGGCAGGGCCGGGTATTCAAGATCGAGGGGGCAACAGCCGATTATCCAAACTTCGAGGAAAGCACAGGCTATGGAACCGGCGCAGGACTCTGTGGATGGAATTGCAGGCATTCCTTTTATCCCTTCTGGCCCGGCATCTCCTCTCCTGCATACACAAAGGAGATGCTGGATTCCTACGACAGGCCAAAGTATTCCTTCAATGGCGACAAGCTGACGGAATATGAAGTCTCCCAGCTCATGCGGGAATGTGAGCGAAAAATCCGCGAGAGCAAACGTGAAGTAATCGGATTTCAAGCCGCTATGGATGCAGCTTCCGGCTCGACAAAGGAAGCTCTGAAAACCGACTATGAGAGTGCGGTATTGTCCCTCAAAAGCAGGGAGGCCGCATACAAAGAACTATGCAGGCAGACAAGACAAGCCACGGATGGAGCGCGAACAAGTGTCGTAGCGGTAAAGGGTAAAGATGGCTCAATTCTTTCGTTTGATCGTTCTACCGCACAAAGAGCGCGGCAAACCAAAATAAGGCTTGAAAAGGAACGGGAAAGAGATATAATCAAGAGTAGTGGATTGGAAAATGCCCTACAACCTGGTCAAAGGCTTCCGAACTCTTTGCAGGCTCAAACTGACGCGAATAAAATCCAGGGATATGCCCTCAACAGCAATCACCCTGTCGGCAAGGAAAAGGCCCGTGTATTCAATTCGGTTCTGGGGTATCATTATGAAAACTGGAATAAGCTGTCGGATCAGATATTCAACGGTGTTCAAACCGGAACCGTATCCAAGGTAACTGAAACGCAATATGGCACCAAATATGAAGTGCCGCTAAGAATAACCGGAGAGAAGAAAAAGAGCATGGTAGTAAATACTGTGTGGCAGGTCGATAAAGGCAAAGAATCCCCGAGGCTTATAACGCTTACTTTCGATAAGCGGACCATAAGGAGCGAAAACTGATGTTTGGATTATACGACGTTGTATCTCTCGTAAATGACGATGAGAAACACGGTGTAAAAAAAGAGCATATCGGAGCCGTTATTGATATTCTCTCTGGCGGAGCAGCGTACACCGTGGAGTTCCTTGATGACAAGGGAAACACCAATGAGGAAGCTCTATTCACAGAGTATAAGGAAAGCGAGTTGCGATTAGTCAGCCGCTACGAAGACGTTATTCCTTGATGACTATACCGCCTACGGGCGGTATTTTCATATCCGAAACTATTATTCCACGGAAGGAGGAAAAGCAATGACAGCACGAGGACACCCCTGAGGGCAGCGCAGGATTGCGCGTATTGCATTTTCGGCAACAAGACATAAAAGATCATTACCAACAGAACAAAACGGCTGTACGGGCGTTCTCTCGCGTCTCATGCAGCACAATTCGATGGGCGAGCATCTTCGAAAGATGTTTCGGCCCTTTTTTCTTGCCCTGAGCATGGCATATAAACTGCATCGGCTCCCAAGGCGTGACGGGACATAAAGACACGCATTCCCTTTTGGGCGGGGATATAAATGCTCAATAGCAGGCCCGGAGTGAACCGGGATATAAACAAAATCAGCGAAATGGAGGAAAAACCAATGGCGTATGAATTTCTCAAGAAACTGTTCGGGACCCCGGCAGAGGGCGAACAGCCCAAGGCTCTGACCTATGCGGAGCTGGAGGCAGCTATCGACGCGGACAAGGGCATTACCCTCGTGAATCTCAAGGATGGCGGCTATGTCAGCAAGGACAAATTCGATGCAAAGGATACCGAGCTGAAAGGCGTTCAGGCGCAGCTCTCCACGGCCAATGAGACCATCAAGGGTTTCGAAGGCCAGAACATCGAAGGGATCAAGAACAAGGTTTCCGAATGGGAGCAGAAGTATAACAAGGATACCAAGGACCTGCGTGACAAGCTGGACGCGCAGGAACGCTCCCACGCCGAAGAAATGTTCCTGTCTGAGTATCACTTCACCAGCAAAGCAGCCCGTAACGGCGTGCTGGCGGAGCTGAGATCGAAGAACTTCTCTATCGAGAACGGGACCCTTCTCGGCGGCAAAGAGTTCATGCAGGGCCTCATGGAGAATGAGGACTACAAAGGCGCTTTCGTAGCGCAGGACAATGGTGGCGGTAACGATGGCGGCAACGAAGATGGCAACGGGAACAACGGCACCGGCGGCGATAACGGCCAGCAGGGAGCCCAGAGCAACACCGGAAACATCTACACCGGCAAGTCTATGCCTCGATTCTCTGGGGGCACCAATGGCGGCGTAGGCAGCGGTGGCGATAACTCTCCCAAGTTCAACTTCGGATTCCAGCACGTCAGAGAACCGGCACAGAAATAATCTTTAACAGGAGGAAACAAAAATGCCCGCTCTGAACTATGCAACTGAGTACCTGGCAGCACTGGAACTGGAATTTCCTTATGTGCTGTACTTCGGCGCACTCTTCTCTACGCCGAATAACGGTCGGTTCCGCTGGGTCAACTCCCGCGTAATTGAGATTCCCACCCTGACCACCACGGGCCGTATCGACGGCGACCGTGACACCATCGGGGCCCGGAAGCGCAACTACAACAACGGGTGGATTCCCCTGACCCTGGAGAATCACCGTACCTGGCAGACCCTCGTACACCCCCGCGATATCGACGAAACCAACCAGGTTGCGTCTATCGCCAACATCACCCGTGCTTTCAACGAGCAGCAGAAGTTCCCGGAGATGAACGCCTATCTCATCTCTAAGGTCTTCTCCGACTGGTGCGGCAGCGGGGCAGGTGCCCGTACCCCGGACACCACCGCCCTGACCGCAGATAACGTCCTGGAAGTGTTCGATCAGTTCATGCAGGACATGGATGACCGGCGCGTTCCCCGTCAGGGCCGTATTTTATACGTCACACCCGAGGTCCGCACCCTCATCAACAATGCGAAGCAGATTTACCGTCATATCGACCTCAACTCTGCTTCCAGCGCGATCCGTCGCGGCATCACTTCCATTGATGAAGTGGAAATTCCCGCCTCCGTTCCCTCTGACATGATGAAGACGCTTTACGACTTCACCGAGGGCTGGTCTGTCGATGACGACGCATTGCAGATCAACATGATGCTGGTGCATCCGCAGGCGGTCATCACTCCCATCTCCTACGAGTTCGCCCAGCTTGACCCGCCCTCCGCTGGGTCTCAGGGCAAGTGGGATTACTTCGAGGAGAGCTTCGAGGACGTTTTCGTTCTGCCCATGCGGAAGGACTGCATTGCCTTCAACGTGAAGGGCAGCGGCGGCGGCTATACTGCTGTAGCAACCCCGACCGGCAATCCTTCCACCAACAGCTACTATGAGAAGGTGAACGGCCACTACGTTGCGTCTACCGACACCACGGTTGACTCTACGAAGACCTACTACACCAAGAACTCCTGAGTAGCAGATCAAGCAATAATCATAATGGCCCGTCGGGATTCATTCTCGACGGGCCATTTCATCAAAGGAGGCAGCTCACATGCTGAAAGCACGAAAGAAAAACCGGGTCATCCGCATCCCGGATGAAAAGGCGGAAGAGTACAAGTCTCTCGGCTACCGGATCACCGATATGGACGGGAATACCGTTTATGAGCCTGAGGACAAGGACGCAACGATTGACTTGCTCCAGAAGGAAAACCTGCGGCTCAAGGGGGAAATTGCAGAGCTGAAAATGCTTCTGGGCAAACCCCAGGGCGAAGAAAGCGAAGCAATCCCGAAGAAAGCCGACAAGAAAACCGAAGCCAAAGCTGAGTAAGGCAGGTGTTTTTCATGGCATACGCTGACTACGAGTATTATTCTTCTGAGTTTTCGGGGAAGTCCATCTCAGAAGATGATTTCCCCGGATATGAGAAGAAAGCTGCTGCCATTATCGACCATGTGACTTTCGGACGGATTTCAGCTCTTCCTGCCATACCCGATATTGTCCGAGACGCTACCTGTGCTGTCGCAGAAAAGCTCAAGCAATTTGATGACGCACGGGTAACGGACGATGCAGGCAGGGAGCTGGCGTCCGAGTCCAATGACGGGTTCACGGTTTCTTTCCGCAACACCGGAACGGAAGAAGCCATGAACGCACAAACCAGGCTGATACTGACCACTATCCGAACGTATCTAGCCAATTCTGGCCTTATGTTCAGAGGGATTTCCAGACGGTACGACCTACCGGACACTGTTTAGCCGAGTGGAGGACAAAGCAGATGATTACTGCGACTTTTGATATTGTCCTCCTCAACAAGAGGCTGGACCGGGCATCCCGAAGGGATGTTTACTATGCAACTCAGATTTCAGGCGTATCTCACCATGAAAAACGTCAGTCATCAAGAGATGGCGGCTTCCATTCAGAGAGCGAGACACACAAAATCAGAATTCCGATAGAAGCAACCGTAGAGGGCGGCAAGAGCTACCTAAACGAGGCATACTACGATGCTCTTTCGGATAATGAAATCCAGAAGCATTGGACGATCCATAACGAAGACCTGATTATACTTTGTGCATCAAAAATTGAGAACATCGACACCCCATTCACAGACGGCTATCTAACCTGGGAACAGGCGGAAGCCCTTGCCGGAAGGATCGGCCTTAACCGGGAGATCATCCGTGTTGTGGAGTATGCGGATAACACCCTCAGAGGTAGCACGACAAAGCACTGGTGGATTGGAGGCGCATAATATGGCAATCAAGCAACCGCGAAACAATGGTTGTCTTAGCTGGAGCACACTCTTTGCCCAGCAGCGCAACGCCCAATTCACCAGGATGCAGCAGTTTATTGACAGTGAGGTTCTTCGACATTGCGATCCCCTTACGCCAAAGAGGACCGGAAACCTCATCAACTCAGGAAAGATGGGGACCGTTATTGGAAGTGGAGAGGTAAAGTATATTGCGCCCTACGCGGATAAGCAGTACAACGAAACCTCAGAGTCAAGATCGTATGATCCGAACCGTGGAGCACATTGGTTCGAGCGCATGAAGACAACACACAAGTATGAAATCCTAGAGGGCGCAAAGAAGGTGTGACATGGTTTCATCTATCATCGAAGGAATCACAGATTTTTTTATTCAGTGCCCGTTGTTGAAGGATGGAGCATTCCGGGTGGATGCCCTTGGAGATCATGGTGTTGAGTACACCATCGAAACCGGAATTTTCACCCCTATTGTCCGGACCTACGTCAACGGAGACACAGAGCGGATTTATCAATTCAATTTCGGGAGCCGGGAGTTCTATTCGCTGGACAGAATACAGAACATCGAGAACAGCGTGTTCTATGAAGAATTTGCTGCCTGGGTGGAGGAACAGGACAGCTTAGGAAACTACCCGGAAATGCCTGAAAAGTGTTCTCCGCTCTCTATGACCGTGCTTTCTCCCGGCTATCTTTTCGATGGAGCCATGAAAAACGCACGGTACCAAATCCAACTGCAACTTGATTACTACAAGGAGGCATGACGTTATGGCAAAACGTAATGTTGTAAAGCGGCACCAGTACGCCGACTATCTGAATGTCGGCACGGATTCCGCGCCCGAATGGGCTTTCATGGGTGCAGGCTTCAAAACCCTGGATGAAAACCCGAATGCGCAGACAGACAGCGTGAAGTACGTCTGCGATAAGTCTGCCAGCTCCTCTGTTGAGTCCTACGAAACCTCTTTCCCCTATGAGGCGGACCAGATCGTGGAGGAGAAGGCCATCGACTTCATCTACAACATCGGGCGCAACCACATGGTAGGCTCCGATGCTGAGACGGAGTACGTCCGCGTTGAGCTGTGGAACCGGGCCGCAGGGAACAACAAGTTCGAGGCTCGGAAGTTCCTGGTCTCCGTTGAGGTGGCTTCCATCTCCGGCGAGAACAAGATGAACATTTCCGGCAATCTGAACGCTGTGGGCGATCCCGTCCTGGGGACCTTCAATACCACCACGAAGACCTTCGAAGAGGCCAGCGCGTAAGAAAGGGGCGGAAAAACCATGAGCATGATTTCCATTGAGAAGAAGGACGGCACCACCGTAGAGCTGGAGCTGGACCTGCTGGACGCTGATGTCGTTGAGCGCTATGAGCAGCTTATGGCGAAGATCGTGAAGGACATCAACGAGCCGACGCAGTATAAGGACATCTCCAATGCGGACGCAATGCGTAAGCAGTGTCGCCTGGTGGACGGGTTCTTCAATGACCTTTTCGGCCCCGGAACCGCTGAAATGCTGTTTGACGGCGGGAACAACCTCGGCATTCGCCTGGATGCCTTTGCCAACGTCGCCAGCGTCAAGGATGACATCCAGGGCGACATGAACAGCATCATCAGCAAGTACGGCTTCCAGCGGATTCAGAACCGTGAGGAGCGCAGGGCAGCGAAGAAGAAGCGTCGCAATCACTGACCATGAACCTACTGGTTGACACACCGCCCAAAACTGTATTGATCGGAGGCGCGGAGTATGAGATTCGCTCAGACTTCCGCGCCTCCATTCTTTATGAGCTTTTGTGGCAGGATGATGATGTTCCGCATGACGTGAAAATCAGGCAGTCCTTGGACATCTATTTTCCCGTTGTCCCAGAGGCAGATATTTACGAAATCTTCGATGCTATCTCATGGTTCTATCTCTGTGGACGCACAGAGAAGGAACGTAAGCTCCAGGATGCGCTTGACAGATATGAAGACGACGACGAGGTTGTTTCTACCAGCAGCCGGGTATATTCCTTTGACTTCGATGACGAGTATATTTTTGCCGCATTCCAGCAGCAGTATAGCATCAATCTGTCAGAGGTGGAGTACCTGCACTGGTGGCAGTTCCGGGCTATGTTCAAAGCCCTGAACGACTCGTGCCAGTTCGTAAAGATCATGGGCTACAGAGCGACGAAGATCAGTAGCGATATGTCCAAAACAGAAAAGGAATTTCTACGGAAGATGAAGTCCATTCATGCCCTGCCCGTTTCAGCGGCGGAGCAAAGGGAGAACGACGCTCTGGCTGACGCTCTCATGAACGGGAAAGACCTCTCCGGGCTACTTGAGTAAAGGAGGCCGTGAGTGGACACCAAGAAAAAAGCTCAAATCATCTGTCCGAAATGCGGATACAAAATGCCCTTGTTCTATGCGGAAGAAGCAGAGAGCAAGGGCGTATTTGTTACCTGCAAGGGCAGGAAATGTAAATCTACCTTCGAGGTAAAAATCCGAGAAGGAAAACAGATCGTTAAGTAGTGCCATTATGAGCCGATAGCGATTCCGAACGAAAAGAGGTGAGGAAGCTATGGGCTATGATGGCACTCTAAAATTTGACACCAAAATTGATGACTCCGGCTTTGGCAGTGGCGTAGATAAAATCTCCAGTCTTGCCAGCGGAGCCATGAAAACTGTCGGAACTGCGGTTGCAGCAGGCACGACAGCAATCACCGGCCTTGGCACGGCGGCAGTCACCGTAGGCAGCAACTTCGAGGCATCCATGTCGAACGTCGCTGCCATTTCAGGAGCCACGGGCAACGACCTCCAGAGCCTCACCGACAAGGCTATGGAGATGGGGTCCAAAACCAAATTCAGCGCATCAGAGAGCGCGGACGCTTTCTCCTATATGGCAATGGCCGGTTGGAAGACATCGGACATGCTTGGCGGCATTGAGGGCATTATGAACCTTGCCGCTGCGTCCGGCGAAGACCTTGCCACTACATCGGACATCGTAACCGACGCTCTTACCGCTTTCGGACTGTCCGCAAAGGACTCCACTCATTTTGCCGATATTCTGGCCGCAGCATCCTCCAACGCCAACACCAATGTTGGCATGATGGGTGAGACCTTCAAGTATGTTGCTCCTGTCGCTGGTGCCCTCGGGTTTTCAGCAGAAGACACAGCTCAAGCAATCGGTCTTATGGCCAATGCTGGTATCAAAGGGTCTCAGGCTGGTACATCCCTCAGAGCTATAATTACCCGACTTGTCAAACCTACGAAGCAGTCACAGGAAGCAATGGACAAGCTGGGGATATCTCTCACTGACTCTCAGGGAAATGTGAAAAGCCTCGGCACATTGATGGAGGAACTACGGGTTGCGTTTGCTAGTCTCTCCGATGCGGAAAAAGCAGAATACGCCTCCAAGCTCGCCGGTCAGGAAGCTATGTCCGGTATGCTTGCTATCGTTAATGCTTCTGTCGGTGACTACAACAAGCTAGGAGATGCAATCAAAAACTGCACCTATAACGTCGGGGAAATCTCCGAAAAGCTGGAAAGCTCAGGCGTTGACTGGTCGAAGTACCGGGACAAGGCATGGCAAGCCATGGGCAACGGCATGGAGGGGCTTACAGACGAGATCATCTATAACCTCTCGGAAGTCGGAACCAGTGCGGAAGAACTACAAGAATACCTGATGATGGAGTACGAGCTGGACGCTGATGATGCACTCACAGCAATTCAGAGCGTTCAGAAGTCTATGGAATCTGCCAGCGGCGCAGCCGAACACATGGCAGACATCATGAACGACAACCTCCAGGGCCAAATCACCATCTTGAAGTCCGGTCTGGAAGGTCTGGGAATCAAGATTTATCAGTCGGTGGACAGTCCTCTCCGGGACGTTGTTACGACGGCCCAGGACATGGTGCAGCAGCTCACAGACGCCTTTGATGAAGGTGGCCTGGGGGCCCTTGTGAACAAGGCCGGAGACGTATTCGCACAGATTGTCACGGAGGCAGCGCAAGCAGCCCCGAAACTGATTGATGCTGTCGCCAACCTGCTTTCGTCCTTCGTACAAGGCATTGCCGATAACGCAACAGACATCGGCGCGGCGGCAGCGCAGGTGGTCATGAAGCTGGGGGAAGCGATCTCCAACAATGCCCCCCTGCTCATTCAGGCAGCGAAAGACATCATCCACGGCTTCATGCAGGGTCTCTCTGAGGAGTTCCCCGGTGTATCTGCCCTGCTGGATGGCTTCTTTGATGGCTTTATCGACACGCTGACCGGCATTGTCGGCGGAATGATAGATATTATCAAGGGCATCTTCACCGTCATCAACAACATGGACCCGGTTACGCTCCGGCTTATAGGCGAAGCACTCGGGACCATCGTTGGAGCTATCGTCGGGCTGAATGTCGCCAAGTCCGTTGCTGGTTCGCTTTCTGGCCTATGGAGCGTCCTGAACATCGGAAAGACCGCCATAACCGGAGTAGCAGGAGCCCTCCCGAAGGTCATTGAGGGCTTCGCCTTGTGGAGAGGCGGGGCGGGAACGCTGACAGAGGTATTCGCCACTCAGTTCCCGAAGATGTCCGGCCTCGTTACCCAGGCTGTAACCAGCATTAAGGCATCGGTCACAAGCGCGGCGACCTTCTTCAACAGCACCGCAGGCGGCATAACGCTCCTGATAAGCGGCCTGGTGATGGCAGTAACCAACTTTGTCTCCATGTTCCGGGACGGCTTCAATGTCGTGAAGGAAATCCTCATGGTCGTGGGGATTGCGATTGCAGCGGTTGGTGCAGTCATCCTCGGAGTCCCCATTGCCGTAGCCGCTGCTGTGGCCGCTGTAGTGGCCGCTATAGCGACGGCGGTCGTTCTGGTAAAAGAACACTGGGAAGAGATCAAGTCCTTTTTCCTGAGCGCGTGGGAAGGTGTCAAGGCGTTCTTTGCCTCCATCCCGGAGAGGCTGACGGAGTTCTTCACCGGAATCCACGATAAAGCGATTGAGTTCTTCACTAACGCGGTCCTGTCCATAGCAGAGTTTATTACCAACGCATGGACAGCAATCACGACGTTCCTGACGGACCTCCCGTACAAGATCGGTGAAGCCCTGGGCTTCGCCCTCGGCAGTATCGTCCAGTTCGGGTTAGATGTCTTCACCTGGATCACGGAGACCCTTCCGCAGATTATTGAGGGCATCATTACCTGGTTCGCAACGCTCCCGGAAAGAATCTGGGAATGGCTTGTCTCTGTTGTAGACCATATCCGGCAGTGGGGCACAGACATCAGCGTATGGGTCACTGAGACGCTTCCCCAAATCATTGAAAGCATCGTTCAGTGGTTCCGGGACCTCCCCGGAAAGATATGGGAATGGCTCTGTGCTACTGTGGCGAAGGTCGTTGAGTTCGGCGCAAACCTCCTGGAAACCGGCAGACAGGCAGCGCAGAACTTCTTCGACAAGGTAGTTGAAATCGTCACCGGCCTGCCCGGTAAGATGATGGAACTGGCGAAAGATGTGGTCAACGGCATCTGGGAAGGCATCAAGTCTGCAAAGGACAACTTCTTCAAGAACATAACCGGCTTCTTCAACGGCATTTCTGACGGCTTCAAAAAGGCCCTCGGAATCCATAGCCCGTCTACGGTCATGCAAAAGCTGGCCGGATATGTCGTTTCCGGCATGACGAAGGGCATGAGCACCATGCCAAAGGAAGCGTCGAAAATCTTCTCCAGCACGAAGAAGGAATTTGATACCTTCGAGAAGAATATGTCTTCCAAGGCAACGACCGCTGGACGGAATCTAGTGACCAACTTTGTCACCAGCGTGTCTAAGCTCTCCAGTTCCGTTTCGCCGCACCTCTCCGCGGCTCTAACCACAGTTTCATCCTTCGGAAGCACCCTCTCCCAAAACGGCAGCACTATCGGCTCCAATTTCGTTACTTCGATTACGAACGCAACGACCAACCTTCCGTCTAGTATGGAAAACCTTGGCCGGAGCATCGTTGTCGGCGTGTGGAACGGCATCAACCGTCAGAGCGAATGGTTCTACAGCTACGTCAACACGTTCTTCACGAACATCGTCAACAGCGTCAAAAGCAGTCTGGGTATCAACAGCCCGTCGAAAGTATTTGCTGCGGAAGTCGGTGCCTGGATTCCTCCCGGCGTGGGTCTCGGCGTGAAGAAGGCCATGCCTGGATTGCTGAGAACCACAGAAGCGGAAATGGAACGTCTGGCAGATACGATGCAGTCCACCATCGACTATGAGACCGGCAGACTCAGCTTCGAGAAGACCGGCCAGCAGAGTTATGACCAGGCCAGAGATGACCGGAAGCGGAAGCAGGATGTCCATGTGACCGGGCGGGTAGAAGATGACCGTCCGATTGAAGTCCATTCCCATCTCCACATCGGAAAACGGGAACTGGCTGAAGAGATTGCGCCGGCTGTGAACCACGAGCTGTACAAGATCGACAAGCAGGAAAATGACAGAGGAAGGGGGAACTGACCATGGCAACGGTAGACAAGTTGAGGCGTAGTAAAGCCTATGTGACGTTGAACGGAGTGAACCTCCTGGCAACTCACATGATGAACCTGGTGTCCTATGAGATCGGAAGCCCCGTCCCTCTCGTGAAGATTATCACAGTTCCCGGCAGGCCCGGAAACCTGGATGCTACGCTTGCGTTGAACGGCAAGGTGAACTATGTTTCTCGGCCTATCACAGCGAGGTTCCATATCAGGAACAACCCGTATGATGCCTGGCACACGAAGCTGTCAACGCTCTTGAAGCTCTTTGACGGTGTGGAGTCGAAGATGGTCTTCTCCACGGACCCGGACTGGTACTACAAGGGCCGGTTCACATTTGAGCTGGAGAAAACCAGCGAAGTCAGCTCCTTTATCACGCTGACCTGTGATGACGCTTTCCCGTACAAGCTGGAGGACATTACGGTCTCTGACACCATCAGCGGCAGTAAGTACGTCTACTGCACCGGGAAGGATTACAACGGAACCGTGACCATCTATTCCAGCTCGTCCTCCATGTCCGTGAGGTTTGGCAGCCAGACCTATCAGCTCAGAAGCGGGAACAATGTCATTCGGGAAATCCATCTGTCCAGCGGAAGCAACAGCCTGTACTTCACCGGGACAGGCTCAGTGAGAATCACCTACGAAAGAGGGGTGCTGTGATGTATAAAGTTACCTGCCTCTACGGAGGGACCACCTACACCCTGCACGACCCTCTTTCTGAGGACCTGCGAATCTACGATGACCAGGTTGAAACCGAGACCAATGCACCGGGCAGCATGAGGTTTTCCGTCCCATACAATCACCCGTACCTGGACAAGATTGTGGGCCTCTCCTCCGACATCCGTGTCTACGACGGATCGGAGGAGATTTTTCGTTGCAGGCCAATCACGGACGGAGAGGACCTGTACCGGTCCCGCACCTTCAAGTGTGAGGGTGAGCTTGCGTTCCTCTACGACAGCATCCAGCCTCGCCGGGAACTTCATGGCGTAACCCCGTATCAGCTCTTCTCCATGCTCGTAGAGGAGCACAACCGGCAGGTTCAGGGTGGGCCGATAGACAAGACCTTCCGTGTCGGAGTGGTCACGGTCAACGACCCAAACAACAGTCTGTACCGGTACACGAACCGCGAGACCACCTTTGACTGCATTACAGGCAAGCTGATAAAGCAGCTCGGAGGCCATCTCAGGGTGAGGACTCAGAACGGGTACAGATACCTTGACCTCCTGGCTGAAGTGGACACCATATCGGACCAACCGATTCAGCTTGGAGACAACCTCCTGGACTACTCCAGGGATACGGATTATACGCAAATCGCCACAGCTTGCATCCCTCTAGGCGCAGCGCAGGAGGAGACGGAGATAGCTGCCCTTGATGCCTACCTGACCATCGAGTCAGTGAACAGCGGGAGCAGCATGATCCAGCTCAACAACGCAGTTCAAAAGTTTGGCTTTATCTGCAAGGTCGTATCGTTCGATGACATTACGGTTCCGGCCAACCTGAAAACAGCAGGAACGGCGTGGCTCCAGGATGGTCAGTATGAGGACATGACCCTGACGCTGACCGCCGTGGACCTGCATGGTCTGGGGTATGACCTCCAGCCCATGCGGATTGATACGCAGGTACGGGTAGTGAGTCAGCCGCACGGTATGGACCGCTATTTCCCTGTTAGCAAAAGGACCTACCACCTGACAGAGCCAGAACAGGACACAGTGACAGTAGGCTCGACCGAACGACAGAAAAGCTACACATCCTCCAATAAAGGCCAGGTCAGCGCCGTTCAGGACCATGCGGAACAGATGAGGCAGAATTTCGATAGCATCATTGATAAAGAACGTCAAAACGTATCGAATATGCTGAATCTGGCTACTCACGGCTATGTTGTCTTAGACCCGAATGACGGGCCTACCCGTATCCTCATCATGGACACGAACAACATAGATACTGCCCAGAAAATATGGAAATGGGACATGAACGGCCTGGCCTATTCTGGGACGGGAAAAAATGGCCCCTGGAGCTCCGCAGCCATTACCGCCGACGGGAAGATTTCTGCCGACCACATCTTGACCGGGACGCTGGACGCGGAACGGATTAAGGCCGGTATCCTCAGTGATCTGGCTGGGAAAACAACCTTGGATATGTCTACCGGCGCTCTTCATGCAGAGAAGTTTTCCGTTGATGCTACGAACTTCCAGCTCACAGAACAGGGCAACCTGACCGCCAACAACGCTTCGCTCACCAATGTTTCAGCTACGGGAACGATAACAAGTGAAATATCGTACAATTACGGCGGAACAACGGAAACACAATCCACATCTGTTTCTCAAGGTCAGGTGAGTTTCTATAAAAACGGAGCACTCTCCGGGTTCATTGATGCAACAAGTACCGCTGATCCTATGACCGGAGGCGCATCAAGAGATGTTTTAGCAATCAGGGCTGATTCTGCAAGCGCAATCACTTTTGGTATCCCATGGACTGGAGAAGGTGATTATGCCTATGAATATGAGCTTGTCATAAATAACGGGCTAAATCCCTGGGGGTACACAGAGCCAATTTATGCAGGCGCAGATGTAAGGCTGAACAGTAGTGTATTCGTCACTGGAACTATCAATCACGGAACAAAAGAAAACCCAGATGACCATACCGGGAGTGTCGAAGTTCGTTACACCGAAATGACAGGTTCCAGAAGTCCGTATGTGGGCGTGTACGGTGGTCTCTATGTTGATGGAGATTTATCTGTACACGGCACGAACAAGGCACGTGTCGTGGATACTGATAACTATGGCACCGTAGCCTTGTGCGCTATGGAAAGCACACGCCCCGTCTTCTCTGATCTTGGTTCTGGCCTTGTTGGGGAGGACGGATTTACCTGCGTGTTTCTTGATCCTGATTTCGTTGAGACTGTAGTCCTTTCCTGTGGGTATCATGTGTTTCTTACGCAAACGAGCCTGGGGACAATAGAGTTCACGGAGAAGATGCCAGACCATTTCATTGTTCATGGTATCCCAGGAACTACTTTTGATTGGATTGTGTACGCAGCCCAGAATGGGAGTGAAGGTATAAGACTGGATCAATCTTGCCCACCAGAACGGGATTTGAATATGGAAGCTGGTACATTCCCGATGTTACCGCCTGATTCCATGGAACAGTTGGCATCCGATTATTTGAACTCATACGAGGAGGAAATCTATGGAAAACGTAGTTAAAATCACAAGCTTTACGGCTCACCAGACACCTGAAGGAATGCGGGTGTCTGCAACCTATTCCGTAATCAGCCCGGATGGGCGGCTGCTCAAATCCAACGTCAGAGAGACGCGGATTGTCATGGTAGATGAAGTCAATGAGGCTATCGACACTGTGAACACCTGGCTTCACGGAATCATCCAGAACCAGGAGGTAACGCCGTGATTACCTACGAGTATGACCTGGACATGACCCCCGGAGAGGAACCGTTGACCATCCATCTGAACCAGAACGATGCCAACTTTGTTCTCCGCTTCAACCTGTTTTCGGAGGTTGGAGAGCTGGTCATTGAGTCCGGTACGTCTGTCGCACTCTGGGGGACGAAGCCCGGAGGGGGCAGTTTCCAGACCAGCGGAAGCATAAGCGGGAAGACTGTCACCGTCAATGGCAGCAGTCAGCTCACTAATGTTTGCGGCCTGGGCGACTTTGAATTGCGTCTGACCCACGCAGGCAAGACGCTTCACAGCGCGAACTTCCACATCTCTGTGGAAAAGATTCCTCAGTAAAGAAGGGAGGAAAACAGCATGATTGTCTATACCTTCGACCTGGATATGGTGCCGGGTGGCAATCGGGCCATTCTGCACCTCAGCCAGTACGATGAAGACTTCACCCTGAAAGCGAGGCTCTTTGCCCGGACTGGTGTTTTCACGGTCGAAAGCGGGACCACGGCTGAAATCCGTGGCCTCAAATCCGACAGCAACGGCTATTCCGCGACGTGTACCGTTACCGAAGAAGATGGCCGTCCTGTCGTGACGGTTACTGGAGACAAGCAGATCACGGCGGCGGCTGGCAAAGCCACGTTTGAGATCATGCTTCTCAAGAACAACAGAGAGCTGAACACCGCCAATTTCATCATCGACGTGGAACGGGCTGCGCTGGATATGGACTCTGCCAAGTCCGACTCCAAGCTCCGTGAGTTCGGGGATGTCTGGGACAAGGCGGATGAGATCATCAACGCCGGTGCTCAGTACGAAGAATCCCAGCGGGTTATGCAGGAGCTTTCTGAACAGACTGCCCAGAATGCTGCGGCGGCTCAGGAAAGTGAGGATGCCGCAGCAGACCTTCTCTCGCAGTACAACACCAAGTACGAAGATGACATGGAGGCGTTCGTTGCTGCTTACGCAGCGGCAATGCGTGAGATTGACGCCAAGTCCACCGCGATTTCTGCGCTCACAACTGACGCAGACAATATCGCAAGGCAGGCGCTCTCCCTGGCCTCCAATGCAGACAATGAGGCGGCAGAACTGTCCAACTCTGTTGCATCCCTGCGGAACAAGGTCAATCAGCTCCAGTTGGAGAGTGCGGCCTACTGCATGGAGCTGGAAGTGACCAGTGCAGGGCTTGTGTACCTGCTGAACAATGGCGAACGCATTGCAGGTCCCTATGGTCCCTTCGCAGGAAACGGCGGCGGTGGAGGCGGCGGAAGCTCTACCTCCAACGTCATCTTCAACATCTCCAACAGCACTGGCTGGCTGAGTAAGACCATCACCAGGACCGATGCCTGCCCCGTGAGCGTAACCTGGTCCTCTGAGATGGAGGGTATGCCTACTGGCTCCGGCTCGGCCAAGATCACCGTCAACGGCGCAGTCAAGGCCACGATGAACGTCCAGCAGGGCCAGGTCACGATTGACCTTGCTCCCTATGTCACCACGGGCACCAACGTGGTCCGGCTGAACGTCAGCGACAGCTACGGCAACAACTCCAGCATCAACTTCACGATTACTGTCGTGGCACTGTCCATCAGCTCCACCTTTGATGCCTCCGTGCCCTATCAGGGCACCATTTCCTTCCCCTTCACTCCCGTGGGCGACGTGAACAAGATTGTCCATTTCGTCCTGGATGGAAGGGAAATCGGCACGACGGCAACCTCTGTCTCCAACCGACAGATGACCTACGCAATCCCCCAGCAGAGCCACGGCCCCCATACGCTGGAGTGCTACTTTGATGCAGAGATCAACGGGCAGACGGTTTCGTCCAATCGCCTGTACTTCGAGATCATCTGCCTGGAGGCCCTGAATACGACCCCCATCATCGTCAGCTCGTTCAACAGGGAGTCGGTGCCTCAGTACACGACCTTGAACGTGGACTACACCGTCTACGATCCTGTCTATGCAACGTCTGATGTGGTCATCACGGCCAACGGAGTCCAGGCGGCTGCGGTCAATGTGGACCGCACTCAGCACGCTTTCAGCTACCGAGCTAACAGAGTCGGCACCCTGACCATCGTCATTACGGCGAGAAGTGCCAGCAAGACTATCACGCTTGACATTACGGAGTCCGATGTTGATGTGGAGGCAGAAACCGACCAGCTCAAGCTCTTCCTGTCCAGTGCGGGACGCTCCAACAATGAGGCGGACCCCGGAACCTGGACCTTCGAGAGCATTGCAGCGACCTTCTCCAACTTTGACTTCACGTCTGACGGCTGGCAGACGGATGAGAATGACATCCCTGTCCTGCGTATCAAGGGCAACGCAAGACTCACTATCCCGTACAAGATTTTTGCTCAGGACTTCCGTACCACAGGCAAGACCATTGAGCTGGAGTTTGCCACGCGGAATATCCTGGACTACGACGCAACGATTATCTCCTGTATGTCCGGCGGACGCGGCCTGACGGTCGCTCCCCAGAGAGCTACCCTAAAGTCCGAGCAGTCTGAGATCAGTGCTCAGTTCAAGGAGGATGAACACATCCGCCTTGCTTTTGTCGTTGAGAAGAGGTCTGAGAATCGCCTGATGCTCACCTACATCAACGGCATTGCCAGCGGTGCTGTTCTGTATCCCACGAATGATGACTTCTCTCAGGTCAGCCCTGTGAACATCTCACTTGGCTCCGACGATTGTACGTTGGATCTTTACTGCATCCGTGTCTACGACAATGACCTGACTAGGCACCAGGTCTTGGACAACTGGATCGCAGACACGCAGGATGTCACCGCCATGCTGGAACGCTGGAGACACAATCAGGTGTACGACAGCTACGGCCATGTTGTCATTGACAGCCTGCCCATGGACCTGCCCTACATGGTCATCTCCTGCGCCGAGCTGCCTCAGTACAAGGGCGACAAGAAGATGGTCACGATTGCGTATACTGACCCGCTGTATCCTGCCAACTCGTTCACCATCGAAGAGGAGAGCTGCCAGGCCAACGTCCAGGGTACGTCTTCGGCCCCCTACGCCCGGAAGAACTACGACCTCCAGTTCAAGCAGGGATTCAATACCCCGTCCGGCCATACCGACGGGTACAAGCTGCGGACCAACAGCATCCCCTTCAATCGTTTTGTTTTGAAGGCTGACGTGGCATCCAGCGAGGCTGCGAACAATGTCGGGCTTGTGTCTTTGTTCAACGATGCAAGCCCCTTCAAGTCCCGTGAAATGCTTGCGGATTCCCGTGTGCGGCACGGCATCGAGGGCTACCCCATCGTCGTTTTCTGGCACAACACCACGACCAACGAGACCAGCTTCCTCGGAAAGTATAACTTTAACCTCCCGAAACGTGCCCCGGGGCCCTACGGTTTCAGCGGCAACATGGAGTCCTGGGAGTTCCAGAACAACACGTCTGACCTGATGCTGTTCAAAAGCGACTACTTCGACGAAACCATGTACACCGACCCTGACACCGGCGACACCAAAGAGCGGTGGCGGTACGACTACGAAGCCCGGTTCCCGAGTGATGAGTGGGTGGACTACACCAAGCTCCAGGAGTTGCAGTCCTTCATTGTCTCCACTGACCGGACAAAGGCGACGGGTGAGAATCTCAGCAGTTCCGTCACCCTCGACGAAGTGACCTACACCAAGGACACTGCGGAGTACCGGCTGGCGAAGTTCAAGGCACAGTTCGGAGACTATGCGGAAGTTGATTCCTTTGTCTTCTACTACATCTTCACTGAGCTTTTCCTGATGGTGGACTCTCGTGCCAAGAACCTGTTCATCGGCTTCAACGGTGCGGACACTGACCCGACAAAGGTCTCCCATATCGACCGCAAGGCAGTAGCACAGCCGTATGATATGGACACCGCCCTGGGCACTAACAATGAGGGCTCCCTGGTGTTCGGCTACAGCCTGGAAGACACGGACCACCTTGCCGGTGGTGCAGACATCTTCAACGGCCAGGAGTCCGTGCTGTGGTGCAATGTGCGCGACGCTTTCCCGACGGAGATCGTTCGGATGTACCAGACCCTGCGGTCCAACGGCATCCTGTCCTTCGCCAACGTGGAATCCGTCTATGAGGAGAGACAGGCCAAGTGGCCGGAGGCCGTGTGGAATGAAGATGCCTGGTTCAAGTACATTGATCCGCTTATCAACCCGGACCCCGGCAAGACGGCCACGGCGTTCTATCTGCCGATGCTCCAGGGCTCCAAGGCCGAGCAGAGAAAGTGGTGGTTGTATAACCGCTTCCGCTACATGGACTCCAAGTGGAACGCCGGCGATGCCTTGCGCGAAGTCATCCAGCTCAGAGGATATGCGAAGGCCGATATCACGCTCACGCCCTACACGGACATCTACCCGACCATCAAGTACGGCTCCTATCTGGTGCAGACCCGTGGTAGCCACGGCGTTCCCGCAACTCTGGCCTGCCCCCTGGATAATGTGAACGACACCGAAATCTACATCTACAGTGCCCCGCAGCTCGCCTCCATCGGTGATCTGTCCGGCTTGAAGGTAGGCGTGTGCGACGTGTCCATGGCGACCAAGCTCCAGTCCTTGAAGGTGGGCGATTCCTCCAGCGGCTACACGAACCCCAACCTGACGGAGCTGACGCTGGGCAATAACGTCCTGCTGAAAACTCTTGATGTCCGCAACTGCACGTCCCTCACTCAGTCTGTGGACGTGTCCAACTGTACGAACATCGAAGAGATTTACATGGAGGGCACCCAGAGCACCGGCGTCAAGCTGCCCAACGGCGGCACCCTGAAAAAGCTCCACCTGCCTGCATCCATCACCAACCTTGAAGTGCGGAACCAGCCCAAGCTGACGGACATCGTGATCGGCAGCTATGAGAACATCACGTCCCTGTGGATTGAGAACCCGTCCAACGCCCTGGAAACCGTGTTCTTCACCGCCCTGGACAATATCACTCAGGGCGCGAGACTCCGTGCTGTCGGCCTTACGCTGGAGATGGCAAATGTCGCGGCGATCAATGCGTTCTACGACAAGCTGGACCGGTTCCGTGGCATGGACGAGTACGGCAATAACATGGACCAGGCCCAGGTCACGGGCACCATCCACATTGCATCCGCAACTGGCAATCAGGTCGCTGCCCTTCTGGAACGCTATCCCTACATGACCATCAACGCTGACCATGTGGAAAGCACCCTGACCTACAAGAACTTTGACGGCAGCTCCACGATCAAGACCGTTACGTGCCTTGATGGTGTGCCTCAGGAGGCTTCTCCCTCCGGCCCCTCCAGAAGTCAGACGGCTCAGTACACCTATACGTTCGTCGGCTGGAACACCCAGCAGGACGCTCAGGTGGCAGAGAGCGGATGCACGACCAACGTCGTGGCAGATAGGACCGTATACGCTGCCTACTCCAGAACCACCCGGACCTACACCGTCACCTGGAAGAACAGCGACGGGACCGTTCTGGAGACCGACACCAACGTGCCCTACGGCACCACGCCTTCCTACAACGGCGCGACCCCGCAGAACCCCACGTCCGGCGGCGGCAACTTTGTTGGCTGGTCCCCGGCGATCAGCACGGTCACGGGCAACGTCACGTACACGGCCAGCTACATCCCGACGTATACCGTCCGGTTCATGAACGGCTCTACGGTTCTCCAGACTGTCACGGTCCAGCAGGGCCAGACGGCTAACTTCACTGGCACTACGCCCACGAAGACCGGTGTGGACAACCCCGACGACTACGAGTTCAGCGGGTGGTCCCCCTCGAACACCAACGTCACTTCCAACCGGGATTGTGTGGCTCAGTTCAACTTCATCGGCGTTCCTGAGACCATCTCTGATAGCTGGGAGCAGATTTTCGCCAACATCAGCAACGGGACCTATAAGACCAAGTATCAGATCGGTGACACCAAGAAGCTCAACCTTGGCACCGAGGGCCTTGTCTCCATGGCGATTGCTGCGTTCGATGCTGATGATCTGGCGGATGGAAGCGGCAAAGCTCCCATCACCTGGATTTCTGTCCAGCCCCTGAAGACCGATCACAGGATGAATGCGACCGACACGAATACAGGCGGGTGGGAAGCCTCTGAGATGAGGACATACCTGAGAGGGACTGTAAAGCCTTTGATTCCTTCGACTGTCGCTACTCAGATTAAGGAAGTAAAGAAGTACAGTTACAGGTATGACAGCAACATCGCAAATGCAGAGACAACGGATGATGTCTGGATTCCCTCCAGAAGAGAAGTGAACATCACCAACGCAAAGGAGACATCGGGACCTGTCTACTCGTCTCTGTTCCCCGACAATACGTCTAGGATCAAGACAAAGACTGGCGCGACTAGCGCCAGTATCTGGTGGCTCCGGTCGGCTTACACCAGCGGTGCTAGTAACTTCGGCGACGTCAATACCAGCGGCTCTAGCACCAGCGGCTATGCGTCGAGCAGCTATGGTGTGACCCTCGGCTTCTGCACATAATCCCCACGTGTCTATTTATCTGGCCCCCTTTGTGGGGCCAGATATTCGCACTAGCCCATTAAAACCGGGCCGAAGGCCCGGCCAAAATGAGGCCGCGTAAGCGGCCGAATTTTTTATAGAAATTTTTCGGGCTGTGGTGTACAATGGGAAGCCGAAAGCAGGTGATGATTTTGTCGGTCATCAAGTCCAAAAGAACGCAGTCGGAAATGCAGTTCATCTATACAGCGAGAGAACTGCAAATCTACAGCATCCAGAAGTGCGTAGGATTTCCGAAGCGATACACGTTCTATGTCAGCCAGCCGATTGCCAATGCCGCGACCAGAATCCATGAGTATGTGAAGATGGCGAACAGCATCTATCCTCTCAATGCCCATGAGGTTCAGATGCGGCGGGACTATCTGCTCCGGGCCAATGCGGAACTGAACAGTCTGGTCTCTCAGATCGAAGTAGCCGGAGAGTTGTTTGGTCTAGACCCGAATATTGTAAAGCACTGGATGGACCTGGTGGATCAGGAAATCCGGTTGGTGAAAGGAATGATGAAGAAGGACAGGGAACGATACAGAGATGTAAAGTGACCTGCTTTTCTGGGTTTTGTTCTGTAATTTGCCGTCGCCAGTATCTGGTGGCTCCGGTCGGCTAACAACAACAATGCTAATAACTTCAACAACGTCAATACCAGCGGCTCTAACAACAACAACAATGCGTCGAGCAGCTATGGTGTGACCCTCGGCTCCTCTCTTGCCAGACATAGTAACCCAAGCGGTGAAATCAGAGCAGAAGGAGAGAAGGAGAACAAGACCCTCCGCAATGCGGTAAATAATGCCCCTGATAGGTCCGGGCGGACGCTGCTTGCATGGCGGCGCTTGGTGATAATGCGCCGTTTCATGCCTGGAGACCTTATGCCGCTATATGTAATCACCCGGCAGCGGTACGGGGGCAATTCTTTTTCTGGAAGGGGGCGACAGGATGACCAGCGAAGAAAGACGGGAGGCCCGTTACCAGCGCAGAGTTGCGCGACGGGCAGAAAAGAAGAAGACCGCTTGCGCGGCCTTCGATGACTTCGATACCGTATTTTCCTATGAGAACCTGTACGCAGCCTACCGGAAATGCCGCCGGGGTGTGGCCTGGAAAGCCAGCACCCAGAAGTACATCACCCAAGCGCCCCTGCTGACGCTCCAGACTTACAACCGGCTCCAGCAAGGGAAGTTCAAGTCCAGCGGCTTCCATGAGTTTGACCTGTACGAACGAGGGAAGCAGCGACACATCCGAAGCGTGACCATCAACGAACGTGTGGTCCAGCGTTGCCTCTGTGACAACGCCCTGGTCCCCATGCTGTCCCGGACCTTCATCTATGACAACGCCGCCTGTCTGGAATACAAGGGCTACCACTTCGCCATCCGCCGCCTGTGCCAGCACCTCCGGGAGCACTACCGGAAGCACGGGACGGAGGGATACGTCTTGAAGTTCGACTTCCGCAAGTTCTTCGACCGGGTTTCCCATCGGGTTTGCAAGGACATCATGCGGAGGGAGTTTTCGGACCAGCGGATCATAGCCTTGACGGAGCATTTCATTGATATGTTCGGGGATGTGGGCTTGGGCCTGGGCAGTCAGATAAGCCAGACCTTCGCCCTGGCTTCTGCCAGCAGGCTTGACCACTACGTCAAGGAAGTCTGCGGCATCCGGGGCTATGGCCGGTACATGGATGATGGCTACCTCATCCACGAGAGCAAGGAATACCTGCAACAGTGCCTTGAAGGTATCCGCCGTATCTGCGAAGAGCTGGAGATCACGCTAAACGAGAAGAAGACGCAGATCATCAAGATCAGCCACGGCTTTACCTTCCTGAAAGCCCGGATATTCCTGACTGACAGCGGGAAAGTCCTGCGGAAGATTTACAAGCGTTCAGTGACCAGGGAAAGAAGGAAGATCAAGAAATTTGTCCGGCTTGTTGAAAAGGGCATCATGACCCCCGAGGACGTGTATGCCAGCTTCCAAAGCTGGAAAGCATACGCCTTGAACTTCTCATCCTGGCACACGGTTCAGAACATCGGCAGGCTGTACGACAGCCTTTTCATACGGCCATGGGCCGGAACATACGGTTAGGACCATTTTGTTGATGTCAGCAAAATGGTAGGAATGAAGCATCTCCTCCGGGAGGTGCTTTTTTTGCGCTCAATTCCAGGGGGTGAGATTATGCGTAAGTAGCAGTAGAAGAATAGAACGCCAGACTGGAAGAAGGGACGCAAATGGAACTACTCACAAAGATTGCTCTTGCTTGTAGTAGCATCAGCACGATCCTCACCCTATGTGTGCTTTTTGTGAAGCCAATCAGGGAACGCCTTTTGGGGATCAAACAGGAAAAAGAAGGTCAGCGGTGCCTGCTTCGGAGTGATATGCTCCACGTCTATTACAAGCACCGCGAAGAGGAACGCATCAGACAGTACGAAAAGGAGAATTTCATCCTGGAATATGCAGCGTACAAAGCTCTCGGCGGAAACTCGTTCATCGACGACGTTGAGAAGGAAGTGCGCTCATGGGATGTCCTCTCCTGACCCATGAAGAAGGAGGAGTCAATATGCCCATCACAACTGGAACTATCGTAAGAACTGTCGTTCTGGCAGTTGCCCTCATCAATCAGATTCTGGTTGCGTCCGGCCACTCGGTCATCCCCATCCAGGATGAAGAGTGGGAGGCCCTGATTACCACCGGCGCCACGGTCATCACCGCTCTCATCGCCTGGTGGAAGAACAATTCTTTCACCGCCGCCGCCAGGATCGGCGACTTCCATATGAGAAAGGCACGGCTCAACGGGCGTGAAGTGGACCGGTTGGAGAAGTACAACAGTAAGTAAAGCTCTTTTTACTTCTCTTTGCTGAAAGTCGAAATAAGTAAAGAAAACATCGAAATCTTTAAGTTAGCCGTCAGAATGTGAAAGTATACTTCGAAATCTCGCTTTTTTGCGAGGTTTCGAAGTTCTTTGAAACTTGCTGAAACTTAGAAAGGAAGTATGCTCTATGACCAATCCCAACGTGAAACTCTCCCCGCCCTGGGCCGAATACTACAAGGAAATCAATGCCCTGTTTGGGGACGATCCTGCCATCACCGTCACCTACGACGAGGAGCAGTACACCGTAACCCTGCGGGTGGAGGACCAGGACAAAGCTGATGCTCTGGAAGCACTGCTGCCGAAGGAGAAGACCTTCGGCAACGTGACCGTCAAGCTCCAGGTCATCCCTGCCAACCGCACACAGTCTCCCCGCCTGTCGCTTTTCCAGAGAGCGTTTGAGGGCAACCCCGTGTTCTCCAACGCGGTTTCCGTTCCGTCGGACATGGGTTTCGGAGCTGAATACCTGGTCTTCAAGAAGAAAGTCGTTCAGTATTTCGTGGACAACCTGAGCGATGTGAACGGCCTGCGGTCCACCCTGTACCAGGAGATCGCCAAAGATGTCTTCGGGGTTGACGCTGGTGTGTTCTTCTCCACGGATTGTGAGGAGGCAGAGTCATGAAGGTATTCATCTCTCAGCCCATGAAGGGCAAGACGGAAGCAGAGATCAAGAAGGAGCGTCAGCTTGCGGTCCTCTCTGCTGTCCGGGAGTACGGGTCCGGCATCGAGATTGTGGACTCGTACTTCACCAACTACAACGGCTCTGCTGTCCAGTTCCTCGGCAAGTCCATTGAGGCCCTGGGCACTGCTGACGTTGCCCTGTTCCTTCCCGGTTGGAAGGAAGCCAGAGGGTGCCGTATCGAGCACACCGTATGTGAGGAGTACGGCATCAAGATTGCGCTGGACTAAGGAGGCATGACTTATGAGCAACAGTTCTCTCGTCAGCTACACCCGAATCTCTCCCAACCGCACGATCCCCCGCAACCATGCCATCGACAGGGTTACTGTCCATTGTACGGATGGACAGCTCTCC